>Ga0172370_10007166_pt1 | contig 13748 bp, 10 predicted proteins | sample LakKiv5m_FD_114538 | JGI IMG/M metagenome (GOLD analysis project Ga0172370, IMG submission 114538) | Freshwater microbial communities from Kabuno Bay, South-Kivu, Congo - kab_022012_11.5m | ecosystem: Environmental > Aquatic > Freshwater > Lake | place: Democratic Republic of the Congo...
CGGCATATTCGGTAATTTTCAGAAGCCACTGCTTTATTGTTTTTTGCTCCGTTTGAGATCCGCATCTTTCGCATTTTCCGTCAATCACCTCCTCGTGGGCCAATCCTATTTTACAGCTGGGGCACCAGTTTATCGGAATTTCCGCCTGATAAGCCAGGCCCTTTTTAAACATCTGCAAGAATACCCATTGGCTCCATTTGTAATATTTAGGTTCAGTGGTGTTTATTTCGCGGCTCCAGTCGAAAGAAAGACCCAAAGATTTCAACTGCCTTTTGAAATTGGCGATGTTTCTTTCTGTCGCCGATTTGGGATGAACGCCTGTCTTTATGGCGTAGTTTTCCGTCGGCAAACCGAAAGCGTCCCAGCCAATGGGATATAAAACATTGAACCCTTGCATCCTTTTCTTTCTGGCAACCGCATCTAAAGCAGAATAACTGCGGCAATGGCCGACGTGAAGGCCTTCGCCGGAAGGATAAGGGAATTCAATCAGAATATAATACTTTGGCTTTTTGGAAGAATCTTCTGCCTTGTAAAAGCTGTTTTTCTCCCAATATTCCTGCCATTTTTTCTCTATTTTCTGCGGATTGTAGCTTTCCATAATTAAATATTGAACAATTTCTTAGCGTTTTTAGTGCTTTCTTTCAATATTTCTTCATAGCTCAATTTCCTTATTTTAGCAATTTTTTCGGCGATATATCTTATATATGCCGGTTCGTTTCTCCCGGTCATCGGAAGAGGAGTTAAATAAGGGCAATCTGTTTCGATCAAAATCCTGTCTGGAGGAACTTTTTCAATAGTTTCTTCCAGATTCAATTTAAAAATTATTCCGTTAAACCCGAGATAAAAACCCATTCCAAGATATTTTTCAGCCTGCTGCCAAGTGCCGAAAAAACAATGGATGACTCCTTTCAGCCGGCCTCTGTATTGGTCTAATATTTCAATCAGCTCTTCGTTCGCCATGCGGCAATGGAAAATTACTGGCAAGCCGAGCTCTTCTGCCAGGCCAATCTGCTTAAAAAGCGTTTCTCTCTGCTTCTGTTTGAATTCTTCCAGTTTTATTTTGGTTTTTGGCCGGTAATAATAATCCAGACCGACTTCTCCGACAGCCACCACTTTTTCAGATCGGGCCAGTTCTTTGTATTTTGCATAATCAAATTCTTCGGCTTGGGTTTTAAAGGATATTTCCTCTTTATCCACTTTTGCCTTAAAAATGCCCTCTGCCAAATGAATTGGATGAAGGCCGATGGCAGCATAAACTCCTTTTTCATGTCTTTTGGCGATTTCAATTGCCCTTTTCGATGTTTTGTAGGTCGAACCAACGTTTATCATCCAAACGTCATTATTCAAAGACCGACGAATCACTTCGTCGGCATCATCCTTGTAAGCGTTGAAATTAAGATGGGCGTGGGTATCAATAGTCATTATGTCCTCGGGAATAATGAATCGCCTTTTTTAATTTTAGTTCCAGGTTTTAATCCTCCCCATTTTGTTTCTTCGTTAAAATCTTTTTTCTTTTCTTCTTCTGGATTTAATCCTAATTGATCAAAAATTTTATCAGCGGTTTCTGGCAAAAAAGGTAATAACATCCACGCAATATGTCGCAAATTTTCTAATACATCATACAAAACTATATCTATTTTTTCTTTATCGTTTTTTAATACTTCTGATGGTTTATATAGTTTATAGATATCTATATAGGAATCACACTGCTTAATTAAATTATCTATCGTCATTAATGCAGCATTAAATTCAAATGATTTTTGGAGAAAATAAGATATAAATTTGTGTTTTTGTATACTGTTATCCCTAAAGTTGGAAGGTCTAATTGGTTTTAAAGAAGGGCCATCAATTATTGCATGAGCCAGACTAAAAGGATTTAGCCCAGTTTTATTGATATTAATTTTGGGTATTTCTCCTTCCCAATATTTTTCTGCCATAGCAAGAGATCTGGCAACAAGATTTCCTATGCCATTAGCTAAATCCGCATTATACCTATGTTCAAACTTATCATGTGTGAAATCACCATCTTCTGCTGCTGGAATCTCTCTTAAAAGAAAATATCTGACAGCATCTGCCCCATATTTTCTGACCAATTCAAAAGGATCAACAACATTGCCCAAACTTTTTGACATTTTCTGTCCTCCAGAAGTTAAATAACCGTGGACAAAAATGTTTTTGGGCAAGTCTAATTTCAAAGATAAAAGCATTCCCAGCCAAATAGTGGCGTGGAATCTCAAAATATCCTTTCCCAGAAAATGGATATCGGCTGGCCAATATTTTTTGAAGTTTTGACCATTTGGATAACTTAAAACGGAAATATAGTTCAGCAAGGCGTCTGCCCAAACATATATTGTCTGCGTATCGTCATCCGGCACAAGAATACCCCATTTCAAATCTTTTCTCGGCCTGGAAAAACTAACGTCCTCTAAGCCTTGTCTAATAAAACTCAACATTTCATTCTTCCTGCCTTCTGGCGTTATCTTTACTTTGTCTTTTTTAATAAGCTCTTCTATCTGCTTTGAATACTTAGAAAGTTTAAAAAAATAATTCTCTTCCTTGACTATTTCCGGCTCTTTCTGGTGAACCCTGCATTTTCCTTCAACCAAATCTTTTTTAGTGATGAAGGCCTCGCAACCGACACAATACAGGCCTTCGTATTGCTTTTTATAAATATCTCCGTTTTCTTTCAGTTTTAACCAGAATTTTTTAACTACTGGCCAATGTCGTTCCTGGTCTGTAGTTCTAATAAAGTCATCATTCGATATGTTCAAAACCTTAGTCAATTCTTTAAACTTATTTGAAATTTCATTAACGAATTCCTCTGGAGACTTGCCTGATTTTTCAGCAGCTTTTACAACCTTGACTCCGTGCTCGTCTGTCCCGGTCAAGAAAAAAACATCCTCAGCTAAAAGCCTATGATATCTGGCCATGGCATCTGCCTGCACCAATTCCAAAGCAAAACCAACATGTGGGAAAGCATTGGTATAAGCGATGCTGGTTGTAATGTAAAACTTTTTTTTCATTTTACGATAACGACAAATTCTCCTTTCATCTTATCATTTTGAAGCTCTTTTATCACTTTTTCGATATTTCCCCGGTAAACCGTTTCGAAAACCTTGGTCAGTTCCCGGCAGACAACGACTTCCAGAGTTTTGTCAATTTCTTTCAAATCCCCCAAGGTTCTCAGAATTCTGTAGGGCGACTCGTAAAAAACTGCCGGATATTTTGAATTGACAAGCTCCTCGAAAAACTTCTTTCTTTTGTTTTTAACCGGAGGAAATCCCAAAAACAAGAATCTGTCTGTCGGAAATCCGGAAACAGAAAGAGCGGAAGCCAAAGCCGAAGCGCCGGGCACGGAAACAATCTTTATCTTGTCTCCCAAAGAAATTAAGGCCTCCTTGATCAGTAAATTCCCGGGATCGGAAATGCCGGGAGTTCCGGCATCCGAAACCAGGGCCAGATTCTTTCCTTTTTTCAGTAAACCAATAATATAATCTGTTTTATTAAGTTTTGAGTGCTGATGATAGCTCAAAACTTGTTTTTTAATGTTATAAAAATCCAGCAGTCTTTTGGTAACCCTGGTATCTTCGCACAAAATTAAATCAACCTCCGATAAAATGCGGAGGGCTCTTTTTGAAACGTCTTCTAAATTCCCTATTGGCGTAGCAACGATATAAAGAAACGGCATTTTATGAAACTGCTTCTTCCGAAACTATACTATCCTTTCTTTTTTTGAAAAAGTCCCTGATAAATTCAAATAAAATACCGGCCAAAGGAATGGCCAAAATAGCTCCCAAAAGGCCCCAAAGCTGTCCTCCGATCAACAAGGCAATCAAAACCAGGACCGGCGGCAAACCGATAAGCTTTTTGCTCAAAATCGGAGTAAGAATATTCCCCTCTACCTGCTGGATCAAAAAGAAAACAATAACGATAAAAACAGCTTTCAGCCAATCTTCAAGCAAAACCAAAATAGCAACTATGCCTCCGGCTAATATCGGACCCAAAATCGGAATAATGTTAGTGATGCCGGCGAATAAGCCCAAGCTGAAAGCATAATCTATCTTGAAAAGCTTCAAAGCGAGAAAAGTTGCCAGGCCAACGAATAAACAGCACAAAACCCTTATGCCGAACCAGCTGGAAATCTTGTTCTGCGACTTTTCCCAGACAGCCACTGCATGGTCTTCGTTCTTTTTTGGGAAAAGAAGTCTGATTGCCCTTTCTGCCCATCGGCCTTCCAGAGAAAAGAAAAAAGCAAGGGAAAAAATGGTAAAAGCGGCAAAAACTCCTCCAAAAACCGCCGAAATGGCAGTAAAAATATTCGAAGAAGCTCCCAAAAGCCAGCCTTCAATGGCTGAAATAAAACTTTCGAAGTTTTCAAAAGCTTCTATTCCCAGCCACTTCAAGGACGGAGTTATTTTTTCAAAATACTGAGAGAATAACGAAGCGAACTGTCCGACTTCTGGCATAAACGACAAGGATATTAAATAAATCGAACCGCCTAAAACTCCGAAAATAAAAACGTAAACCAAGCCGGTAGCCAAAACGCGGTGAACTTTTCTTCTTTCAAGAAAATCTATAGCCGGATTGAACAAAACTGAAATAATCATGGCGAAAATCAGCAAAATCAAAATATCCCTGATTGAATAAATCAGATATATGATAAGGGCAGATATGGCAACCTTTAAAATGCTTTTCCAGGAAATATCCAATAATCTTTCGCTATTCATAATTTTAATAATTTTTGGAATTTTTCTTTGTCCTTGAAAGGACCGATTAAAGCCAGATTGAGCTTATCATTCCTAAAAATTTCTTTGGCTACTTTAAGAATATCATCCTGGCTGACTTTATCAATCATTTGGCATTCCTTTTCCGGAGTTTCAATTTCTCCTCGCAAAATCTCTTGAATACCGCAATATACTGCGCAGGCATCGGAAGTTTCCAGGCCCAAATGCAATTTTCCCTTAATGTTTTCCTTGGCTTTTTCCAGCTCGGCTTTCGGCACTTTCTTTTCGGATATTTTTCTGTATTCTTTCAGGATTATCTTTATCGCCTCTTTTACTTTTTTATTGTCGATACCGGCATGAGTTACTAGATAGCCAACATCGGTATATTCTTCAGCCATTGTCCTGACATAATAAGCCATTCCTCTTTTTTCCCTGATTTCAGTAAAAAGTCTGGAACTCATATTTCCCCCCAGAATATTGGACAAAACAGACAAGGCATATTTTTTTTCGGAAAAAACATTAAAAGCCCTAACGCCAAAGGCCAAATGCGATTGATCTGTTTCTTTATAATGAAGCAAAACTTGAGGGGATTTTTGTTTTTCAATCGTCAGCCTTTTTGCAGGATTGTTCGCACCAGAAAATTTGCTGAAATACTTGGTCAATTTACCGACTGCTTCTTGTTCCTTAAAATCGCCGGCCAGAACAATCACTGAGTTTTTCGCTTTAAATCTGGAGTTAAAATAAGCCAGAATATCTTTTCTTTTGACCGCCTTAATCGTTTCTTTCTCGCCTATAGTCAACCAGCCCATTGGCTGGTCTCCATACAAAACTTTTTCCCAAAGGTCCATAATGTAGGCCTGGGGAGTGTCCAGGTACATGTTGAATTCTTCCAAAACCGTTTTCTTTTCCTTTTCCAGCTCCTTTTCCTTGAAAAGCGAATTGAAAATCATGTCAGAGATAATATCGCAGGACAAATCAAGGTGTTTTGAATCAACTTTCGTCCAAAATCCCATTATTTCTTTTCCGGTAAAAGCGTTGTAAACTCCGCCGATTTTATCCAGCTCCCTTGAAATGTCCAGAGACTTGGGCCTTTTTTTCGTGCCACGAAAAGCCATATGTTCCAAAACATGGGAAATACCACTGAGCGCTTTTTTCTCATGCCTTGAACCGGCTCCAACCAAAACGAGCAAAGTCAAAGCCCGCGTGTTTTCCATCGGATAAGTAATTATGCGAAGTCCGTTTTTAAGAACGCTTTTTTTATACATTGGTTATTGTTTCTTCTCTTAAAAAAGTTTTTTCTTTTTTATATTCGACGACCAAAAATAATAAAATGATTGCCGCAATATACCAGAAAGAGGTATATAGGCTTATGTAAAAGATATTGGAATCGGCGCCAAAAACATAATCCGTGATTATTCCAATCAAGAAAGACAGAAAGCTTCCGACCATTAAAAGGGATTTTTTCTGGATATATTTGTCATCGCTTTTCAAACCGTTATAAAGATAAAAAACAATGATCCATAAAAGAGGCAGTAAAATGCCTATGCCGGTTAAATTATTAATAAGAGGCCCCCTTGTGTCTTCCCAAAAAACAAAAGGTTCGCTGATACGCATTAAAGCCGGCTGCCATTCCATGGCCGGCACAATGCAAACAATCAGTCCATAAACAACGATTGCCGCAAAAAAAGCTTTCTTCATTGTCTGTCTGCCGATAATTTCAAAAGTAAGAGCGACATTATACGCCGTTCCTAAAAAGAAAAAGAAAGGGTAAATGTTAAAAATCAAATTTATGATCTCCGGATCCTTAATAAAAGTTCCGTTGGGCAAAAAAATCAATCCGCCGATTGCAAAAGAAATAAAAAGTTTCAAAAAATAGCCTAAGGTTTTGCTTTTTGCCTTGCGGTAAGAAGAATAAATCCTGCAAATTACGAATATCATCAAAACGAAAGAAGGAATGCCTGAAATTGTTACAATTGGAATCATGAGTTTATTTTTTTTCTTAAAAATCCAATAAGCTCGTCAATTTTCACTCTTTCTTGTTCCATTGTATCGCGGTCGCGAACCGTAACATCGTCTTTTTCCAAAGTGTCGAAATCAACGGTCAATGACCATAAGGTTCCTATTTCGTCCTGACGTCGATACCTTCTGCCGATGGAACCGACTTCATCGTACTGGCAAACAAAATGAACTTTCAGCAAATCAAACAATTCCTTTGCCTTTTTAGTCAAAGGCTCTTTGTTTTTTACCAAAGGAAGAACAGCCATTTTGACAGGGGCCAATTTTTTATCAAGTTTTAAGGTTGTTTCGATTTCTTTGGTCGCTTCCGTTGTTTTTGTTCTGCCGCCTTTTTCTTCGGAATAAGCATCAACCAAAAAAGCGAAAAAACTCCTGTCAGCTCCTACCGAAGTCTCAATAATATGTGGATAATATTTTTCTTTTGTTTCTTCGTCAAAATACCGCAAATCCTGCTTTGAATGCTTTGCATGATTGGACAAGTCCCAGTCTCCCCGGTTATGAATCCCTTCGATTTCTTTCCAGCCGAAGGGAAAATTGTATTCTATATCAACCGCTCTTTTGGCATAATGGGCCAAATCGGATTTTTCCACTTCTCTAAATCTTAAATTCTCCTTTTTCACTCCCAACTTCAAATACCAATCCATTCTTTCTTTTTTCCAATAATCAAAAAACTTGTCGGATGTCTTTGGGTTGCAGAACCATTGCATTTCCATCTGCTCGAATTCTCTGGTCCTGTAAATGAAGTTTCCAGGAGTGATCTCGTTCCTGAAAGCCTTGCCGATCTGGGCTATGCCGAAAGGCACTTTCAAACGCATTGAGTTTAAAACATTAAGAAAATTCAGGTATATTCCCTGGCAGGTCTCAGCCCTCAAATAAGTAACCGCTGCTTCATCTTCTAGGGGGCCGACGAAAGTTTTCATCATCAGGTTGAATTTTTTTGCTTCTGTCAGATCTCCTTTGCAGTCCGGGCATTTCTTTTCTTTAAGTTCGTCCAAACGGAATCTCTTGTGGCATTTTTTGCATTCAACCAATTCATCGGCAAAACCAGCAGTCAAATGGCCCGATGCCTCCCAAACCTTAGGGCTCATCAGAATGGCTGCATCCAAGCCAACGACATTTTCCTGTTTCTTCGTCATTTCATCCCACCAGGATTTCTTAACGTTATTTTTCATTTCCACTCCCAAAGGACCAAAATCATAACAAGAGCCAAAACCGCCGTAAATCTCAGACGACTGAAAAATGAAACCGCGCCTTTTGGTCAAAGAAATGACTTTTTCTAAAAGATTATCCATAAATTAGCGAACAATGCTTTTTTCGTAGTTAACCGCCGGATCGTCCGGCAAACCGGTATTAATTGAAGGACTGGTAGAGTGCAGGGTTTCTCCGGTAAACTGGTCCTGGCCGCTGATCCTTGCCTCGTTTATCAGAACCGGAGACTGGCCTGTTTGACTAGAATCCGGCCAAAAAGCAATTTGGAAAGAAATGCTTGGCGCTTCGCTCAAAATTCCCTGTCCGGCTGACAAATCTCCGATATTCCAGATTATTTCTCTGGAGTGGGAATCAAAAGTTAATTTGTCTTTTTGATCTTCGGGAAACATCTTACCGGTCAAGCTGACATTATTGGGCAAGATGGCTTTTACCTTAACGTCCTTCATGTCGTTGTAATAATTCTTAGCCTGCCAAGAAACAGTATAAGTGGTTTGCTGGCCGACATTAGGCGGTAAAGGACCGGAATTGCCGAAAACTTCGTCGTTAAAATATCCTTTCTGGGAAATAACCAACTTTGAGTTAATTTTATTGGTGAAAGTTTCTTTAACCTGACTCAAAAAAATAGTAGAGCTGATTTGGGGATTCGCCTCTGACAGACTTTTGATATCCCAGGAATCTTTTAACTTTATCCAAAATTCAACTTTTCCCTCCTCCTGGGGATGCAAAAACTGAAGTTTGCTTACTCTTTTCCAGTCCCAGATTACGGTATTGTCTCCGGAAGTGAAATCTCCGTCCAAAGTCTTGGTGGTTGAAAAATCAAAAGCAGAACCGTTCAAAGTAACCAGCAAGAACAAATTATTCAAAGCTTCCTCGCCGATGTTTTTAAAGGAAATTTCATAATGGAGCAAGTCTCCGGGATTAGCTACCAGCTTTGGATTATTGTTGATTTCCTGGGTAATATACAAAGTCGGCTTGATAATAGACATTCCCTTAGAAATATCCCTTAGAACAATGAAGTTTCCGTCTTGCCAGCTGCCTATTTTCGCCCTGAAAATCTTTTCTTCGCCGACAGAACCCGAAAGCCTGCCTGAAATTTGTATTCTGCCCCCTTCGGTTTTGTTCAATAAGCCGATTTCCCATTCTGTTTTTTCCAAAGATTTGGGATTAGAATCGATAAATTCAAAGCCCGAAGGATATTCAACGAATACCGTTAAATTGGAAACAGGAAAATCAATATTTGAAAAATAATTCAAATCAAGATTAAACGTTTTGCCTGATTCAACTTTAGCCGGCAAATCAAATTCCAAATTAAGAGGGATTTTTTTGATTATAGTGATAAAAGAAGTTTTTGAAGTATATCTGGCCCTCAAATTCTTTGGAGAATAATTCAAAGAAACTTTAGCTTCTTTTACGTCTCCTTCCTTGCCGACAAGCCTGCCTTTGAAAATAAAGGTTTTTTCCTGGCCGGGATAAATAGTTCCTCCTAATTCTTCTGATTTTTTAATTACTCTTAGAGATGTATAGTCCGTAGGCACGGCATATTCCGGATAGTCAAAAATCAACTCAGGGTTTTCCAGGCTGACATTGCCGTTATTCTTTAATTTGACAACATACTCTATTTCCTGAAGAAGCTCTGCCTGTTCCTGGCCGAGGATTTCAAGCTTCATCACTTCTTTGGAATAAACGTTCCTCTGATAATAATAGAATCCGATAATTCCTATTACGAGCGCTAAAATTACGATAAAAATAGTAAGTTTTTTCATATTTAATTATATTAGCAAATTATTGGGTTTCTCTCAAAATTTCCGAGAAATAATAATTGGATATTTCTTTTAAAGATTCCAGATCCTGCTTTTCGGCTTTTATTCTTGGTAAAGACGATAAATTTTTTTTCAATAAAATCCTGATCAATTTTATAGCGTTTAAGCTGATTGGATTTTCCAGCTTTTTTTCTTGACTGCATTTGCCGCAGATTAATCCTCCTTTTTTGAATGAAAAATATATTTTTTCCGGAATTAATTTTTTTTGACACGATGCGCAGCGATAAAAATCAAGCTGATAGCCGAGTAAAGCAAGAAAATTCCAAAGAAAATAATGATAAACAAAACTTCTTGTTTCAGCTTTCAATCTTATATCGTTCAGTTTCCTGAAAATTTCGTAAAACAGATTCCAAATTCTCTCGTCTGGCTCCTGGCCTTTCAACAAACTGTCTGAAATCTCGGCAATCTGCGAAGCAATGGCAACGGATTTTAGGCTTTTTCTCAAACCGGCAAATCTTTCAATCAAGATAGCGTCAGTCAGAGTCTTATACGCTTTGCCCTGGATAAATTCAACTTCGGAAAAATAGAACAACTCCAAGCCGGATCTTAGTTTTGAAGTAATCTTTCTTTCAGCCCTGGCTAGCAATTCCAATTTTCCGAAATCCCTGGTAAAAAAAGTAAAAAGGCGATCTGCCTCACCGATATCCTTCTTTTTCAAAATAAATCCTTGGGTCCTGTAATGGGTGAACATTTAAAATTTCTCAATGGATTTTTCAAAATAATCCAGGCGCTCTTTCAACTTAGGATGCACCGGATATTCTTTAAGCTTTTCTATTTGTTTCTTGATTGATTCAACGAATTTATAAAAAACCTGCTCCTGCTGGCCTTGATTGTCCAAAGCGTCTTTTATGTCTTTTTCGGACATGGCAAGGTAAAAAAGAGGAATATGGTAAATTGGCCCCTTTTTCAGTTCCATTTTTCCGGCCTTTTTTTCGAAAAAAATTCCGTATTTAAGATCTGCTCCTCCCCTTTTCCAGTTTCTTTCCAGAACTTTGTTTTCTTTTTCCTCGAACCTTTCCCCGCTGACAGCGCCGATTTCATCAAAAGCGCAAACTATATTGCCTGTTTTTCTTTCTAAAATTATATTATCCATTTTTCTCCTGATATCATCGTATTCCGAAGTCCTGGTTATGATAAAATCTTTTCCCATTTTTTTATTAAGAACGGAAGTTGCCAGCATTTCAAAAACACCGCCCAAAGGAACATCCCTCGATGCTTTTTCTTTGGGGAAAGCAAAGGCCCACTGACTGTTGCTTGCCGCTGTTTTCTCAAATCTCGTTTTCAAATCTTTTACCCAAGCCATATCCGAAGAAATGGAAGCTTCCGAATAAACCTTATTGAATTTATTGACATCAATCCTAGCTCTCTCGTCGACCGGAATTCCTTCTTTTCTCAATTCCAAAGACATTTCTTTAATATATTCTTTCAATTCTTCCAGGCTGGTTTTTTCTTTTCGTTCTGGTTTTTTTTCTTCCGAATTTATGAATTGCGGTTCTTTTTCAAACATATTATATTTTTTTGATTGCCAACGATATGTTTTGTCCGTCAATAACAACTTCTTTTTCCGTGTCAAAACCTTCTTTTTCAACAACGAAAACCAAATCTTTGACTTTTGCCTCTTTTAAAACGAATTCTCTGTTCTTTTGCAAAAGATTACCCAACTCCTCGCTTCCGGAATAACTTACCTGAATTTCGTCTTTTGGCTTTAATCCTGCCTTTTTTCTCATTTCCTGGATATTCCTGATGATTTCCCTGATCAATCCTTCTTCTTTCAGCTCCGCGCTGATTTCAGTATCCAATTCAACTTCCTTTTCTATTTTATTTTCAAAAACAACCTCTTTGACATTGACTTCTTCTTTTATAAGATCCAAAAGTTCTGCATCAAACTTTAATTTCGCATTTTTTATTTTCAAACTCTGTAAAGGCTGTCTTGTTTTAATGCCGGCTGACGATCTTTCTGTCAGGGCCAAGGCAACGATTTCCCTGGTCTTTTGCATTTTTTCTTCAAGTTCTTTGTTAATGCGTTTTTTATCAGCTAAGGGCCAATCAGCCAAATGCATTGATTCCGGCATTTCCTGATTGCGGAATCTCTGATAATTTTCTTCGGCAAAAAAAGGCATTATCGGAGCCATAATATTCAACAGATTAATGATTACATAATAAAGGGTATTAACAGCTTCTTTTTTCTGCTCCGGACTGTCAGGTTTTTGGAAACGCTTTCTTGATCTCCGGATATACCATAAAGACAAATCATTCGTAAAAAAATCCTCTATGGATAATGAAGCTGACATTGCATTATAGCTGTCCAAGTCTTTCGTTACGCTTATTATAAGATTATTCAAACGGGAAATAATCCAAAGATCCAAGCAGTTTTTGCTTTCGGCTTTTTTTTCATTATCCGGATATTCGTCAGACAAAGTATAAGTATCGAAAAATTCAATAACATTGTGCAAAGTCAACAATTTCCTTTTTGTCTCTTCGGCCAGCCTGTAGCCGAAATTCAGGTTGTAAGCCGGATTTTGCTTGGCATAAAGCCATCTCATCGGGTCAGCTCCTATTTTCTCCACTGCTTCGTCAAACCAAATGGCATTGCCTTTGGATTTATGCATTTCTTCCCCTTTTTCATCGTGCACCAAAGCATAGCCGAAAATCGTTCTGGCCGGATTAGTTCTTTCCAAAACCATGCTCATAACGATCAAAGAGTAAAACCAATTCTTGAACTGACCGGGAAAAGATTCGCAAATCAAATCAGCCGGAAACCATTTTTTCCAATAACTTCTGTCGGAAAAATATTTCATGGTGGAAAAAGAAACAATGCCTGCGTCCAGCCAAGGATTGCCGACATCAGGAATCCTAGAAATCAGTTTACCGCATTTTTGACATTTAATTTTAATCTTGTCCACCCAGGGCCTGTGGGGAGAATTGCCTTCAAATTCCTTCCAGCCCTCAACTGCTTTTTCCTCCAACTCCTCTTTGGAACCGATAACCTCAAAATGGCCGCAAGAACACTCAAAAATAGGCAAAGCCAAGCCCCAGTATCTTTTTTTGGAAATTAGCCAGTCTTGCATATTTTCCAGCCAGTCAATTTCCCTTTCCAAACCGAAAGAAGGCAGCCACTCTATTTTTTTGACCGTATTTATTAAAGGTTTTCTCAGCCTATCCATGGCAATATACCATTCGTCCACCAAACGGAATATCAAATCTTCCTTGCACCGCCAACAAGTCGGATAACGGTGCTTGTAATCTTCGATCCGGTAAACTAAATTCTTATTCCTTAGGTTTTCAAAAATCAATTCATTGACTTCTGTCGCCAGTTTTCCCTCTAAAAATTCAAATCCTTCCCTGTATCTGCTTTCATCGTTCAAAGGATTAACAACAGGCAGATTAGAGCTTTTTCCAAGCTGAAAATCCTCCTGACCGCATCCTGGAGCAATATGGACAATGCCGGTTCCTTCGTCTTCCGTCACCTGGTCCCAAAGAACGACTTTATGCTTGAAACCAGCCAAAGATTCTTTTACTGCCGGCATATCGTCGAACATTCCATGGTATTCCAAATCTTTCAAATCTTTTCCCGGAAAATCCCTTATTATTTCTGTTTTGCCGAACATTTCTGATTTGTCCTTCTGAAAAATGAGAATGTCCCCGTTATCGTCCTTGATCTCAGCATAGGCTAATTTCGGATTGACGGCCAAAGCCACGTTGGCTGGCAAAGTCCAGGGAGTTGTTGTCCAGACCAAAAGAAATTTATTTTCCTGGCCAACAACAGGCAGCTTAGCGAAAACAGATTTATGGATTTTTTCTTTATATTCTTCTGTCAAAATCTCATGCTGGGAAATGGCTGTACCGCATCTGATACACCATGGAACAACGTCTCTTCCTTTATAAAGCATATTGTCTTTCCAGCATTTTTTCAGAAAATTCCAGATAGCGTAATTGTTTTCGTGGGACATCGTGTAGTAAGAATTATCCCAATCCATCC
>Ga0172370_10007167_pt1 | contig 13746 bp, 16 predicted proteins | sample LakKiv5m_FD_114538 | JGI IMG/M metagenome (GOLD analysis project Ga0172370, IMG submission 114538) | Freshwater microbial communities from Kabuno Bay, South-Kivu, Congo - kab_022012_11.5m | ecosystem: Environmental > Aquatic > Freshwater > Lake | place: Democratic Republic of the Congo...
AAATCCTAAGACATTGGCTAAAAAGGAAAAGAGCTATTTCGGTTAAATAGCTCTTTTACTAAACAAATCTTTAAATACTTTTTAAATAAATCTCTGAAATGAAAGAAATTCATGAGCATGACGAGTTTATCGGATACTGGGCAGTAGATTCATTTGGCGGATTTAGAGCATTTGTAGACCAAAGAAAAAGTCTTGGAAAAAATATGTGGGAAATTAAAGGAAGAATTAAGGATAGAATTGGAAGGGCGGATTTTTCAGGAGTGATTACTCCAAATGATATAACCTTCACAAAAGTTTATCAGCCAGACCATACGGACTACGAAGGACCAAGAAGGGCAATATTATACAGGGGGGAGAGAGTCGATAACCAGTTTCATGGAGCAAATATTTCCCATTATCAGGGAAAGTTCTGGATGTTAAATGAGGATGGAAAAGCTTTTATGCGGGGAGATTTTGTCATGGAAGCACCAAACCCTTCACCAACTCTAGAGCTATTTATGAAGTGGGACGCCAATTCTAGAAGGCATGATAAGTTAGTGGTACCTCAAACAGAATGGATTGGACCAACCCTGCCTTTAAAACGCTTATAACAAACCACAAATATCTTCTAGATTAAGTTCAATCAGTGAAACGGGCATCTTGATGCTCCGGGCTTTTAGAGTTTCGGGATGGACTTCTCCTATGTGGCCTATTTCTTTGTTGTTTAATAGGATTGAACCAGTTCTGCCTTCAATTAGGCCTTTTTTATGAGATTCTTTCAATTTGTATTCTATATTTAACATCTTGAATAGATAATCTAAGGTTTCTTTTAGTTCTGTGAAATTTCCAGGGCAGGACGCGATTATCAAATTAGGGGATTCTTTTACTCCTGTTTCCTCTGTTTTATCTAATGAGAATACTTTCCCTATTTCGAATATCTTTTGAGGATATTCATTGTCTTTGTTTTCGGAGAATATTCTTAATGCTGGGATTGTTAAGTTTGGTCTTAAGATCTTATACTCCGATTTAGAGTCTATGACTTCGATGTTGTTTTCTTCTTTTGTTTCTTCTTTCTTTATTAAATGGAAGGAAGAAGTCTCAAGATAGTTTAGTCCTACTAAGATGTCTGAAATTTTACTATTTATTTTATTTTCTTTGCTTATCTCTCCTATTGTTGAGACTTTTGGTATTTCAGGAATTAGATTGTCATAACCATATGCGATTGCAATATCCTCTATAATATCTACTTCATGCAAAATGTCTGTTCTCCAGGCGGGAGCTTGAACAAGACTTTTTTTGTAGTCGTATCCCATTTTAGGAAGAAGTTTTTCTAAGTCTTTCTCTTTTAAATCTAGACCGAGAAGTTTATTTGTGTTTTCTAAGGATATCTTTATCTTTTCAGGGGTTAAATCTGGAGTTTGTATCTTCTTTTCATACTCCACATCCATTGCATATATCTTTCCGCCCATGTCGTTTAGTGCTGTAACTATTATATTTAGTGCTTTTTTCTGTGCTTCCAAGTCAAATCCTGATACTTCTATGAAAACATCTTTAGTTTTATCAGTTATCTTTCCTGTTTCATTGCTGTTTATTATCGGAGGCATGCTTAGAACTTTATTATTTGCATCCATGAATACTGGGAATAGTTCTTTTCCTTCTAGTAGATAGGCATATTCTCTCCCTGTTGGATGTCTTTGCAGTATTTGAAGAGCATTCATCTCTTCGTTCATTTCTAATGGAATAAATTTGATGTCTTGTGGTTTTTTTGCTTCATATTTAATAGGAAGAGTTATTTTTTCTAAGGGGTAAACTCCTATAGCCATTTTTTTTCTGTTTCTTCCAAATGTTGCATGTAATTTTTCCTGAATATCTATGATTTCTTTTATCTTGGTGTCGTCAAAACTTAATCCTTTAACTATTGCACAGGCGGTGTAGGGACGAATGTTCTTGACGGATTTGTCTATCTTAACTTTGAAATCCTTTTCTGGAGGATTTACTTTGTACTTTACTAGTCCTGGGTCTTTGTTTAGGAAGGCTTTCAATGCTCTTATGAATCCCTGCATTGAGAATAAGTCTGGGCGATTTGGGAGGACTTCAATTTCTATCTCATCATCTGTTAATCTTTCTAAATGAGTACCTAGCATTGATATTTTTTCTTCTACTTCTTTTGTTAGCTTAATGTGCTTTTCAAACTCTTTTCTTGGAAATGTTATCTTTGCCATTTTTATCTTGCTTTTATGTTCTCAATCCGTTTAATTATTTCTTTTTCAATATCAATATCATAATAGTCGGTTAGGCCAAGTAGTAGTATTAGGCAATCAGATAATTCTTCTTTAAGATTGTCAATATCGGTTTTGTCTCTGTTTAAGCCAGGATTGTTTATTTGTCTTGCTAATTCTCCTATTTCTTCGACTAAATGGATAAATGTTAACTGAGGACTCAGTTTGATACCTTTCCTTCTGGCCCATTCCCTTACATGGGTTCTTCTCGTCTCGTTTATTTCTGTTAAATTCATCTTAGCCTAGTCCCATTTCATATAGTCCATATTGCTTTAGCTGCTCAGCTGAGTGAGTATCTAATGGATTGAATTTAGTTATGAATGTGACTTTCTTCTTGATAACTCTACCAGTATAACTCTTTGTTTTTGGTTCATATTCTTCTAAGATTAATGTGTCCCCTTCTTTTATGTTAAAATCTGCTAGCCTGACTTCAAATTTCTTTTTTCCTTCTAGTATCTCTTGGAAGTATTTTGGCCAGGTTTTCTTTTTTATTTCCATGTTATTTTATCCAGAGCCTCATTTCTCTGAGTTGTTTAATATCATTAGAATATAATTCTCTTAAATCTTTTATATGGTAATAGTCTATGAGTGTTCTGTCAAATCCTGGGCCCCAGGCAAGAACTGGAATGTATTTTCCTAGCAATGGGATTACAACTTCTGGGCGGAAGATGCCTGCTCCGCCTATCTCTATCCAGGTTTTCTTTTCTTTTAGGTATCCATATATTTCTACGCTTGGTTCTGTATAAGGGAAGTATGAAGGAACGAATTTAATATCTGAAAAGCCCATTTTAGTGAAGAATTCTTTTAGATAACCTAGAAGATTACGGAAGTTTGCGTCTTTGTCTATTACAATTCCGTCTGTTTGATTAAATTCAAATCCATGGCTCCAGTCTAGAGTCTCATTTCTGAAGCACTTTCCTATTGAGAAGAATTTGCTTGGAATATCTTTATCTTTTAATGTTGAGAGTGTTTTTGCTGATAAACAAGTGGTATGAGTCCTGAGAATTACCTTTTTCGCTTCTTCTTCGTTCCAAGAGTAATTCCACCCCTTACTGCCTTGGACTCCTTTTTCATGGGCTTCTTTTACCCTTTCAACTATCTTTTTCTCAGGGAGTTTGCCTTTAATGCCTAGAAAGAATGTATCCTGCATTTCTCTAACTGGATGGTCCTGTGCAGTAAATAATGCGTCAAAATTCCAGAATGAGGTTTGAGTTAATGGGCCTTGCATTTCTTTGAATCCCATATCCGTCCATATTTTTCTTGCATATTCTATACTTTGATTTACAAAATGCTTCTTTCCGCCGTAGATCCTAGGAACCTGTGCTTGAATGTCGTATTTTCTGAATTTTTGCTTTTTGTAATTGGCTATTATCTCAGGAGTTATCTCTTCGATTAAATCAGATTTGATTTCTCTTCCTGCTAATTGTTTACCTATTTCTGTTAAAGTAAAGGAAATTATGTTTTTTTCTGTTAACTGTATTATATCTTTTCTTTTCTTTAAGTTTTCGTATGCTAATTTTTGCTCATCTTTTATCTTATCTAATTCTAACGGGAGGATTTCTATGAATTGTTCTTCAAATGATTTTCTTGTCAATTCTTCTTTTGTTGCAGTTAAAGAGATTTTACCATTTGAAAGGGATATTTGTGCTTTTCCTTTTAGAATTCCTAAGGCCGCTTTAAATTCATTGTCTGAGAGCTTTGATAGTTTATGTGCTTCTTCTAAAGAGAGATGATTATCTTTTTCTAATGTTAGAAGAAGCTGCCTTTCTGGAAGGTGGTGCTTTTTGTAGTAAATGCCATTAATCCCCAATTCTACTGTTTTTTTTATTTCAGATTTTAATTTTAGAACTTCCTTATTTTCTAAGAATTTTAATCCTCGAAGAACTGAAACGTTATCTAATTCTGTGCTTTTTTCTATTTCTTCTATGCCTTTGTGAAGAAATGGAACTATTTTTCTTTCTAAAGGCGATAATTTTTCTATGATTTCATTTATATTGGTCATGTTTAATTATACTTTAAAGATATTAAAAAGGTTGTGATTTATCTTTACCTTGTTTGGCCGATTACTGGCGGGGCTGGAGGATGATAAACCTTTTGGATAACGAATCTGGTTCCTGCTACCTCTGAGATTACTGCTGTAATAAGAAAGTTATCAAATGCCGCCTTGAATAATCCTGGAACTGTGGGTACTTTTGTTTTTTTCGATATGGAATATATTATCTCATCTATTTCTTCTTTCGATAAAGATACATTTGATGCTTGCAAGTTTCCTGATTTGTTTAATAGTATCTGCTTTCCTAATCCGGGGCATTCTATGCTTTGAACTGTTGGGTCTGTGAGGAGAAATAAGACATATTTCATCTTCTCTGAATCATGAAAGCCAAAGTCTCCTCCTATAAGGATTGGTTTTTCTGCTTCCATTCCACCCATTGCTGAAAATTGTTTTTGCATAGGCATCGGTTTTGGAGAGGGTCTGCTTATTAGACTGAATGGTCTTCTTCTTACCGTCGGTTTTGGAACAGGCATTGCCGGTCTTTCTAATGCTCCGTATTCTCTTACCTGTCTTGATGGTGCTGGTGGGGAGAATTTGTTAATCTTTTCGAGGGAATTATTTTCTCCCGTCGAGAAAGCTAAAGGAACAAAAGTTCTTTCTAATGCTTGAATTTGCTCATCTACGCTGATTCTTCTACTGATGGATGGATTAATTCTAATTCTTGATGGAGAATGAACCTGCTTTTCTATTGCAGGACGCATTTCAATTGGAGTGCACGCATCAATAAGTCTCGATACGAATTCTTCTAAGAATAATCTTCTAATTTCTATTTGATTTTGGTTCATTTTAGAATTTAGGAAGATCCTTTCCTGAAACTTTGTTGTCTTCCTCTTGTTTAACAGGCTGAGATTGCTGCGCTACTTGAGATATTCTATATTGAGGCCTCTCTTGTGTTATTGGGGGCATTATAGGTTGAGAATATTGGGGGCCTTGGCCGTATATTCTTTCTCTTGTTCTTTCTTCTACTAGAGTTAAACCCTTTGCAATCACTTTATTCTGTTCTAGTAATTTATCTACCTTGTCTAGGAAATCTTTGTCTTTTTCAGATGCTCTTATCGCAGGATGAGTGCCGAAGCTTCTTGCAGCCATCTCAAACAAGTTTAGTAATACTGAAAGCTGCCTGGATAGTTTATCAAACTTCTCAGCCAAATCAGTGTGAACTTTTTGGAGTTCAATCATATTTTCAATGAGTTTTTTTTCTATAGTGTGCTTTTCTACAGTACGCATTTTATCCTCTATTTTATACATTGATAGAGATTATTTTATTTATAAACCTTATTACCTAGTTAGTAGTAAAGCTTATAACGGGGTAACCGATAAGATAATTATGGATCTGTAGGCTAGTGGTAAACTGACTGGCTCCAGCCCAGTATTCGGGGGTTCGATTCCCTCCAGGTCCATGTAAATACAAAGACATAAAAACCCATCAAATTATGTTTTTATGCCGGCGCACTATCGATCCCAAAGACGGCGCGTCGGCGTTTTCATTATTATCTAGCAGTTGATTGGGGTAAGATTTATATACGATTATTCTTTATGATATGAATGGAAAAGAGGATAGGTGATTGGTTGGTTTTGGTTATTGCTGTACTTTTTGGGGTTGTTGCATTGGTAGATTCATTAACTAGGCTGCCTACTTTCTTATCTGGAGGAATAAACTGGGTTGAGACGTCAATATTAGTTTTGCTTTTGTCTATACTGTACTTCCTATTCAGGTTTAATCACAAAGCTTAATCAGAATTACAGTTTTTTTAATTGATCAATTTCTTCAAAAGAGATTGATGAGCCCTTGAATTTTGTTGCATAGAGAAGGGCTTCTAATGCTTGTTTTCCTTGTAGATTTATGTAGCCTTTCTTAAAGGCAACATACACTAATTCGGATGAGCGGAGAAATTTGAATTCATTAGGGGGATAAGGTTTGTTCGAGATTTTTACTCTTTGATGCAATTTATTAGTCATTATCCCTATTAACTCTCTTGGGTCTTCACATAACATTCTTGTTGTTCTTTCATCAATTGCTATTACACAGTCCATATCTTTCTTTTCTAATTCACTGCTTAGGGCTAAGCAGGACATCTCTGCATCGCTGACTATTTCCATCCAATTTCTTTTGTACAATAATGCATGATTTGATTTTTGCATAAATTCTTTTGTCTTTTTGTTTATTGTTTCGTCCGATATTCCTAATGAATCTGGAAATTCTAATACTCTTTGATCTATAAGATTCTGAACTCTTAGTGCTCCTAGTTCAAATTTTTGTATACCCATTGGTCTGTCAACTACTTCATACTTTACTTGTTTCGTTATGAGAAATTTGCCATCGAAATCCCTCTTTAATAATTCTAGAACATATAACAATCCATTCATGGAGAGATTGATTAGTGCTCCTGAATCGAAGATTAATGCTTTCATCTACAACCTCCTAAACAGAAGAGATTATCGTTATCTTCTAAGGGTAGATTAATATAATCTGCTTTGTTTATGTAATTATCTATATCCTCTTTTTTATCTTTCTTAAAACTATTGTTTACATTCATGAGAAGAACTCCAGAGCCATCTTGGCTCTTTTTCTAATGTCTAGTGTGTCTGGGACTGACTCTTGATGGTCTTTTTGTCCGGTGTAGTCTGTTAATTCCCATTGAGTGATTCCTAATAAAGCAGCGGTTTTTCCTAGGGATAATCCGTGTTCATACAATTTTGATGCTTTATTGATAGATGCTTTTCTTAGAACTTCCTGTATATATGGCTTTAAGTTTACGGAGATGGATGTTAAAGAATTTCTTGCCATCATAATATGGGATTCATATTTCTCCTGCTTATTCTCCTGCAGGGCTTTAATCGCTGAATCTAAATAGGAGTTGAATTTTTCTACAAATTCCTGCCAGGTTTTAATTTTCATGATATCTTTTCTTTCTATTATCTTGGATAAGGAATAAACTAGAACTGCGATTGTTAGACTTCCTGCGTCTTGAATGGCACAAGCACTATGGATTGTTTGGTTTGATAACGCTTTTAATGTTATTGTGTCTTCTCTTATTAGTGCTTCTTTGGTGCTTTCAAGAACTTGGATTGTATGAAGGGTTTCTTCTTCCATCTTTTTATTATAATGAATTATGGGATAGGAGGTATAAAAAGCTAATTATTGATTCTCTGCCAAGCCTTTTCTTTGTCGAATCTTTCTTATAACATCTGCTTGCAGTTCTGTTGGAAGCTTTTGGAATTCTTGGTCCATTAAACTTGAAACTCCTCTGCCTTCTGTTGAAGATCTTAAGTCATTTGACCAACCAATCATTTCTGCAACGGGAATTTTTGCTTTGATAACTGTGTCTATTCCTTCTTGCTGTACGTCAATTAAGATTCCTCTCTTTGAACCTACTAAAGTTGTGACTGCCCCCATGAAATCTAATGGGGCTTCAATCATGTGTGTCTGGATTGGTTCTAGGACTGATGCCCCTCCTCTTTTCATGCAATTAAACATTCCTTCTCTTACTGCGGGGTAGATTTGTGCAGGGCCTCTGTGCATGTGGTCTACGTGTAATTTTGCATCTTGAAGAACTATTTTTGTTTTCATCAATGGTTCTTTTGCCAAAGGTCCGCCATCAACTACCATTCTCCAACCATCAATTATAGATTCAATTACTTCAGGAAGTAGGACTAATCCTCTTGTTCTATCCTGGAAGACATTTCCTTTATAGATTTCTTGATATTGCCTTGCTTCGTCATTGCTTATTCCTAGCTCTGAAAGTTTTTTCCAGATATCTTCTGCTTTTTTCTTTAATCTTACTTCGGGAAGTTCTCCTCTCTCAATTGCATTATAAACTTCATTTTCTAGGGGTTCCATACTAAACCAGAATATGTTATGCCCGTTAGGAGTTCTTACTTCAATTTCTCCAGAGTCTTTTATTAATGTTTCTCTGTAAACGACAATTGGGGGGCCTGTTTTAACTTCTAATCCTTTTTCATTCTTTATTCTTCCTTCTATGATTTCCAAGTGTAATTCGCCCATTCCAGAGATTAAGTTTTCCCCTGTTTCTTCATTAATTTCAACTTTAATGGAAGGGTCTTCCTTCGCAACTTTTCTAAGAATTTCAATTAACTTTGGTAAATCAGCAGATTTTAGTATTTCAATTGATTTTGTTATTACTGGTTGGAATATGTGCTTTATTTCTTCGAATGGTGTTTGTTCGTTTAGCGTTATTGTGTCTCCAACATCACAATTTAATCCCGAGATGGCTAAGACATTTCCTGCTGAGACACTTTCTAACTGTTCCGGTTTAATTCCATTATAAACAAGAACCTGTTGAACTCGGTATTTTCTTTTATTCATATTAGAGTAGACTTCCATTCCATTGGTTATTGTTCCAGAATATAATCTTCCAGCCGCAATTTCCTTTCCAGATCTTGGTTCTATAACTATCCTTGTGATTACAAAGGCAACTTCCCCATTTTTATTGCAGTGCAATAAGTCTTCTCCAAACTTACTTTCTGGTTCTCCTCTCCAGATTTTAGGAATTCTGTATTTTTGTGCTTCTGATGGATTAGGCAGATGCTTTACCGCCATGTCTAGAATGACTTCATTTAATGGCGCGTTTTCCCAGACCCACTTCTTTCTCTCTGCTTCTTCCATTTCATAAATTTTATAGATATCTTTGAAGTTGATGTTCTTCTTTTTCATGAAAGGTACGGATAGAGCCCAATTTTCTCTTGCTGAACCAAAAGCGACAGAGCCATCCGTTACAGAAACTTTCCATTTTTCTTTGTATTCTGGCTCTGCAATCTGCATTATAAGATTATTGAAATCTGCGATAAGTTTCATGAATCTGGCTTGCATTTGCTCTGGAGTGACTTTTAACTCTTTTATTAATCTGTCAACTTTATTTATGAATAGAACAGGTTTTACTCTTTCTCTTAATGCTTGTTTTAATACTGTCTCTGTCTGAGGCATTATTCCTTCAACTGCGCAGATTAATACGAATGTGCCATCGATTGCTCTCATGGCTCTTGTGACGTTTCCTGAGAAGTCAACGTGTCCAGGAGTATCGATTAAATTGATAAGGTATTCTTTGCCTTGGTATTCGTGAGCCATAGAGACGTTTGCTGCATCGACAGTCATTAATCTTTCCTGTTCATCGGAGTGCTGCCAGGTTGTCATTCCTTCTTCCAAGTCTCCTGCGTTTTTAGAAGCCATCATTCCTGCAGCGGCTAAAAGATTATCGGTAAAGGCGGTTTTACCATGGTGAATGTGCGCACTGGTTGCGACGTTTCTTATTGTTTCTTGCTTGCTTGTCAGTCTCTGAATCTTCTGCAATGATGTTTCTTTTTCTACCATGTTAGTATTTAATGTGTATGGGTGTTAATTATTAGATAATTCTAATTTTACTATCAACACTGTATTATTTTATATCAACAAAGATGCTTTTTAAACCTTTTCCATAAATTTACTTGCCAGTTCTTGGTAACCATCCGGGCAGATGGAAATCAATATCTCTTGTAGCGGCAATATAATCATTGGCGCTAATTGTATGATAATTATGAAATCCTTTTGTGGATTTTGCTCTAAAAATGGTGTGCTTTGGTTGGAAGTAAAATGTAGAAACAAGGCAGCCTTCTTCGCTATTCCAATCTATCTCTGGAATTAGGAACAAAGGCATCTCTGCATCATACCTTATCTCTTTAATCTCGAATTGAGTTTTTATTTTGATTAAAACACTATATGGCTCTTTGCAAGATGCAATAACTTTCGTAAGGCCTGCGTGTCGCCTTGCTTGTCTGAGTGCTCTGGCTGAACTATATCTGCCCAATTCATAATTTCTTTCCTGTTTTGCAATTTGTTCGTCTGAGAAATCAAATTCTCCAAAGCGTTGATTGTTTACTACTGATCTGGGCATGAGAAAATGTCTGCACTGTCTTCCTTTTATGTCTCTAAAACTAAAGTTCTTCTCTGCCCCAGTCCATCTACGTAAATGTAAAATTGGAGAAGATGGAACTCCAATTGGCCTTTTTGTATGAGCTATTGTATAAACTATGGCATTTACTTTGATATCTCCTGACTCTGGATTTGCTAAATCTACCTTTCCTATTTTATGTTCGCTTTCTGGGTTGAAGAACGGGTGGCTACGTATTTGTTCAACAAATTGACTTGCTATCCCAAAACCTACTTGACCAGCTAATTTATCATCATCCATGTAAAAATCATAAGGTGCTTGCTTTTAAGCATTATTGTACAGAGAAATGAATAACTGGTTAACGAGCAGAATCTGCCTGTTTTTCAGCGTCGTTCTTTTTATTAACTGCAAAGCTTTCATTAGTTCCTTCAAATGCTTTAACTATTTCATTCGCTAATGTTTCTGCCATTTTGCTTTTCTTTCCAAAGGCTTTTGCATATGCTCCTTGGACAAACCATCTTGTTGCTAAATCTACTCTTCTTATTGGGCTTGTGTCAACTGCTTGAGGATATCTTGCTCCAGCATGTTCAATGACTGTGATTTCATCTCTAGGGGAGCCATTTTCAATCGCAGTTACTAAAACTTGAACTGGATTCTTGTTTGTCTTTTTATGAATTATCTCTAATGTTTCGATTATTGTTCCCATTGTTTTGTTGTATTTTCCGGATGCCCAATTTGTGATTATTTTATGCTTCTTTCCTACGTGTCCTGGAACTTGCAATCTTGCAGCCAGTCTTTCTATTACATTTACTTTGGTTTTTGCAAATTTCTCTCCAATTCTTCCATGACTTTTTAATAATAATTTAGGAGTTATGTTTATATAGGGCTTTAATGCAGGGTCTCTTATCTCAATCTGGGATGCATCATACAAGTCAAATAGCTTGAAATTTGCTTGTGCGTGTGTTTGGGTTATTTGTTCTGTCATTTTAGTGGGTTTCTCCAGATGGTTCGTCAATAGATAAACCGGCAGCCTCCTTTATTACACCCAGGGCTCGTGTGCCAAGATGTGATCTGGCTCTTAATAGTATGTTATCAACTTCTCCAGGTACGAGTCCTATCGTTAATTCTAACTCTCCTTGTTTATTATATGCTTCAATTGTTGTTCCTTTGCCCATTTTTAGTTTATAATCTGCCTTTTTTAGTGCATCAACTATTGTCTCTAGTACTGCTCCTTTCTCATCTTCATCGCTAATCCTTCTGTATAAATAAGATTGGAATGGCGAATTAATGTCTAATCTTGTTGGCATGTTTATCTTCTACCCTTTTCTATTTTGCCTTTCCATAACAAATGGAGAGGCTGGTCATTTACTTTAATTACTGTGAATCTGATTCCTGGGATGTCTCCTGGAGAACGCCCCATTCTTCCTCCGATTCTTTCTATTATAACTTCATCGTGTTCATCAATGAATTTTTGTGCTAAATTTCCTGGGATGAATGCTCCAACAGAAACACCATTCTTAATCAACTGGACTTTGCAGCATTTTCTCATTGCAGAGTTTGGTTGTCTTGCTTCTTTTTGGAATTTGCTTACCACTATTCCTTTAGCTTGAGATGCGCCTTCCAATGGGTCTGCTTTAACCTTAAGATTTAACGTTCTTTTCTTGTATATTTTCTGGCTCCATCTATGCTTTTTTCTGTTCTTCATCAATTTTCTTGCTGACATAAGGCCCATGTTAGTGTTTGTAATTAATGGTTTTTAAAGATTTGCCTAGCAAACATCAAGGACTTTTAGTCCTTGAGTGCTATCAAGAGAAGTATTCTCTTGAGGTCTTTAACCCATTCAACTTATGAAGTTGAAGTTTTAAATCTAATTTTTTAGATTATCTTTAAATCTAAGTTGAATGTGTCTTTGATTATCCGACTTAATTCATCTAATCTTCTCTTGTTTCTCCCTAAAAGAGAAGCTTTATTTTGCATGTTTCCTGCAGTTATAACAAGCTCGGGGAACTTTATTTCTAGGGATTTGAACTTAACTGGGGTGACTATATCTTCTATGAACTCCTGGGCGTTTTCTATACTTGCAGGTTCTTTGATTATTTTTACTTTCTTCCCTAATTGGTCTTGGATACTTCTGATATTTCTTGCATTTTGGCCTATTGCTTGGGAGACAAACTGCTTTGGAACTGCAAAAACAATCATGTTATTGTAGTTGAAGCATTTAGTGGTTTTAACTCTTGAAGCTCTATCTAACATGTTAATATAACGCATTGTCTGCATGTTTATAATGGTCATCCTAAGACACCTCCGGTTTCTTATGGCTCAACTTCCCACTGATATACATGATATTCGTCATAATAGAATTACTTTTCTCCTTTTGTTTTTGCTAGAGAACCTGTTACTTTGACTAACAATCCTGGAAGTCCTGTTCCTCCAGGGATTGCTTGGTTTAACAAGATATTTTCTATTACTGATTTAAGCTCGTCTCTTCCGCCTTGTATTTTTGCATTAATAAACTGTTTATCTGGGGTTTCAAATGTTGCTCTTGCTAAAATAGAAGCTTTTTCAGAAATGATACCCATTCTTGTAACTCCTTTAACAACTCCAGAAGAAGTCATTGCATCTGCAACTAATTTAAGATGTCTTTCATTGATGTCTAATCCCTGAGATTCTATGACTTTTTGTATTTCGTTGATTATTGTTTGTCTTGCAGCTTCAATTCCCAATGTGTTGGAGACATCATGGATATCGTTTGACGTTATTCCTTCTGGGTCCACTCCTTTTATCTCAGAGACTTCTTTGATATTTGAACCTGCAGTTAAAATGACATAATCTCTGTCTCTCTTTGCAATTACTACTTGAGAAATTCCTTTAACTCCCGAGATTATTGTATCCTTGAGCTTTTCTTTGAGTTTGTAAACTGCTTTGAAGTCTAAATCAGAAACATTCACTGAGATTTTATTGTCTGAACCTTTGACAGCAAAGCCTTTGTCATTTAGCCTATCAACAATCGTTGAAACTCTTACGTGTGTTGTTTTAAGTCCTTTAGAATCTATAAATATTTCTATTTTCTTTCCTGCAAAGTCTATCTTTATCTCCGAGATTATTTCCTTTAGCTTTACTTCCTTTATCTTTTCTGCAATAATTTTTGCATCCTTCTCATTATTATGCTCTTTATCTAATGATACTTCCATTAAAGGAGTTGAAGGCTGCTTTCTTGCGTCTAAAATTTCAATTAATCTTGGTAAACCTAATGTAATCTGCATCTGAGAAACTCCAGCATAGTGGAATACATTCAGAACCATCTGAGTTGAGGCTTCTCCGAAGGATTGTGCTGTTATAACTCCTGCAGCCTCTCCTGGGCAGATTCTATCTTCCTTAAGATGGAGCTTTGATACATCTTTGTTGTCATCCCCGTATATAAATTGGATTATGTTCTCTGATGCATCTCTTACCGTCCCGTCGTATTCAACCTTTAAGTCTTGCAATGCAGAAACTAATCTTCTGTACAAGTATCCTGATTTAGGTGTTCTAAGTGCAGTGTCCATAAGAG
>Ga0172370_10007169_pt1 | contig 13745 bp, 16 predicted proteins | sample LakKiv5m_FD_114538 | JGI IMG/M metagenome (GOLD analysis project Ga0172370, IMG submission 114538) | Freshwater microbial communities from Kabuno Bay, South-Kivu, Congo - kab_022012_11.5m | ecosystem: Environmental > Aquatic > Freshwater > Lake | place: Democratic Republic of the Congo...
AACCACCCAAAAATAAATTTATTCAAACACCCCTCCTTTTTCCCCTCCTGGAATAGACCAACGGATTTTTCTCAGTCCGCCGCTGCCCGGGATCAATCTTCCCTTATCTGGATGAAGAACCAATGCTTTTTGTAATTGACGATATTCTTCATCTGAAAGCAACGCCTGAACCTGGCGGGTAAAAATGGATGTTTCAATAATCACCACAGAAATTTGTCCTTCAAAGAAGTATACGCCATTGGCGTACTTTTGTCAAATTTTATTTTTGAGGGTGTTGAAAAACAAGTGACAATTGACTGATTAAACGAACTGCGATTCAATAGGAATAACATGAAGAGCAGATTGTACCGAAGAATCACTTCATGCGCAAACTGGCAGAAGTGATCGATTGGCAACATTATACAAACAAATAGATCAATCTTTTTTAGGGTGGAGGAGTACTCCGCCTGGTGATCAAAAGGAAGTCACATGGATTGACAATTCTTCAAGTTTTAGCTTAATTCAGCTCTTCTTCGAGCGAATAACTGAAATTAACATGATTTGATCAATATAATAAAATTTTTCAACACCCTCAGTATGCTCCACCGCGCGGCGATATTTCAATGATCAGGATGATCAACCGATCTTCTTCGATCGCATACGCGATTCGCCAGTCACCAATCCGTATCCGATACAAACCCTCATAACCGACCAGTTTTTTGCAGCCTTCCGGTCTGGGATTTTTCGCCAGTTTTTGAATTGCTTTCCGTACTATTTGTAAAACATCCCCGGGTAGGCGGTAAAGCGCTTTCTCAGCTCTCCAATGGATGACGATCTTCCAGGGAGCGGGTTCAGGCATCCAGCAATCCCTTTTGGGTTAATTCAGCTTCTACCTCTTCCCAGGGGCGCGCCACGCTAGGATCGCTTTGCCATTCTGCAAAAGCCTGCGCAACCTGACGCGCACTACGCAATTCATCCAGCTCATCCCGCAGAGCTTCATAGTCCGGGGCGGGAATGAGCACGGCAACATCCTTACCACTTCGCTCAATGATCACATCCATCGCGCCAGCATACACCTGGTCAAGCAAGTCGCGCCACTTGATGCGTGCATCCGCACTCTTAATTCTAGTGTGGGTCATTTCATGCCTCCGTATCAATTGTACTTTTTGTATATTGCGTACATATTGTACTACAATTCTCCTTAATACACATTTATTTCTCGCACCTTACCAACCCTGCCTGGACCTTCGACTTGCCTGCCTTGCTTCATACGTGATGCAACCTGATGCAACCAGCGCAACACGGTATGGAAAATAGAGAAAAAGTGGACAAACACACCCCCATATGTACTACCGTGTGGATGATAAGACACCATATATACTTGCAAGAAATCATGGACATGCCCCCAGGGTCGCTTACACCGAGGAGGTCTTGAATAGAATAGCTAAATAATCCCTCTCATTTATCCAGGTGGCGTTCGGCAGGCTGATCACGGCCTTCCATCGGGCAGAAGATGACCAGCAGTTTGGACGGCTCCGGGTGGTCGTTCAACCAGCGGTGCGGGGCGCGGGCGTTGAATAACAGGCTGTCGCCGGGGTGCAGCGGGTAAGCCCGTTCGGCGATCTCGCAGGTCACCTGCCCCTCAAGGCAATAGATGAACTCCCGACCGGCATGGCTGATCTCCTGAACCAATTCACCGGTGGATTCAAGCGTCACCAGGATGGGTTCAGCGCCCAAAGGCGGCAGGCCTTCGCCCAGCTTTTCCAGGGTACCGTTGGCAAAGCTCATGAGCGGGCGATGACCCTGCTGTTGATAGACCAGCCCATTCTCGGGTTTCTCTTCTTCAAAAAATGCCATGATGGGTAACCCGAGTCCATCCGCCAGTAATTTAAGGGTGTTGACATTGGGGGAAGACTTGTCATTCTCGATCAGGCTCAGTGTATTAACACTGATGCCGCATTTATCTGCCAGGGCGCGGATGCTTAACCCCTTGTCCTTGCGGTAATTCCGTAAACGGGTTCCGATCAGTGATTCACTGATACAAAAAGGTTTTTGATCGGTTCCCGAACCTGCATTGCGCACGATAAGCGAATGAACATCCTGTCCTTGACCGGGTAAATTTTCGTTCGCTCTTTTTTTTCCCATGGTATACCTCTCAACTATTTTACGTATAAGATCAAGTGCCCCTGATCGTTCACTTCCACCCGCAAAACAATCAGCCCTTTTGTAGCCGGACCGTGCAGGACAGCTCCACTCTGATCAAATTGGGAACCATGACACGGGCAGGTATAGATTTCGGCATTTGGTTCCAGGCTGCAGCCCAGGTGGGTGCAGGTCAGGCTCAAGGCGCTGAACCCTTTTTCTGCATGGACAAGCACTGCCGGGATCTCCGGCAGGTTGGTGCGGGAACCAATCGGGTAATCGCTCGCCAACCCAAGGTCAAATTCTGTGGGTTGAGGAGATTCGGCCTGGAAACCCAGGAATCTCACCAGGATCCCCAATCCCAATATTCCACTGGCAGCCAGCAGACCCTGCCCGGCAAGTTTCAAAAAATCACGGCGGGAAATAACTCTCATCTCAACGCTCCACCGCATGGCATTCATGGCAATATGCTGAAGACTGATCCTGTCCATCCTGGGTGCATCCGCTGCCCATCACCGGATCGAAAGTGAACAACTGTTTCGTTGCTTTCCCCACCATTTGATAGCTCCCATCCGTCAATACCTTCGTGTTCCAAAGAGGTTCCCCCATCCCGGTTATGAGAATGGTGTCGCCAATATGAAGATCCACGACCGGGTTGACTTGAGCCAGGCGAAAGGCAAGATCATCAGGGTCGGTCAGAGTCCTGGTCGAAGGCAATTCGGTCAGGGTTCCGTGGCAGGTTGCACAACGGACGTATTCGAAATCCTTCTGGCGGGTATGCAGATCGCCATCACCCATGGCTTCCGTGCGGGTATGGCAATCCACGCAGTCCAGCGTATATTCGCACTGCGTAAATTGACCAATGGGCTGGTAATACCGCTCAAGGCGGGTCATAGGTTGATCAATGCGCTCCACAAAAGTAATGGTTCGCAGGTCATAATTTCCACGATTATGACAAGTATTGCAATGGGTGTAAGGCATGGCTGTTGTCAGGATGTGGACTTCACCTGACCTGAATCCCCCCACTGGTGAATGACAGGCCGCACAACCTGTGAAGCGTGTGCCTTTCAGATCTTCAGGAACCTGGTAATTCAGATGGCAGGTGAGACAATTAGCACCGAAAGATTTCAAGGATGGGTTTGCCTCATTAAGCGGGTCAAAAGCGCCCAGGTGCAAAATGCCGGTTTTTGATGGCAGGCTGGTATCGGTCACTGCTCCCGTGCCATATAAGGGTGTCAGGTCAGGTTGGGTACCAAATGTATAACGGACATTTGCGATCGCCCCGGCATAAGTGGACTGGAGACTGGTCAGAGTCCGTTGAATGTGATTGCGTTCTGCTGTTGAAGTTCCGGCATGGCAATTCTCTCCCCCACAGGATTGCTCCACAACCGACAGAGCGGATGGATTATTTCCACCCCGCATACTGCTGTGTGCCAGGTCAGCGTTCAACGCCAGGCGTTCACCACCATGGCACAAAACGCAGCCAAAGGTTTTGAGGGGATGGGATGGGCTGATCTCTGCCAGATCAGCATGGCAGCTCAGGCAATACTCAACCTGACCGGTCAAGGTTGGGGTGATTGCGACAGGCTCAATCCGCCGTGCTTGCAACCACCAGATCAGGCTGATGGTTATCAACAAGAACACGCTTGCAATGATCCAGTAACGGTTGTTCATCTTATCCAACAGGTCTTTGAGCCACCAAAGTTAAAACTGAAACTGCCAGGATTACAACAGCCAGAACAATTTGTGCCAGCCGGTTGGATCTGGGAAACCAGCGTCCAATATCCTGGCTTGCTGGATTGGGGAAAATATAAGGGATCGAACATAATAAAGTCAGGACAAGTAGAGGGATCAATACCCCCCAGAAGAAAGGGTCACCCCAGGTAAGCATATGCTGGATCCAAAGGAAGAACCAGGGGGCAGAAGCATTTCCGGATAAGGCTGTTACCTCTGTGATCCCCGGCGCGATCGGAGCCGGATAAAACGCCGCCAAGAGGAGCAAGGCTGAGCCAGTCAAAAGCATGGCTATGATCTCAATGCGAACCAAATGATTTCTGGAAATTCGTTCTTTATCCATTCTCAGGTTCGGGGGTGGTACGGCAATACCTCCGTCCCTACGAACCCGAAAGACATGCCATATTATCAAAATGGATGCCAATACCATTAACCCAAAAACATGCCAGGAATAGAAGCGGATGAGCGTGGCAGAACCTGGTGTTGCCCCACCGATCAGAACTTTGTAGAGAAAATTGCCGATCCAGGGAATTGTTTTCAAAAGGTTGGTTCCGACCACCAAAGCCCATTGAATTCCAACATCCCAGCGCAAAACATAACCGCTGAAATTAAGAAGCAGGATGATGAAAATTAATCCCAGGCCGAGCAGGTAATTGAAGCGGCGTGGCTGACCATACGAACCAGTAAATACGACACGCATCAAGTGAACACCACTTACGACCAGCAGGAGTTGAGCGGACCAGAAATGCAGGTTGCGAACCAAGCCACCGAAGGGAACCAGAAAGCTAATAGTCTGTACGGACAATGCAGCATCACCTGGTGTTGGAAGATAAAAAAACATTTCCAAAGCACCGGTCACAACCAATATCAGAACAAGAAAAACGGCTGTTCCACCTGCGCCAAGCGTATAGCGCCAGCGGGCTTGTGCCGCTGGGATGGTGGGTGGATGAATGTGCTGAAAAAAATTTGGTCGCATGTTTTTTTGAGCAACCTCCCGCTTTTTGTTGTGCGGGAGGTCACAGTGAGATAAACTTTCTTAGAAGCAGGTTATTCGTGTTTTCCCGATTCAAATATTGGCAAATATTTTACCGCCAAACCAAATGCCAGGATACCTGCTGAAAAAATACCAATTGAAATGGAGACTTCAGGCAGGGAAGGCCAGTAGTGCACTTTGTTCATGAAGGTTGGGATATAGGTCAGGGGGTCCGCATGTTTGACGGCAAACCAACTGATGTTGAAACGGTTGAATATCATGCCAGCCAGGAGAATGATCGCCCCGATCAGAAGTCCTCCCGGGCTTTGGCGAATGCGCTTGATCGAGAATAAGATCAACGGGATTATGGCGCTGATCACGATCTCCATCCAGAACAAGAGGCTCATCCAGCCACTCTCAAAGAGCAATACAAGTTTTCCTTCCATCGCAAGCTGGGCAAATCGCATAACCAGATATAGCCCCAGCACAAAGGGAATGGCACGCGCCAATTTTTCGAGCAGGTGCGTTTCCAACCCGAGTTTGAAGTAGCGGGTACTCAAGGAAGACTCGACGATTGTCATTGCCAGCCCGATACCGATGACGGAGACGAAGAAGAGCGCAGGAATCCAGGGCGTCCACCACAATGGATCCAGTTTGGTGGGTTGAATGAGGAGCAGGGAGCCGAGCGCTGACTGATGCATGACAGAGAGGACCGCTCCGAAGATGACAATTGGTTTCATCCAACGGTGAACAAGATGGGATAGCTTCTGCCAGCCCAATTTCTCGAACAAGGCAGGCGATAGCTCAATAGCCATCACCGCGGAGTAGATCATGACGTAAAAACCGATCACAAGCAGGAAGGAAGTGAAATTCTGATAGACGAAATAGTGCCAGATTCGCTCGGGATGACCGAGATCCACCATCAAGGCAATGATCTCCATGATGTAACCGAGTAATCCCGTTAATAAGGTGGGGCGCAGCAGTGGGCGGAATTGCTCCAGCTCAAAGATATAGACGAGGGATGCCAGGATGAATGCACCGCTGCTGATGGCGATCCCTGTAAACAGGTCAAAACTAACCCAGAACGCCCAGGGATAGGCATTGCTCAGATTGCTTATGGCCCCAATCCCATAAACATAACGGACCATTGCCACCACAAAGGCGATCCCCATGAGGATCACAAGGAATATGGGAAAGAGCCCAATACGAAAGCGAGGTTGGATCGTGATATTTAATTTCATTTGTCTGCCTCCGCTTTCGCATCAGTTGAGTTATGTTTTTCCTTATTATTGTTGTACAGGTTTACGCCAACCGCGACACCACTAAGCAACGCACCCCAACCAAGGGCGATCGGGATGGTCATACCCATGATCTCTTCGCTGGTTTCATTGATCGGGGATTCCGGCAGTTCCGGAAGTCCAAGCTGGGAGAAAGGGACATGCGAAAGGATGAGATAGGAAGTTCCACCATTCTCAAATTCACCATAGACGTGGTCGATATAGCGGTCGGGGTGAGTTTTGATGCGTTCATGCGCTTTGGTCAGCAACTCTTCTCGCTCCCCAAACTCGAGGGCATCCGTTGGACAGGTAGCCACGCAGGCAGGTGCTAATCCAACATCAATTCGCTGGGGGCACATCGTGCATTTATCAATAAACGCACATTCAACAAGTCCTTTGTCATAATCAAAGTGGGGAACGCTGAAAGGACAGGCATTCATACAATAACGACAGCCAATACATTTATCTGGATCATAGATCACCGGACCATCGGGGCGTTTGGTGTATGAGCCTACGGGACAGGCTGACAGGCAATCAGGTTCATTACAGTGCATACAATGATAGACAATCGAAGCACGATCCAGGTCAGGAAATTGACCCATAATCCCAAGACCTGACACCCAGATGCGAGTCTTATTCATTGGGATCTGGTTCTCAACACTGCAGGCTACCATGCACGCACGGCAGTCTATACAGCGGGTGGCATCGAATATAAATGCTTTATGTTTTATCTCAGTCATCTCTGCACCTTTAAGCTTTTTTTACCGTTACAAAAGTCTGGCTGAGCGCTTGACTTCCGCTGATCGGGTCTGTGTAGGTCAGATGCAAAGCTGAATCACTGGCACCCACACCAAAAGCAGTTTTCAGACCCTTCGATAAATGTCCATAGCCTGGAACCATATAGACACAATCAGGTCGAATGGCTTCGGTCACCAATAAAACAACATGCGCATTCCCTACCTGGCTGGTGACCTCCACCCAATTTCCATCAGACAATCCCAGGTCCCTGGCTGATTTCGGGTTCATCCATAATCGCGGCTCGTCCGAATATTTGTGCAGCAACTGGTTGTTCTGGGTTCCGAACTGGGTCTGCTGTGCCACCTTCCCGGTTAATAGATAGAACTCATTCTCACCGGGCATAGCAGGTTCCTCCCAGGTGGGCCAGGGAGAAAAACCGGCATTTTTCAGGGTTTCAGAATAAACCTCGATCTTCCCTGAAGCGGTATTGAAAGTGATCTGGCCATTGGTTTTCGACTCAGGTAATTCAGCATAGCCCTTTGATTTGACTTCCTCAAGGCTTACTCCCAAAGGCGCCAGTTGCTGCTTTATATAATCTTCTTCATCTTCATATTGGAAATAATCTCCAAGGCCAAGACGCTCTCCCAACTGTTTGTAGATCCATAATGCCGATCTTGCATCCCCCTGAGGTTCAATTACAGGCTGCCGGATGAAGGCTTTATCTCCCACCGGCAGGAGTGGATCATAACGTTCCAGGTAGGAGGCTTCAGGAAGAACCACATCCGAATACCAGGCGGTATCATTCATGATGATATCCACGGTGACAATGAATTCCATTTTAGAAAAAGCTTCAATCGTTTTTCCCCTATCGGGGAGCGACATGATGGGATTCTGGCGGGAGATGAACCAACCATGAGCCTGGTATGGGTCGCCGGAGACGATCGCATCTCGCAATTCCTGGAACACACCCAACTTAAGCGGCACCAGCGGGTATTTCCAGGGAGTGCCATCCAAACGAAGCGCAGAAATTCGCGGATACGGCGGTTGATTAAGCACACCCAACCCGGCTCCCTCGGCAGCAACTTCTGCGGAAAGGCATCCACCAAGTTTGAGGACATTACCGCTCAAAGCGTTCAATGTGGCAATGGCGCGTTCTGTTTGAAAAGAATTAATGAAGTTGGATGTACGCCAACCGGGATGCGCCATGGCGTTGTGTGCTGCTGCCGCATATTCCCTGGCAATTCGTTCGATGGTATCAGCCGGAACACCGGTTATCTGTTCAGCCCAGGCAGGGGTATATTTGCTCATTTCCTCCTGGATATCATCACAACCTACCACATATTTTTTTACAAAGTCGCAGTCTGCCAACTTGTTCGTGGTAATGACGTTGATCATGGCCAGCAGAAATGCAGAATCGGTACCCGGACGGATCGGTATCCACTCTGTGGCTTTGGAAGCGGTCTTGGTATAGCGAGGATCCAGGTACACCAATTTGGCACCACGATCGATGGCATGCGACAGTTCGGAGGTCTCTGAAGTCGATATGGCTTCCATCATGTTGCGCCCAACCATTAATATATATTCAACATTTTCATAGTTCCGGGATGGTTCTTCGATACCATAGGTCAACAAGAAGGCTGTGATCATGGCGTTGAAGCACAGGCTGCGCTGGGTGCCATAATTGGGTGAACCGAAGGCATACAATAAATTTTCGAACAAGGGCTGGCTCAAGTTATGGGTGGAAGAAAATACCATCGCTTCCGGTCCATACTGATCTTTGATGCCCTGCATTTTACTGGCTACCAGGTCAAGCGCTTCCTCCCAGGAAGCCTTGCGGAATAATCCTTCGCCGCGCTTGCCAACCCGGATCAACGGAGTTAATACACGATCCGGGTCGTAGGTGTTCATCAAGCCGGATTGACCACGCGGGCACAATTTTCCTTTTGAGTGCGGGTGTTCCGGATTGCCTTCCAATTTGACCACCCTCCCCTCTTTTATCTTTGCGATCAAACCACAACGCCATACGCACATTTCACACATGCTGGAAATATAGCCATCACCTTCAGCATTGAGCTGGCCTGCCTGTCGGGCAGCTTGCGCCACCTTGGGAGGCAGCATTGTCCCCAGGGTTATGGCTGCTGCACTGGCAGCACCCATCTTGAGAAAGTCACGTCGTGACACAGTACTTGTCATGGATTTCTCCTGTACCAATATTCATGAAGGCTGACCAGGATAGATAGTTATCCAGGCAGCCATTTATTCAACATGATCGTTATTTAATCTCGTTATTATCTTTGCGCTGCCAACCCACCCGATCGATCAGGTAAAAAAGCAGGAGAGACATCAATGTAAAGACCAGCACGGTCAGATAAGGGTTAATATTCCAAAGATCGGGCATGACCACACTTCCCAAATTAGCCAACTTGGAGATCTGGGGAAACACTTGTTGATAGGTTAATCCATAGATAACGGCACCAGTCAAGAAACCAAGCAAACCTGGGACAATGTAATCAAGTTTTCCTTCGCCGGACCCGGCGACACAGGTGCCTGGTCAGAAACCGGTCAGGGCCATCCCAACCCCGAAAAGGAGACCTCCCACGAGATTTCCTACGATATACGTCGAAGGCACATTGGGGAAAGTGATCAATCCCAGCCCGCGCAAACTGAACAAACCAATCATGGCAACAGCCAGGGCGGTCATCATGAATTTCAGAACAGCCATATCGGTGAACCGAAAGACGTTTACGATCTTGTTATACCTGGTCAATCCTGCTTTGTTGAGCGAAAAACCAAACAAACCACCTAGGACCAAGATTATTATTGTTCCTGCCATTCTAGTACCTCCTGCGATATATGATCAGAGCTGTGATAATGCCGGAAGCAAACATCCCGGCGATAAATAGAAAGGCAGCCGGCGCTAACAGCATACCGCCGGAGATCGCCAGACCGCTTGTGCAGCCTCCTGCGATCCCTGCTGCATATTCAAGAATGATTGCACCAACAAACGCCAATCCCCATCGTTTCCAAGTTTGAGGTCCAATTATTCGCTTCCACTGAACGTCGCTATTGGCTGCATCTTTCTTGCCCCACTTGAGGGTCTTACTGGTTGCAGCACCCAGCATGCCTCCAAAGAATACTCCAATCAACAGGATAACACCGGTTGAAATTCCGGGGGGCATAATGAAGTTGAAATACATATTATCGAAAGCAGCTGGTGCCAGGGCTTTGCCAAGCATGCCAGCCAGGTTCTCAAATGCGCCCGAGGCACCCAGCAGGCTATTGCTTAGCCAGACTGCCAAAATTCCAACAATACCAAGCAAAATGCCAGCCACGTAAGGCGACCAGGTTTCCTTGCGAATGTAATTAAGAATTGATTTCATATCGTTATTCCTCTTTTTTCGTATCCGAAACTACAACTTCAAGCAGACTAAGGACTTCTTCTGTCTTGCCGGGGTTGTCCAGGATCTTCTTTAAAGATTGACGGGATTTGGATTTAAGACCTGAAATGGCAGGCAACATTTCGATCACATCACCTGGGTATTCACCTTCAACCTTTTTGGTATCACCAAATGAGATTTTTACCAGCTTCTCATTGATGACCACAAATCCTCCGCCACCAAAGGTCAACAAACCGATCATTACGTATAAAATAACATTTCCCCAATTCGTGGGTATCTTTCCCAAAACGATCTGGTCATAGTTTTGAACATAATTCACCAGGTTGGGATCATTCACATCCAGCCTGGTTGTTGAGGAGGGTTCCATTGGAGATTGATCGTCGGTAGTGATTGAGGTTGTTGTGGGATTCCCACTTGAGCTGGTTGTAGCTGATCCGCTGCCAATTTCAATACCCAAAGCTGTGGCAAAGACCTGGGCACGATCCTGCAGATCATTGGGGTGGCATTGAATACAGGAGGCTTTGATGTCAGAGAGCGGGGGAACCATGCCCGTATGTGCTCCGGTTTCATCAGTAGCCTGCTGATTGCCTGCATGGCAAATGTAACAAAAGTCACCAAATGCGTGAGAAGTATGCCAGGTAGTACCGTCATTATTTACCGGCATTTTTCCCTGGACTTCATGGCAATTCTTACAGGAAGAGGCTGAAGATCCGCATTGGGCGCTGACTGGGTCGGCTGTAGCCAACCCCACTCCGGTTGCGATCAGCAAAGCTCCGATCGCAAGAAACATTGTGATCAAAATTTTTCTGTGCATGCCTATCTCCTCAACAAATATTTCAGAAAACACATTTTAAAGAAAATGATCGGTGAATTTGAACAAATAAAATAAATGACAGGTAAAGCAACAAACTTTTCAACCATTTTATAAGTTATTTATCATTTGTTCGAAATATCACAACTAGTGTGTATTATACACCAATTTTATTAGTTATTTTCAGCGATTTTTATTCAAATATATACTTTTTACTGTGTGACTTAAGTAATATTACAGGATGAAATGCATATTTGAAGGGATCAAGACCTTGCCCATCACCTCGATCCTACACAATTTATTGTGTGTTTTACTACGATTTATGAAGATTATATATATTCACATAAGCACATCTTCAAAAGCCTTGCAAATCTTTGGAATGGCGACTTTTTGGATCGATGGGAATGGAGTTATTATTGTCCCATCAATTGAATCGTATTTAACAAAAAAGATCCAGCTTGATGGGACAAACCCATCAAGCTGGATCTGCAATTATGAAAGATGTCCTGTCTTGAGAATTGTAATAACTACCTATTTAGGAGCAAGTCATCCACCAACTGCTTTATTTGCCTTGTTCTTCCTGACAAGGAGGAAAACAACGACAACTATCAAGACCAGCATCAGGATGCAAAGACATAATAATCCGAGCCCGATCAGGATGGTTGTATTGGAAATGGAAGGAAATACACTTTTCTTGCTTTCGGCGTAAATATGGATGGTTTGGCCATAAGCCAGATTCCAAGTCAATTTTGAGCCATCCACTTCATCGGCATTATGATTGGTAACCTTTCCCGGCATCTTGACGATCCACTTCATATTGATCATGCCAAATGAAGAACTAAAATCACTACCGCCCGTATCCAAAGTAACATCGTAATTATATACATTGTCCACAAGGCTGATATCGTTGATGACGATATCAGAGTTGCCATAGAAAGACCTCAACTCATCCAGTGAAGTGAAAGGAGCTTCAAATACACACCAGGTTTCATCTCCCCGTTTTTCTTCCCGCTTCGTCGTATTGGCTGGCATGGACGACAAATCACTCTGGGTACTGTCACATAAACTGGTACCACCACCCATTGAGTTTATAGAATTGATCTCATCGGCTGTAAAACCGATCTCCTGGGTGTACAATCCTGAACCATCAGATTTGATATCTGTGATCATGTTGGCTTTACAACTCGAAAGAAGGAATAATGTAAAGATCGCTATGAAGAATAAAGAGATACGGGTTGTATTTTTGAGCATGGTTTCCTCCGTTTCAACGTAACATATTGAACATTAAAATTTTAAGCATTCTCAGAATTCGACAATAAAATTGTAGCATATTTAGGTGGTTTATAATCATCAGGAAATATTAATTATTATCGTGAGATAGAAAAATGAAGATACTGACTGCCGACATCGGAACTGGAACACAGGATATCTTCCTGTACGATTCCCACCTGGACATTGAGAATGGATTTAAATTGATCCTCCCTTCTCCAACCATGCGGGTATTCAGAAAGATCAAGCAAGCCACCCGGGATCGCACCCCAATCCTGATAAGAGGCGTGATCATGGGGGGTGGTCCGGCTTCCTGGGCTGCAGAAGCTCATGCCAGAGCTGGTCTCCCAGTTTACGCCACCGAACAGGCTGCAAAAACGATCGATGACGATCTGGATAAGGTGACCGCATTGGGAATAACCTTACTTTCGGATGATGAAGCCACCAGCCTGGCGGATCCTGTCGAGCGTATCGATATGGAAGATTTCGATTTTGCAGCCATCACCGAGATCTTCACCAAATTTGGCATCTCTCTCACTGACCTGGAAGCGGTAGCTGTTGCGGTTTTCGACCACGGCGAAGCTCCTCCCCAAATATCCGACCGTCAATTCCGTTTCGATTATCTGGACGAACGAATCCGTGCCAGAAACGACCTGCGAACGTTTGCCCACCTGCCGGGAGACATCCCACCTGCCATGACACGCCTGCTGGCAGTGGCAGAGTCTTCGAGTAAAGTGGATGTTCCACTTGTAGTCATGGATACCGCACCTGCAGCCATCCTGGGCGCATGTTTTGACCGGGTGGTCAATTCAAGAACCCAGAAACTGATCGCAAATGTTGGCAATTTCCACACGCTGGCTTTCCGATTGGGTGAATCTGGTGTGGATGGCGTTTTTGAACATCACACAGGCCTGATCGACCCTCTAAAACTTGGGTCGATATTAATTAAATTCGCACAAGGCACACTGGAGCACGAAACGATCTTCAACGACCATGGGCATGGCGCTCTTGTTTATAACAAACAACCTTTTCCACTTGAAACAAATGATTTCAATATAGTTGTTACGGGTCCCCGCCGCAATATGCTGGCACCTGGATCAGATCAATTCGATCAAAAATTACGCTCTTATTTTGCAGTTCCCTTTGGAGATATGATGATCTCAGGATGTTTCGGTTTGCTGGCTGCCGTGGCAGACCTGATCCCGGAATTAACGGGGCAGATCACGGATTCCCTTTTGGGATTAAAAACAATTTCAACTGCACCATGGGATATTTGATTTTTAATACCAAAACAGCCATCACCCCCTGTCAAGTCAAATGATAATGTTACCGAAGACAGATCGTTGGTTCAAATGATAATGTTACCGAATGTAGTCCACCTCCTTGAGCATTGTTTCGAAGATATTCACTGTTTCCGAGCGGTC
>Ga0172370_10007171_pt1 | contig 13743 bp, 9 predicted proteins | sample LakKiv5m_FD_114538 | JGI IMG/M metagenome (GOLD analysis project Ga0172370, IMG submission 114538) | Freshwater microbial communities from Kabuno Bay, South-Kivu, Congo - kab_022012_11.5m | ecosystem: Environmental > Aquatic > Freshwater > Lake | place: Democratic Republic of the Congo...
AAGAATTTTATCACCGGGTTTTAAAACTGCGAGCATCACTGCTGCATTTGCCTGCGCCCCTGAATGTGGCTGCACATTTGCGTATTCCGCATTGAATAAGGTTCTCACGCGGTCAATCGCTAATTGTTCAACTATATCTACAACTTCACAACCACCATAATATCTTTTGCCCGGATAACCTTCAGCATATTTATTGGTCAATACCGATCCCATCGCTTTCATCACATCATTGCTCACATAATTTTCAGAAGCGATTAATTCAATTCCAACCGTCTGGCGGTGGCTTTCCTGTTTAATAAGGTTAAAAAGTGTTGTGTCTTTTTTCATGTTTATTCTATTTTGTTTATTTGCTCCCGACTATGTTCGTAATGACATAACGATTGTCAATCGAGCCTAGTCGGGAAGTATTTTATTACTTTCGTCCGCGAGCAAAAGTATTACAACAGATACTAAAATGAAGAACAGAATAACAGAACTTTTCAACATAAAATACCCGATAATTCAGGCAGGAATGATCTGGTGCAGTGGCTGGCGCCTGGCTTCAGCCGTAAGCAACAGCGGTGGATTAGGTTTAATTGGCGCGGGTTCCATGTATCCTGATGTACTGCGTGAACATATACAAAAATGCAAAACAGCAACCCAAAAACCTTTTGGCGTGAACGTGCCGATTTTTTATCCTGACATCAAACAATTGATGGATATTATTGTTGAAGAAGGGGTGAAAATTGTTTTCACTTCAGGTGGAAGCCCTAAAATCTATACAGGTTTCCTGAAAGAGAAAGGGATCACAGTGGTGCATGTTGTTTCAAGCGCGAAGTTTGCATTGAAAAGTCAGGAAGCAGGAGTTGATGCCGTGGTGGCGGAAGGCTTTGAAGCAGGCGGACACAATGGAAGAGAAGAAACAACAACACTTTGTTTAATTCCGATGGTAAAAGAAGCTATTTCAGTTCCGCTGCTTGCAGCCGGTGGAATTGCTTCGGGAAGGGCAATGCTCGCTGCGATGGCGCTGGGAGCAGATGGAGTACAGGTGGGCAGCCGTTTTGCAGCAACCTTTGAATCATCTGCGCACGAAAATTTTAAAAAGAAAATTGTGGAAACACCTGAAGGCGGAACTATATTAACTTTAAAAAAATTAGTTCCAGTCCGGTTGATAAGAAATAAATTTTTTGAGCAAGTGCAGGAAGCTGAAAACCGCGCTGCATCTGTTGATGAAATGGAACAATTACTTGGAAGAGCACGTGCAAAGAAGGGAATGTTTGAAGGTAATTTAGAAGAAGGCGAACTGGAAATCGGGCAGATTTCAGGTTATATCCATGACATAATGCCTGCTGCACAGGTGGTGGAGGAAATGGTGAAAGAATTTTATGAGGCGAAGGAAGATATGAATAAAACAGTGTTTTAGTTTCTCGCTAAGACACAAAGAGCGCAAAGAAAAATGATACTATTTGAAAAACACATACTGAGCAACGGATTAAGAGTGATTATTCACGAAGACCGCTCCACGCCTATTGCGGCAATGAATATCCTTTATGATGTTGGCGCAAGGGATGAAGACCCGGACAAAACCGGTTTCGCGCATTTATTCGAGCACCTGATGTTTGGCGGCTCGGTAAATATTCCCAATTATGATGAACCTCTGCAAAACGCAGGCGGTGAAAATAATGCGTTTACCAACAATGATATTACCAACTATTATTTAACACTGCCGGCACAAAATCTTGAAACCGGTTTCTGGTTAGAGAGTGACAGGATGTTAAGCCTCGCTTTCTCAAAAAAAAGCTTAGATGTGCAGCGCAACGTTGTGATTGAAGAATTCCGCCAGCGCTACTTAAACCAGCCTTACGGTGATGTGTGGCTGAAACTGAAACCGCTTGCCTACAAAGTGCATCCTTATTTATGGAATACAATAGGGAAAGAAATTTCACATATTGAAAATGCAACAATGGATGATGTGAAAGCATTTTTCGCGAAGCATTATAAACCCAATAATGCCATTCTTTCAGTTGCAGGAAATGTAAAAACAGATGAAGTGCTGAAGCTCGCTGAAAAATGGTTTGGTCCCATTCCCGGAGGAGAAAAGAAAGAACGTAAACTGCCTGCGGAGCCACCACAAACTGAAGAAAGAAAATTAGAAACTTCTGCTGACGTGCCTTATGATGCTATTTACAAAGCATGGCATATCTGTGGAAGAAAAGATGCCGACTATTATACTTTTGATGTTATTTCCGATTTGCTTTCACGCGGAAGATCCTCAAGGCTTTATGAGGGATTAGTAAAAAACAAAAAACTGTTCAGTGAAATAAACGCTTACCTTTCAGGTGATGATGACCCGGGATTATTAGTGATTGCAGGCAAAGTTTCGGAAGGTGTTGACATAAAGAAAGCGGAATCCGGGATCGCGGAAGAAGTGAATAAGCTGCGCTCATCTGTTGTGAATGAAAAGGAACTTCAGAAAATAAAAAACAACATGGAGGCATCGCTTGTCTTTTCTGAAATGAGTGTTGAAGGAAAAGCGCTGAACCTCGCTTTCTTTGAATTAATGGGCGATGCGGAAGATGTAAACCGCGAAGCGGAAAAATACCAGGCGGTGAGCATTGAAACAGTAAAAGATTTAGCTGAGAAAAACCTGGCGGATACCAATTGTTCAACACTTTATTATCACACGAAGAAAACTTAACCGCAAAGGCGCAAAGGGCGCAAAGTTTTATCTTCTTTGCGCTCTTTGTGCCTCAGCGTTAAAATAAAACAACTATGCAAACTTTAGACAGAACCAAAGAACCTGAAGTAAAACCTTTTCCTGATATTAATATACAGGAAGCGGAACACATCACACTTGCAAACGGGCTTCCGGTACACATCATCAATTCAGGCACACAGGATGTGCTGAAAGTGGAATTTCTTTTTCAAGCGGGAGCGCTGAAACAACCTGCCCGCTTAGTTGCCGCAATGACCATTGAAGCCATTGGAGAAGGAACAGAAAAACTTTCAGCAAAGGAAATTTCTGAAAAACTCGACTTCTACGGTGCCTCCCTGAAAAAGGATTCTTCACGTGATACTCCTGCATTGGTGCTTTATACCCTGGGAAAGCACTTAGATAAAACATTGCCTGTTGTAAAGGATATGTTTCTGAACGCTTCCTATCCTGAAAATGAACTTAAAACCTATCGCGAAAACAGCAAGCAAAGATTGATTTCAAACGAAAAGAAAGTATCAACACTTGCTTCAAAATTGATTTATGAGATGCTTTACGGAAAGGATCATCCTTTCGGATACCGCGTTATTCCTGAAGATTTTGACAATGTAACACGTGAGCAATTAATTAATTACCATCGGGCGCATTACATGAATATTGATTGCAATGTTATTATTTCAGGAAAGGTAACTGATGAAGTTATGAACATTGTCAGACAGGAATTTGAAAATATACCTGCAAAAATTTCCGCTTTTGATAACACCACTCCCCCGCCACAGCCCGTTAAAGAAAAAAAGAAAGTGGTGGAAGTTCAGGATGTTGTTCAGAGCGCCATTAAATTAGCCCGTCCTCTGTTCAGCAAAAAGCATCCTGATTATATTCCTTTGCAGGTATTGAATACAGTTTTTGGCGGTTATTTCGGTTCGCGGCTGATGAATAATATCCGTGAAGACAAGGGCTATACGTATGGAATTGGTTCAGGCTTGATTGCTTTGGGTACAACAGGAATCTGGTCAATAGGAAGCGAAGTGGGTGTTGAGGTAACGCAAGCTACGCTTAAGGAAATTTATCTTGAAATGAAACGCCTGCGCGAAGAGCCTGTTGCACAGGAAGAATTGGACACCGTGAAAAGTTATATGCTTGGAGCTTTCCTTAAAGATGTGGACGGACCTTTTGCAATTGCCGAAAAATACATCAGTTTACTTAAATACGGATTGGATTACAGCTATTATCAACGCTGGATAAAAACAGTGAAAAGCATTACTCCTGCCGAAATACAGGCATTAGCTAACAAGTATCTTGTGGAGGAAGATTTTTATGAGTTGGTGGTGGGGAAAATGGGGTAAGTTACTTACAGGAAACCTCAAAACTAAGTTTCTGCGGACGAACCGAGACAGAATCATATTGTTTTTAATTCAAACATCAACTTTTTTACATTTCAATTTATTCAATATTTACTTGAATAAATAATTTTTTTGTATAACCTTAGCGGAATATTTCATAAACGTGTAACTCATAAAAAATCTATTTCTATGAAAACCTATGACGAAAAACACATCAAAAACATTGTACTTGCAGGAGCTTCTAAAAGCGGCAAAACCATACTTGCCGAAACCATGATGTTCCAGGCAGGGCTTATTAATCGCAGGGGAACAATTGAAGAAAAATCAACGGTAAGCGACTACCACGAAATTGAGCACATTCGTGGCGGTTCGGTTTATTCCACATTGATGCACACCGAATGGAAAGATTATAAAATAAATATTATTGATACTCCCGGTCTTGATGATTTTATTGGTGAAGTGGCAAGCTCCATCCGCGTTTGCGACAATGTGGTGCTGTTGCTCAATGCGCAGAGCGGTGTTGAAGTAGGTACCGAGCTGATATGGAATTATATTGACAAATACCGCAAGCCAACCATTTTTGCCGTTAACCAGGTTGACCATGAGAAGAGCGATTTTTTTGCAACCGTAGAACAGGCGAAAAAAAATTTCGGAAGTGCTGTTACGCTGATGCAGTATCCTTATAACCAGGGACCGGAATTTAACGCCATCATTGATTTGCTAAAAATGATCATGTACAAATTTTCAGCAACAGGAGGCAAGCCCCAGAAACTTCCCATCCCCGATGATGAAAAAGAACGCGCTGATAAACTGCACAACGAACTGGTGGAGAAAGCAGCGGAAAATGACGAGCAACTGATGGAATTGTATTTTGAAAAAGGAAACCTTGACGAAGATGAATTGCGCAAAGGAATTAAAATAGGAATGATGAAACACGATATGTTTCCTGTTTTTTGCATGAGCGCTAAAAAAGATATGGGTAGCGGGCGCCTGATGGGTTTTATAGATAATGTAGCTCCCAGCGCCACCGAAATGCCGGCAGAAAAATGCGTTGACGGCACTGAACTGAAATGTGATCCTGCCAAACCCACTTCAATCTTTATTTTCAAAACCTTGATTGAACCTCATCTGGGCAGACTTTCACTTTTCAAAGTAATAAGCGGAGAAGTAACGCCAGGAATGGATTTCACTAACGAAACAACAAGGGTTAATGAAAAACTAAACCAACTTTTTATCCTTGACGGGAAAAACCGCAACCCGGTTGACCGCCTCAAAGCAGGTGATATTGCTGCCACACTGAAGCTGAAAGCAGCGCAAACCAATCAAACTCTGAACGCAAAAGGCAGCAATGTGCAATTAGTTCCCATTGACTTTCCGAAACCGCGCGTCCGTGTTGCCTTAGTTGCAAAAAATAAAGGCGATGATGAAAAATTAGGCATTGTATTACCCGAAATTCATTCGGAAGATCCCACCATTATTGTTGAACATAACCGCGAAACAAAACAGGTTCTTCTTAATGCACAGGGCGAACTGCATTTACAAATCACCAAATGGAGAATGGATCATATTTACAACCTTGAAGTTGATTTTGAACCTGCACGTATTCCCTATCGTGAAACAATACACCGCGCTGCTGTGGCAAGTTACCGCCACAAGAAACAATCGGGAGGTGCCGGGCAGTTTGGTGAAGTGCACATGAAAATTGAGCCGTATTATGATGGTATGCCACAGCTCACCGAATATCCTGTGCGCAATTCAGAAGTACATGATTTAACCTGGGGCGGAAAATTAGTATTTAACAATTGCATTACCGGAGGAGTAATTGAAACACGCTTTTTACCCAGCATTCTAAAAGGAGTAATGGAAAAAATGAACGAAGGTCCGCTTACCGGTTCTTATGTTCGCGACATACGCGTAAGCGTGTTTGATGGTAAAATGCATGCTGTTGATTCAAACGACCTCTCTTTTAAAATTGCAGGAATGATGGCATTTAAAGAAGCATTTCACAATGCACAGCCGCAGTTGCTCGAACCAATATATGATGTTACTTTTAACGTTCCCGAATCAATGATGGGAGATGTGATGACTGAGGTGCAAACCCACCGCGGGCTGATTGGAGGGATGGAAAGTGAACACGGCAGACATATTATTAAAGCACGTATTCCGATGGCACAATTAGACAGTCTCACTAAATCACTTCGCCAGGCAACACAGGGAAAAGGAATAATGAGCGCTGAATTTGCTGAATACCTTCCTGTTCCTCCTGACCTGCAAAAGAAACTGGTTGAAGAATACTCTAAAACCGAAGTTGAAACACATTAAAGAAAAATCAACAGACTTTTAAGAATTCTTCTACTCTTTTTGGGAGCAGATTTTCAGCATGGAAATCCTGGAATCCTTTATAGTAATCAGATGCATTTAGTGCGTGTTCGATGTCAAATTCATTTTGCGTTATGCATAAATGCATCATTTTTTCATGATACATTTTTCCAAGATATTCCTGTTCAGTTTGTCCGGGAGTGGGAATAAAAATTGCTTTACTGCCTGTTACTGCTAAATCCATGATGGTTGAATAACCCGGACGGGAAAGCACAATTTTACTTTGTAAAATTGCCTGATGCAACTCTTCAGTATTGAGGTGCGAAACAATCTGAACACGATTCAGATTAACTGAACTATCATTATTTTCAGGCTTTCCCAGCACAACTAATGTCCGTTGCTGAATTTTCTGAAGCTGTTTCAAAATCAGTTTTTCAAAAACAGTCCGTTGCGGCTCAGGACCTGAGATGATGATCAGCAAGTCGTATTTTTTTTCAGAAATATCATTTATTACAGGTTTGGAGAACCTGGACAAAGCTCCTATAAATCTTGCGTTTTCAGGAAGCGGAAAACGATGTGAAAGATCACCTGATAAATTTTCATTTCCCTGTACATCAGGAATCCAGCAGAAGCGAAACTGTTTTATATAGTTCAGTGTTATATCATGTAAAAAAATTTCTCCAAACGGAGATTTTATCATCAACTGATGCAGTATAAGAACAGTTGGAACAGCAGTGATACCAAGACCGTAACGGTTGTCTGAAATAACCCCATCAATTTTTTCTTTTCTTACAATTTCCACTAAAGACTTTCTTTCCTCTTTGATTTTTTTCAGAATTTTTGGAATAGAGAAAAACATTTTCAGCGCCATACTACCGTTTTCAGGATAAGCAATATCATAACCCGGAAAAACAATAAACTGTAGCAGAGGAAATTCCTGCCTGAGTAGTTCCAGCGGGCGTTTATCGGCAGCTATCACCACCTCTGCACCCTGCCTCATCAGTTCCCTTATAACGGGTATGCATCGAGTTGCATGACCAAGCCCCCAATCGAGCGGGCAAACTAAAATTCTTTTCTTCATTTTCACAGCACGAGTTTAGTAAAAATATACACCACAGGTATGTTTCATTTTTAATAACTCTTTAACAAGGCTTTTATTTGCACTTCAATATTACAGCTATTATGATGTAATGCGCTTGTTAATCAAAACATTGTTTTGTATTTTTACAAATTATTATTTAAGGAATTTGAAGAAGCTTTTCTTAGGTTTCATTTTATTATTGCTTTCTGCCGGAAGTCTCAAAGCCACGCACCTTATGGGTGGAGAAATAACGTGGGTATGCCTTCCAAGCGGACAGTTTCAGTTTACCATGAAACTTTACAGGGATTGTAACAGCAATATTTCAGTAGATGTTAGTAATGGACTGGAAATTTTTAACTATCCTTTTTTAGGCTCCGATACATTTTCCACACCGCTTATTCTTATTTCTCAGACTGATATTTCTCCGCAGTGTAACGGCTCCGGACCAACTATCACCTGCGCGAACCCAATGGGTTCAGCAGGTGCAGTTGAAGAGTATATTTTTCGTACAAATCCTGTTACCCTCAACGGAACACCCCCTGCAGAAGGTTGGATAATATCTTTTGACGGATGTTGCAGAAATGCAGCTATTACAAATATAGTTAATGCGGGTAATGAGGGTTTTGTGCTTCGTGCTAAGATGTTTGCTTACAACGGGCTGGATATGAATCCCTGTTATGATTCTTCCCCCATTTTTATTGAAAGACCTTCAACTATTATTTGTGCAGGTTACCCATTTACTTACAATCACAATGCAACAGATCCCGAACTTGATGCACTTACTTATAGCTGGAGCAATGCATTAGATGATTTTTTCGGAGCCTGGACTTCCACAAATCCTCCTGCACTTACTTATGTTAATGGCTATTCTCCTACTGTTCCTTTACCAAGCACTACACAAAATGCTTCAAACGTTCCGGCACAACTTAACGCCAACACAGGCGAAGTTTCCTTTACTTCTTTTACACCAGGAAATTTTGTAACAGTTATTAAAGTTGAAGCCTGGAAATGCGGTGTATTAGTAGCTGAAATTTATCGTGAGATTCAGGTAACCATCCTTGCAGGATGCGCTTTTAACTCCAAACCAACAGTGCCACCACTTGGAGGAATTTTTACAAATTATTCTGCAACAGTTACCGCAGGTGATCTTGTTACATTTACCTTAAATGGTATTGACCCTGAATTTCTTCCTAACGGAAACCCTCAGACAGTAAGCATAAACGCGACCGGAAGTCAATTCGGGACAGGCTTCACAAATACCGGATCAGGTTGTCTTAACCCACCTTGCGCCACCTTAAATCCTCCACCAGTTATATCAGGAGCAAACGGAGCCTCAACAACTTTCACCTGGCAAACAGACTGTAACCACATTGCCTATAACGATTTATGTGCCACCGTTTCCAATACCTATACATTCGTATTTCGTGTATCAGATGATTTTTGTCCGGCTCCTGCTGTAAGTATTATTACCGTTTCTATAACTGTTCTGGCTTGGCCCGTGGTGCCCCCTCCTTCGCTACGTTGTGTTTCCGTCCTTCCAAACGGAGACATACAGCTTACATGGATACCTCCGCCTGATCCTGACAACAGATTCAACAGTTATCATATATATGAATCCACCAGCCAAACAGGACCTTATACAGTTGTGGACAGTATCTTCAATTTAAATACAACAACATACACCCACGTTGGAGTTGGAGGAAATACTGCAAGTCATTATTATTATATCAGAACCCGTTCAGGTTGCAATGGAGAGGTTTTTACAGAGCCCAGTGATACTTTACAAAGTATTTTTCTGGATGTTACAAATCCCGGAACAGGTTTCGCAACACTTTCATGGAATGCACTTTCAACACCTCTTCCTGCAACAACGTACAGTGGTTATTACAGAATTTACCGCGAGTTCCCTCCCGGCACATGGGTGTTAATTGATTCAACACAGGCACTGACTTATGAAGATGAGATAACCCTATGCAATGCATTTATTAATTACCGTGTTGAAATAGCTGACCAGTCAGGATGTATTTCTGTTTCTTCCATTGATGGTGATTTATTTCAGGACCTTACACCACCAGCTTCGCCTTCAATAGACTCAGTCAGTGTTGATATACCAGGGGGACTGAATAAGGCTGGAATAGGCTGGAATGTTAATCCTTCGGGAGATACGGAAGGTTATATCATTTACCAGAATATTAATAATTCATGGACACCGATTGATACTGTCTGGGGCATCAACTCAACTTATTATCTTAACCCAAATTCAACAGCAGGGCAAGGCTCGGAAACCTACCGCATTGCGGCAATTGACAGTTGCAACAACACCAGCCCACTGGGAGATATTCACAGTTCAATTTTCCTGAAAGCAACAGTTGATATTTGTTTGCGTCAGACTTCACTTGAATGGAACGCCTATTCAGGATGGAGTACAGGAGTTTCACAATACCAAGTTTATTATTCTGAGAATGCAGGTCCAAGAACTTTGGCTGGAAGTGTTGGAGGAACAACAACCGGTTTCATACATGCAAACCTGAACCCGAATTCTGTTTATTGTTACTATGTAAGAGCTTTTGACCTCACAGGAACAAAATCAGCAGCATCAAACGACACCTGCGTTCTTGCAGAAATACCCATAGCCCCACAGTTTACTTATATTCGTACTGTAACAGTTCCGCAGACAGGGGGAGTTGACACCTACACTTATGTTGATATAGCTGCCGATATTATAGAATACGCTATTACAAGATCAGAAGATAATGTTGCATATAATATTATAGGAACCACTCCTTTCACAGGTGTTTCAACAATTTATTATTTTGATGCAGGCGCATTCAGTGATGCAAGAAGTTATTACTACAAAACCATTGCAGTGGACAGTTGCGGTGCTTATGTGGACACTTCGGATTACGCTCGTACCATTTTCCTTGTAGCTGAAGGAAAAGCTGACAGAAAGAATTATCTCAACTGGAATCATTATGAAGGCTGGTTAGGCACTATAGCAGCTTACAGCATATACCGCAGCATTGACGGGATTTTTAACCCTGTACCAATTGCAACCATCAATCCTGCTGATACCTTTTACGTTGACAATGTCGCTGATATTGTTGAAGGGGACGGAACTTTCTGCTATTATATTCAGGCACTTGAAGGACCTGGTAATCCTTATGGTTTTACTGAAACAAGCACTTCAAATGTTTCGTGTGCTTACCAGCTTCCTAATTTCTTTGTGCCAAACGCTTTTGCTCCTGAAGGATTAAACCAGGTATTTATTCCTGTTACTCTATTTGTTTCAGACACTAATTATACAATGGAAATATATACTCGTTGGGGTGAGCGTATTTTTATGACAAAAGATAAGAGTGAAGGATGGGACGGAAGGTTTCAGAATAAATTAGTTCCACAAGGAGTGTATGTATATTCTTTCCATTTCCAATCTGCTGCCGGCTATGAATACAAGAGAACCGGAAGCGTAACCTTGATAAAATAATACTGTGATATCCTTGTTTGAGAAAAGCTCACTCCCTTCTAACCTGAAAAAAATTTCTGAAAAAGTTTTAAATAATCAACGCATTTCATTTGATGAAGGTGTGTTGCTTTACGAAAAAGGGGAACTGGGCTTCGTGGGAATGTTAGCTAACCACATTCGCGAAAGATTGCATGGCGACTATGTTTATTTCAACCGGAATTTCCATGTGGAGCCAACTAATATCTGCGTATTCGATTGCAAGTTCTGTTCCTATTCACGCCTGCTGAAACAGAAAGATGAGGGTTGGGAATTATCAGAAGAACAGATTTTAGAAAAGCTCAGAAGCTATGATGGCAAACCCATTACAGAAGTTCATATTGTTGGAGGAGTACACCCTAAAATGGGTTTGCAATATTTTGCCAGCCTGATAAAAAAGATAAAAGAGATACGACCGGAAATACATGTGAAAGCCTTTACAGCAGTGGAACTGGAATACATGTGTAAAAAAGCGAAAGTGAGTTTCCGTGAAGGATTACAAATACTAAAAGAACATGGACAAGATTCTTTGCCGGGCGGAGGCGCTGAAATTTTTGATGAAGAAATAAGAAAACAAATCTGTGAGGATAAATGTACAACAGATGAATGGCTGGAGATACATGAAACAGCACATTCATTGGGAATGCCCTCGAACGCAACGATACTTTACGGACATATTGAAAAATTTGAACACCGCGTTGACCACATGGAACGTTTACGAAAATTGCAAGATAAGACGAAAGGCTTCAACACATTTATCCCGCTCAAATTCCGTAACCAGGATAACCAGATGTCACACATTCCGGAAGTGAGTACCATTGAGGATTTGCGTAATTACGCCATTTCAAGGATTTACATGGATAACTTTCCGCATATCAAAGCCTATTGGCCCATGATAGGCAGAAACACCGCCCAGCTTTCCCTGCAATTCGGGGTGGATGATATTGACGGGACCATTGATGACTCAACAAAAATTTATTCCATGGCAGGTTCTGAAGAACAGAACCCTGCTTTGACAACACAACAACTTGTTGAACTTATTAAACAGGCAAACCGTCACCCGGTTGAGCGCGACACACTTTACAATATTATTACAGATTATAAAGATTTCGATTTTAAGAATGAGCAGAAAACTATGAACATCTGAATTTCAGGCGATAAGTTTTATTATTTCATTCCATATCTCCTGTTCAATCTGCACTTCCTGGTTCTCAGCAGAAATTGTTGAAGCAAACTGTTTCAGCTTTTGGGAAGTTTTATAGTAAGTATTTTTCTCAAGGACATAAAAATCAAAATCGCTCATCACAGATTTTTCGTGTTGGGTAAAGCCCAACGCTGCATTATAACGGATGGCAACAGAATTTCCACGTCCCACTTTAGCAAAATATTTCTGAATATTGAATTTTTCAAAAAAACATTCGAGCATGGCTAAAGAGGCAAGAACAGGGATATGGGTAGCAATGTAATTTTTATCCCAGACAAACAAACCGGCATGGGCTGTTTTATCATTCCAGTTGATTGCAGAGCTATGGATTAGCCCTACTTTCTGCCCGTTCCAGTTGATGAGAAAATAAAAATCGCATAAAGGATTTAATGAATTGAACCATTTTTTCTGCTGATCTTCAGTAATGAATTTTTTATATTCCATGAACTGGCTGATGTCTTTAGAATTGCGCCAGTAACGCACCAATTCAATATCTTCAAGCGTAAGCCGGGAAAGCGTAATTCCGAAATTGCGGATAAGCATCAGAGAACGGTTTTCACAGTATAAGAGGGTTTGCCTGTTTCACCGATGTATATCCTACGGAGGTATTCACCGATAATACCAAGGCTGAACAGAATTAATCCGGTTGAGAATAATATGGAAACAATGAGTGCTGTAAAGCCAAGTTCGGCACCATAATTATATTTCATGTAAATAAAATAACCTACAATAGCAAGACACACTATTGAAGAAAGCAAGCCGAACCAGGAAATTATTTTTAAAGGGAATGCGGTGTAGCCCACCACTAATTTCATAGTGATTTTAAAAAGATTGAAAAGTGTATAACCTGATTTTCCTTCTTTACGAGGCAAGTGTTCAACTATAACATGTGCAATGTTATCAGTGTGCCATGCTATAATTTCATCGAGGTAAAACATTCTGTAATTACGGGAAATTATTTTTTCAGTGATGGCAGAACTAATGAGTTTGAAGGAGGAACCTTTGCCGGAAGTGTTGGCAAAATTTTTAAATATCTTTCCTATTAACCAGCTTCCGGCATTTCTAATAAAGGAATGTTCTTTCTTAATATAATAGCCATAAACAAGATCGGCTCCTGTGTTTTCATGACATTCAATTAGCTTTTCAATTTCTTCGGGAGGTGTTTGCAGGTCATCATCAATGGTAATAACAAGTGTTCCATTTACAAAAGTCAGTCCGCAAAAAAGAGCATTGTGTTGCCCGTAGTTTTTAGTAAGCTTCACTGCTGTAATGTTTGCGGGGTATTGTTTCTTGAGTGAAGAAATAACTTCCCAGCTTTTATCTGTGCTGCCATCATCAACAAAAATAAACTGGAAAGTTTTTTGTTTGGCTGCAAAGAATTTCTCAGTGCGCAGGTAAAGTTCTTCCAGTGTTTTCTCACTGTTATAAACCGGTACTAAAACTGAAAAATCTTTACTATTCATATTGACTAAGCTCAAGGTGAAAGATTAGATTTCAATCAAGGGTAAACAATTTATTTTATCTGTTTCCAATAAAGCAGTTCCCCATGAAAGCCCCACTCCAAATCCGCAAAGCATCAAAGATAATTTTTTGTTTCTTAATATA
>Ga0172370_10007172_pt1 | contig 13743 bp, 12 predicted proteins | sample LakKiv5m_FD_114538 | JGI IMG/M metagenome (GOLD analysis project Ga0172370, IMG submission 114538) | Freshwater microbial communities from Kabuno Bay, South-Kivu, Congo - kab_022012_11.5m | ecosystem: Environmental > Aquatic > Freshwater > Lake | place: Democratic Republic of the Congo...
AGATCTATGCCCCAAGCCTGCCCCGGTACACTTCCTAAACGGCGTGTCTGGTATCCTTTTACAGCGGCGTCAATACATTGACCTGCAGAGTGCTATAATTTCACGATTTAATTCATTGCGGAAGGTCTTTTGTTCGCTGGAAAGGGTTACATCACCAAACCTAATTTTGGAACGGTGAGAAAGCGTCTTGTCAAATCGATCGGTCATTTGTGAACCCATATCTCAGCGGGCCTAAAATCCCGCAGCTTGGTTTGCCGAAATGTGACAGGGGATAGCATTACTGAACGGCCATTTTTCCATATGGAGCTAAATCCCAGTTGAGCCCCATCTCTTCAAACATGTTTTTCGCTTGTTCCAGATATTTTTCTGCGGTGATGCCGTCCAGCATCTTGTATTTGCTCTTGGATTCGAGGAGACTCTTGCCGATTTCAAAGTATGCCCTCGACAGTTCGAGACGATTGCCCAGCAGCTTTCCCTCGGAAATTGCTTTTCGCCACCATATCAAAGCCTTATCTTGCTTTTCGATTAGCCAGTAGTATTTTCCGGTCAATTTGCCTAACTCGGTGCGGTGTTGAGCGGCCTTCTTGGAAACCCTCGCCATCTTTCGCTGGGACACTTCAAATGCCTTTTTACATTGCGATGAAGTTCGCTTATCTCCATTTTGAATGGATTTTTCGAGTCTACGAAGCCAGAATTCCATCCCGGTCCGATAAAAGCTAATAAGTTCAATCGGAACAGCGCTTGTTGCTCGTCTGATGTCATACATCTTATGTATGCAAATTTCAGCCTCGGTCATATCCTCCATCAGGATGTTTATCCATGCCTTGTATGAATAGAGATCGAACAAATATATGTGAAAAATCGCCTCTTGTGCCAAAACCATGGCCTTTTCGATTTCAAGAAGAGCCTCTCTGAGTTTTCGACATTCGAGAAGCATATTTATATTCAGCTCATACATAAGCATCAGGGAAAAATCGTTATCATAGTCAAGGGCGATGCCTTTTAGTCTATCTACCAGCAAGCTGGCTTGGTGAAAGTCGCCCTGGTAAATCTTTAATAGACCATGCCAGTAAATGTGCTGGGAGGCATCCCATGTTTTCCCAAGCCGGAGGTTCTTATTCACCAAGTCCTCATTGTACGGACTGATATTTTTCCAATCCCCGCTGCAATAGTTGTGCAGTGTCTCGAGGAAGTCATGCGTAGTGGAGAGGGAAAGGTCATTGTCATTAAATTTGTCTTTTGCGGTGTTGAGAATTTTTCGGCTCAGCCTGAAGGAAACGCCTGAGAACGAAAACAGGGAGCTTGTCACCATAAAGACTTCTAGCCCCAGCTTGTATTTTCTTATGTCAAATTTGGTGACTCTCTTATTGAGATAAAGAAAATTAAATAGAAACCTTATGGGGTCTATTACTCCGAGCGCCTTACACTTCTTTTGAAATAGATCAATCTGATCGAGATCCTCCTGGGTAGGCATTTTCCTGAACTTAAAAACCGGAAGATATAAGCCTATCAGGAGATGAAAGACGGCTGACGTCAGCTTCGGTATTGCGGTGATCCTGTTAGACGGCATGCTTCCCCAGTACGGACGCAGCGCCTTTTCAAAATGTTCTAAGCATTCTGCTAAATGGCCTCTGTCGTAAAGCGAAATGGCAATGTTTCTTTCAAAGGCAGCGATCTTTTGCTTGTCCAAGTCATCTCCATGTATTTCCATATAGACATTCAGGGCTTCTTCGTAATACTGAAAGGCGTCTCCTAATCCAAAACTTCTCAGCGCCTCCTCGCCGGCCTTCGTCAGGTATTCTTCTGCCTTATCTGGATCCCCAGCCTTACTGTAATGGTATGCGAGCATTCCGTAAAAATCAGTTATTCGGTCTTTGAAAACCTTTTCAATGGACTGGGCAACCCTGCGATGCATTTCTTTGCGTTTCTCCGTAAGGATGGTCTCATACAAAACCTTTCGCGTGAGGGCGTTGCGAAATATACACTGTCCATCGCCGGTCCATGTCTGTCGCAGCAGAAGCTGTCGCTGCTCTAAGATGGTCAGATATGGATCAATGTCCTCAGGATTATCGATCACATCTAACAACAAGCGAAGGGAAAACGTCATGCCTATAACCGATGCAAGCTTCAAAATTTCTTTTGATCTCTCATCAAGGTGATCAATTCGAAACATCAGGATATCAGTGATAGTACTCGGCACGGAAAAGGTGGCCATTTTCCGGGTCACCCAATAATTGTCTTTTTCCCGGACTACCGCTCCTTCATCAACAATAGATCTTGCAACCTCTTCGATAAAGAGGGGGTTCCCACCGGCTTGGCGCACAATCTGGTTCAGTACCGGATGATGAAGCCCAAAGAGGGGGAGTAAGTTCTGCACCATTATTTCACTGTCTCTTTTATCAAGAGGTTTCAACTCGATCTCCACGGAGCTTTTTGGGAACTCCTGCATTCTCTGAACAATCCGACTTGTCGCATCGCTATAACCCGGACGAAAGAGATTTAAAAAAAGAAGTTTCTTGTCTTCGACAAGCCGAAAGATCGCAGACAGCAAGTCAATTGTGCTTGCATCCGCCCAGTGAAGATCTTCAATCGCCAAGATAAGCGGAGTTATTTCCGCGGCCCTGCCGAAAAGGACACGCACGCTCCTGAAAATCAGGTTTCTCAAATCTCTTCCGTCAATGTTTTTTGTCATTTTTTCATGGTCGCCATACAGTTTGGCTCCCATGAGGATTGAAATGAACGGCAGAATCTCGTTGAGATCGTCTCCGCAAGTGGTCTTGACCAGTGTTTCAAGCTTGTAAGCCGCTGCGGCGCCGCTATCCTCCTGTGCGATTCCCGCCCATTCTCTTATCAGGCCAATGAAGGGGTGAAAACTCGATCTCCTTTCTATTGATGTTGCTCTTCCCTCCAGAAGAGTCACCCGTTTCATCACATCCTTTTCCTTAAGCTCAGCTAACAGTCTCGATTTTCCAATTCCGGCTTCGCCAACAACATTTACGATAGAGCCGCGGCCGGTAATGGCTTGCATCACCTGAAATTCCAACCGCGCAAGCTCCGCCTCCCTGTCGACCATTTTGGAATAGAGAGTCCGTTCGTCACCAAGACGAGGCTGATATCTGCCAACTTTTTGAGACGAAAGCCGATATACGTGAACCGGCTTTTTTTTGCCCTTGACCCTGATGTTCCCGAGATCTTCAAAATGAAACATCGATCCGGTGATTCGATAGGTTTCCTCAGTCACGTATATGGTGCCCGGCCTGGCTATGGCTTCCATCCGAGCAGCGACATTGACAGTGTCGCCCTGTGCAGTGTACTGCGCGCCAAGGTCCTTCCCCACGACGCCGATAACCGCGGGGCCAGAATTGATTCCAATCCGGAATGCGATAGGCGGTATATCCTTCTCTGCGGAGATTGTTGTGTTGAACTCAGCAATCTCCTTCTGAATAGCCAGGGCGCAATGCAAGGCCTTGATAGCAGCTTCCTCAACTGCGATGGGGGCCCCAAAAAAGACGAGGGCACCGTCTCCCCTCAGCTCATTTACGATTCCTTGGTGTTCGTTGACCCTGCGGATGATAATGGCAAAGACTTGGTCCATGAGGAAAAAGGTTCGTTCCGGACCAATTTCGGCAGAGAGCGGTGTAAACCCTTTCATGTCGCAGAACATGATGGTGACATAACGCAGCTCCCCATCAAGCATCTCTCTCTGGTAAGGGATTTTTCCGGGCAGGACTTTGGGTAAGTCGTAGCCGCTCTGGGCGTCTTTTTGAAATGGAATGGTGGATTGGGGGTTACCGGACGTAATGAGGCGCCTACCGCATTCGCTGCAGAATTTGGCGCCTGACAGGTTTTCAGACTGGCAGTTCGGGCATTTCATTGTTGCGACCTCTGCAAAGGCCTTCAAGGCCGATGCTCCGGGGCCTGTATCGATTGCCGAGCCGAAAATCTACATCCTAACGCTGGATTGTCTGGCTGGAGATACCTTTTTATCTTCTGCGTACGGGCATGCCGTACTTTTGCGCTGTTGACAGCAGGTTGCGTGAAGGCTTAAGCTTAACCGATCCAACATAAATGAAGATTCACTTGGTGTTCCTCTGACTGGGTGATCGGATTCATGGTGAAGGTGGAGCTTACCATTCGTCATCCTGTGACAGGAGTTCAATTCTACCGTCCCTTTCAGCCTTCACCGCAGGTAGATTCAGGATGGTTATTCGGCCGCGATGGTAATCGATAAGTCCTTGGTCGCGCCATCGGCCCAACAGATGATTTACCCATTCCCTTCGTGCGCCTACCATAGAGGCCAGATCTCCCTGATTCAAACCAAGATCGACTTCATAGCATGTGTCCTTTGTGATCTCCTTTCCAATCTTGGCATTATAATAAAGGATAATGTGCAACAACCGTCCCCCGATATCATACTGGGCAATGGTTTCTGCATACTCAGTTACCCATCTGAGTTTTTGTATCACCAGACGAAGCAGGTTCATCGAAAAATCCGGTAGCTTCCGTACACATTTGACAAATTCTTCCTGGCGCAGGACGATCAGGCTGCAACGGGTTATGGCCTGGGCAGTTGCGGAGCGCGGTTCGCCGTCAATGGGAGCGAACTCACCGATCATTTCGTTGGCGGAGAGCACGCGAATGGAGGTTTCATTTCCCGACGGACTGCTGCAAAAAACCCGCACCTTTCCATTCTTGATGAGATAAAAATCATGGGTCTCATCCCCCTGATGAAAGATGATCTCTCTTTTATTCTTTTTCAATACCCCGCAGCTTGCTGCGGGGTAGTACCGCTTAAATCGGGTCCAGGGCTTGCCCTGGGGTTTAATACCCTTTATTATAGTTTCGAATGCGAAAGTCCCTTGAGACCGCCCGAAGATCATCGTCGCGCAATGTTTTGAAAAGCGGAACTTTGCGAAGAAACTCCATTCGCTGGAAGATGATCTCTTCATCCATAGCGATGCACTTTCCCCGTCGAGGATCAAGATACAAAAGAAATGAATCGCTTTCCGCCCCTTAACCCTGGTTTAGAGTCATTCTACGCCCAACAAGGGGAGATGGCAACAAAGAAAAATGCGAACCGCGAGAAGCCCTTTAATCACCAGATGAGACCTCTCGAAGGCGCGGGTAGTGAGGTAGGATTTCACCGCCCGCTCCCGACCCCACTTTTTTCTAAGAAATCGTAGGCTCGGACGAAAATACGCCAAAATCGTGCCTGTTTGTTAACCAGTTCACACGTCTTTTGTGCAGTGGCACGCAGACAGATTATTAGATCCTGTTAATCTGCATGTGAAGGTTCAGCCCTGTTCTTTTTCGGGAGAGGAAACAGCGATAGATGGTGTCGAAAACCATGATGCGGTTACAAGGTCGTGTGTGCCACGGCAGAAAGGAGGAGCGAAATGAACCATTGGAGGATACTGGGGATTGGGGATAAGTCGTTTTGTAGGGGCATCCGGAGTGAACTCAAGAGTCTTTCACCGGGATGCCTGGTGGACCTGGCCTCGACATTTGAGGAAGGCCAAGAACTGCTACTCATGTATACCTATGACGTTGTCATTGCTGACTTCGAAAGTCCCATCGTCCTTGAATTGACGCCGCTAATGGCCGAACGGGGGTTTCCTGTGGTTGCCGTCAGCGGAAATGATCTCCCGGATTACCGAGGGGACATCCATGTTGCGTCTTTGGTCCATCTCGATGATCCAAGGGCAATTGTCCTCACAGCCTTGAGAGTGCTTCAACATTATGGGGTTATGCGGCTGAGAAGCAAGTTCAACAAAATCTTCATGTGGCTCAATCGGGCGCCGGCGAAACTTATTCCTGAGAATCCACGGGATGTGAATTCCTATGCGACGTTGCTTTTTTATTGATAATTCAGGAAATACACCTCACGACGATATTCAGCATTGGAAGGGTAGCGCTTCAAATAGAAGGGAAGCCATGATGAACACACCCATAGTGCAATTCGATTCTGAATGGTCAAATGACCCATCGACCATCGAGAAGAAACTCAGTCTTCAATGATGCTGGAGTGTGTGGTGATAGAGGCGGCATCACACCTAAATCTTCTCGGTTGCAGGGCCTTGATTTTCAAGGAGGAGAATGGGGAGTGCGAGCTCACGGCCGCCACTGGCAGGTTGCCGAACGCCCCTGAAGCGCAAGAGCCTTAGCTTCCTGTTCAGGAGGACCAATCGTCACCTTGAACAGGAAGCAACCCTTATCGTAGCGGCTCAGGGACAAAGGCTCAAAGGCTGTGTGCCATCGGTACTGGTTGTTTTGAAGGCTTTTTTCTAAGGAAAAATCACCAATCCGCCCTCTGAACGCTTAACCGTTCAATGGTGATGTCGGCTCTTTTTTGGAATTTTCACGGGTGGCGCGCTCAAGCCATCGTTTGTGGTACCAGTTGGCGATAGTCGGGGCCCGGCCGAACAGATAGACGCCGATGAAGGCGGTCACCAGGATGTAGATGCCACTCCATATCCGCAACGAGGGCGGAGACAGACTGGCGATAATGGCGGAAAACTCACCGCGATGGATCAGGGAAAAGCCTGATCGCAGGGAGGCCTTTGGACTCAATCCAAACCACCGACCGCCGACATAGCCCGTAACGACCTTGCCCAGCATCGCCAGGAATACCAGCGCAACCATCATGCCCATAAAGGAAATCCCCTCGCCAAAGCGAATCGTTGTTCCAAACCAGAAGAAAAAAAAGGGGAGGGTAATATCTCGAACCGGAAGCAGCAGGTGTTCGATTTCGGAGGCCTTCCCGGTTTCAGACAGCATGACACCCGCCATAAAGGCTCCCAGAATCTCAGACAATCCCAGGGCGATGGCCAGCCCGGCATAGCCCAGGGCCAAACCAACCGCCAGCAACGGCATGAAATCGGTCTCGATGTACTTGGCTACGAAATGGGTAAGGCGTTTGAAGCCGAAATGGCCCATAAGGATCGCGCCAGCAGTCAGGATGGCAATCTTCAAAATCAGAAGGCCCATGAAGCCTGCAGAAAGGGTATCGTCCCCATGGACGCTGGCGATGAAAGAGACCACCACGGGGGCCACCAGGTCTTCAAATATCAGCAGGGCCAGTATGAACTCGGTTTCAGGGTTGGCCAACCGCTTCTTTTCGTCCAGCATCTTAGCGGAGATGGATGAGCTGGTGGCATAGGCGATCGATCCAATCGTGAAGGCAGAAATCGGATCCATTCCGAAGAGAAGGGCAATGCCCATGGCCCCGCCCAGGTTCAGCATGACGTCCAAGAACCCGGACGGCCAGATGCGCCTGGAAAGGGCCACCATTCGAGTCAATGGAAATTCAAGACCCAGAATGAAGAACAGAAGGACAATCCCTATATCCGCGGCGATATGGAGTAACTCATTCTTAAAAAAAAGAGACGAAACGACCGTGCCGAGGATAATATAGAGCAGGACCGAGGGCAGCCTGAATTTCTGGGAGGCAAAGCTGAGGACGAAAAAGGTACCCAGCATCAGCCCTTCCAGAAGAAGAAGGGGTATGTTTTCCACGGGGTACCTTGATTAGGGATGAGGAGAACGGCTTGTGTCACTCGGCGTCGACGTCAGGGTACATGAATGACACAGGGAATCGACATTTTTTGTCTGTTCACGGTTCCCGATAACCATCAGCGTATCGCCGGGCAGTATCACCTCGTCGATATCCGGGCTGCCGATGAAATCGTCACCCCTCTGAATGCCGATGATAGTGGCTCCGGTTTTGGTCCGGATGCGGGAATCGATAATTCTCTTGTTAGCCAGTTCACTGTGGGGCTCCACCTGAACCCACTCGATCCTGACCCTTTTCAGAAAGAATTCCACGCGTTCATCGGTCACCGGCTGGTAATCGATGCCAACGAGGAGGGTGCCCAGTTGCCGCGCCTCTTCGTCGCTCAGTTTCAGGGTGAAGTCCGGCTCGTCTTCGTCAGAGTTGGCAAAGTGGTACAATTCCCTTTGCCCGCTCTGGTGAAGAATGACCACTAGGGTTTCTCCTTCCGCGGTTTCAAAGGCGTAGCGTTTTCCGATCCCTGGCAGGTCGCCGGTCTTGATCTTCATATCCACCTCCGCATCATAGTCGTTTACGCCTTATGCCAGCCAGAGGGCAGCCCCGTGAAGCTCTTGAAACAGGGCCTGGCTGACAGATCCGACAAAAAGCTTCTTTAGCAGTCCCTGGCCTGTGCCGGTCCGGCCTACCGCCACAGCAGCAAAACGTCCTTCCTCGGCCTCCTTGATGATGACCTTGCTGACCGGGGCTTCTTCTATCCTTTTGAGCTGGATCCTCTCCGATGGGAACCCCCGGGCGACCAGCATTTCTCTGCACGTGGCAAGGGTCGTCTCCATATCTTTGTCGTCGATGCGCCCCCTTTTGCCGACTGCAAGGAGCGTCACGTCTTGTTGTCTCTCCTGATCGAGTATATGGCCAATGTGGTCTACCATGCGGTGAGAGGCAGGTGAACCGTCCACGCAGGCCAGGACGTTGCGACGGTCCAGGTCAGGCCTCCGACATACCCAAATGGGAAAATCGCATTCCTTTTCCAGAAGTCCCCTGGTGACGCTTTCGTCAAAGGCTCGCTCCAGCCAGGAAAGTCCCCTTCGGCCGAGGATAACGGCATCGTACATACCCTTGGCCCCCTCGTGAACAATCTCCATGATCTTGGAGATCCTTCGCTCCTGGATTTTGGCGATGACCTGATCCGCATCAAATCCATGTTTAACGAGGTGTCCCTTTGCCCTATCGAGGGCCTGGCGCCCCTCTGTTAGTGCCTTCCTTGTTTGGGTATCGGCCTTCATCATGTCGTGATCCCAGGAACTGGTCACCCTCGGGGTCGTATAGAGAAGGGTAATTTTGAGGTCTTCCTTGTTCGAGAAGAAGTTTGCGGTGAATCGGACCCCAAAAAGGCCGTCCTCTCTTTCACTCACCGTCACCAGGAGATGTCGTTTCATATTCATACCTCCCTTCTACACATCCATGGCCATTCGGCAGGACCCTGCTCAGAATGGTCAAAAAAGTGCTGAACTTCCGGATGGTCATCATTCAGCACCTCCATGTGCGTCTTGTTTTTTGTCCGCAAATCAGCTAAAATAAAAATCAGGTATTTTTTACCTGATTAGAGACAAAAAATCAACCCGGCTTTCGGAATGGAAAGAGATCGCACATGATGTGATTCATGTTTTGGATGGTTGGACGAATGCCAGTGATCGAACGGATTGAATGAATTCCAATGGGTCAAGGTCAGAAAGGAGGTAGTCACATGAAAAAGAAAAAGGATGTGAAACGGACAGAGGGCAAGGTCCAACGGAAGAGAGTCACTCTGACTTTGAGCGCCCCGAATGCGGAGGCCGTCTATCTGATGGGTGATTTCAACGATTGGAATCAGAGGATGCATCCCATGAAGCAGGAAGGGGCCGGAATATGGAAAAAGACCATCCTGGTGACACCAGGCCGATATGAATATCGGTTCCTGGTGGATGACCAGTGGAAGAATGACCCGTCCAATGATCGCCTGTGCCCGAACTGCTTCGGGACGGAGAATAACATCCTCGAGGTCGTGAAATAGGATCGCCTCGAACGGTCTTCGGCTGTTTGACGGGTACCTGCCGCAGAATGAAATGGCCTTGGCCACGCTGTGCATTCTTCGGTGTCTTCGAGTCCCTTTGGCCCAAAAGAACCGTGTGCCCATTGGCCGATCTTTCGGGAGAGAAGGGCCTTTTTGCCTGATTCGGCGCCGCGTTATCCCTCGAAAGGTCGGCCAGGGCAGGCCGATTTCAGAGAATGGAAGCGGAGTTCCATTCACAGCGGCACGTAAATGCGCGGGGAATCCGGATATCAGCGAGGGTAAAAAAGGTTCAGGATGAACCGAACGATCCATACTGTCCTTTTATGTCTGGCGGTAGCGCTTTTTTCGTTTATGTTGCCCGCCCCAGCGGTCCAACCGCAGGAACCTGCGGCAGGCGTCTCAGTTCAGGAACTCGATGAGGCATTGCGTGTTATCGAAAACCCGAAAAAACGGGAGGCCTTCGTCAAGGATCTGAAAGCCCTGGTGGCCGCTAAGAAGGCATTGGATGAGAAAGAGAAGGGGAGGGCCGATCAGGGTAATCAAGAGCTTCTCCTCATCCGTTGGGTCTCCGAACGTTTTGAAATCATGCTCGCAGACCTGAGAAATGCAGTCAAGAGAATGGTCGATGCAGTATTGCGGGCTCCCGATGGCATCCGAAGCATCTGGGGATTCCTCGAACAGTCAGAAAATCGGTTACGCCTCGTGACCCTTTTCCTGAACGCGGGATTCGCCGGGATCATCGGCCTGATGGCGGCCTTTCTCCTCGCACGTCCGGTCCGATATGCGGCCGAACGTATGCAAACACTCCGATCAAAGATCGCATGGGGAACGCTTCAGATCATCCTCAAGGCGACGCCTTATGTGATATCGTGCACAACATTCAGCATGTTAGCCGAGTTCCGGCCGTCGTTTCCTTCCGGCAGCAAGATCCTGTTCCTTTTTTTTGTTCTTCTACTCTTTTACCGAACGGCCATGGCGGTCTTTCAGGTCGTCCTCTCTCCCGAAGTGTCGGATCGTAGGATTGTTTTCATCTCCGACGAGAACGCCCAGTATTTATGGATCTGGATCCGCCGATTCGCCCTATATGCCTTCTTTTATTTCGCGTCCACCCGCACGGTGATGTGGCTCCTCATGATTCATCCTTTCCAGACATTTTTCAACGCCGCATTGTTGACCCCCTTTCCAGTCATGCTGACGATATTCGTGCTGCAGATCGCACGGGATGTTTGGGTGAAAACCCGGAGGATGGAGTCGCATGGGGAAAAGGGAGAAACGCGTGAAAGGCAGCAGCTCCGCCTCCCGGAGGTGTTCATTCGGTACTGGCCCGTTCTCGCCCTGGGATATATCTGGGCCATTTTTATATCCCTCATGATCCGATATGAGAAAGGATTTGAGTACCTCTTTCGGGCGACACTGGGCACGGCTGTGACCCTATTGGCGATACTTGGATGTTTTCGTGGCCTCGATCTCGTGTTTTGTCGATTTTTTCGAGTTAATGAAAGGATCGAAGGCCGATTTCCAGGTATGGAGGAGAAGGCCAACCGGTATTTGCGGATGGTTCAAAAGGGCCTGGCTGTGATCGTGGTCGGGATGGGTGTAGGAACCATCGGCGAGGCATGGGGGGTTCCTTTTTTCGCCTTTGTCGCTTCGGATACGGGTGGCATGATCATCGTGCGGGCTTTAGCGGTTGCTGTGACGCTGGCTGTTGTGATCTGCGTCATGGAGATAACCAACGCCGTTTCCGCCTACCTTTTGAAAGGGCGGAACGGAGGCCCTAAAAAGGAGATTTCGCAGAAACAAAAGACCCTCATTCCGGTAATTCGGACGGCCATCAATATTGGCGCCGGATTTGTGGGAGGCATCATCATTCTGGATCGTCTCGGCGTCAATACCACCCCCATACTGGCAGGGGCGGGCATTGTCGGGTTGGCCGTCGGATTTGGTTCCCAGGCCCTCGTCAAGGACCTCATCAATGGGCTCTTTATCCTGTTTGAAGAGAGCATTCGGGTGGGAGACTGGGCGGTGGTGGGCAATCAGGGAGGGATGGTAGAGTCCGTGGGACTTCGAACCGTGAAATTGAGGGATATAAACGGAACGGTCCATGTGATCCCCAACAGCACCATCGACTCGCTCAGCAACTTCTCCAAGGTGTATTCGCGGACGGTCATGGATGTCGGCATCGCCTACCGGGAGGATGTGGATGAGGTCATAGGGATTATGAAAGAACTGGGCGAAGAGCTTCAAAGGGACCCGGAATATGGCCCCGACATCCTGGAGCCTCTTGAAATATTTGGCTTGGACCGTTTTGAAGACTCGGCTGTGATCATTCGCGCGCGTTTCAAGACCAAGCCACTCAAGCAGTGGGGCGTCAAACGGGAGTTCTATCGCCGCATGAAACGGGTATTTGATGAACGGGGCATAGAGATCCCCTTTCCCCATCAAACCATCTACATGGGCGAATCCAAACAGGGGAAGGCACCCCCCCTGCATATTTCAATTAATGAGGAGAAGGGGGAGTGAGCGAAATGTCGTGATAAGGGCTTTACGACTTGTTTTTTGCCGAATGCCGACGACCCAATTGAGTACAGTCGCCAGGCCACCTAAGCGTCTACCCCTGAGACTCCTCTGTAAATGTGGGTTCTGTTTATCATGCGAACTGCCGGTTTCTGACATTCCTGAATTAAATTGACACAGGCGGTGCTATTGGTAATATGGGTGCCTGCAAGATGTTCACTCTTGGATTTTTGTAATTCTCTACATTTTTAAAGGAGGTTCACCATGAGCTACACAAAAGATGGACTTAAAAGTAAGCTTCTGAAAATGTACCCTGAAATCAAAAGTTTTGGCCTGTCTACAGAACTCGAATTTGATTCGGGCAAAAATGCCTGGGTGGTTACCTTCAGCAAGGGCAATCACAGCCGCCATGCCTTCTTGGACAAAAAAGATGCAGATACGTGTATGGAGGGAAACGCCTGCATCTATCTTGGCGTACTCATTGCACAATACATAAAGGATCTTGAGGCGGAGATATCAGCAAAGTGAGAGGTTGAGGTCCCAAAGGATCCTGACAGTCGGTTCAGCGCGCTTTCCGTGTATCCTTTCGGCGCCCAGGCATCATTAGAGCGGGGATAAGGTAAGGAGCAAATCCGGAACGAGGGCACAACGAGGAGCAGGCCGAGTTAGGGGGGAGTTCGTTTTCCAGGCCGGCCTTGTGGGAAGGCGATAACATCCTCGTATTGGGCGCGCTGTCTTTCAGGGGTTCCTTCCCCTGCCCGGGGTCGTTCTCGCCGCATTTTGGGGCAGCTCCTGCGTCGCGCAGATGTTCTTTATTCCCGGGTAGTCGGTACAGCCTGGCGGTTCTGGCCAGGCAACCGGCCTGGAGGGGAGGCGTGCGTAGGGCCGAAAGGTTGCTCAGTCGGTTCAAAACTGCCTCGATCCTCATCTTTTGTTTCCTCTACGAACTGCGAACGGTTGCGTCTTTTGTGGCCGATATGGGGGTGCCCCCACCCGAACATTTGTCCTTCTGGGTGATATAGGCGCTCTGTTCCGGGCGGTGACGGTGCTGGGATACCTTTTTGGGAGTGCCGCTGAAACGGTCATTGGAGGAATCAAACACTATCAGGCGGAAATCTTCGGCGGCATTTCCCTCATCGGTCTTTGTGTCCGGGCCTTCCACCTCCACCTTATACGGACACACCACATGGTTCCAGTGGTGGGGTTTCGAGCATGGGTTCGTTGCCTGAAATTGTTATCAGTTCGGCGGGGTTTCTCGCATTGCTGAGTTACCATCTGCACCTGTTTTACAAGATCAAAACCGCCCCCATGAGCATCTCTATCGGCCTGACCAACCATCTGCGCCGTGAATGGGTCCAGACGATCATGGAGGAGAGGCGTGACATCCTGGCCGTTCAAACGATCCGAAATTGGGTGATGGCGTCCAGCTTCCTGGCATCGGCGGCTATCCTGATCGGCCTGGGTGTCCTCGGTGCGGCCTTCAGCGCGGAGAGGGCCTTCTTGATGTCCCAAGCTCTCAACCTGTTCGGTGCCGGAAGCGAAGAGATATGGTTGATCAAATTGATGGTGTTGGCGGTAGATTTCTTTTTCGCTTTCTTTAACTTCGCGCTCTCCATTCGCTATTACACCCATGCCAGTTTTGCGATCAACGTCCCTCCCTCCCACGATC
>Ga0172370_10007175_pt1 | contig 13740 bp, 24 predicted proteins | sample LakKiv5m_FD_114538 | JGI IMG/M metagenome (GOLD analysis project Ga0172370, IMG submission 114538) | Freshwater microbial communities from Kabuno Bay, South-Kivu, Congo - kab_022012_11.5m | ecosystem: Environmental > Aquatic > Freshwater > Lake | place: Democratic Republic of the Congo...
ACCTGTACCTGTTCTTCTGGCATCACCCAAACCGGCGCAAAGCCCCACAAAGCCTCCGGCCTGGCGGTCACAAATCGATAGGGCACGCGCAGCACCGTTCGGTTGGTCAGACGGTGTGTAATGGTCACTGTGACGGTAGTGACCGGGCGGGTCAGCATGTTGTGGATTTCCAGGGCGCTGTCGTGGGAAATGTAATAGGGCGCTCCGCCTGCCAGTTCACGGGCGATAACCAGGCGATTAGCGGCCGGGATAGCTTCCTCGCCGGCTTCGAGAGGCACAATCGCGTACTTGCCAGCGTTCAGCCGCACCAGCCAGCCAGCCTGATCCAGGCGGCGTAAGGTCTGCACCGTGGCAGAATAGCTCTTGCCATAGATCGGCAGGGCATCTTCTATGGTAAAAACCATCTGCCCCTGGCTGGCCAGGGTTGTGAGCAAACGGGCGCTTTCTACGCCAAGGTTTTTCGTATACATGACAAATGATGTTTCGTGTATCGAATATCTTTTACTTAGAGATATTATAAACATGAAACACTATTTATGCAACGGTCTACGGGCAAGAGAAAGATCACCGGGTTGATAAGCAAGAGGGAGATGGTTATTCCCAATGATGCCTTCTTTCGCCAGAGCTAATTATTTAACCTTTGGTGCTAGTTGACAAAAGCCATGAGGTGCACTAATCTGATAGTCGCCAAAACCAACAAATTAGGAGGCGCCTCATGACCACAAATGATTTTATCACTCAACTTTTTTGTCGCGTTGACGATATGATGCCAGAAGCCCAAAAGCACCCGCAAGCCAGCTTGTATCCTAGCGAAGTAATTACTCTCGCCATTCTGTTTGCATTGAAAGGAGTAGGCAATCGTGCCTTCTACCGTTGGCTGGAGAGGGATTACAAGCCCATGTTTCCGAAATTGCCAGATCGCACGCGCTTGTTTCGCCTGTTCAATACGCATCGGCAGTGGACACAGCTTTTCATGGCAGACCACAGCTTGATCGGTGTCGTGGACAGTTATGGGATCGAATTGATCCATCCACGTCGCGAAGGCCGCAGCGATCAACAGATCGGCAGAAAAGGTTTGTCGAACAAACGCTGGATTGTTGGCTGCAAGTTGTGTTATGTCATCAATCATCTTGGTTTGATCGTGGATTGGGATGCTGATACCGCCAACGTATATGACGGGTCTGCTTTTCAAGACCTCGCGAACCGCAACGTGGACTACATGGCTTTATTTGCCGATGAAGGCCTTGCCAAGAAGGATTGGCATCCACAATCATGTCCGATCCTCCAACTCTTGCCGCGAAGCGTGATAAATTTCTTCGACCCCAGCGCCCTCGCCGATTTCGCGAGAGATATCGAGCAACTGGAGGTATGCGCTGACCCGGCGAATCCTTTCGTACTCTTTGGGATTGATCAGCACTCCTACGGCTTTCCCACGCCGGGTGATGATCACGGGACCTTCCTCTACTCGTTTAAGCAGCGAGGAAAGATGGTTGTGTGCATCGGCAATCGAAATGTCCATTCAGGCTTCCTCCGGTTATCTATCTATCATTCTGGGGTCAACATCCGCAACCTGAAGTACGTCATAGCCGTGTTCCAGCAACCAGTGTGCCAGCGCTCCACTTGCATTGACGTCCGCCAGAAATTTCATCTAAGCCGGCATCCGTTCAAGAACCAATTCACCTGCCACCAGTTGCTGGGCATAAAACAATGCTGCCTGGATGTCTTCCAGCTCAAGTTCTGGATAATCTTCTAATACCTCCTGCCTGCTCGCGCCTTTCGCAAGCAGTTCTAGTATCATCTCAACCGAGATACGCAAGCCACGGATGATCGGTTTACCACGCAGCACGTGTGGGTCAAAGGCGATTCGTTCCAGTATATTTTCCATACCAATCAGATACTCTAAAACAGATTTTTTCTGACCAAGAGATTATACTGTGATCTAGAGTTACGATGGTACATCTCCCCGATCTTGAGCAACGGGTTGGGCTTGCCGCGCGTTTTCGCCCACCACACCTTCAGGTCGTTGGTCAACGCCCCGCCGCTGATCTGCCCCAGCCGGTACGCTTTAGAAAGGTTTTCGACCTGAATAACCATCTGACTCATTCTTGCTACCATTTTCATCGGTCTTCGGAGAATGTATCCTTGTCAAGGAGGCAGATACAGACTCCGGATGTCTTTTGTAAAGGGAAATGGCCCGTTTATAATTCATTCGCGAGCTTTAATACTGCCTGGTAAGTAGCAGCTGATAAGCGAAACCGACACGCTTGCAGTTGTTCCAGAAGTGGGCGCACATAAGGAACCAGCCCAGCCTGTTTGGCGTCAAGCAGCAATCCCAGTGTCCCTGTAAGATGCAAGTTGAGGGATTCTGCCACTCGACGGGCCAGCATATCATCCAAAATGACCGTTGCTCCAGGAGTTTCCAATGCCAACATCAAGACTTCTGATTCGCCCGCACCCAGGTCAGTGATGAGCGGAAGAGCGCTTTGTGCAGCAGGTTGTTTTGCCACGACCCAATCCAGTTTTGAAAGGTCGGGCAGGTCCACTCCAGCTACATGGCCAGCCTGGATCTCGTCTACAACAGCGAAAGGCACAATGACTCTCCCTGCCATAGTCGGCAAAATGCCCAATTGACCGATTTGGTAAAGATATTGAAATGGGGAGGTGTTACAAATGACATTAATCACTAATCAGTCTCATAGTAAATGGGCCTGGCGTTGAAGTTCTTCTTCGCTGAGCAGGAACGTATCGACGCCAAAGTCTGCCAGCTTGGACAAAAATACCACCCTGGGCACGCCAGCCAGGCGCGCCGCAGCGCCGGAAGAAAGCTTACCGATTTCATATAGCTTCACAGCCGAGGCCAAGCGAATCATATCCCCGACCTCCTCAGCAGACCCCTTCAAGGCAAATAATGTTTCGCGCGGAATATTCCAGGTGATCGTGCTCATATGCTTACTCCTGAACTTGTCGAACGCCAAATAGATATTAAAGCCCAGATTGTCTCGCCGTCCCGGTTGCCGTGGTCAGTCTCGCCGATCTTGAGCGGCGGGTTAGGCTTGCCGCGCCTGCGCGCCCACCAGCGGTTCAGGTCTTTGGTCAACGTCCCACCGCTGATCTGCTCCAGCCGGTACGCTTTAGAAAGATGTTCGACAGAGATAACGGTACTCATATTAGAAGATGCCGGGCAGGAGGAAATTGAAAGGTTACAATCCCAACCATTCTCAAAGGGAACTTTCCAAGGTTACAGAATCGGTCGTGGATAACTGGCCGATAAACTTGACAATCAGACTGGGGTGAATCGTATAGATACCACGTTTGACAGCAGTCGGAACATTAAGCCTCGCCTTTGCCCAATCTTGTAGAATGAATTCGCCCGCCTGAAAAGTAGCCAGGCGGCTGGTCAACGGTACAACAAAGCTGTCCTGTGAAGAATGTGGCGCGTGAACGATAACAGCCGGGCGCACCTTGGCGCCTGACAAATCCGTAAATGGATATCGAACCAGGATGACGTCATTCCTGGAGGATTTTGGCATAAATATTGTCCTCGGCGTTTTCCCAAACTTCAGCAAGGGCCGTTTCACTGGCCAATAACCAGAAGCGCATATCGTCTTCCTCGGGCAATAATGTCACAATGGCTTTTGCGCCTTCAGGAAGAACAACCCCTTCGAGTGGTTCTATCTTCCCATCGCGAATCACTGCCCACACGGTCTGCAACATGTCACACATCCTTTCTTGTTCACATGGATGCCAGGGTAACATAAACTTTTTCAAGCAGCTCAAAAAAAACGCTCGCGCGTCATTCCTGCAGAATCTCAATCAGGGTACCCATAGATTCACATTCTTCCAGAAAAACTTCCAATGCCCCCTGCAGTGATTCCCTGGCTGCATCCACCGTTTCGCCATAACTGGAAACATCCAGATCGGGGCATATCCCGACGTAGAGATCGCCTTCACGGAATATTTCTGCACGCACGACAATACGCTGATTCATAATCTGTATTTTACCACTCGACCGGGGAGGGCGTTTGAAGAACGCCAACGACCTTACGCCCGCTCAACCGCGGAAGTTCAGGCATAGACTTCTACCTGGCGGGTTTCGATTGTCAGGGGCAGCTCCAGTTCCGCACGGACTTCCAGGCAGAGTTGAATGGCTTCTTTCACATTTTCCACGGACTCTTCTTTGGTCGAACCCTGGCTGACGCAGCCGGGAATCGAAGGACATTCGGCAATCCAAATGCCATCTTCGTCACGATCAATACTCACAGTTAATTTCATCTTGAACTCCTGCGGTTTCCATGATCGGTTTGCCCGATCTTAAGGTACGGATCAGGCTTGCCGCGCCACCGGCTGTTCATATCCTCGGTCAGCGTCCCGCTCGCGCAGTTCGGGCATCTCAAACCACTTCGATGGGCATTGAAATGGTCAGGCGAGTAGCCGAGGTGATATCAATTCGGTTAAAACCCAGGGTCTCGCCTCGCTCCGTTCGGTAGGCAGCGATTAGTTTTGCGACATCCACACAATTAAAAACTGCTTCTTCAATTGTATCCCCTTCTGCAAAAGCCCCCTGTAAACCAGGAATAGAAGCCATGAATCCATCATCATTTTTTTCAACAATAAGCGACAAAAGCATGGCATGCGCTTCAGACATATTTTCACATCAACCACAACCTGACAAAACTAGAAGGTATTCGATAATATACTGATCGGGATTCATCGAGCCAGACTAACGTTTAGTACATCAAGACGTTCCTGGGCAGACTGCCACATTTCGAAGAAAGCGCTCCATTCGACGAAATCGCTCTCATCCCCCAATTCCCCGGAACGGAATCGCTGGTAGAAAACATCCGATGGCATCTGGTATTGAGACTCGAATGATCGCAAACGCGTGGTCAGGTTTACAATATCACGTTCTGCCAATCGTCTTTCCAGTACGATGAGTTTATCCACAGACCGGCTAATCAAGTCGCTGCCATACCCGCGTTGATAAAGCGATTCAAGATCGCGCAGTTTTCCCAGGGTTTCCTCTTTACTCAGCATCCTTTGCCTTTAGCAGTCATTTACTATGCGTCATTATACCATCTGCACTTGGTCAACCCGGCATAGTGTTAGCGTCTGAATAGTTAAGTGGTAAAGGTTTTTTGACAAAATATCGGCAAGATTTAAGGTGGTTTTCTCCTCTCTGAATTCTTTAACATTTCTAATGACACGTCGAATATTGGCCGTTGCGGCGGGATCGTGGAGCAGCCGGGGATTTTAGGCTACACGCACGTCTTCGGCGATCCGTCCGGCGAGTGGGACGGCCCGCAAGAAGGCAGCGCGCTGCAATTCTATATCAATGGCCTGCCGGCGGTCCTGGATCGGTCTCTTACTTGGAGCGCGAATTCAATGACCACTGAGTTGAATCTCGGCGGTTCCCAGACCAGCATCTATTCGCCGCTGATCCGCAGGTAAACGGAAACACTGCTTTACGGATTGGATCTAGATGCAATCAGATCTACAATTGTGGAAATCTCCCAATATGGGAGATTTCTGCTATAATAACTCTATGCGGATTATCTCTCGCAAACGGTTAGTCGAATTCTGGCAGATTCACCCAGATGCAGAGCATCCATTACGCGCCTGGTATGCCGAAGCTAGAAAAGCAAAATGGCGCTCGCCGGCGGAGATCAAGTCAATTTATAAGAATGCCAGCCTGTTGGCAAATAATCGCGTTGTTTTCAACATCAAGGGTAATGACTACCGCTTGATAGTGGTGATTGAATACCGACAGGACAAGATATTTATCCGTTTTATCGGTACGCATCAGGAGTATGACAGGATCGATGCGACGACTATTTAGGAGTTGCTGACATGGAAATTAAACCCATTCGTACGGAAGCCGATTATGAAGCTGCTTTGAAAGAAGTTGAACTTTTGTGGGGCGCTGAGCCTGGCACACCAGAAAGCGACTACTTCGAGGTCTTATTTACACTGGTCGAAGCCTATGAAGATGAACATTATGAAATCTTGCCTCCCGACCCAGTCGAGGCGATAAAATACTTCATGGAATCCCGTGGACTAGATAGAAAAGACCTCGAGCCTTTTATTGGTACCAGTGGACGGGTGTCAGAAATATTGAATCACAAGCGCCCATTAACTCTAAACATGATCCGGAAATTGAACCGTGGGCTTGGCATTCCTGCTGAAGCATTGATCCATTCACCTCAATCCTGACGGGTGAACGATGAAACAATTATGAAGAATTCATGGAGCTGGCATATAATTTACATATGATCAAGCGCAAGTACGAACCTCTCGACCGATATATCCAGCCTAATAAAGCTTTACTGATCTATGGACCGCGGCGCGTTGGCAAGATGACATGAACGCAACGCCAAGTCGCTGAAGTCACCGATCAGGGTATTGCAGATGCCCAGGTTGTCAAATCTCATAAGCGAGCTAAAACCAAGGAACGGCGGCGATGCAATTCAGGGCGCCGATAACGTTCAGCAGACAAAGCAACGTCCCAAACAGCAAGTTAGAAGCCTGGCGGCTGATTTGGAAAACCAGTAAATGCCACTCAGATGAATTGTTGTATCAGTCATTGATGGCTTTTGCCAGCTTTTCAAGTTCTGCTTGGCTGCTGACCAACATACCTTCTTGATGGGCAAAATCCAGAGCTTCCTGCGTGAAGCCGGCTTTAGAGATGAGCCATGGCCTGGCAGCTAAAGTGTGAGCGTTTACAGCTAGTTTTTCCATTTCCTTCCGTCCGCTCAACCGCCCGCGCCGCTTGATTTCTACCGCCCAACGCTCACCAGTTCCTGAAATGCGCTCTTGCGCAAATGCATCTACCTGCACATGTCCATCAGGGGATAGGTACGGAGCAACCCGCTCAAAAACGGGTAATTTGATAATCCCATCCGATCCGAACAACTTTCCATCCACTTCTTGTCCATCAAATGCTTGGAGCAGCTCACGAACCTGGCTTTCTTTGGCTAGACCCAGCTCGTTGGCCACTCGTTCGTATTTTTCCATGAGTTCAGCTACCAGGTTAGCCAGTATTTTTGGACTGGGCAGGCCGGTAAGCTGCAGACCGGAGTAGTAGTAGGCCACCCAAATTTGCAAAACCGGATCGCGATAGCTGTAGGTTTTGTCGTCGCGCTGTTCGATCAGGTCAACATCAGCCAGCCAGGTCATCACCTGGCGGATTGCTCCGCTCGGGCGTTTGAGTCGCGATGATATCTCAGACAGCGACATACCTGCCGGTTCTTGCGCCAAAACCTGCAAGATCGCCTGGGGCATGGTTTCGCCGCGCACGCCTTGCAGGGATTGTTCCAGAACGTAGCGGCATAAACTGTAGATGCGCCCGGCGCTGCCCAGGGTCTCCAGGGTAAAAGCCTCCTGCACGGTTTCGGGGGTCAGCGACTTGTGCAACAAAGAAACATTCTCGATCACTCGCAAGCAGGTAGCGTAGATGTAAAACGGGTGACCACGCGTAACCTGGTAGACCGACGCCAATATATTGCCCGGAACCGGATCGGCTAACAACGCCAGGCGCTTGCGCGCCAGGGCGTCGCAATCCTCACGCCCGAATGGCCCGACCGTCTCAAGCTGAAAATGCACAAATAGCGGAGTATCGGCATCCAGAAAGATGCGTTCCATCAGGCCGATCATTGAGCCAGCTACCACATAAACTACCCTGGACTGTGATTGTAAAACAGCCCGGAAAAGCGCCAACACATCTTTGATTTGGGCGTAATTGTTTAGCGCCAGGATTTCCGGGAACTCATCCAGCATCAGCATCACGCGCTGCCCGGAAGCCTGGGCATAAACTTCCGGGGCATTGAAGGCCATTTCCAAAAGCAGATGTTGAGCGGGTTTCTCCTTTTGTAATTCCTGATGCAGGCGGATCACATGTTCGGTGAAAACCGGATAGCCCAGCCGACCGGCGGCAGCTAACTGAGCAGCCGGGTCTAGTAGGTTTTCAACGCGGCTCTGAAAGCGATGTTCTGTACCGCTATCATTCCCTATCCAGTAAAGCAGGTACCCCAGGTATTGAACGCTAAAAGCTTCTGGCGTGCGCGCCAGGCGTGGCAGATCGATGTACATGATGCAATAATGGGCTTCTTCTCTGCCAGCGCCATGCTGACCTTCCAAAAGAGTGCGCCGCAGGAATTCCTTGAGCGCCACAGTTTTGCCGACGCGGCGAAAACCACTCAATACCAGGTGTTTCCGTACACCCTGTTCAAGTAGGTCGCGGCTCAGGCCGAGCAACGCCAGCGTGTGCTCACGATTGGTGAAGAAGCGCTGCTCTTCTTCGGGGTAGATGTACTCTAACACGGATACCTCCATTTTTGCTAGTCAAATGACATACTAGCTATATGGCTAGTATAGCAGAAGATGATATCCGGTGCAAGTATGACCCGAAGCTAAACAGGCGAGCCTATCCAGGCCGGTAGCCTGCTGACGGAGGGTTATCTTTCAACCAATTTTGGAACCACTCTTCGTCGAACTGGGCTGCCCGCGCCACGAACGTTGTTGTTCTTGAGCCGGAGATCGCCAAAGCCTTCCCCAGACGACGAGGCCGTCAACGAAGCTCTTCGGTTGGTATTGAAAGCCGCAAAGATCCCACACAGTTCGTAGATCGTGCTGTTCGATATTTCAGCAGATCGTAGGGGCGTCCGCGTGCAGCAGACCGAAGGCGCGAACCCTATCCCCGCCATGCCGCGGGATAAGGGTGGCGCGCACCCTACAAACTCTACCTACCTTGAAGGCGCTCACAAATTAAGGCGTTTAATTTCTTGACAACTTCGTTAAATTGTTCAGGCGGCAATTCACACGCAAATTCTGCTTTTCTTGCTTTCCAATCAAGGCTTTTTACTTGGTCAGATAAAATTGCGCCTTTTACTTCTAATTCTTCCGGTAGTACTACTTCAAACGGATACTCTTTTATTTGACTCGTTATTGGACAAAGTAGGGCTAACCCAACTTTACCGTTAGTTTCACCAAACTTCATTCCCTACGGCAAAACCCGCGTCAACTTCATGATGAAGATTATCTTTTGTTATACCTGCAAGCAATTCGTCAAGCGTCCAGCTTGGCGCTGGAACTGGCGTAATAATAATTTTGCCTTTTACGATGCTTATTTCTACGAAGGAATTATTTTCCAGTTGAGCGTCAACGGCAAAGGCTTTCGGTATTCGCACAGCAAGGCTATTTCCCCATTTTTGGACTTTTGTGAGCATAAGGTTATCTCCTTCTTGTTTCTACAACAGAGATACACCTTTTTGCTCAATTATGCAAGCGCTTTTAGAGAACCACACTGCAGATCTGTGCGGTAGATTGTGATGATCTTGGTCGGCAAAGCGGGTACGAGGGTTATTCAGAAATGGCCTGCCGCGCTTCCAGAGCAGTAACATGATGTTTGGAAATTCCTATTCGTGGACAGTTCGCCGGCGTTTCGAGTTACCAAATGCTCTCGTTATAAATCAAAAATCCGCCCGGCAATTAGCCAGGCGGATTTTCAAGGCATTACCACGCGGGCGCATCTTATTTTTGAAAGGATAGATCAGACAAAACCGGCTTGACTTTTAACATCTTAAATTGTACAATTTTATCAAACTAGTCTGACTAGTCTGATAAGGAGCCCAACAAAATGAATAATATTTGGCAACTGCAAGAGGCAAAAAGCAAATTCAGCGAAATGATTGAGCGGACGCTGGTGGATGGCATCCAGATTGTGACTCGACGCGGAAAGAACACCGTGGTGATTGTGCCATTTGATGAATACCAGCGATTGATAAAGCAGACTGATAGCTTGGTGCAATTTCTTTTGGCGTCTCCCCTACAAGAGTCCGGTTTGGTTTTCGAGCGCGATAAGAGCGCTCCACGCAATATCGAGATTGAGCCATGAATTACCTGCTGGACACCTGTGTTTTATCTGAATTTACCCGCCGCCAGCCGGATCAACGTGTAGTTGATTGGCTAAATTCTGTGGATGAAGCAAAACTTTTCATTAGCGTGATCACCGTTGGCGAAATTCAACGCAGAATCGAACGATTGCCCGATTCACATCGTAAGACCGAGTTGCTGGTTTGGATGAATAACGGGCTGCTCAAACGTTTTTCAGATCGCATTATTGTTATTGACGCGCCAACCATGTTTATATGGGGGTCGCTAACTGCGCGCCTTGAAACTGCCGGTCAGCCTATGGGTGTCATGGATTCGCTCATCGTTGCTAGCGCGTTACACAACAACCTCATCGTTGCCACCCGCAACGCAACCGACTTCTTACCCGGTGGAGCGCAGATAGTCAATCCGTGGGAGTAGATATATAAGCGGCGTGCAGAAATGAATTGACCCAATCGGTGAAACGGTTCACCGTACTGATCTGGCCGGCGATGAATTTGGCCTTCTTGAACTTCTCAATTACTTGAATATTTTCTTAAGTTGACTTATCAAAATATTTGATATAAAATAAAGTCGTACTTACTTCGGAGAAGTTTCATGGGTACGAATCTATTTAAACGTCAAATCGCTGATGAAATTGCCCGCTATTTACCCACGGCCGATATCATTGTCATCCATGGGGCGCGCCAGGTTGGAAAAACGTCGATCTTGTCGTATTTCCAAAATCTGTTGATTGGGCAGTCCGAACAAACACTGTATATTGATCTTGAAGACAGCCGGTTCGTGGCGCTGCTCAACCGTGGCGTAGATGAATTTCTGAATTATAGGACTTACGCAAGACACATGCGAACGGCAGGTGATTTGAGTTGTTGGCGCAAATAATCATCCAGGAGATCATGCTTGACACGATAAACAGTTCTGCCAGTTTCCACAGCTACTTGTTTGAGACGTACCCAGACAAGTATGGCACAACCGATATGATTTCTGACAATCCTGGCTTTACGGCATTGATTTCCTTCAATCCCAGTCAGTTGTTTGGTTTCGCGGTGAAATTGCTCGACTTTCCAGCGGAAGCCGCACACTGTATGAACGACCTCCACATTGTCTTGCGCCATCTCGTTGGTAACGACATAGTCCGTGCGCTGGGTAGACAGCGCCACTCGGAACACTTTCACCTTATGTTCAGCAGGGAAACCTTTGATTTTGATGGTCTTGCCTTTTTGCTTTTCTGTTTCACTCCAGGTCAGGCTGTCAACCCGTTGGTAAGGTTTTTCTCCGCCCGAGTCATCCACTTGCCGATTATCCTTGAGCGGACAGTAATAGATTTTGCCGAACTTTTCAATCTGAAGCATCATGTCTTTGGTCGCATACCAGGTGTCCATCAAAACCGCCCAAAAGTCGAGTTGTTTTTGGTGGACACAGTTCAATAACATGTCTTGAACGTGGTCTAACTTCGTCTTGCCATCTCCCTCCGGATCATAGATGCGGTAGTCAATGATCCAGAATTGGTCAATTTGTGGATTGACATAGACACAAGTCACGACGCCAATGCCTTTGATGATGCCGTGTGCATTCCCGCTATACTGCCTCCTGACCAGTTCCATCTTGCGGGAAAAGTTCTTGTCTATCACCGTGTCGTCAAAGACCAGAAATCCGTAGGGCGTCTGGATTACTTGTGACCTGACGTTTTCCCAGATTAGCCTGGGTCGTACTTCATCACCAGCCAAGTACCGATTTGCCATGTCATGGCTGAATTTCTCGGTATGGTCGGCATAATTGGTGAGTGTATAATTGATCTGGCTCACCAACAAATATTGGCAGTAATCTAATCGTGTTACATGTTCTTTTTGTGGTCGCATTCCACAACAATAATGGCTTTGCTACCAAATGTCAATCTCTCAGTTTTGCGTAAGTCCTAGATATAATCCGATCGGGTTAATTGTAGGTGAGGTAAATTTCTTTCTTCATTAACGCAATGAGAGTGAAAATCCTTTGATGACACATAGTCCCAATTTGTGGCTCACCCAGGATAATCGAAGACCTGACAGTATTTACAGCTCATATGCCTAAGGTTAAGAATGCTTTGTCACATCTTTGAACTCAGCCAAAAAGGTTAATCGATTAATGTGAACTTCTGCTCGGATGTCTGTGGAACTTGTCGGAGGTGGTTATGACGTTTTGGATAGATTTTGTCTCAAACATCGCAACGGTGATGGTGGTATGTTCTTTATTTTCAATCCTATATTTTGTTTTTCTCCGACCCAGAGATGAATGCCCGGCCTGTGGGGCCCTTCTTCCACGAGTTGGCCGGTTCAAAACGGGAGGGAAGGAAATGGAATGGGTTTGTCCCAACTGCAAGCGTGCTTGGGATGGTAAAGGCCTCAGGAAAAGAAAGGCTGTTTCCGGAAAACAATCCCGAGATCCTGATTATATTTTTTGCCCTCACTGTGGGCTTGAACAATGGAAGGAGTATGTTGTTTGCCAAAAGTGCGGCGCTCATATTGCAGACAATCCGAAATAAGAAAGCAACCTCCAAAACGAAGGTAAAGCAATACGACAAAAACATGCCATCGCGCATCTTGACTTCGGTCATAACCTCTTGCCTATTTCATATATGAGGTAGTCGTCCGTTGTTGAGGTCGGACAATCGCTGGATTTTGTGAGCACGATAACAGCTTTTATCGCTCTACCTCGGAAGATAAATCATTGTCTGCTCCACCAATATAGCCAATTAGATGGCAATGGATACGGTTGTACAGTCGGAGTCAGCTCGATTGGATAAGACGTTGGCTCTAAGGTCGGCCGTTCGGTTGGTTCCAACGTCGGCTCAAATGTAGGAACTAGCGTTGGCCGCTCCGGCTTAATCTGCCTGACATGCGGACGCTCGATGCACCGGACGGTTCTCCAGCCATCCTTATTGACATCCCAGACCTGGCAGATTGTCCCGCTAACGCGCTCACCCTGAGCCCTGACGCTCGACATCTCCAATACCAGAAATAACATCACGATCGCGGTGACGGCCGAGATGACTATATTGGCAAGCAGAACGCGCTTTTTCACTTCTTTTCCCGGTACATTTGCAGCAGGTCCTGCAGGTCGCCGGTGTCGATTGTCACGGTAGGAGCGTTAGCGTTTTTAGCAGCCAACACAGCCGCATCGAGCCTGGCGACAAGGTCGCTGGTTGGGGTGACATTAGAAAACCTGGCATAGCTGTCGCCCTGGTAATACAGCGCGAACCATTCCGGTAATTGGCTGATCCGCACCCAGATTTCCTGTCCGAGATCCTTGATCTCGAACACCTGGTAAACTGAATTCAACGTGACATAGCGGATAAACTTATTCGCCTTGCCAGGGCCGGAGCGAACGCTCAGCGAATTGATGGTCACGGTTGCGCGCAGGTTTTCGGTTAGGGGTGGAATTGCCGGTTTTGCCACTGTCGGTTCTCCTTGGTATAAGAGCGGGTAGGGATCAATGGGCTTATCGTTCAAACGCACCTCGAAATGCAGGTGCGCGCCGGACGAGTTGCCGGTGCTGCCAATATGCCCAATCACCTGGCCGACGGCGACTTTATCGCCCACTTTGACCGTGTAGTCTTGCAGGTGGGCGTAGATCGAGACATAACCATCGCCATGGTCGATGTAAACCACGTTGCCGTAGCCTGTATGGGGATCTTTCTTGGTGTATGGATCTAACCCGGCTTTCTTGACCGTCCCGGCTCTGGAGGCCATGCAAGGTCGCCCCTGAGCGCCGGCGGTGCTGAAATCCAGGCCGATGTTATACCAGCCTGGCTTGATGCCCAGCTCGATCCGGCGCTCTTCGTGCTGGGCGGCGGTCTGGGTGATAATCCAATCTAAG
>Ga0172370_10007178_pt1 | contig 13735 bp, 13 predicted proteins | sample LakKiv5m_FD_114538 | JGI IMG/M metagenome (GOLD analysis project Ga0172370, IMG submission 114538) | Freshwater microbial communities from Kabuno Bay, South-Kivu, Congo - kab_022012_11.5m | ecosystem: Environmental > Aquatic > Freshwater > Lake | place: Democratic Republic of the Congo...
CGCCCTGACTGACCTCGTCGTGGTAGTGATCGAAGCCGGCCGCATCCCGGCCAACGCCGCGAAGCGCATGAAGGAGCTGCTCCAGTCGGTGCAGGCCCCGGTCGCTGGGTTCGTGCTGAACGACCGCACCGCGCTCTTCTCCGACACCTACGGCTACTACGGCAAAGGGTATTACGGCCGCCGCTACTACGGCTACGCCTACTACGGGGCCGACGACCAGAAAGATCAACACCAGAAGAAATCATGGTGGAAGAAGCTTCAGGGGTCAGTATGAGCAAGAAGAAAAGTGCCATCATCGCAGGAATCGCAGGGCAGGATGGATCTTATCTCGCTGAGCTTCTGATTGAAAAAGGGTATCGTGTTCTTGGTTTTTTAAGGAAGGACGATGACACCTCGGCGCTTTCGCACCTGATGAAAGACATTATGCTCGAAGAAACTGAACTGGTGTACAAAGAAGATATCATCCGCTGGACTCGGCTCTTCCTTCCCGATGAGATCTACAATTTTGCCGCCGTATCTTTTATTCCCGACTCATGGATTGACCCGTATCGGGCCCTCCAGGTGAACACGTTGCTTGCCGCTGCCTTCCTCGAGGTGATCAAGGATCACTGCCCTTCCAGCCGCTTCTATCAAGCCTCCACGTCGGAAATATTTGGCGACCCCCCGGAATCCCCGCAAACCGAGCTTACTCCTCATAATCCCGTAACTCCCTACGGGGTCAGCAAGCTGGCGGCCCATCAACTGGTCGGGCTGTACCGGAGGATGTACGGGATTTTTACGGTATCGGGAATTCTCTACAATCATGAGTCCCCAAGGCGCCCCGCACGGTTTGTTACGAAAAAAATCGCGTGTGCTGCCGCCGGAATCTCTCGTGGTAACCAAGAGAAGTTGAGATTGGGTAACATTGATGCCCTCCGCGACTGGGGATTTGCCGGGGATTTCGTGAAGGGCATATGGCTGATGTTGCAAGCGGATAAACCAGAAGATTATATCCTTGCCACCGGCGAACTTCATTCGATTCGCGATTTTCTGGAAGTTGCCTTCCGTTGCGTCGGATTGGACTGGAGGGATTGGGTGGAAGTAGATTCGACGCTTATCCGGGCGGTGGACGTAGGGCTGCTTGTCGGCAATTCGTCGAGGGCGAAGGAAATGCTTGGTTGGGCACCGGAAATGTCCTTTGTGGCATTGGTGAAAATGATGGTGGATTACGAGTTGACGGCTTTATCAAAAATCCAATTGGAGTCAATCCATGATCCACTATCTCTATGAGGGACAATGTAGGTTAATAGATCACCCAAAGTCACGGGCACTTCAAGTCTCAACCTGGATGAATCACACGATTCTGCTTGCACAGTGCGAAAGTGCCGAAGATTAATGAGTGATTATTTCCTTATAGCAGCCTTATAAATGCAAAATTTATCCATTACGGCCGCCATCCCCACATACAAACGTCCAAGGCAATTCCACCGAGCCTTGGATTCCGTATTGGAGCAAACATTACAACCTGATCAAATCATTGTCGGTGATGATGGAGAAGACGAGGAAGTCCGAGACATTTGTCTGTCCTATAAAGACGATAGAATTGTTTATGTTCCTCGGCGTTCTCGTAAACGTATGACTGAGAACTGGAATTTTGTGATGCGATGGGCAAGGCAAGGACTAGTTGCTCTTTTGGAGGATGATAATATCTGGCTGCCGGATCACCTATCGCGTGCCAAGCAACTGTTTTTACGGTTCCCAGAAGCGGGTATCTATCATGCAGGACATCAAGAGGCGTGGGATAGGGGGGGACATCTCGAAATCTATAGGAAATATTTTCCACCATGGCATGAACGCCTGTCGTTAAATGGCGGCGGTTCAGTGCCACGTGAAGATATTGTGCTAGATGCGTTACTTTGCGGTTCGATAAACTCAAGTACTGTTGTTGTACATAGAGAGATTATAGAAAAAATCCCTCCCTTTGATCATCGTTATTTAATGGGGATGGATACCCTTATGTGGACACGAATAGCCATGGTTTCCCCCTGCATTTATGGATCCAATTATGATGCTATATATACCTATCATGGTAATAATGTGAGCGTTGGCGAAGTTGCTTCGCGCCGCGCAGGTGCTCAAGCGCGCGCTAGTCGGCGTCTAATTGTGAGTGAAGCACTGGCACGCGGAATCATCTCTCCAACTGGGATTCGGCAATGGTTACTGGATTTGTCTCCCAACGCTGCATCGTCAGTCATGACACTTCTGGCGCATCGTACCGTCCCGTGTGAACTTAGGCGCATTGTTAAAGAGGTGTGGCGCGCGCGTTGGACCGTGCGATCTAGTGGTTATCTGCGCGCTTCGAGAATTTTAGGGTTTGAGGTTTTGTCACACGCGGACCGGATCGACGTGATATTGGGGGTGCTTTCCAAGTTTCGAATTAGAAAATTTGCATGAGAAATTTTCCTGTTCCTCCCAAAATGGACGTGGTTAACCTGAAGTTCCCCTTGGTTATCGCCCACTCCTGATTCAGCGGTCTCCTTCATACTGTTGATCTTCCACCCCTCTCGATTGTTGGGCATTTCTTCTATTATGGTCGACCGAATGTACGTTATGAAGAACGAGTATAAGAGATTTGGGCGTGATAATCTTGCCATCAAATTGGGAAATAAAGTGAATTGGCATTTAGAAATGAATCCGTCATTGAGAGTTTCCGTATGATAAATTCTATTGTAAGCATGTTTGGTTTAATTCACGGCAGGGATACTGGTGCTGGCACAATACGGCTTCGTCAAGCCCGGATCACTTCACAAGCGCAGATTGCAAATCGGATAATTACAGTCGGAGTGCGCCTAGCGTCGATCCCATTGGCCATCGCGATTTTAGGTCGTGAGGAATACGGCGTTTGGCTGACAATGCTGTCCTTGATTACGTGGTTTGCAATGTCTGATCTGGGCTTGCCTTCCGCGCTAATGAATCCATTAGCGGTGGCGCTAGGGAAGCATGAATCTAAGACCGTTAGCGAGCTTATTTCGACGTCAGCTTTCTTGCTAACGGCATTGGGATTACTAATGGGAATCATTGGAGTTGGATTAGTGTTATTATTACCTATTGAACGCATCTTGGGGATGAGCCTTACCGCATTTAACAACGAAGTACGATGGGCCTTTGTGATCGTGGTTGTTTTCAACATTTCCTTTTTACAGTTGCGTATATCTACCGTGATCCCGTCTGCAATGCAGAAAGGCTATTTGGTTGCAATTTTTGATACTCTAACTGAGTTGATCATTTTAGCAGGGCTTGTAATGCTAAGATTCACGGGTGGTAATCTGGTGAGTTTTGCGTTAGTCATGTCTATGCCGATGGCAGTTGGTCGCTTTTTGTTGTGGGTTTTCGTATGTTTTCGTTTTGGAGTTGATTTCGTTCCGCGTATTCGATACTGGTCAATATCAATAGTGAGACAAATTGGTTCTCCGAGCTTAATGTTTTTTGCTGGTTCATTAGGGGAGCTACTCGTTATACAAACGCCTATTATTGTAGTTGCACAGTTACTAGGAGCAGCGTATGTTCCATTATTTGCTATTCCATTTCAATTATTCTATAGTGCTTATGCTACGCTGAATTTTATTGCAATCCCCCTGTGGCCTGCGTACGTAGAAGCCAATGCAATAAGTGACTGGAAGTGGATTCGTAGAACGCATTGGCGAATTATGAGAGATTCATTGCTGTTGGGTAGTGTTGGATTTATTGCTTTGGGCTTCATCAGTAAGTGGTTTATTAGCATTTGGGTCGGGCCAGATTATACTCCTTCTATTGGATTATTAATTTTTCTGGTTCTGCTATTCATTCAATGGACATGGAACTTTGTGTTCGTCGTTTTATTAACCGGATTGGGGCTTATTCGTGAACGCACACTAAGTGTGATAGCGTTCGGATTCATAAATATATTATTATCTGTAGTGTTAACAAGCCACTTCGGTGTAATTGGTGTTGTGCTTTCCTTGCTGATATCTATGGCGATGACTCAAACGTGGTTTCTTCTATATTCAGCGCACAAAAAATCCCGCTGGCTTTTCAGGGCATAACTTTTGTCATTGCAGAATATGCAAATTGTGGTCACGTTTCTAGTCGTTAGTTGGCAATGAAATGAATTTCGCATGCACGAATAATGTTATTATTGAGCCAGCTCGCAATGTTATATTTAAAAACTTCACTTAATAAAGTGATACAATGATTAATTCACCTGCTGTTAAATATTTTAAAGACAATAAACATGAGGCTTACTTTGAATGTTCAAGAGAAGAAATGGTAAACTATGTGCCGGAAGATGCACGTACCGTCCTTGAAATTGGATGTGGAGTTGGAAGTTTCGGACGACTTGTCAAACAAAGACAGAACGTAGAATTTTGGGGAGTTGAAGTTGATCCAGTAGCGGCGGAACGTGCGTCAATTTGCCTCGACCGGGTTAAGATTGGCTTGTTTCCTGATGGCGTCGAGTTGCCTGAGAAGTACTTTGATTGTGTTGTATTTAACGATGTTCTCGAGCACATGATCGACCCATGGAGTGCCTTGAGAATAGCGAAGGATTACCTAACGTCAAGTGGTCACGTTGTTGCCTCTGTGCCTAACATCCGTTATCTGCCAACCCTTTATCGGTTAATCGTCCGCGGAGAGTGGACATACACACAAACTGGCGTCTTAGATAGAACACATCTACGGTTTTTCACCAAGAAGTCAATGCTGGAGATGTTCAATGAGGCTGGCTATAAAGTCTCACGAATCAATGGCATTTATGCCTATAATATATGGCAAATTCCTATTCTTGAATTGCTTCTGCCTCGTTTCATTGGAGAAACAAAGTACATCAACTACGCAATATTGGCATGTCCAAAAAGGGGCAATGTAGAACATAACTAAGTACGGCCTCGATTACATAGTTCGATAAATTGTTTCTGAATAATACTTTCCAGAGTTCTTACTGCACATATAGAGATTTATACACAGAAATGCTAACAAAGATTACTCATAGGTTGAAAATAGTAAGGGAGATTCTAAGAGGAGGAGGTCCACTATGTCTTATATTCATGCTTGGAAACAAATATGGTGTACCAATTCTTTTGACATCAGAGTCTATGTGGAAGCGTGGCATTAAATCAGAACTGAGATTCTGGGATGAATACTTCCGTACCCAAGGGTTGCAATGGCCCGACGAATACAGTAAAAGACTTAATTCAAATCTACAACTACAACCCACTCCTGCTTCTTTACTCCCGATTCAGCAGGAAGTTCATATACTTGATGTGGGGGCCGGCCCTCTCATTTACCTTGGCAAAACCTATGATAGCAGGAGAATAAGCATCACGGCTGTAGATCCACTTGCTATCGAATATGATAAGATTCTTCAATAATACCATATTGAACCATATGTACGAACAAAATATCTTGCCGCGGAAGAACTAAATATTCGATTCTCTCCAGATTCATTTGATCTTGGGTTTGCACGAAACAGCATCGATCACTCATACAATCCTGAATTGGCAATACATCAAATGGTGATGATGGTAAAGAATGGATGTTATGTTTTATTGGAAAATACTCCAAACGAAGCAGAGAATGAGTCATATTATGGACTCCATCAGTGGAATTTTTCTATATTAAACACAGGTGATTTTCTAATCAGTTCCCGCCGGTCGCAAATCAATATTACTAAAAAGTACCGGGCATTTGCGATGTTTCCTGTGTGTAAGACACTGCAGCTAATTGGTTCGTAACAATAATCCGAAAGGTATACACATGACTAACCCGAAACGGGTACTCATTCATCTCACGGCCAGTCCCTATGGCGGGGTTGAGACGCATGTTTACTATCTTAGTTTGGCTTTGGCAGCGAACGGAGCCGATGTGACTTTAACATCACAAAGAAAATTCGATCTCAACGCCGAGTGGACTCATGATCTATTGCGTGCGGGGGTTCATATTGTGGCTCCACCAGCGAAAGCTCGACGATTGCCTGGACCCGTTGGCTTGCTATTATCGCGAGCCGTTCTTTCCGTGCGCTTGCAAGCCAAATCTTTCGACCGCGTGGTTGGGCAGGGACATGGTGGTGCATTTTCCTGGATGAAACGCTTTGTCCGGCCAAGCGGATTGTTTCTGTGGCATGAATATTGGTGCGGTGTACCGACACATGGAGATAATTACATAGAATACCAAGTGCCGCCGCCGGTTATTTTCCCCTGGAAGATGCAACAGATGGTTAAACAACTAGATGCGATTGTTACTGGCTGCGAACGGGCGAGGAGAAATCTGGAACAGGTCCAACAGGTTTCAATGCCAATTCGCATCATCCCTCCGTTGACCCATATCGAGAAGCCTCAACCAGCAATAGATCGGCCATATGGTGCAAACTCCAAACTCAGGATCGTAATGATTACCCGAATCGGCTTTGGCAAAGGGGTTGGGGCGTTGCTTGATGTCTGGGGCACATTGGACATCGGTGACGCTGAATTACATTTCCATGGCCCTATCGATAGTAAGTTTGGTGCGTCGATGATCCAACGTTACACAAACAATGAAAAAGTTCATTTTCACGGCAGATTTTCACGAGCCAACTTGCCCATTATCTTGGCGGATGCGGACCTCGGTTTAATGCTTTCCATCGAGGAGGGCTATGGTCTGGCGACTTGGGAATACATGGCCTGTGGCCTACCGTTTATCATGACAGACTGTGGAGCAGCTGAGGAGTTCACGCAGGACAATCCTGATGCGATTATGGTGCCGGTGTCTAGAGATGGAATTCGTGCGGGGATTGTAGAGATGGTTCGACGGATACGCTCCGGGCAAACCTCGCGTGTTCGGTTACAGGCGCACCATCAGCGACGCTTTTCGTATCAACAGAACGTTGCCCAACACGTCAAAGCAATGCTTGGTCCCGACGATTACTGGATGAGGTAAGGCGTGTTAGGAGAGGAATAGCGAATGCGGACTGTGGTTTCGGTTGGGGGTACATGGCATGCTCCCCACTTATGCTACCAGTTGCAGCGGCACGGCATGCTCGATACGGTCTTCACTACCATGCCCACACGAAGGTTTCGGAGTAGGGCGAATATTGACAAAGATCGTATTCATTCAGTGATTTTCCCGGAATTGTTTGGTTTCCGTCTGCCTTACATTTTTCGGATTCCTCCAATTGTTTATCAAGGATCACAGTATCTACATGCTGTGGCCTTCGACAAATATGTCGCCTGGAGGATGCAATCATTGCATCCAGATATATTCGTCGCATTTTCAAGGTATGGACTTAACAGTTTTTGTGTGTGTAAGGACAGGGGAATAACAACGGTAGTTGAACGTGGCTCTGCCCATACGGTGGTACGAGAACGTATCTTAAACGAAGAGTACGCCCGTCTCGGAGCAACAGATCAAAGAAATCAATTAGATATTAAGGTCGTCGAGCGCGAACTGTTGGAATATGAAAAGGCTGATTACATCTCGGTACCCTCCGGTTTCGCTACAGATTCGTTTGTGGATATGGGTGTGCCACGAGAGAAGATCATTCGTACGCCATACGGAGTCGATCTAGAGCGATTTCAACCGGACCCTAACGGACACCAGGAGAGATTCACTGTCCTAACTGTAGGGAATCTCGGTATTGAGAAGGGTACTGGTTATTTGCTGGACAGTATTACTTTGCTCGGTCGACGAGACATAAAACTTAAGATGGCAGGCAGTTTGGATACCTATATAAAAAATAAATTACGTACATTCCGGCAACCTTGGACCTTCGCAGGGCATATTCATCAACAAAATCTCGCCTCCTTGTACAACTCAGCCTCTGTGTATTGCCTATTATCAGTTCAGGAGGGGATGAGTATGACTGTGCTTGAAGCCATGGCCTGTGGCATCCCAGTGGTTGCTTCGATTAATACAGGGGCTGCTGATATTATTACAGATGGCGTCGATGGTTTTATCGTCCCTATAAGAGATCTTGAGGCAACGGCAGAAAAACTTCTTCTTCTCTATAAGAATCCTGATATTTGTGTGGAGATGGGAAGGTGTGCACGTAAACGCGTCGCTGAATGTGCTTGGGATAACTATGGTAACATAGTTTCGAAAGAGTACAAGAGAATATGTAAAGATAGTCTGGTTGTTAGTACAGTCGTAAAAAGTCGTCATAACCACCTTTCTTAAGGCAAAGAATTTCATGAATAGACTTGGTCCGATCTCAAAGCTTTGTGACACATCTATTTATATGTCCGCCGATAGGATCTCTACGCACGGAATCCCTCCTTTTATCATATTCATTACAGCATTAAGTGTCCCTATCTGGGGAATTGGATGGTTACCAATTTGGGAGGCACAAGATGGCAGGAATCTCATCTTCTTTCTGAGTGGACCACTTTACATTTCATCTTGCCTGGTACCGTTGCTGCAATTACGAAGACTAAAGCAACAACGTTCTTCACTTGCCTTTATATCAGTTTGTTTGATCTATCTTCTGATCATTGGCATTCGTGCTTATTATTTTCTTTTCTTTCAAGATTTGGTGCTATATCCTAAATTTGATCCCCCAAATGACCTTCTTTACTTACACAAAGGGTTGCTCTGGGCAACGAGTGGCATATGGGCGATGACACTTGGTTTTTTCTTTTTTTTCAGAATACATGCCCACCCTGAAGTTTTTTCTTTAGCGCGGAAAGTTCGTACGTTCGACGAACTTCTCAGGGTATGCTCCAGCCCAATTTTCATTTTTTCTTTATATGGGATAGGGATTATAGGCCGGATGTATGCGATGTACGTAGGTTCAGCGATTTGGTTATATAATTCGCCATCCTTCGATACCTTTGCGGACCGCCAAATTACGGAGTTTAGTGGCCTGTGGTCTTTGCTGCCAGATCTGTGCCCATTGGCTTTTGCAAGCTCATTAGCATACTGGTATCAAAATTCACGATTAGCGAAATCCTTTTGGTATAAGTTTTCATTGATTACAATGCTGATAATCGAGGTTGCATACTTTTCTTTCGGTTTATACAAATATGGCCTGCTTGGAATACTTTTGATTCTTTGGCTCGTCTCTTCAATTCACGGTAAAATATGGTCGAAAAAAGGGGTTATTTTTGCTTTTATCTTCATTTTTGCGATATTGCCAATCATAAACTCAGCACGGATTAATGCGGTTGACTACTATACAACAATTATGCGCCCAACATCTACGTGGGTAGGTGTTATGAGAGAATCTATAAATAATGCTTTCGATTTTGAATCTAAGCTTAATATACGCGACTATATAGATCCTTTTATTGAAAGACTGAATGGTGCTGAAGCATTAGCTGTGGCAGAGAAATATGTCCCAGAGTATGGATATGAATGGGGAGGGACGTATCTAAATCTGCTCAGGCTTGTGGTACCGCGCTTTTTGCGTCTCTGGTCGAGTGATCCTTACTATATCAACTGGGCGGTGAATTATGTGGGTCTATCGCGGACAAATCCTACCGTCATTCCTATGCCCGCAATTGTCGAAGCGTATGTCAACTTTGGGATCATTGGTGTGTGGTTGGTTATGTTCTTGTTCGGTCTATTTTACTGGTATGTTGATCGGTTTTCAGTGCGTTTTGCCGAACGACCCATAGCTATTGGGTTGTTTGCCTATGTAGTTTGGAGGTGCATAAATATTGAGCATAATCTGTTTATTTTTTTGCCTGCGGTGTTGAAGATGGTGGCAATGGTGCTGGTATTATGTTGGATCTATCAGAAAGCAGTTAGTGCGTTACATCAGGTTTAATATTTCTAATCGAAGTAGTACAGTGAGTTTTTACATCTGGCCTGCAATAGTATAAAGGTATTGTAACTGAGTTGAAGCGAATCTTGTTCATCTTACCGAGACCAGCCTATCCACCGGATTCGGGGCCTAAGCATCACACATTTGGACTCCTAAGTTATATGGCACGAAAGGCCCACTGTGATGTGATCGGTTTCTGGGAAACTCAGGAAGAACGAGAGCGTTGGTCCTTGCTTGAGCATGTCTTACCGAACACAAAGATCATCTGGACGGGTCCGTGTAGTAATGGCCCTATATGTATGTTATCCCGTATACGTCGTTTCCTTTGTGGACTCCCTGTTTCGTTTGCTGCCTATGAAAGTCTCCCCCTGCAGTCTTGGTTACGAGAAACCCTTCAGAGGGAGCAATACGACCTAGTCCACTTTGATACGTTTAATGTTAGCATGTACCAATCAGAGTGTGCGCAGTTTCCGACAGTAATGGTACCTCACGATGCTTACTCCATGGGAGCGATAAGAGCGTTTCGGGCTGTTAAAACGCCTGTTGCTAAACTGAGTTATCTTTGGAAGTGGCTAGCTTATTCTAGGTATGAGCGGCGAGGGTACCGGCACTTCACAAAAGTGGTTCCCGTTTCCAACGTTGACACGGCCTGGTTGACCGCATTAGACCCTGCCATCGATGCCCAAACGGTCGGGATTCCTATCGGGGCGGAATTCTCTTGTGATTTTGATGAACTACCTCTAGAACACCAGTCGCTTCACATTGTATGTTGTGGTTTTTTGTCACAGGACGCCGTTGCAGAGGGTGCGATCGAGTTTGTGACCGATGTATACCCTTACATACGCGAAAAGTTCCCTCATGTTCGTGTTTCCATGTGGGGCAGGAACCCTGCCCCGCGTCTCCGCCGGTCTCTGTTGCATTTTCCTGAGGTTCGTTATGTGGATTATGTAGAAGATTACGTAAAGTTTCTCAAATCCGCTACCATCTATGTTTTCCCACAAAGATCCGGCTCGGGTATACAAGTCAAGGTCCAACAGGCAATGGCATTGGGCATTCCAGTTGTGACTCGCTCTCATATACTTCAGTCGATGGGAGTAAAGGGCGACATACATGCCTTTGAATGCGATGATAATGCCTCCATGAAGCGAGCAATTCTGCGGCTGATCGATGATGTAAAACTGCGGAGGCAAATCGGTCAAGCAGGAGCCCACTATGTTCGTAAAAAATATAACTTAGAAAATATTGGCGCAAATCTTGAGAAGGTTTATCTTGACGCAATTGCTAAACATGCTTATGGCAATCAAGGATTGATGAAACAATAAAAGTCAATAAACAGGAATTCATAAAACATGATACAAACATATTTAATAAATGATCTGCACAGATTGTATAGAAAAAGCAATTTTTACGAGAGTGTAATGAGCATTTGTATAAACAAAAAATGGCAATGAAGGTTCTTGTCAACGCGACAACCTGTGTGATCGGCGGAGGGGTCCAAGTAGCTTCAGCTTTTATATCTCAAGCGATAAGAGATACACAGGGGTGTGATTTCAGGTTTGCTGTTTCCGAACGGGTCATGCAGAACTTGAATTCGGCCATACAACATAATAAACGTATAATCATGGCTGCTCCTTCACCAGCAAGACCTTGTGATGGCACTGCGGCAAGGAAGACACTCCGATCTTTAGAAGCGGAGTTTCGGCCTGATGTCGTATTCACCGTGTTCGGTCCAGCGTATCTTCGATTCGATTCACCGCATGTATGTGGTTTTGCCAACCCGTGGGTATTGCAACGATCTGACATTGCAATGTCAATTCTAAATCCGATCGAACGTCTTCGGGTCTTAGCAGAATGCATCTACAAAAAGAACAACCTATATGCAAATGACTATTACTGGGTCGAGACGGAATTGGCCAAGCAGGGGCTCTTGAGATTGCTGAATATTCCCGCCACATGCGTGCGAGTGATTCCTAATGTTTATTCAGATATTTTCGAGGAGGCTTCACAAAAAGTATATGCTCGAAGTGACAATAATAATGTCCGTATTTTTTGTCTTGCTGCACCTTATCCCCATAAGAATCTGAAAATTATTCCCGCAATTGCCTCAGCATTAAATAAAAAAGCCAATGCAAAGTACTTTCGATTTATCGTCACCTTGCCCCTTGATGGGCCGGAAGTCCGCAGTTTCTGGATGAAGGCGAAGGAATTGAATGTTGTTGACATGATCGAAAATGCGGGCATCTTGAAATTACAGGATTGTCCGCAATGGTATGGAACATCGGATATCGTTATCCTGCCTACATTGTTGGAAGTATTCTCCGCTACATACCTCGAAGCAATGGTCATGGGCAAACCCATCGTGACGACGAACCTTGACTTTGCCCATGATATCTGTGGCGATGCAGCTATTTATTATGAACCGTTTTCTGCGCACGGCGCTGCCGCAGCAATTGAAGAGATTGCCGGGGATCAATGTCTTTACAGATCGCTTGTTCAAAAAGGGAAGGTGCAATTAACAAAATATCCGAGCCCAATAGAGAAATACCAAATGACCGTGGCGTGGCTTAAAGAAGTCGCCGCGATATAAAACAGGGAAATGGCCTGAAGTCCTTGGCGGGATGATTTAAAATATCTCATGATCGCCGCATCCTGCTCTTCCTTTCCCGAATCACGCCAAAAAAGGGTTGCCGGTGTTGCTGCATGCAATTCATTCCTTAAAAAGAATTTCTCTGATTTGATACTAGTAATTGCCGACCAGACGAGTTTGGCTATAAATCTGAGGTTGAGTCCGTTATTCTTCAACATGGCTTGCAAAAGAGTGGTGTGTTCACCGGCCCCCTCTTAGACCATACAAAACGTGATGCGTTCGCCGCGGCTGATCTGTTTATATTGCCTTCATACAGCGAAGGGGTACCTATCGTAATCCTGGAATCGCTAGCTGCCGGCATTCCAGTTATCGCTACCAATGCATCACCTTGGAAAGATCTTGAGACTTTCCAGTGTGGATGGTTGACGGAAATTGAACCAAATGCGATAGCAGAGGCACTTGAAGAGGCACAGGGAAAAGAATCTGAGGATTTGCACCGGATGGGAAAGAGAGGCAAAGAGTTTGTTGCTGCGAACTATACGTGGGAGCAATCAGCCCAAATGTCCATCGAACTGTATGAATGGCTTCTCGGGCACAGAGAGCGGCCCACATTTGTAATTACGAACTGAATCAGTTTTGAGATTTCAATAAATGCAAATCGGAGACACCATGTTTTCTGATAAAACACTACTCATCACTGGTGGCACCGGCTCCTTCGGAAACGCCGTCCTGCGCCGTTTCCTCGATACCGACATCAAGGAAATTCGTGTCTTCAGCCGCGACGAGAAGAAGCAGGAGGACATGCGTATCAGCCTGGCCAACCCCAAGGTCAAGTTCTTGATCGGCGATGTACGGGACTACAACAGTTTGCTTCCCGCCATGGAGGGAGTTGATTACGTCTTCCAGGCCGCCGCCTTGAAGCAAGTCCCCTCTTGCGAATTCTACCCACTGGAAGCCGTCAAGACCAACATCCTTGGCACCGAAAACGTCCTCAATGCGGCCATCGCCAGAGGAGTCGAACGGGTTATCGCCCTGAGCACCGACAAGGCGGTCTATCCGATCAATGCCATGGGTTTCTCCAAAGCCATGATGGAAAAAATTCTGGTCGCCAAATCCCGCTTCGTCGATGCGAACAAGACCACCCTCTGCTGCACCCGCTACGGCAACGTCATGGTCTCCCGTGGTTCGGTCATCCCCCTGTTCATCCAACAGATCAAAGAAGGCAAACCGCTGACCGTCACCGATCCCCACATGACCCGGTTTCTGATGTCCCTGGACGATGCCGTCGACCTGGTGCTGTATGCCTACCAGCACGGCCAGCAGGGCGACACCTTCGTGCAGAAGGCATCCGCCTCGACCATTGGCGACCTTGCCCGGGCATTGGTGGAACTGTTCGA
>Ga0172370_10007181_pt1 | contig 13729 bp, 9 predicted proteins | sample LakKiv5m_FD_114538 | JGI IMG/M metagenome (GOLD analysis project Ga0172370, IMG submission 114538) | Freshwater microbial communities from Kabuno Bay, South-Kivu, Congo - kab_022012_11.5m | ecosystem: Environmental > Aquatic > Freshwater > Lake | place: Democratic Republic of the Congo...
CCCATCCGTCGCCGCCGATGATCCAGATCGATTTCCTGGTGAGATAATCCCGCAGGTCCAGGATGTCCATGAGAAGCGCGGTGGTTTCGTTTTCCCCCTCTGACATCTCCGCCTCGATTGCATCCACCAGCCGGTTTCCCGCATCCTTGGATGCGTCCCCATCGTCCATATGATCCAGCCAGTCCTGGAGGGCGTTGTGAAGCGCCTCTGAGAGGTCCCCTTCGAGTGCCCCGCGCACCAGGTCAGCCAGTTTCGCCCGGCGCTGGCTCACGGCCAGTTCCATGCCGAACCCGTACTCGGCATTGTCCTCGAAGAGGGAGTTGGCCCATGTGGGCCCATGCCCCTCTGCATTCACCGTATACGGGCATACCGGGGCCGAACCGCCATAGATGGACGAGCACCCGGTGGCGTTGGCGATCATCATTCGGTCGCCGAACAACTGGGTGACCAGCTTAATATAGGGGGTCTCCCCGCATCCTGGGCACGCGCCTGAAAATTCAAACAAGGGCTGTCTAAATTGACACCCCTTGACCGATGTGGCCGGCATCACATCGTCCAGGACGGGGAGCTTGGTGGCGAAGGCATGATTCGGCACCTGAATGTCCTTTTGGGTCCCGAGCGGTTTCATGATGAGGGCCTTTTGCTTGGCCGGGCATACCTGGGCGCAGTTGCCGCACCCCGTGCAGTCGAGTGGGCTGACCTGGATCCGGAATCGCAATCCCTTCAGTTCCTTTCCCTTGGCCTCTACCGTCACGAACTCGGCTGGGGCGTCCTTGAGGTCTTCCGCATGGGCCAGGACCGGACGGATGACCGCATGGGGGCACACAAAGGCGCACTGGTTGCACTGAATGCAGTTTTCGGGCTGCCACTCCGGAACATGGATGGCAATGCCCCGCTTTTCGTACCGGGTGGTAGCCGTGGGGAAGATCCCGTCCGGGGGCATGGCGCTCACCGGCAGCGTGTCCCCCTTCTGTGCCAGCATGGGCCGCATGACCTCTTTGACAAACTCAGGTTCATCCTTGTCCATGTACGCCTCGTGCCCAGCGGTAGCCCACGAATCCGGGACCTCGATCTTCTGAAGTGCCCCCAGGGACTTATCCACGGCATCGACGTTCATTCGAACAACCTTGTCTCCCTTTTTCCCATAGGTTTTTTTGATGGCGGCCTTGACATAGTCGAGGGCCTGTTCGGCCGGGATGATGTTGGCGATCTTAAAAAAGGCGGCCTGCATGATCATGTTGATGCGGCCCCCCAAGCCCAGTTCCTCGGCGATCTTGACCGCGTCGATGTTATAGAAATCGAGTCGCTTCCGTTTGATGGTCCGCTTCATGTGGTCCGGGAGCCGGGTCTCCATCTCCTCGACCGTCCACGGTGAGTTGAGGAGGAACGCCCCTCCCTCCCGTATCCCGTCCAGGATATCATACTGGTCCACAAAGGCCGGGTTGTGGCAGGCGACAAAGTCGGATCGCGTCAGGAGATAGGGCTACTGGATCCGATGCGGTGAAAACCTCAGATGGGACATGGTGATGCCGCCCGATTTTTTGGCATCATAGGCAAAATAGGCCTGGGCGAACATGTCCGTATTTTCCCCGATGATCTTGATGGAGTTTTTATTCGCCCCCACCGTACCGTCCGCACCCAGGCCCCAGAACTTGCACCGGACCGTTCCCTCGGGGGAGGGGTCGATCTCCTCTCCCAGATCCAGGGAGGTATGGGTCACATCATCCACGATGCCCACGGTGAAATGGTTCTTGGGGGCCCGGGATTTGAGGTTGTCGAACACGGCCTTGACCATCGTGGGGGTGAAATCTTTGCTCCCGAGTCCGTATCGGCCCCCCGCGATCACGGGGGCATTGCCGCGCTCCTGAAAGAGGGTGCAGACATCCCTGTACAGGGGCTCACCGATGGCCCCGGGCGACTTGGTCCGGTCGAGGACGGCGATGGCTTTTGCCGTGGCAGGGAGGGTCCTTAGGAATTGGGCCGGCGAAAACGGCATGTAGAGCCTCACCTTTACCAGGCCCAGCCGTTCTCCCCGTTGATTCAGGTAATTGACCGTCTCCTCGATCACGTCGCAACTGGAGGCCATGGACACGATGACCCGATCGGCCTCCGGATCGCCCACATAGTCAAATAAATGGTAATGCCGACCCACCAGGTCCCCGACCTTTTTCATCTCCTCCTGGACAATCTCTGCAATCGGTTCGTAAAAGGGATTGGACGCCTCCCGGTTTTGAAAGAAGATATCCGGGTTCTGGGCCGTGCCGCGGAGTTGGGGGTACTCAGGGTTCATGGCCCGGCTTCTGAATTCATCGATGGCCTCCCAGTCCACCAGGGCGGCCATGTCCTCGTAGTCGATCAACTCGATCTTCTGAATCTCATTGGAGGTCCTGAACCCATCGAAAAAATGGATAAACGGCATGCCGCTCCGAATCGCCGCCAGGTGGGCGACCAGTGCCAGGTCCATATTCTCCTGGACCGAGGCCGAGGCGATCATGGAAAACCCGGTTTCCCGGACCGCGTTGATATCCGAGTGATCGCCAAAAATGGAGAGGGCATGAGCTGCAACGGCCCTGGCCGAGACATGAAAGACGCCCGGCATGAGTTCACCCGCGATCTTGTACATATTGGGGATCATAAGGAGGAGGCCCTGGGACGCGGTGAAGGTGGTGGCCAGGGCGCCTGCCGACAGGGCACCGTGAACGGCGCCTGCGGCCCCTGCCTCGGACTGCATCTCAACCACCTTGAGGACCTGGCCGAAGATGTTCTTGCGTCCATGGGCGGCCCATTCGGCGGCGTACTCTCCCATGCTGCTGGAGGGCGTGATCGGATAAATGGCCGCCACATCACTCATGGCATAGGCCACATGGGCAGTGGCCTCGTTTCCTTCGATGGTTTTCTTGACAGGCATGATTCGATTCCTTTCTGAGAATGTCATTACGCTGAGGCGCTTCGAGAGAAGGATTGCCTTCTCCCAAAAATTGGGATATCAAAAAAGGTCCGTTTCATCTGGACCCGGTTAATGCTTATGTGATGATGCGTGATCGATTCTATATGCCGGGGGACGGCTGCGGCTTGTGGGTTGCGCTCTTGGGGGTGTCAACCCTTGAACCCATAAATATACGAAACCATATAGAGCTATAAGATACACAATTTAGATGCCCGGCGTCGTCTTGTCAAGCTCTAATCGGGAGAGGTTAAATGAACAGAGAATATCCGGAACAGCCAATGGTTGGAGTGGCGGCGGTCATCTTCGATGGAGAGTCGGTATGGCTGGCCCGACGGAATCAAGAGCCGTCAAAAGGGCGCTGGAGCCTTCCCGGCGGGCTCGTGGAGTTGGGCGAGCGCCATCTTCAGGCCTTGCATCGGGAGCTGAGAGAGGAACTCGGGGTTACCCTGGAGGTGGGCGGTCTGGCGGGTGTCTATGACAAGATCTTTTACGACCTGCAAGGCCAGATCAGGTACCATTACGTGGTGGTGGATTACTGGGGCTGGATCACCCAAGGGTATCCAACCGCGGCCTCCGATGTGAGCGAGGTTCGGAAGGTCTCCCTGATTCACCTTGAAGGATTTGGCCTGGACCGGGAACTTCTCCTGACCATCCGAAAAGCTGAAACGTCGTGGCGGAGGCGGATGGCGGATACCGCTTGTCGGCAAAAATTGAGGATTGAAGGGTGAGAGATCCGGGATGCGCCCGGCCTTCAGCTTTTAGCTTTCAGCCCTCGCCTGACGTCCTGCGCCCACCCCCTCAATCAATGATATGCAGAAACCGCTTCCAGTTGGGCCATGACCAGTAGATGATAAAGGCCTTTCCCTTGACGTCCTCCATGGGGACGAATCCCCAGAATCGGCTGTCGTAGCTGTGATTGCGGTTATCCCCCATGACAAAGAGATGATCCTTTGGAACGGTGACGGGTCCGAACTGGTTTCTCTCGATCGTTTCCAGGGATCCTTTCCGCGGGTTGGAATAATAACCATGTTCGTCCCTGAAGGGCTTCCCGTTGATATAGATGTTGTTGTCCACAATTTTAATCTCGTCTCCGGGCAGGCCGATGACTCGCTTGATGAAATCCTTGCTACGATCCACCGGATAGACGAAAACAATTACGTCATCGTGCTTCGGCTCGCTGATCGGGATCAATGTCTTGTTGATGAAGGGAATCTTGATGCCGTAAAGAAACTTGTTGACGAGAATATGGTCCCCCACCAGAAGGGTTGGTTCCATGGAGCCGGACGGGATTTTAAAGGCCTGCACGATAAAGGTGCGGATAAACAGGGCGAGGAGTATGGCGATGACCGCTGCCTCGGCGTATTCGCGAAAGACGCCTTTTTTCCTCACCGTGCCTTTCACGTCCATATTTTTTGTTGCATTCACTTCCAAATAAAGCCCCCCTGAAATTTTTTTCACGGACTTTAAACTTAACGATCCATGTTTGTAAAGGAATTTTTAAGCCCGTTGAGATGCTTGCACCCCTGCCTGAAAAAGGCGGCAGATGGTATTTGAAGCCAAGAGGCAGGGCCTAACCTCTACTTTTCCGCGCATATACCGCTCTGAAAGGTGAAGGAGTGAAACAGAACGTCGATTCCAGAGTGTGGGCTGACTTGCTGGAAGGGTCTGCTGCAGGACCGGAAATTTGGGGCGGTGGTACAGCTCCGCAAAATGCTTTTCGAAATCGGCTCAGGGGATCCTCATTGAAAGCCCATACAGGGGATGCCTGGGATTGACCTGGTCTTCCAATCGCCGCGGCAACAGATTGAACTGGGATGGGTCCACTGATTCTCCTTTTACTATACTACATAAAATTGTGACATAATTTGCAATAGTGTGAACCGCAGCATAGCATTCTTTGGTAATCTAGCCAAACAAGGTTATACCACTTTCGAAACTAATTCAATTTGTTAGGCATTTTTTCAGGGGCGACTATCTTATGGACTTTTGCCGCTTCTGCCGGTTCAACTCGCTGTACTGGGGCTGAGGCAAGAGATATAAAGACCAACTGTCAGAATTGTCCGCAGCATGTGGAATTCTTAAGGTTGAAACCGAGGCTTAAGGAAGGGGGTGCCGGTCTAAAGGAACGGCTGGACATCAAAGCGAGGTTTCGGGAACTGGATAGTGACTTGAAGCTGGACTGATGTAGGGGGGATATGCCTATTCTACGAAAGCTCTCCCTGATTTATACAGGATGCGCCTTCGTTCGATTTCCTGGGCCAGTTCCTCGTCTCCTGCCTTTCGCGACAAGGCGATGGCTTCCACTGCTGTGAGTTCTGCCTCTTTGAAATGTCCCGCCCGTGCGAAGGCGGCCCCTAGTGTGTCGAGGAAATCAGGCTTGTTCTTTCCATCTCCTTCACATGCCAGCGAGGCCCACCTGACGGCTTCTTCGCCATTTCGAAGGGTCTCATCCCTATCCGTGGCCAGGATCCAGGCCAGGGAGTTGGCCGGGACATGCCATGTGGGCTTGATGTCCAAGACGCCCTGATATTGTTTTACGGCGGCCCGGCTATTGCCTGAGGCCCAGAACGCCATGCCTAGGTTATACAGGGCCTCCAGGTGTTCCGGATAGATATGGAGTGCCCGCTGAAAGGATTGAATGGCAGATGGATAAGCCCCCTGTTCCAGGTAGGCGACCCCTAGGTTGTTATGGACATTGGCGTTATCCGGCTGGAACTGGAGCGCCTTCAAAAAGAGACGCTCGGCCTCCGGTAAGTTGCCGTTCTTCCGTGAGATGAGACCTAAATGGAAATAGGCCTGGTCTGACGTAGGATCCAGCTCGATGGCGCGTACCAAATACTGACGGGCATGCGACCACTCCCCCGCCATGAACCATGCCTTTCCCATGGCCAGGTTCGCGGCGGGGCTTTCCGGATCTATTTTTAGGGCCCTCCCAAAATGCTTTTCGATGGCCGTGTGTATGTCCAGCCGGCTCAGTGCCATGGAACCGAGGACCAAGAGCTGTGCCGGGTCATAACAGAGATCCTGCAGATCGTCAACCCAAGGGTCCGGCGCTGGATGGAAGCGAGGACACTGGCCGGCTCGCTCCAAGCTTCTTTTCATCTCATCGATTCGGTGGCGGTGTTCATATAATTCTGCCATAAGTCGATGGGCATCGCCGAATTGCGGATCTGATGATATGGCCCCTTTTAAGTGGTTTTCGGCTATGTCCCATTGTCCGCTATCCATGGCAATTCGGGCCAGACCCATGAGTGCATACGGGTCACGGGGAACGAGCTCGAGCCGGCGCTCATAATATCTCGTGGCCTGTTCCATCTGATCAGCTTTGAAGTAACTGTCGGCCAGCTTCAGGACAGCTGGAGCATAGTTGATCGAGAGATCCAGTGTGCGTCTCAAAAATCCGATCATTGCTTCGGTATGCCCCCTTTGCTGATGTATGGATGCAGACAAATAGAACCACAAGGGGGATGTGTTATCATATTCCATGGCCAGCCGGTAACATCGCAAGGCACGGTCGTAGAATTGGTTCGCCTGATATATTTTTCCCAGTTCCCCTGCAAGATGACCTAACTTGCCCTGTACAAAAGGATGTGTCAGACATTGTCGAAGGACTGCATCGCGGGCATCGATTTTTTGCTTCAGCACGGTACGGCTACTGCCCAGCCGGGGAACATCCGGCAGCCGGATCAGCAGGACGTTCCTCTGTGCCTGAGTGAGGATGCTAATGATTCCCAGAATCGCCAGCAATGTCAGTATAATAAAGGCAGGAACCGGCCACAGACGCCGGATCATTTTGTCTCCTCCCCGAGTCACGGTGTATGCTCTACGAGGCTTGTGTCTTGCGCTGTTTCTTCTGAGAGTAGGGGCCAGACATTCTTCCACAGGACAACCCTCCCCATGCGATCGTAGGGGGGGTAGGCGTAGAAGCCTCCCGATACAAAGTCCACCCAACCGTCTCCATCCATATCGCCGCTGTCCAGCACCAGCAGATGCGTTGGCTCTGATGCCAGAGGATGCAGCACAAAGCCCATATGGCCATCGTTTTCAAACCACATCATTGACTCAGCATCACCCTTTTCCCAGTCATTGAAACAACTCACCGCAACAACGTCCATGTCGCCGTCCCGGTCCACATCTGCCGCGTTTGCGGCGTAGGCGCCGGGAAAGTCTCCTATCCGATGGTACACGAATTCCAGGCCCCCCTTGTTCTCCAGCCACTGGACCCCGTGCCAGGGCCGCGGGCCAGGGGGTATGTAGTCAAAGGCATCCCCGTTGGTGTAAAGAATGTCCTCGTCGTGATCCAGATCCAGATCTATGACCCGGATACCGCTGCTCCCGAAATCTTCGTTAGTGGATCCGTAGAGGAGCCGCGTTTTGAACTGCCCCTTGCCGTCGTTTTCAAACAGGTAGATCTCTTCCCATTCCTGGGAGACCAGGGCAACGATGTCCAGATCTCCATCGCCGTCCATATCCTTTACCGGAGTATGGATGGTGCCAGAGAGCTTCAACAGGATGTGGTGGTCGAACAGCCAATTTCCTTTGTTTTCCATCCAGCGGATTTCACCGTCATCATACCCGAACTGCCCCACCACGAGATCCAGGTCTCCGTCACCATCCAAGTCCCCACACTCCACATCTGTGACACGGGCGATATTTTCAACCAATGTGCGGTTGGTGAACTGCCCTGCACCATGGTTCTCCAGGACCACGACCGCGCCGATGCGGTCGTTATTCGGGAAAATCATCCCCATCTGTGCAACCAGTAGGTCTATATCTCCATCGCCGTCAATGTCGCATGGACTTACATGCGCCGGCCCGCGAACTTCAGAGCCGATCTGAATCTCCCGATATGTGCCAGCGGGGTCTTGTCGAATCCAGCAGATCCGGTTCAACTTGGCATCGCATGCCACGACATCCTTCATGCCGTCCCCGTCCAAATCCACGATGGTGAGATGGGTAATCCACGGCTTGCTGTCCCCAATGGGGTCTCCGATGGGCGTTTTTTGAAGGAAGCGGTTCCCTTCTTTCATGTGTTTGCCAGGCTGTTTAGATGGTTTCTTCCCCACCTTTTCCGAACTCGTTCTAGCCACTATTCGCTGCATGTATTCCAGCGGCGACTGGCCCGTCCGGTTGGCCTCATAGAACAAGACCAAGAAGGGAATCCCGATGATGACGGCGGCAAGGGCCACAAAGGACCAGATGGAAGACTTTGAGATTCCCATAGCTAACGGTATTCTCCTGGGTATCAATAAGTTGTCCTAACGAACTGGGGACCGGTAGGATAAGAACCAAAATTTAAACGTGGCTTCCGCATCAAAAGTTGGTCACATAAGCCAGCATGCCGGCTGTTATTCCCATAAAGACGAGTCCGACCGGGAAAAAAGCATTTCGTGCAAGGAACCGATTATTACACATTTCGAGCCACCGCCGGTACCCATTTCGAAGACTCAACCCCACCCCGGCCAGGAGAAAACCAGCCTGTATGAAGGGGACCCCACTGGGCCATAACTGGATCCAAGGCATGCCGGCGGTCCCGAAAAGGTCCCAACCCCAGCCAAAGGGGTCGGATAAGGTGAGCAGGACAAAGGTGAAATTGGCCATAAAGGTGTCCACAAAAAAAACACCCCAGACAGCAATCCCCATGGGCAAAATGGCCGGAATTGTCCATTTGAATGCCGTTTCCGTGGTAACCTCCAATTGACGGCCTAGCCTAAGACCAAGGGCCGTAAGAAGCCAGAAAAGAAGAGGCATCACGCCGAGGGCCAGCACCCACAGAACTGCCGCGTAAAGGCCGAACTGAAACCAGTCCGCCTTGTCCACAACATTCACCATGTCTCGAATCCCGGGCCAGGGTGAATGCACCGTGAAGGTGTACACAACCCCCAGGACCATGAGCGCAATGGCCTGCCATGCATCGCCATGGGATCGAAATCTGTCCTGCCAGTGGCCTGTGCGCCACTGCAGTGCCACGTTGTCCCGGGGGCAACTCTTGAAACACTCCGTACAGAGCCCGCAGTCAGCGTTCCGGGTGAGGGTTGACACGCAGAGGCCGTAAGGGCAGGGCCAACCCTTTTCGTTTCCCAGCAGGCACGATCTCGCCTTGCATGTCCGGCAGGCCGCTTCACTTCGGTGGCGAACCGACAGGGGGGCACTCAGACTGAAAAGGGAGATATAGGCCGCTATTGGACACAGGTATCGGCAGAAGGAGCGCAATTCCCAAATCAACGCCATGCCGGTGGCCATAACCACCATGCATAGTAATGTAATGGCTGTCCAGCGCGGCTGCCCTGCCAAAGAGGCGCTGAATGTGCCCAGTCCCATGAAGCAGAACAATTGCAACCATCGGTTGCGGAGGGCTTTGGGCCAACGACGTCCTAATCCTATGAAACGATTTCTTACGGGGACGGCTCTCGTCATCCGCACCTGCGTGGTCGCACCGCGTTGTAAATATTCTCCCAGAACAGGAACTGGACAAATCATACACCAGATCCGTCCCCCAAGAGGAACAAGAACAACGGTCAATAGAGTCATGCATCCGATCCAGGTGAACATGATGGCAATATTGCGGCCGCCCACTTTCGTACCGAGCAGGCCTGCCATTATGACCAATACTAGACCGGCGAGAAAGGGGAGAGCGCAGCAGAACTGAAGTGGGCGCCATTTAAGGATTCGATCAAGGGTCCTAAAGTGGGCGCTGATATCCCACCCCGTCGAAGGCTGCCCGGGAACGGGAAGAATCTGTTTTCTGTGGATCCGCAGTAGACCGATGAGTGGAATCGCCGAAAGGAGGCCCAGGCTGCCGGCAAAGAGCCAGTTGGGACGAACGATTAAATCGCCCTGCTCGAAACCGTGCATTGGACCGCAATAGACGTGACACCTGAAACGAGATAGAGACACGAGATGTCCCCAAAAACCTTCCAAGCCTGCTACTAGGGGGATGGTTTTCATCCGAACCGGCGGTTCCTGGATTGAAAAAGGGTTTCGCACTTCAACCGTTTCGCTCGCAGGGGAGATCTTGGCATCTATCCCGTAGTCTTGGAGGAAGAAGCTGTGCCCTGTATCGAGAGTCGAAAACGTCAGCATCAGTCGGTCGCCCCGGTTGGCCCGGATGATCCAGGGATACGTGCCGTATCGAAAGGCCTCCACATGGATGTCACGGGTGATCGGAGGAGAGGTTGTGACCCACTCAAGGAAAAGCGGACCGCTCACGCAAGCAAGAACAATCAGGATATAAGACAGCTTTCCACGCAGCATATGAATGACTGGTTAGGCGACTCTGAATGCCCTCTGCATCCTTTCCCGAAATCAGATGCCGGGGACTTCTGAACGTGTCTTGACAAGGCGATACAAAACTGTTCGATCGGGCTCAAGGCACAAAAAGGATATGCTTTTTGATGGATCAGGTCAACACAATCGATGCGAAACAGGCTCGCACATGACTCATTCGCCCCAGGTCCCCCACTCTGCGAAGGCGGGCGGCGAGAATCCCGCCGTGAGGTGCGCATTGCTTCTGCGATGACTGTCAGGTTGACATTTATCACTCAGTATCAATAATAGAGAACGTTATAAGCGTGCTGTTGACCTATCCCATCAACGATTAGAATAAGGCGATGATGTGACCTATCCACGGAGACTGACAAAGGATGTAACGCTTCTCGGGAATCGGTTCTTTTCAGTTTACCTCGTCCAGAGAGGGGACGCATTTACGCTGATAGAGTGCGGCATCTCCTCCGTTGCCAAACAGGTTGTCCGGCAGATCAGATCCCTAGATCTGGATGCTTCTCGGATTCAAGAACTGATCCTGACACATGCCCACGCCGATCATATTACCGGGGCGCCTGTATTGAAAAGGGCGATGCCCTGGCTCAGCATCAAGACAACCTCGGAAACCAGAGATCTCCTTTCCAAAGAGAAGATCCGATCCCTTTTTCTGAAAGACGACGGGGACATCCATACGCGTTTGCTGGAATGGGGTGCTGTGCGCAGTACAGGGAGTGACAGACTCTCCCTGGAAGGCGTGGTGGACGAAATCATAGGCCCCGGTCAGCTCCTGGAAGGGGGCGAGGCGGCCCTTGAGGTGCTGGATGCCCCTGGACACTGCAGGGGAGGTATTGCCCTTTGGCAGCCGGAAAACAAGGTGCTATTCTGCTCCGACTATCTCGGCTTTCACTTGCCGCCCGACAGGTTCGTTACGAATTTCTATGCGGATTACGATATATTCCTGGAAACGTTCGAATGCCTCAGTGGCTTGGAAGCCACATGGATCTGTCCGGGTCACTGCGGTGCATATGCTGGCGAAGATGCCGCACGTTACATCGAGCTCTCGCGGGCTGAGCTGAAATGGGCGGCTGATTACATCACCGATGCGTCTTCCTCTCCAGAGAAGATCGATGCGGCAAAGGAAGTTTTGTTCGACCGATACTACGTGAATGAAGCAACCATGTTCAGTGAAAAAAGTACCCGTTACTGCATGGATCTTCTAATCCGCAGGGTCCTGAGTTCAAAGACCCACGCGTCAAGTCAAGCGGCTGAAAAGGCATGACCAGCCAGGGCACAAATACTCAATAATTGGACACTCCTCGTGCTATGCCCCCGCATTGGGGAGCGGCAGAGGGATCAAGCCTTTTTCCAGAATAAACTTCACAGCAAGCTGTGTAGCTTTTCCCACTACGTCAGTACATTTATCCAGATGCCCGCCAGCTTTTTCGAACTTTGCAAATTCCTCCGGATCGCCAAGATAGTAGGGCCGCCCAAATTTTTTTATCTGGATATCGCGACAGATGATGGAGCCCAATGCTTCGACATATAGAAGGGTAAATTCCCTAACCAGTTTGAAATTCTCAAATCGGATTCCTTCCGGGTCCTTGAAATTGGAACGTTCTCTTCCTAGAAGCTGGCTGATGGCCATCACGGCTGCCGCATATCCACCACAAACACTCACGCCGGACAAGCCTCCGCCCCCTGCGAATCCGGTGGCAGACTTAAATATATCATCGTTGCAGATGTTGAGGATATCGTGGATAGCACCTAAGGTTGCCTGAGAGCACCCCCTGTAGACCTTTTCATACTTGAAACCGCGCTCATAGGCCTGTTCAATGAGCTGCTTAGCATATTGATTCTTATCCATTTTTGATCTTCCGTGATTCGATTCTCGTCTCAGTCGGCAATAGACGAAATCGCCAAGAAATGGATGCCAGATCACATTCCCGACGATTTCCCAACCCTGACCATCAGGGGTATCAGATTGCCGGCACTGTCAAATTCCAGTCCCATATCGTCATCGCCAATCATGGGGTCATTTTTCGTTTCAAGGTGATCAAGACAGCCCTTCGACACCATCAAGGTCGTCAATTCCAAGGTGTTCTTGATGTGGACGATCCGGATGTCCTCCAGATCGTACGGCCTCAATGTTCGCAGGGCAGCCGCGATCGCCTCTTGATCTGTGGGAAACGTTAGTGGAATTTTCCCCGATTCCGGACAGCAGGCCGTCAGGCAGTTCACCAGGGTCGTCTGGAAGTCCATCTTGTCAATCAGTCGCTTAGTGGTAAAATCTGCCTGACCGATGCCCAGGGCACTCCCCTCACTCCCGTCTGTCAGGTCTCTGACAAAAATCCGGGTGACTTTCGGCCACGGACGCTCGGCCCCGTAAGCGCACACATCGCGGCCCACCACACAGGGATCAATCCCCTCGCCGCTGATGTCTTTTCCCATTTCGTCGACGATCAGGAGGTCGATTTCATCGACCGGCAGGGTCGGCAGCCACGATCGTGCGGTTTTCAGGAGCCGGCTTTCAATGGATTCGATCTCATGGGCCAGAGCCATCTGGATCTGCGCGGTTTTGTGGGATTGGTTTTCCAGCAGGCAGACCCCGAACAAGACCGGGCTTTTTTCGATCAAGGCCTTGCCTGCCGTGCTGATGATCTCATATTGGGACCGGACGACCGACAGACGGTGATAGTGCTCGGCGCCGATCTGGTTTCCCAGGCCGATCGCTATCATCTTGATAAGCCCGCTTTCTGTTGAGCCGATAAAATTGGTGTGGGGTTTGATCCGGTTGACAAGGACGATCCCATCCGCTTCGTGGGCAAGCCGGTCCAGGAACAGGGGGATGCCGTTCACTTCTCCCATGGGAACCACATCCATGGTCGCCCTCACCGGAACCCCGACGCGGGCTTCGGTAATTCCTCGAAGCCGCAGCACTTCAGTCTGGCCCTCGGCCGTGGCCCCTCCATGGGAGCCCATGGCCGGAGTCACAAACGGATCACAGCCAGCCTCTTTTAACCGGGTGGCCACAGCCCTGACCACCTGGTCCAGGTTGGCGATCCCTCGGCTTCCCACGCTGATGGCGATTCGGCACCCCTTGGATAACACGAGCTGATCCTTGATTCTTCCCCATTCCCGCTCGATTGCGTCCAGAACGTTTATGGCCGGCGCGCTCTCAAAGCGCTGGGTCACCTGGCGCATTTTCGGTAGTTTTAACAAACTGTTATATCCCATCGTTTCTGCTCTCCCTTGTTTCTTCAGAGGCCGGTTCTGACTTCTTCAGCAGGTGGTTGATGAACTGGGTGGTGGTGTAGATCTTGAATTTCTGCGCCCTTAGCTTCGCATTACTCAGATTGTGGACGCAGGAGTTGCACTCCGTGAGCAGCACATCGGCCCCCACCGCCTCCACCTCCTCAAGTCGTCGACGGGCCATGGCAATGGAGTGGGCCGGATAGGCCCCCCGCACCCCCCCTCCGGCCCCGCAGCACAGGGCATTCACGCGGTTGTTGGGAAGTTCCA
>Ga0172370_10007186_pt1 | contig 13726 bp, 9 predicted proteins | sample LakKiv5m_FD_114538 | JGI IMG/M metagenome (GOLD analysis project Ga0172370, IMG submission 114538) | Freshwater microbial communities from Kabuno Bay, South-Kivu, Congo - kab_022012_11.5m | ecosystem: Environmental > Aquatic > Freshwater > Lake | place: Democratic Republic of the Congo...
CTCGCGTCCACCGCCGCGCTCTTGTAGACTCCGCGGCGGAGGTTCGGCCATGCCCTTGTCCTGTCGTGTGATTCCGATTCGTGCCGCGCTGCTGTGTTGCGGACTCGCCATGGCCTGTTCCAGCGAGCCCAAGGCCGAGAAGGTCTGGACGTTGGCGGATATTTCGCTCCTTCCCGGCGACGATGTCGCCGACAGCACAGGCTGGACATTCGGCAAGGATGTGCCGACGGAGCTTGCCGATCCGGCGGATGGCCAACTGGCCGACAGTGCGGCGCCCGACGACGCGACCAGCGATGCGCTTGCTGTGGCCGATTCGACCGACGACATCGGTGCGCCAGCCGCGGACTCGGCCCAGCCGGTCGACGTCCAGAAACCGCCGATCTCCTCGTGCAAAGGCCTTTGTGGTCAGTATGTCGAGGACGGCGCTTGCCACTGCAATGCCGGTTGCGTCGCCGCCAAGAACTGTTGCGACGACTATGCCAAGGAATGCAGTTGCTCGACCGCCATCGACTGCAACGACGGCAACGATTGCACCACGGATTCGTGCGACAAGGGATTCTGCAAGCAGATTCCGTTTCTTGGCTGCTGTACGAGCGATGCCGACTGTGCCGGTGGCACGACCTGCAAGCCGGCCAAGTGCGTGACAGGAACGTGCACGCTCCAGGCCAAGGACTGCGACGATGGGCTCTCTTGCACGACAGACGTTTGCGATACGGTGGACGGCAGTTGCGTGCACAAGCTGCAGGTCGACAAGTGCGAAATCGGCGGCAAGTGCTTCGGCGCCAAGGACCCCGATCCAACCAGCAATGGGTGCGGCACCTGCGACCCCAAGGGCGATCCCCACGCCTGGGCGGTGACGCCCAACAAGTGCTTGATCGAAGGCGCTTGCGTCAGCAGTGGCACCGCGTCGCCGACGGCACCTTGCGCGACCTGTGATCCGACGAAATCGACGACAGCGTGGACAGTTGCGGCTGGTCAGTGCGTCATCGGCGGCGTGTGCATCGCGGCGGCGACCGTGGCGGACGGCAGCTTCGGATGCAAGGTCTGCGATCCGACCAAGAGCACGTCGACGTGGGCGATCAAGACCGCTGCGTGCAGCGATGGCAATGCGTGCACCACCGGCGATGCGTGTGATCCGAAAGGCGCTTGCGTCGGCAAGGCCAAGGCCGGCTGCTGCACGAACGACGCCGACTGCAGTGGCATGCAACCGCCGCCCGCGGCCTGCCAGGTGGCGGTCTGCACGGCCGGCACGTGTGCCATCCAGGCCGACCCGACCTGTTGCTCGTCCGGGTCGTGCTGCGACCTGTCGACCGACCCCGGCAAGCTCATGCCTGCCGGCACGGTCTGCAACTACTCGATGCCCGTGGGCAAAGAGTACCAGTGCAACGACAACAACGAGGAATACCGCAACCTGTACTATGGTTGCGACGGCAAGAGCCCGGTCAAATGCAGCAGCACGACGCCCGGTTACGGACCATGGGCCGTCGGCAAGAAATGCGGCGCGGGCTTCGTCTGCACCCTGAAGACGCCGTCGAGCTCGCCGCTCTGCATCGCCCAGTAGTCAAGCGGCAAACGAGCAGATCGGACACTGCGTGGCGTCGTGGCGCAACGCGGGGCAGTGTTCGCGGCCGAAGTAGATGATCTGCAAGTGTCTGCGCAACCACTCGTTTTCCGGAAACAGGCGCTTCAGGTCGCGCTCCGTCTCCACGACATTGCGGCCACTGGACAGACCCCAGCGCTGCGCAAGTCGATGGATGTGCGTGTCCACTGGAAATGCCGGGACGTGGAAAGCATGCGACATCACGGCCGAAGCAGTCTTGTGTCCAACGCCAGGCAGCGCTTCGAGGGCCTCCCAGTTTGCCGGCACCTTGGCGCCATGGCGCTCGCAGAGAATGCGCGACAAGCCATGGATCGCCTTGGACTTCTGCGGCGAAAGGCCGCAAGGCCGGATGATTTCTCGAATGCGCGCCTCACCCAGCCCGACCATGTCCGCTGGATTGTCTGCCAGTGCAAAGAGTTGCGGCGTGATGAGGTTGACGCGCTTGTCGGTGCACTGCGCGCTCAGCAGCACGGCAATCAGCAGCGTATACGGGTCCTTGTGGTCCAGCGGTACCTGCGGATCCGGGTACAGGTGGTCCAGCACTTGTGCGATTCTGCACACCTTGTCCTGCGTGTCCAAGCTCGGCCTCCCGGGGTTGTGGCGCCCATCCTCGCCGTCCCGCTCGCCGCGGCGCAAGGTCTGCGTTAGGCTGCGAGCTGGAGGCTGCCTTGGCGATCGTCCGCGTCCACGAGACCCTGCACACGCGATTTGTTGACTTCTTCTCGCCACTTCTGTCCGACGGCGCCATGCCGGCCGGCTGGAGCCTGTTCGACATCGAGACCGAACAAGGCATTTCGCTGGTCTTCTCAGGTCCGCAAGGCACGTTGACGGTCGAACTGGATCGTCGCGATCCGGCGCGGCCGTGCTTCACGTCAACCGGGCATTTCAACATCTATTACAGCATCTTGGACCGAATGGAGCGCCACTCGCAGGCGCTGCGTCCCGACGAAATGGAACTCATGGAGCGCGTGGTCTCCTGCGTGCGGGCGCGCGAGGGCGATCTGGTGCTGACCGACGCGATCGCGTCATCGGCCCGTGTGCATGTGCGCGAATTGCAAGTTGATCGTGTGCTCGTTCCCGAAGCCGAGCGCGTCTACTACATGAACCCGTATGTCGGTTGCATGATCGGGTGCCCGTTCTGCTATGCCGGCCACCGCGGCGATCTCAGCCGCTGGCTCGAGGGCCTGCCCAAGGCGCGTTGGGGCCAGTGGGCCGACGTGAAGATCAATGCCGCCGAGGTCTTGCGCCGCGAATGCCGCGACGTCGAGCCCGGCATCGTGCGCATGAGCCCCATCATCACCGATCCCTACCAGCCCATCGAGCGCAAGTATCAGATTACAAGGCAGAGTTTGCAGGTTCTGCTCGAAGAAGGCTTCATTCCGGTGATCCTCACGCGCTCTTCGCTGGTGGCGCGCGACATCGATTTGCTGGCGCAGTTCGAGCAGGCGGCCGTGGGCTTTTCGATTCCCTCTGACGACGACCGCATCCGCGCACTGGTCGAGCCCGGCGCCGAGCCGATCGCGGCGCGCATCGAGACCCTCCGGCGCCTGCAAGACGCTGGAGTCTCGACGTTTGCCATGCTGCAGCCGATGTTGCCGCTCGACAAACGGGGGTACCTGGATCTGGTCGCGCCGCTGGTCAAGGCCATCTACATCCGGCCGACGGTGCCCGCGCCGGAACTGCTGGTGGCGCTGCGCAGCGTGGATCGCCCCGGGCCGCTGACGCCGGGCTGGGAACTTGAAACGTTCAAGCAGCTGATGGTGGCGTTCGAGACGCGCGGCGTGCAGGTGAATCCCGAGAACGATCCCTGGTCTTTCCTGGGCTGACGCCATCGCGGTTCAGTCTTCTGGCGCACGCAATTCCGCTCTGCTACAGTCGCGCCGTCGGTTGGACTCCGGAGGCGGTAATGGTTGCAAAAGTGGCGCAAACTTCTTTGGTTGTGATGGCTCGCCGTTTGGCTTTCTGGCTTGCTCTCGCTCTGTCGGCGGTTCCCCTTGCGGCCTTCGCGGCGGACGATGCTCCGGCCGCGGCGCCCGTTCCCCTGCCGGCCGCGGCTGCGCCCGCGCAAACGGCTCCAGCAGCGGACAAGCCCTGCGAAACGAAGGATTGTCCGGCCAAGGACTGCGAAAAGCGCAAGGACTGCTGCGACCAGGCCTGCGACGACGGCCCCTGCGACGATTGCGGCGAGTGCTGCGCCGAGGGCCCGTGCGCGGAGTGCAAGGAAGCGCACGCAAAGCCTTGCGACCAGCCGTGCGACGCCGAAGGCCATGGCGCGGACGGCGGCAAGCACCCGATGTTGCACGGAATTCGGTTCGGCAAGCTGCGCGCTCGGCCAGTGGCCCTGATTCAAACCCAATTCGTCGCCTACACCGGCAAGGACGCGCAACTCGCCAACGGCGATCGCGCGCAGGACATGGGTTTCTCCATGCGTCGCGCCCGCTTTGGCCTGGATGGCGGCCTGGGCAGGCGCGTCGACTTCGGCATCGTCGCCGATTTCGTGCAGGGAAATCCCCTGTCAGAGGCGTGGATGGGCCTGGGTGCATGGCACAACGCCAAACTCATTGTCGGCGCACAGAAAGTGGCATTCTCGCACTTCGCGATGGTGGGCTCGGGCGATCAAGCACTGGCAGAAAGGCCCTTTGCTGTCAGCGCGATGGCTCCGTTTCGCCAGGTCGGGGCGACCTTGACGGGCAAGTACGACCTGCTGTGCGCGCAGTGGTTCCTCGGTGCTTACAATGGCTTCGAGCGCAACGCCACCTTCTTCGAGGGCATTCAAGAGAATGCCGGTTTCAATGGCAACCACTTCAACGGTCTGTCCTATGTCGGCCGCGTGCAGCTTGAGCCCCTCGGTCGCCTCGGCCCCGCCGTTGCGGACCACGGTCGCAAGTCGCTGCGCTTCGAGGTCGGCGGCGGCGTCTTGTACAACGATGGCGGCACCACGAAATCGCTTTCGTATTCGGGTGATGTGCACCTCAAGTGGCGCGGCGCCCACCTCGCGTTCGAGTACCTGCGCGACGCAGCAAAGCCGCAGCAGCAGCCCACGACCGCGAGCACGATTCCGGCCGACATCAACCGCCAAGCCATCATCGTCGAAGGCGGTTACGCGTGGTGGCGCTTGAATGCTGCCGTCCGCTATGAACTGATCGATCCCAACACGGCGAACAAGGACAACGAAGACCAAGGCATCGTCAGCGCCGCGTTGGGTTACCAACTCATGCGCAACAAGCTGCGCGTGCAGGTGCAGTACGACCATCGCGCCGAGAACAAGGGCACGCCGGGTCAGGCCGGGCTGGAGAACGACACTGTGTTCGGCCAGTTCCAGTTCATGCTGTAGCCGATGCGCAGGGAGGCAGCGATGTGGGACATGCGCGTCGGCCGCGGCCGCGATAGCAACAAGGCAGCGTGGCGGCAGGTGATTTTGTTGGTGCTGAGCGCGCTCGCGTTCTCGGCATGCGATGGCGAGCAGGCGCAAAAGCTGCGCGCCAAGCAGGCGACGTCGCGCTACGAACTGATTGGCGGGCCGGTCGCGTACGCGGATGTGGGCGACTACATTCTCGAAAATGACAAGATCCGCATCGGCATCCTGAACACCGATCGCTCGTGGGGCCCGGGCATCTTCGGCGGCAGCCTCGTCGACGCCGACATCCGCCGCAACGACGCGCGCTATCCCGCAGGCAGCGGTGCGGATCGCTTCGCCGAGATGTTCCCCTTCGCGAACTTGCTGGTGCCGGCGCCGATCGCGAGCCAGATCAAGGTATTGCACGACGGCAGCGACGGCACGGTCGCCACGGTGCGGGTCGAAGGCAAGGGGATGTTTCTCTTTGACGCCATCAGCATCTTGCGCAGCCAGAAGACCACGATCAGCGGTATCGGCTACAAGGGTTTGACCACAGAGGTCAATTTCCGCACGGACTACACACTGCATCCCGGCGACTCGTTCGTCACGATGAAGACCTGGGTCATTCTGCCTACGGATCCCGATCCTGAATTCGTAGGCGACGACGTGAGTTGCAAAGTCGGTGGCGACGATTGCGCGGCCGGCCTCGTGTGCGCGTTGCCGGCGGGAAGTACTGCGACGTTCGGTACTTGCGCGTGTGCGAGCATGAAGGACTGCACTATCGCTTGCGAAGGCGAGGGCGCCCGCGCCAAGGATCTGTATGGCTGTGAAGTTTGCGCATGCAGCCAGTCCCTGCCGATGAATTACGCGACGGGCAGCGAGTCGGTTTTCGGAACAATTCTAGGCGATTCCGCCATGAACCCAAGCAAGGTCCAGAAGGCCGGTATCGGTGCGGGCGATTTCGTCTTCTTCGGCAACCAGAACGACATCTTCGTGCCCGGCGAAGGCTACGACGAAGAAAAACCCATCTGGGACGCGATCTTCGCTGGCAAGGACACCTTCACCACACCGCTCGGTCTTGACTTCGTCTCCGCGGCGGGCGGCGACGTTTCCTACGCCTACTACACCAAGAAGCGCGCTGGCGACGCGGCGCAGCCCAAGGTACTCGTGCCGATCATCACCTCGGCGGCGACCGCTTTCATTGCGGCGACGCTGGGCTGCAAATGGGACGCCAGCGATGACGCGACCTGCAAGACCTCGCGTGTCTACGAATTCGAGCGCTATCTTGCCGTCGGCCACGGCGACATCGCCAGCGTCACCGACATCGTTCTGCAACACCGCGGAACGCCAGTTGGAACTGTGAAGGGCTACGTGCGCTGGCGCGAGACGGGGGCGCCCGCCCACAACGCGCAACTCTTCGTAATGAACGATCCGGATCCGACGCAGAAGTGGCAGGATCTGGACAAATTCATCGCCTTTGCTCGAACCCGTGACCCGCACGGTACGCCGGGCATCATCGACGTCATCGACGCGGATCCGGGCGTCGACCTGACACTGGACGGCGATTTCCAGGCCCGGCTTCCCGTGGGCAACTACGTCCTGCTCGCCACCGACGAACACAAGGTCGTGACAGGGGACTTGCTGCAGATCGAGGTCAAGGCTGGCAAGACCGTTGTGCTTTCACCGAGTTTGCCGACGCCAGCCTTTGTGCGCATCCAAGCGACGGACAACGGGGGCGCTGCCCTGCCGGCCAAGGCGACGATCGTGCAACTGGGGCCGGACGGAAAGCCGCTCTACCGTGATGGCGGTCGGCGACCGTACTTCGGTCAAGGCCGTCTGGGGTTGGGTGTGCAGAGCCTCAGCTTTGCCATGGACGGCAAGTTCGACGTGCCGGTCCAGGCGGGCCGCTACCAGATCGTCGTGTCGCACGGTATCGAGTACAGCATCCACAATGAATCCGTGATTTTGAGCGAAGGTCAGGAGCACATCGTGCAGGCGGCGCTCCGCCACGAAGTCGATTCCACCGGCTGGGCGTCGGGCGACTTCCACTTGCACGCGCAGCCCAGCTTCGATTCAGGTATGCCACTGGATACACGCGTGAAAAGTATCGCGGCTGAAGGCGTGGACTACGTAGCCTCGACTGATCACGACGTGCTCAGCGACTACCTGCCCTTCGTGCGTCAGTTCGGCATCGAGCAGTGGTTGAAGACTGTGGTCGGCAGCGAAGTGACGACGCTGGAGATCGGGCACTACATCGGTTTCCCATTGATTTACAAGCAGCTCGACCAGCCTTCGCATGGCTCCGTCGACTGGTACTGCAAGCCTTCCGACCAGATTCTCGACGACATCCTGGCTCGCTCCGGCTTCGCATCCAAGGCTGACCGGCCGACCACCATCATCGCGCACCCGCGCGACGGTTTTCTCGGCTGGGCTTATCAAGCAGGTTTCAATGCTTACAGCCTGACGCGCGTGGCCTCGATGCTCGAAGCGGACAACATGACGCTGCGTACCGTGGCCTGCGACCACGACGCGATGGAAGTGTTCAACGGCAAGCGGTTCGACTTGATCCACACGCCGACCGTCAAGGAAGTGCACCTGTTCTCGCGTTGTTTGGAGCGAATGGATCGCGCCGGCTATGCTGCGGACGGCTCGCTGGATGAGACGGCGGCGCGTGCGGCTCTGGCCCAGGCCTGTCCAGAACTGGCGGGGCGCGGTGGTCCGGACCTGGCAATGTGCCCGGCAAGCGAGGACTTGTACTCGTGCCGGCAGCGATACCGCGAGGCTTTGGCGCTCACCGTCGGTGCCGACATCCTCATCCGCACACCGGAGGAGCAAGCAGCGTGGCTGAATGAGCCGACCTCGACGGATGTGAAGGAGGCCGACGACAAGCTGACGGCCCTGTCGAAGCTTTGCGTCTATGATCCCAAACAGTTGGATAAGCCGTTCGAGGACGTGGTGCCCAAGGCGAACTGGGATCGGCCTTGCGGTCGGATTGACGGAACGCTGGAAGACTACTTCCGTTTCCTGCAGCATGGCCTTGTCAAGACCATCGTCGGTGGCTCTGACAGTCACGGTTTCAAACAGGAGCCGGGTCTGCCGCGCAACTTCGTCCGCTCTTCAAGCGATACCCCGGCTTCGGTTGATCCTGTTGAAATAGCTAAGAATCTGCGCGCTGGCAAAGTGACGACGTCCTACGGTCCGCTGCTGGATGTCCGCGTGCAGGGCAAAGGTCCGGGCGAGACGCTGACGGTGCAGAAGGGCGCGAAAGTTCCCGTTCATATTCGCATCCAGACGCCTTCCTGGTTCGGCGTCGATCGCTACGAAGTCTATGTCGGAGGCCTGTTGGTCGCCCACAAGGACTTGACCACCAAGGCGAAAGATCTCGAAGACGTTGATGATATCACGATCGACGCACCCGAAAAGGACTCCTGGGTCGTGGTGACGACGCTTGGCTACAAGCCCGACAAGCTCATGCGCCCGGTCTACCTCGATGTGCCGTTCGGCGAAATGCAGCTGTCGCGCGTCGCAGCCCTCGCTTTTTCCAAGATCCCGATCATCAACGCGATTTTTCCAGCGCCGGCGCGCGTGCCCGACTTCTTCCCCGTCTTCCCGATGGCCATCAGCAACGCCGTGTTCCTCGACATCGACGGCGACGGCAAGTACACGGCGCCGCTCGCCTATCCGGCGTTCTGCTCGCCGCGCTGCGATCCGGCGACAGGTCTGGTGGTCGGCAGCGCGACGTCACAGAAGTGCTCGGACATCCAATCGAATTACAAGTGCCTCTTGCCGGAGGGGCGCTGCGGCGTCGACATTCCCGGCGTATGCAGCATCTATGGCAACAAGCAGGGATCGCTCAGCCACGTGCTGGGCGGTCATGTGGCACCGTGAGCGGACCCTTCGCGAGGCGCGATGGCTGAGTCGGACGACAAGCTACTTGCCGCAGAACTGCCCGCCGCGCCGTCGCAAAGCGTGGCGGACGTCCTGGCCGGAGATACGCTGCCCGACGAGGCCGTGCTGCGGCGCGCCGATGACAAGCCGCCTCTCTACCGCTTTTTTCGCGGCGGCATGTACGTCAGCTATCTGGTGGTTGCGGTGTGGCTGTGTGGCGCCATCGTCGTCGCCGCGTGGCAGTCGGTGTGGGGCGAGGCCGGTCACGCCCTCAAGGTGCGTGCAACACCGCAGGCGCGGCTGCAAGTCACGCCAGATTCGCCGCATTAGGAGTCTTTCGGCCGCAAAGCAAGAGGAGCAACATGCAGACCGTTCGCCTGCCGCAGAGCGAGGTCGAGAAAGCGATGGGCGCCAGGCCCAAGCACATCTTCATCTCCGGCGCTTCGCGCGGCATCGGCGAGGCGACGGCGCGCCTGCTAGGTGAGGACAAGCACACGCTTTCCTTGGCTGCGCGCTCCTACAACAAGACCCTTGGCGTCGCGATGGACTTGGGCACGCAGCGCGCACAGGCGCTGCGCCTTGATCTCTCGGACACCCGCACCATCGACGAGGCCGTGGTCGCCGCCGAGACGCGCTTTGGTCCGATTGACGTGCTGATCTGCAACGCCGGCATCAACCTGGCGACTCCCTTGGATGATCTCTCGGCCAAAGGACGTGAGGACTTTCGCAAAGTCATTGAGGTCAACCTGATCGGCACCTACTTCCTCGCCCAGCTGGCGACCGCGCACATGGCCAAGGGCGGCCGTGTGGTGTTCATCGGCAGCGTCCTGTCCCGCTTCGGCGTGCCGGGAAGTCACGCCTACACCGCATCCAAACACGCAATCTTGGGAATCGTGCGCGGCATGGCGGCGGAACTCGGCCAGCGCGGCATCCGCGTCAACGCGATCAATCCAGGCTGGGTCGACACCGAGATGGCGCATGAGTCGCTTTCGCGCATGGCCGCCGCCAAGGGCCAGACGCTGCAGCAAGCCACCGCGGAGTCCTTGAACAGCCAACCGCTGCGCCGCATGGTCAAGCCCGCGGAAGTGGCGGCCTACATCAAATTCCTTGTCGGCCCAGGCGGCGACGCCATCACCGGCCAAGGGATCGACATCTCTTGCGGCAGCGTCATGGTGTAGGGTGCCCTTGATTTGCGCCGATGCCGTGCTTTCCTATGATCGAATGAGCGAGGCGCTCACCGCAGCAAGGTGGCGACCAGAGCGACGCAAAGCTCCGATATCTGCGAGGCCTTCATGAGTGACACAACCGACCCGATCCAGACTGGCGGCACCTTGCACAACATGCCCATCCTGGCGCTGCGCAACGCCGTGCTCTTTCCGGGCGCCGTGATGCCGGTCGTGATTGGCCGCGGCAAGTCCATCAAACTGGCCGAAAGTCTTGGCGATCGACGCGCGGCAGTCGTCGGCGTCGTGGCCCAAAAGGACAAGAGCATCGACAATCCGAAGCCCGACGAATTGTACTGGGCGGGCTGCACGGGGCAGTTGATCAAAGTGCTGCGCAACGGTGCAGAGACGTACCATGTCGTGATCCGTGGTGTGGAACGCTTCAAGATCATTCAATTTGATCAGGAAGATCCGTTCTTGACGGCGCATGTCGAGTTGCTGAGCGAGAAGCAAGAGGTGGATCCGCAGATCCAGGCCCTCGTGCACTCCGTGCGCGACACGGCGATCGAACTGGTCAACATGGTGCCCGAGCTGCCGATCAATGCTGCGGATTTGCAGGAGAACTTTGAGCATCCGGCGCGGCTCGTCTACCTGCTGCTGACGCACCTCGGCGTGTCGGTGGAGGAGAAGGTCGACGTGCTGCAGGCGGCGAGCGTGCAGGAGATGCTGACCAAGACCCTGCACCTCGTCATTCAGCAGGTTGAGATTCTTCGCATCTCGCAGCGGATCAACTCCGAGGTGAAAGGCGATCTGAACAAGAGCCAGCGCGAGTATGTGTTGCGCAAGCAATTGAAGGCGATCCAGAAAGAACTCGGTGACTTGGAGGGTGGCGAGGGCGACGAACTGGGCGAACTGGAAGATCGGCTGTTGAAGGCCAATCTGCCGGACGAGGCGCAGAAGCTCGCAACAAAAGAACTCAAGCGTTTGAGGAACATCCAGGCCGGCTCGCCGGAGTACACGGTGGCGCGCACCTACCTCGAGTGGTTCGCGGACATGCCGTGGAGCACGATGACCGAGGACAACCTCGACCTGCTGCACGCACAGAAAGTGCTGGACGAACGGCACTATGGGCTGGAGAAGGTCAAGAAGCGCATCATCGAATACCTCGCGGTCTCCAAGCTGAAGAATGACATGCGCGGCCCGGTGCTGTGTCTGGTCGGGCCTCCGGGCGTCGGCAAGACATCGCTGGGTCACAGCATCGCCGAAGCTTTGGGCCGCAAATTCCAGCGGTTGTCGCTGGGCGGCGTGCGAGACGAAGCGGAGGTGCGCGGTCACCGGCGCACGTACATCGGTGCGATGCCGGGCAAGATCATCATGTCGCTCAAGAAGGCCGAGTCGCGCAACCCTGTGATGATCTTGGACGAAGTCGACAAGCTGACCCACGACTGGCGCGGCGACCCGACGGCCGCGCTGCTCGAAGTGCTGGACCCCGAGCAGAACCACGCGTTTTCGGACCACTACCTGGACACGCCGTTCGACTTGTCCAAGGTGCTGTTCATTGCGACGGCCAACACGACCGAGACCATTCCGCCGCCGCTGCTCGATCGTATGGAAGTGATTGAGATTTCCGGCTACACGCATGAGGAGAAGTCGAACATCGCCATCCAGCACTTGTTGCCCAAGCAGTTGAAAGAACATGGTTTGAGCGCGGGGCAGTGCGTACTGCCCGCCGAGATGCTGGACGTGGTCATCTCGCACTACACGCGCGAGGCAGGCGTGCGCAACTTGGAGCGGCGCATGGCCGATGTGGCGCGGCAAGTGGCTGTGGGCATTGCGAAAGGCGAATATCCGGCCAAGACGGTGACCGAAGAGGACCTGGAAGAATTTCTGGGGGCCTTCTCCTATGTGCCTGAAGTCGCGGCGCGAACCGAGCAGCCGGGCGTGGCGACGGGCATGGCGTGGACCCGCACCGGCGGCGACCTGTTGTTCATCGAAGCGACCAAGATGCCGGGCAAGGGCAAATTGCGTCTGACTGGGCAACTCGGCGATGTCATGAAGGAATCCGTGCAGATCGCGTTGAGTCTTGTCGAGGCGAACGCCGAGCGCCTGGGCATCGAACGGCGTTTGTTCGAGGAGTTCGACATTCACGTGCACGTGCCGGCCGGCGCGACGCCGAAGGATGGGCCATCGGCGGGTGTGACGATGTACACGGCGCTGGTGTCGCTGTTGACCGACGTGCGCGTGCGCGGCGATGTGTCGATGACCGGCGAAGCGACGTTGCGCGGCCTGGTCCTGCCGGTGGGTGGCATCAAGGACAAGGTGCTGGCGGCGATGCGCGGCGGCATCAAGAAAATCATCCTGCCGGAGCGCAACCGCAAGGATTTGCGCGACATTCCCGAAGAGGCGCGCAGCCAGATCGAGTTCGTGTTCGCATCGCGCATGGACGACGTGCTCGAGAATGCGTTGGAGATTCCGCCGTCGAGCCGAGTCAAGCCAGCGACGGCGCCACCGGCAAGTGCATAGCCCCAAGGAAACGCATGAATCTGCTAGCGAAATGCGCGGTTTGCGTTGCCAATGAGACACACGGCGGCTGGTATGTGCTCAGTGGCGTGATTCTGGCGGGTTCGATAGGGCTCGCGCTGTTTTTCGTGTGGCAGGACCGGCAGCAGCGCTCGGGTCGGTAGCTTCAGGATCTCATGGACATTCTCGCATTGGCCGCGCGCGGCACGCTCGATCTTGTCGCCGCGGAATGCCGTGCCTTGAAGCTGCCCATCGTCGGAACTTCGAGTGAAGGCGTCGAGCTGATTCTCGATCAGCGGCAAATCGCTCGCGCACTCGTTGGCTTGCGGGTCGCGACGCGGCTATTGCTGCGCATCGGCGGCTGCGAGGCGCGCGACGGTGAGAGCCTGTACGACGGGGCTTCGCAGGTTCGCTGGTCCGAATGGCTGGATGTGGACTCGACTTTTGCCGTACACGCCAGTGGCGATCTGGTGGCGCCGACGGGTGGGCGCCGTGGCCTCGATAACCACATCTTCGTCGCGTTGCGCGTGAAAGATGCCTTGGCCGATCAACTGACTCGTGTGTACGGCCGCCGCCCGAACGTGGATCGCGACGACCCCGAGGTGCGCATCGTCGTGCGCGGGCGAGCGGGAAAGTGGCAGATATTTCTGGATCTTTCTGCACCTCCACTGCATCAGCGCGGCTTTCGCGTACAACCGGGACCGGCGCCGCTCAAGGAGACGCTGGCCGCTGCCGTCGTCGATTGTGTCGATTGGCGCGGGGCAGGGCGGCTGCACGATCCCATGTGCGGTTCCGGCACGCTGATCATCGAGGCGCTCAACCGCCATCTCGGCATCGCGCCGGGCTGCACACGGTGGTTCGGTGTCGAGCGCTGGCCGCACCACGGCGCGGAGTTGCAGCGGCTTCTGGACGCGGAGAGAGGGCAGGCGCAGGCGCACGCGGAGCAGGCAATCCGCTGTGCGCGCGGTCTCGACGTCCTGGCGAGCGACATCGACGCGAACGCGCTGGCGGCGACGCGCGCCAACGTGGCCGCTGCCGGGCTGCAGGATCTGGTGCGTTGTCAGCAGCTTGACGCTGTGGCGATGCCACCACCGCCGGGTGGGACGGTGCTGGTGGCCAACCCACCCTACGGCGAGCGCCTGGGCGGCTCGGACGTGACGGAATTGTATGGCGCTATGGGTCACGCCTGGCGCGATTTTCGCGGCACCGCTGCGCACA
>Ga0172370_10007187_pt1 | contig 13726 bp, 10 predicted proteins | sample LakKiv5m_FD_114538 | JGI IMG/M metagenome (GOLD analysis project Ga0172370, IMG submission 114538) | Freshwater microbial communities from Kabuno Bay, South-Kivu, Congo - kab_022012_11.5m | ecosystem: Environmental > Aquatic > Freshwater > Lake | place: Democratic Republic of the Congo...
ACCGGTTTCGTGGTGTCCACCACGTGTACCGTGCGGACGACGGGGGTGGCTGCGTTGCCCGCTGTATCGGACACGTTGTACGTCAGCGTGTAGGTTCCGACAACCGAGGTATTCACCGTTCCTGTAACCACGATGTCCGCACTAATGTCGCCATCCTCGTTGTCTGAAGCTGTCGCACCCGCGTCCACATACGAAGACCCCACCTCCACGGTTACTTCCACAGCGCCGATCAGGGTTATTACCGGTGCCTCGGTATCTGGTATCCGTTCATACGCGCCCATATCAAAACCCGCGCCTTGTGGCCGGGAGACCCCCAGGATATCGTCTGCGGGCGCACCCACCGCCGTACCCGTGTCAACACATGGCGAATCTGCACGCAATCGGAGATCGCCACCCGGGGCGTTCTTGAAGTTTGGATTTGCGGGAGTATTGCCCGCACCGGAATAACCGCCCTGAATGCACGAATAAGTCACCGTTGGCGTTCCCCCATAGATTCCCCCCGGATTGCCCCACAAAATACAGTTCGTCACTATTGGCGAACCACCATAACTATAAATACCGCTGCCATATGGGGTGCTTTGGGTGGTAGTGTTGTTGCTGAAAGTGCAATTCGTCACGATTGGTGAGGCGCTGTCATTGTACATCCCGTGATGTGTATTCGTTGAAAACAGACAATTTGTCACCGTCGGAGACGATGGGTACTCGTTGTGCATACCTCCGCCGGTAGAGTTGGCCGAATTCGCCGTGAAGATGCAATTCGTTACCGTCGGAGAAGAGGAGGATCGATTGCACATCCCGCCGCCGTCGGAATCGGCCGAATTCCCCGTGAAGACGCAACTGGTCACAGTCGGCGAAGAGTATTCCTGATTGTACATCCCGCCGCCATACCCCCCCCGATCAGCCAAATTCTCGGTGAAGGTGCAGTTCGTCACCGTCGGAGAGGAGGAATAATTGAAAATACCGCCGCCGTAGTAGGCCGAATTTCCCGTGAATGAGCAACTTGTCACCGTTGGAGAGGAGAAGGAATTGTACAAAGCGCCGCCAGCGGAACCGCTCGAATTTCCCGTAAAGATGCAATTCGTTACCGTCGGAGAAGAGGAGGATTGATTGCACATCGTGCCGCCGCCAAAGGACGAGTTTTCTCTGAAGGTGCAATTCGTTACCGTCGGAGAAGAGGAGTAATTGAAAATCCCACCGCCGGTTGTATCGGATTTCCCATTGCAGACGGTGAATCCATCCAACGTAGCGCTATCGGCACCAATGACACACGGGCGCGTATTCTGTCCGTCAATCCGGGTGACATGAGTCGTCCAGTTCCGCTGTTCGCGCGCAGTTTCGGTCCCAACAAACCCGCCATAGAGATGAACTCCTATGTTCATCGTAACCACAACATCGCTTGCGGCATTGGTGTAGGTTCCCTCAGCGACCCAGACCTCGTGCGGGGCGTCTGCCCCAGCCCCGGTTCTAACGGCCTCATCAATCGCCCATTGGATCGACGGGTAGGCCGTGGCCCAGGATTGGCCATTCTGCGTGCCGGAGATGTGGTCCACATCGACATACCAGATGGTCTGCGCGGATGCCGCCCCCGCGATGGACCCGACTCCCACAAACCACATAGTGGCCCAATACATCCGCTTCATGATTTCCACCCTTTCCTTTTCCAACCGTTCAAGAATGCGAAATCACCATCTATTGCTGAATGAATAGTCTGCCGTTCGACGGTTTTCGGATTTGGAATTTCGCGCCACACCATCTTGTTGCCCGTCCATTCCCGCCCTGGAAATGGCACCCTACCCGCTTGGTTCCCCGTCTTCCCCGGTGCAGCTCTATACCGCACCTCCATGAAAGACTAATGCGATTCTAGTGCTTCCTGTGCAGTTTGTCAAGCCCGTTGATGCCCCGATGCCCGTACCGCCAGAATCCCGTGTGGACCACCGCCCGGCGTCCGGTAGCGCCATAGGTGCTGTACGGTAAATCTGAGCGCATGACATGCTATAATTGTGCTCGGAACGCCCCCAGCAAGGCTGCCTACCAGTGGCCGGGCAGGGCTTACGCCTAGGGGCAGAGTCGGGTTAACTATCTGGGAAAGAAAGTGGGAGGGCGCTGGTATGAATGACGAGCAACGCGAGCTTGCATGTCATGCGGTCTATTCGGCTCTTGGGAGATTACCGGCAAGTAACGAAGCAGTTAGAGGCATTGCTGGAATCCGATTGATCATGAATGAAATTCTGGGTGAAGAGCGCCAGCGGGAGCTTGTCGGAACATGGAACGAGGAACGGCAGGGAGCGGTCGGGAATGAAACGATAGACTACCGCGCTCTGAGTTCGCTTGCTATGGACGGAACGGTCTTCGCCTTCGTTTCGGCGGGTATGCCTTTGGAGTGGGCCAAGAGACACACACACCTCTTCCAGTACATGCCGCCCGTGCATGCGCCAATTGAAGAAAACGCCTGTGCCGAGCATCGGCGAACCCGTTGGGACGCTGGTGAATACGCTCAGGCACGCGACGCGGGCAACATGCTCCTCGCGTTGGCTGTACTGGCGGGAGACGCTCATGCGATTTACGAGCATGCGAAAGTGAATCTGCGGATTCTAGAGGCGTGGCGCGCGGAAGAACCGGACCTCGGTCACGACTATGAATTTGAAGAGCACGCTTGGCTCCGCGACCACGCAGAAGAGATGGCGCGGTGGGGAAGAATGGTTCGGCAGCATCTCGATATGGTGACGCGCTGAGTTTGAGCGCTATGAGACACCGCTGTTCAGGGGTCAGTTCCCGGAATGCGGCGGCAATTGTCTTGAGAGTGATGTCCGGGGTGCGGCTTGCTGGTATGCGGTCCCGGAAACGCCGCCTGAAGACCGGTGCAGGCGATAGCGGCCAGGTAGTCCAGCCGAAGTACCTGGCAGAATCCTGGGAAGATCATGTCTTTTCCAGTTTCAAACCTGCTTTAGTATACTTAAAATACGTAGTATACGCATATAAAGGCGGACACATCGAAATGCTGGGTAGAATTATCCGCTATCCATATAAGTCTGCGCAAACTGCGAAAACTGATCCACCAGAGGGTTTGTTTTGGCCATACATGCCGTTGGAACGTTCCGGAGCGCCGGTACGTGGAATTCACGACAATATATTGTAAACGCCGGTCGAGAAGTGCTAAGACCCACAGTACCCGATACGCACAAGAGTGCAGCGTGCCGGAGGGGCTCTGACGGCAAATCCAGCGCTTACGTGCTGACTTGGGGTCCCAGTGAGCTTACCCCATCCTTATAGACAGGTAGCGGCCAAGAAACGTGGCTTCAAACCTAGTTCCTCCCTTCCCCTCCTTCTCAAGCTACGAATTCTGGCAAAAAATAAGCTGTGCCGACCTCTGCGCAATTGGTGGAAACTGTACGACGCGACGGATCATAATAACGCCCGGGCTTGGGGATTGCTGGGAATCATAAAGTCGTTTCGAGAGGATTCCGCAGCTACGCTCTTGGTAATGTCTATTGGTCGCAAAGGAGGAGCAAAATGGGTACACACGCCAGGAAAAGCCGACCGTCACCGCGTAAGAGAACTATGGCACAGGCATACAACGGCTTTCTAAGGACGGCATACAAGGACGAACACTTCATGTCGCTGGTCGATAGCTACATACTTGGGAGCCGTACCAATATACACGCCGCTTTCCGTGTGTACTGGGCAACAACACAGGGGTTTTACTGGGATCGACACGCAAAAATTGATAGCAATTTTCTCCTTACCTGGATCCTTGGTGGTAGTGCCATCTGGCTGCGCAGCAGAAGACAATACCGCTTAGAAGGTGTTGTTTTTTTTCCTCCACTCCCTTTGAGTGAGGAGGCCTTGAGTCAGCAGGCCGACGGACCCGTACTTGAGACGGCTTTCTTCGACTCGCCTTGGTACAAGGAGTTCTTGCGCCAAGAGGAAATCCGCAAACACCTGCGAACACAAAAGGCAAGAACGCTCAATGAGAAGTATGGCCTAGGTGCTGAATCTCCCTTCGAACTTGCGCTTATCAATCCCGACTTTGGCATATATGAACAACGCACCATGCTTTCTCCGAATCCCGACGGTTCTTTCAACGAAGAGTACCTGATACAAACGCGTGAGCCAGAAGAATGCGATTTAAGCTTGGGTACGTTCTTGTCCAACAGCGAATGCCAAGCAATGCTGAGAAGAGGTTACTGGACGCTGGAGGAGGCAGTCTGGATCACCTCGGGTTTGCCCCTAATGGTAATGAAAGAGCTCAAGACGCTGGGCCAAGACCGATTATTGCTATTGTCGGCGTACTTATACGACCCCGAGAAAGATGAATACGTCCCTGAGTACTCCCATATAAAGATTTCTGGCGAGGATTTGCATATAGAAAGCCGTAGAGCCATAGAGGCACAAGCTCTGAAAAGTGCTTGGAGCCAAACAGAGAATACCTATCTCGTGCGCCCAATAGAGTTCTTGCAGTGGTACCATCAGCCCCAATTTGGACGGCATTTGCCCCCGCCGCTCAAGGCTGCCTGCGATTCTTTCGGGTATTTCGGCGCAGATTCTGACATGGCTACAGTGCAAGGTAAGCCTGATACTGGTCAAGCGCACTTCGCGCAAACAGAAGTTGCCGATTCAAGCGAAGCAGCCCAAGCGGACGTACCGGTGACGGTATCCGATCAAGGTACGCAGAAACATGAACCGACGGCACTATTAGAAGGTGCCCCGCCACTGGCAGGAGACACGAAAGCCTCTGGAGGCTTCCTGGGCGGAGCACACATCATGAGGCAATTCGGAATAGATGCAAACAAGAAAGCTACGCTCTACCGGCGGCTTGCAGAATATCGAAAAAAGAACCCATTCGACGAATGTCGCGCGTGGATAAAACCTGAAAGTCCCGCCCCACGATCACCTCATTATTTGTACGAGGTCAGCGCCATCATGGGCATTATCAACGATCTGAAGAAGTGACCTTACTCAGCAGAACAGGTTTTTCCCCGTGTCGCATGTGCGACGCACACTGCGACACGAAAAAAATATCCCCGAAATGCACGCAATAGAAACGGGATGATCCTTATTCTAGCTTTGCGACACCAATGCGACACTGCCCCACGCCTTCTTTCTTTCTTTCTATAATCCGTTCAGTTGAAATCGCATAACGCGATTTCGAGAGAATTAAGGATATCAAAGTATGAAAGAAAGCAAAGAACTCTTGATCGACGCAAAATGCGTGGCCAAACTGCTGGATGTGTCACCCCGTAAAATATGGATGATGCGCGATACCGGACAGATGCCGCCCCCGGTGCGTATCGGTAGATCGGTCAAATTCCGGGTGGCGGACATTTACCGCTGGGTGCAAGATGGTTGTCCGAATTGCCGTCCGGCACCCCCCGGCACGCGGAGGGTGGTCCGATGAACGTGCGTAACTCAGAACGGACCGCAGAGATCGAGAAGGCCCTTGCGCGTACCTGGGCATTGACCCTGCTTGAGGGAAAGAAGCCAGTCCGCCCAGGCTGGAATACCGAAGCCCCTCTCGACAGAGCCACCCTGATGCGGCATGACGGGAACATCGGCTTTCGCACCGGCAAGGTGTCTGGCGTTATCGTCCTCGATGTGGACCCCGGTGGCGCAGTCCCGGACGGCTGGCCAGTGGATACCGTGGCCGTGGACACGGGGCGCGGAAGGCACTATTACTACTCGCAACCGGAGGGCTACGGCATCGGCAATAGCGCGGGCAAGATCGCCCCGCATGTGGATGTGCGTGGAGACGGTGGGCAGGTGGTTTACCCCGGAAGCATTCACCCCGAGACCGGCACGGCCTACCGATGGGTGGCGGGCCGAAGCCCGGAAGAGATCGAGCTTGCTCCGTGGCCGGTCGAACTATACGGGAGGCTGACGCGCAAGGAGCGGGACACGCGGCCTACACCTCCGTCATTCGTACCGCTACCGCCCGGGTCTGTACCGGACGCCTACCTGGAGAAGGCCTTGAGTGAGGAACTGGCAACCGTTGTGGCAGCGCCCGAAGGAACGCGCAATCACGCGTTGAACAAGGCGGCGCACAAGCTGGCCGGATACGTTTGGCCGGATGAGGAACATCCGAAGGTCCGCTTACTGACTGCCGCCATGGGCACTGGATTACCCGAAGCCGAGGCCGCCAAGACAATTGAGAGCGGCTGGAAATCCGGTGCAGCAAAGCCCCGGATTGCAGCCCCACCCACTGTCTACCCCGGCCACCTGGGGCATGATGTGTGGCACCCTGAAACGGATGGCGACCCTTCCGAGGGAACGAAACCAGCTACCCATGCGGGTGCTTGTGAACCATGGATTGAAGTCTTGGCGGATGACTGGTTTGACACAGAACCGCCACTCCGTGATTGGACGCTTGGCGAAGAATTCCCCGCTGGCGCGGTGTCCTTCGTCGTGGGATCGAGTGGTGGAGGGAAGTCCTACCTTGCCCTTGAATACCAAGCCAGTGTGGCCACAGGGGTTACCCTGATACCCGAGCGCAAGCCGTCCAAGGTGGGGCCTGTGATCTACATTTCATTGGAAGATGACCGGCACGAAGTCCGGCGGCGGTTGCGGAAGATTTGCATGGCATTCAATGTAGGTGCGGCAGAGCGGACGCTCTTGCAGGAGAATTTCCACCTCGTGACGCACCCTCTTTTTGAATCCTGCGTGTTACGTCCTAATGGCCAACTTGCTGCTGGGCCACACCTCGAAATGCTGCGGCAGGCCATCGAATTGTATGAGGCCCGGCTCGTGGTGGTGGACACCTTTGCCCGCACTTTAGGCGCGCGCATGGACGAAAACGCCAATGCAGCCATGGGCGGCTTGTCGGCCTTGTACGCCTCAATTGTACCAGAATATTGCTCCCTGGCCATCGTAGCGCACCCACCCAAGAACACTGATAACGGAACCGTCCGTGGGGCCGGTGCGGTGGATGGAGCAATGCGATACCGGGAATGGTTGCGTCCGGCCACCGATGCGGAAACCGCCGGAGTGGAATGCGCGAATCCAGTGTGGGCGGTCGAGGTGGTGAAATCCAACTATGGCCCAAAGTCCATTATGTTTCTGGAAAGGCAATTTGGCCTTGTAGGCGGCGTGTTGCTTCCCAGCGATGCAACAGCACGTGCCGCCAAACAACGGAGTGCCAAGGAGGCCGAAACTGTCCGCGTGCTATGCGAAGAACTGGCTGCCCATGATGTTACGGTGGGCGAGCTGCTTGGCAAGCATGACGCCGATGGGCGGGGCAAGGCAGCGCGGGCACGGATGCGCGAAAAAGGAGTTGTGCTTTCTTGCCGTGACGCAGGAAGGGTGGTGGAGAAGGCCCGCGTCAATGGGGTGCTGATCTTGGTGGAGCGGGATGGGAGAACTGTCCTGAAACCTTGGAACTGGGTTCCTTCGGAGGACAAACAATGAGTCGCCCAAGTTACACCAGCGGGACACTTGTCCCTGGACACCCCTGGACACCTCTGGGACGCCCTGGGGATAGCTTAGGGACAGGAGAAGAACAACCACCACACCCTGGGCGGGGACACTGGGACACCCTTATGTATAAGGTGTCCCGTGTCCCAGTGTCCCAGCTCTACTCACCCCCCACACACATGGGCGGCAGGAAGAAGACGTCCGGCACAATGTCGGTGCCCCAAGAATGTGTAAGGACAGAACAATCGGCGGACTCAATTACGGCGGATGCGTTACGTCCCAGAGAACCGCTACTGGCAACCCCACGGAACTTGAGATACCCCCTGTGGGCGGTATGCCGGGGCTCGGTGTTTAACCCCCGGTTCAACTGCTGAGAGGCGGCGTCCCTGGGTGGTTTGCTCCACTGAACGTGCAAGCCGCATGAAACCAAGAAAGGAACGTATCATAAGTAAGATGCACACGATACCATGGCGGGATGATTACCGCTTCTTCAAGGGCGACTGCTATTGGGCACTTCAAGTACCAAAGCGGCGCAAGTCCGGGATGGTTTGGAAATCAATCAGCTATCACGGTACGCTTGCACAAGCAGCCAAGGAACTGGCCCGCACCCTGGCCGATGACGGTGATTCCAGCACCTTGGCCGAGTACATCCGCGATCTTGAGCAAGCTGTGAACGAGATCAACGTCGGTATTGCCGGGAAAGGCCAGTACCCCCTGGATGGCCAAACGAGCGTTGCTAGCCCGGTGTAGCGACGCGTTAGGGCTCCGGCCATGGTGAAGTATGGTCTGGACAGAAGAAATGACCCATACCGGCTCCAGCACGTTCTGATGCAGGGCGTTCAGTATCGAGTTGGGAAAATGGGGCTTGACAAATCAACAGGAATCGTGGATAATAAACAACATGAAGAGACAAGCGAGATATTCAACACTCTCCGAAGCCTTAAAGGAAGCTATCGCGGAATCCCCGGAGTCCGTCCGTAGTATTGCGGCAGCTACCGACCTTGAGCATAGTGCGGTATCCCGGTTTGTGCGCGGTATCACATCATTGCGTTTAGACCTGGCCGACCGGCTGGCGCAGTATTTTGGGATTGAAATGACCCGGCGCAAGGAAGGGAAATAGGGCCGTGGGAAGAATCTTCAAGAAGGCCGGACGGCGCATCTACACCATGCGCTACAGGGACGCGGCGGGCGTGCTGATCGAACGTAGCACGGGATGTAAGGACCGTTCAGCGGCCCAAGCGGCCCTACAGGAAACCGAACGCCGGGAAGAGCGAATCAAGGTAGGGCTACTATCCACGGCGGACGTGACCGCTATGGACTGGGGAACGGTGCCAATTGTGCGCCATCTCGATGACTTTGAACAGCATCTTACAGGCAAGGGATACACGGCGAACCACGTCTACACACGAAAGCATTATTGTTCTCTTGCATTCAAGGCGTGCCGGATAAAGACGCTGGCGGACATCTCCCGTTCTAAAATCGAGGCATGGCTGAAAGACCTTAAGGACTCTGGCGCATCCGAACGCACGGCAGAACAAGGCGCATCGGCGCGGACGGTCAACATGGCGAAGGCGTCCATAGTCCAGTTTGTCCGCTGGTGTGTACGCGAAGGGCGCATAACAAACAACCCGCTTGAACATATCGAGGGCTATTCCGAAACGACAGACCGGCGTCATATCCGCCGCGCATTGACCCCGGCGGAACTGGCAGGGCTTATCGAGGCGGCGCGGACACGGCCACTTGAGGAAAAGAAGGTGAACCAGGGCGGCAGACTGTCACCGGGAGAGCCAGAGCCGGAGATAAGGCCAATACGCCAAGCAGAACCGTCCCCCGCCACTGTGGCGAAACTGACCGCGCTGGGCGAGACGCGGGCAATGGCATACTTGCTCATGGCCGGGACGGGTCTCCGCTATGGCGAATTGCGGCGGCTCCGGCTGTGCGATCTGGTTTTGGACGGGAACAATCCGCGGGTGGAACTGCCGGGGCAATCCACAAAGAACCGGAAAGAGGCCGGAATTCCCCTCAGAAGCGATTTGGCGGCGGAACTGGCATCGCATATCACCCGGCGCTTTGAAACGTCTCAGCGGACAGCACAGGAAGCCAAGCGGCCTATCGAATTGCGCATCGACCCTAAAGGCCCGCTGTTCCTCGGACTGCCGGGCAAGATGATCAAGGTTTTCGACCGCGACTTAAAGGCGGCGGGCATCCCCAAGCATGACCACCGGGGCCGCGTGGCGGATGTGCATTCCTTGCGCGTGACGTTCATCTCCGGGTTGGCGGCGGCGGGTGTGCCATTGGCTACGGCTCAGGTATTGGCCCGTCACTCTGACCCGCGCCTTACCAGCAACGTCTACACCGACCCGGCCATGTTGGACCTTAGAGGCGCGGTAGAGGCCATTCCCGTGCATCGGCAGGAAGAAAACCGCTTGGCCGCGCAAGTCGGGGAAAACAGCCCGGAAAAACGTCCCCCTATACGTCCCCTTTCTGGACGCATTTCGGTACATTTTCCTGCATCTTCGTGCAATGAACTAGAACAGCCCGCCTCTACCGCGACAGAACACCGGACAGATAGCAAGCTCGCGGGAAATGGCCGGTTTTCGAGGAAAAACCGTACTAATGCAGTGGTTGGATGTGATAGTGAAGAATGGCGCGCCCGACAGGACTCGAACCTGTGGCCCCTTGCTCCGGAGGCAAGTGAACGCGATTCGCAAACGACCGCGCCACAAGCACTTACAGAAAATCAGATTTCAACGTCCCCTCCGGCGTCCCCCGAATTGTCCCCAACCGCACCCAGCGAAATGCCACCCAGTGATATCCCCGGTGCGGCCCCAAACCCGTTATTGGAAACTCTGGCCAGCGTACTTCGGGGATTAGCTCCAGAGGACCGGGCAGCCCTGCTCAAGGCCCTGGAGCCCAGGGACGAATCCTGAGCACGCCGCAATGCAAGATGGTGGACCGCCTTCGGGACTTGGCCGGGGCTTCGTCCGTCAGGAGGCCAGGGGACAACCCGGTGCTACACAAAGGAGATTGCTACACCTGCGGGCGGACATTTCTGGCATCCGCTCGGTTGGAGGAACACAGTTGGAGGGAACGATTTCCCGCCAGCGTGTGCCCGATACCATGGACCACCGGGCTATTCAACTGGAAGACCCGGCCCCGGACAGGCGTTGACCGCCTCGATGTGAAAGAACGACCAGTAAATCTCCGCCCAACATGGCTGGATTTGGGCCATTGCTGTTTCCAGGAAGCCGGGACGTGCAACATTCCGATGTCAATGATGAACAAAATTAGCATTTACGGCATTTATGCCTCGACATAAGACACACAGGCATCGCTTTCTGGCCATTATAAACAAATACAAACAGATACATATTAACAATCATTACCCCTATCCCCTCAGAGAATTCATGCTTTTCCATACCCCGATACCCCTTTTTGCCCCCCACCTACCGGGGTACTTTTTCTGATAGGTACTAGCTCACGCATGTGAAGTCTGCTTTCCTTCGGGTTTTCTACCTATTCCCGCAACGTGACCGGGTTCCAGCCGCAAGGAGCAACAGGACCCCGACCATCAAGAGCATATCCGTAGCGCTGGTTCCCTTAGAGGGATCGCCAGCACCGCAGCCAGCAGTCTTGTTGCTGCCAGTCTCCTCGCCTTCACCCTCCATGGCTTCATCTTCACGAACCAGCGGTTGCGGCCCCTTCGAGACGACAAAACTAACGGCGGAACCTTGGGCTACGCTCACTCCGGCCAAAGGATTCTGTTCGAAAACCATCCCCGCCGGAAGGTAGGCATTGTACCCCTCGGTTACGGTCCCTACCACGAGTCCGGCGCTCAAGATGGCCGCTTCCGCGTCCGCCTGGAGCATATCGATCAGACCCGGAACCGCTACTAGCTCCGGCGCTTCACCTTCGCCTTCAACCACCGGCTCGCCTTCGCCTACTAACTCCCCTTCGCCCGTCGGCTCTCCCTCGCCTTCGGCGGATATTTCGCCTTCGCTCGGGGCTTCACCCTCGCCTTCGGACGGTTGCGGACCCTTGGACACCACGAGAGACACCGTGCTGCCCGGAGACACTTGCATCCCGCCCGTAGGCGTCTGCCGAATCACGCTGCCCGTCGCCAATACGGAGCTATACTCTAAGACCACGGCCCCCGGCATGAGCCCGGCAATGGCGAGCGCTTGTTCAGCATTGCCACGGGTCATACCAATCACATTGGGGACTGTGATGTTGACCGCCACTTCCCCTTCGCCCTCGGCCACCGGTTCTATTTCACCTTCACCTTCACCTTCAGCTACCGGTTCGCCTTCTCCTTCCACCGGAATCGGCAGTACTTGAACAATTCGCGTAACCGGGTTGGCAGGATTTCCCGAAGAATCGCTGACGGTGTAGGTCACGTAATAGACCCCAGTCTGGGTGGTGTTCACGGTGCCTTGGACTATGACCTGCGTGCTAATGTCTCCGTCATAGAGGTCGGCGGCTGTAGCGCCCGCATCGGTGTAGGGCGTGCCGACCTCAATCTGGACAGAAGGACTTCCCAGAAGAGTAATGACCGGCAAGCGGGTATCGCGCACATGAATCATGCGGATGACTGTCGGCGCGGCATTGCCGGACCTATCCTGCACGTCATATGCCACGGGGTAGTCGCCGATCACGGAAGGATTAACCATCCCGGAAATCATCACCGCGCTGGTTAGATCGCCGTCATAGGCGTCCGATGCAGATGCCCCAGGTTCTGTGTAGCCGTCCACCTTCGCTTCCAGCGTCATCTCCGGCGCGCCCATGAGTTGAATCACCGGAAGGGTATCGTCGTACACATGCACAAGCCGAGTGACCGGCACGGCGGGATTACCCGAACTGTCGCTCACCCTGTATTGCAGCGGATAGGTTGCGATAACGTTCTCATCCACGGTTCCGGACACATCGACCATAGACGTAAGGTCGCCATCGTAGATATCCCATGCCGAATAACCCGGTTCGGCAAATAGGCCCCCCGCCAGTATTCGCATGTCCGATTCCCCCTCCAGCACGATGGAGGGCGGTGTGCTATCCACTACATGTACCTTGCGTATGACCGGTATGGCGAGATTGCCCGCAGCGTCCGAAACGGAATAGGTAAGCGGGTAATCGCCGATGAGATTGCTGTCCACCTCGCCCTCGACCACGATCAACGGCGAGATATCCCCATCGCGTTCATCCTGGGCAATGGCCCCAGGTTCCGTGTAGACATCCACCTTCGCTTCCAGCGTCATCTCTGGCTCGCCTTCAAGGGTGATAACCGGGGCCTCCGTGTCGGGGCATCGCCAATCGGGATCGCTGATCGTCACCACGGCTTCGCATGTGTCCGTGTTTCCGCTGGTATCGGTCACGGTCAGGGTGACGGTATTCACACCCAGATTGGCGCAGGTGAACATCGATTGCGACAAGGCCATCGACGCGATGCCCTGGCCATCCGTGCTGCCATTATCGACTTGCTGCGCCGTGATGCTTGCCGTGCCATCCTCACCCAGATCCACGCTTACGGCCTGGCATGCGGCGAAGGGTTTCGTGGTATCCACCACATGTATCGTGCGTGTAATCGAGGTGGCCACGTTGCCTGCCGTGTCCGAAACGTCGTACGTCAATGTGTAGATACCAAGGAACGTTGTATTGACTGAACCCGTTACCACAATATGCGCCGTGATGTCTCCATCACAATTATCCGTCGCCATAGCGCCGGGATCGGTAAAGACTGAACCGCTTTCAACGGTCATTTCTGTAGCGCCAACGAGTTGAATCACTGGCGTTGTGGTGTCCACCACGTGTACCGTTCGGACAACCGGCGTCGCGACATTGCCCGCCACGTCGGAAACGTTGTAGGTCAGGGTATAGTCGCCTACTATGCCAGTATTCACCGAACCCGAAACCACGACATCGGCACTAATGTCACCATCGCAATTATCCGTTGCCGTCACGCCAGGATCCATGAAGATTGAGCCGCCCTCGACAGTCAGTTCGGCAGTTCCGGCAAGTTGAATCACCGGAGCCGTCGTATCCACCACATGGACCGTTCGGACAACCGGTATGGCCGCGTTACCCGCCGCGTCCGAGACGTTGTACGTCAATAGGTACGCCCCGACGGCTGCGGTATTTACTGATCCCGTAACTACGATATGTGCCGTGATGTCTCCATCGTAATTATCCGTGGCCGCCGCGCCGGGATCGGTAAAGACCGCCCCGCCTTCAACAGTCAGTTCGGCAGCCCCAATAAGTTGAATCACCGGTTTTGTGGTGTCCACCACAAGGACCATGCGAGTAACCGGCGTCGCTGCGTTTCCCGCCG
>Ga0172370_10007188_pt1 | contig 13723 bp, 10 predicted proteins | sample LakKiv5m_FD_114538 | JGI IMG/M metagenome (GOLD analysis project Ga0172370, IMG submission 114538) | Freshwater microbial communities from Kabuno Bay, South-Kivu, Congo - kab_022012_11.5m | ecosystem: Environmental > Aquatic > Freshwater > Lake | place: Democratic Republic of the Congo...
CGCCAAAACTCTGACCCACCTGATCAATGAAATCGCCTAAAGCCACATCAGCGGCATTCTGGACATAGGCTCCCCAGCCTTCGGTGATGAACAGCGGCTTCTGGCCCTTGCCGCCAGAGGCCACCCAAACAGCGGTGTCATGGCCGATTTGACGCGCCATGCCCTCTAAAGACACTTTAAAAGACTGAGCCATTGAATCCTTTAGCTCATCCTTCATGTGATCCCACCATTCAGCGCGTTGACTAACCCTTAATGCCGTCATGATTCTTTTGCTGACGTCTTCAGATATTTTTATATTTTGCGTATCTAGGCATTTTATCAGCGCCAATATATCAGCAGAAGTCATTCTGCCTCCGGCAACCTTAAAACCAGGACAAGAAAATGTTATTCCATTAACCATCACATCAGAATTATCCATCATGGAAACACCGGTTAACCCGGCAACTTCCTGCGCCAAAACAGTCCTTCCAAAAAGGAAGACTGTCAGCAAACTTATGATAAATATGGCAAACTTTTTGGACATAATTGACTAAAGAAGCAGAAACTATCTAACTCTAAACTTTAAATAAAACAAAGAAAACATCGCGCCGGCGATAAAAATAACATTCCAGCCTGGCGCGAAAAATTGTAATAAAATCAAACACAATAAAATCGCTAAAATTTTTCCAATTACCAGTGACATTTCAAAAAACACAATCGTACCCATAGTAGAGCCGTTTTGCGCGTGGTGGTAAACTGACGCCATAATCGGCACTGACACAGCTTGCTTGGCAATGCGCGAATAGGCGTCAATAACTAAAATACTAAAAAGGCTTCTGGCAATCAGCCTGATTAGCCAAGCAAAAACATAAAAAACGGTGCCATAACGCAATAAACTGCCACGATCGCCCTGATCCGCTCTTTTACCGATAAACAAAAGGACTACAGTTGCCACAAAAGTCGAAATAGCCGACAATAATCCTAAACCTAAAAAATTAGAAATGTTCGTAAACATGAAAATCGGCCACAACACCAAAACAATCAATTCCTCGCCATAACCGAAGTGCGCCATCATAGCGCCCCGATGCTCTTTAGCAAAAAGTTTTCGAAACGCCTCCTTAAAAGAAAAATCATGCGGGACAAAAACTTCCTTAGTGACTAACATTGGCACATTAGAGGCTAATATGAGTAGCGACACCACAATAAATAAAACCTTAAAACCGTAAAGCTGAATGATAAAACCGCCGATCAGCGGACCCAAAATAAAAACAACGGCTTCCAGCGCCCACAAATTACTAATTTCCCGACCCTGCTCGCCGTCAGCGGCAAACTTGGCGAAATCGCCGTGATACGCCGGCCAATAAAACATCTTGGCCAGAATGTAAGAAACAATGGCCGCAGCAATAAACCACCAGCTTTGGCTTGATAAGAATAAAAACAAATACAAGCTAATATGAAAAACAGAAGATAAAGCAATGGAATTCTCATAACCGACGCGCTTGGCAAAACGCGCGCCTAGCGGGATGCAAAAAAAATAAACCAAATAAATAATTAAATAGAAGCCCAAAACCAATTCTAAAGCATTTTTCAGGTTGAATAATTTAATAAAAATATTATATAAAAAAACCGGCTCGAAAATACTGACCATGGCGACCGCAAAATCCAAGATCAATGTCGAAGCATAAAGCTCGCGCACTTGGCGCGTCAGTCGTCTGGCAAAAAATGATGAAGCGACGTCTAAAGTTTTATTGATCATGGTCTTAAAGTATTTTTTTAAGAAACTGGTAAGCAAAATAAAACGGCTGATCTAAAATCAAATCATAAGCGCCGGCGTATTCAGTCAATTCGCAATTAGGCGCAAAACCGATTTTGAAACGAGTGACTCCCGGCCAAGCTTTTTCATCCACTCCCCAAAAATCATAAACTTGGCAATTCTCCACTTTAGCCTTTTTTATCATTTCCCATTGCAACAAATACGGCGCCATTTTATCTCGAAATTCATAGTCGGAAGCGCCATGCAAATAAATCGAGGTTCGGCCAAAAGTGGCCATAATCGCCCCGGCAATGGCCTTATTTTGCCACTGGGCGAGCACTAATCTCACCTCGGGCATTTTCAGCTGTTTGAGATAATAACCCTTGGCGTGGCTTCGTATGCCGTCACGCTGGCAAGTTTTGACCATCATTTCCCAAAACACCTCAAATTCACCTGATTTGGATGTAGTAATTCTAACCCCGTGTTTGCTCGCTACTTTGATGTTATATCTGGTTTTAGGCTTCATTTGCGACAGTAATTTTTCTTCGCTTTCTGACAAATCCAAAATCAAGGTTTTTTTCGGTTGGACTTGGCCGACGAATTTCATTCCGGCTTTTTTCAACTCATTATCAGCCGTCCAGGCCGGATCCAAACGGACAAAAATCGCTTTTTCTTTTTGAGCCAACTTTTTTATTTCCAACCATAACGTTTCCAAATATTTTTGATCGCTAGTAATCGGTCCGCGAGGAGAGTAAAAATAATTCTGTCCCAATGGCAATTTCCGCTTAATTAACAAAGTTACTGCTTTAATTTTCTCCTTTTCCATGATTGCCAGGCGGAAAATGTTTTCCGCAGTCGATTTCTGGAATTCACCCCAATTCCAAGATTGCAAAAATCCGCCATCTAATGCCTGGCGGTTAACAAAATCATCCCAATCTTTTTGACTCAGATTTTCGTTAATTCTTATTTCCATTGTTTTTATTATAACACAAATTGAACAAAAATTAAAAATTATTATTAGATTATTTCCTTATTCGTCATCCTTATTGTCATCCTGAGGGAGTCTGCCTGCCGGTAAGCAGGATTGTAATCAATCGACCGTGAGGATCTCGTTTTTAAAACGGGATTGCCACGTCGACTGGATTACCAGTCTCCTCGCAATGACAGTAGCGGAAGGATTTGTCCGGGGATCCAGGTTTAATTCTGAATCACGTCTTGCTAAAACCTTCAAAATTTGTTATTTTAAATATTCCCTGCTAACATTATTAATATGAATAAAAAATTACCGCAAATCGCTATCGTCGGACGAGCCAATGTCGGCAAGTCAACTTTGTTTAATCGCTTAATCGAACAAGACAAGGCTTTAGTCTCGCCGATTTCCGGCACTACCCGCGATCGTAATGTCGGCATCTCTGCCTGGCGCGGCCAGAATTTTAAAATAATCGATACTGGCGGACTTGATATCGATGAAAAAATCCCGGCAGCCATCGGCCAAGGAATCGTCAAGCAAGCCTACCAAGCCATCAAAGATTCTGACGTGGTTTTATTTGTGATTGATTTAAATGACGGCGCTACACCGGTTGATCGCGATGTCGCCAAAGAACTGGTCAAAAACAATCTAAAAGACAAAATATTATTTGTCGGCAACAAAGCGGAAACCGCCAAATTGAAAAAATTTGATAACAGTATCTATAAACTAGGTTTAGGTGAGCCGATGTTAATTTCGGCCGCTTCCGGATCCGGTGTCGGCGATTTATTGGACGACATCATTACTCGCCTGCCGAAAAAATCCTTAAAACACGCGGCCTTGGAAATAAACGACGAAAAAAAAATCAAAATCGCGTTAGTCGGCCGGCCCAATGTCGGCAAATCATCGCTCCTCAATTCCATTTTGGGCGAGGAAAGAGTAATCGTCAGCGACATTCCTCATACCACTCGCGAAGCGCATGACACCGAGTTCCTATACAAAGATAATAATTTTGTCATTATTGATACGGCCGGCTTACGCCGAAAGAGCCGGATTGAACGAGGCACTTTGGAAAAAAAATCTGTCAATAAATCCTTAAACGCTTTGAAAGAGTGCGACATTGCTGTTTTAGTGACCGAGGTCAATAAAAAAATCGACGCTCAAGACAAAAAAATCACGCAGGAAATTTTGGAATCGGGAAAATCAGTGATTATCGCCGCCAACAAGTGGGATACCGTACCGAACAAAGAAACCAATACTATCAAGGAATTCGAAGATTATTACCGCGGAGCTTTTCCGTATTTATGGTGGGCGCCATTAATTTTTATTTCTGCCAAGGAAAATATCCGTACGCACAAATTACTGGATTTGGCTTTGGACATCAAAAAATCCCGCGAAACTACGATTACTGACAGCCAGTTGGATAAATTTTTGAAAATGAAAATCAAGCAGCACAAGCCGTCGCGAGGTAAGGGCTTGAAAAATCCTTATATTTACGAAATTACCCAAACCGGCACCAATCCTCCCCGCTTTATTATTTATGTTAATGACACCACTATCCTGCACTTTTCCTATATCAGATTCTTGCAAAACAATTTACGTGAGAAATTCAATATTATCGGCACTCCAATCCAGATTGAATTAAGAGATTGGAAAGAAGGCAAAAAAAAGTTATAAATTAGACTATTTCCTTATCCCGTCATCCCTATTGTCATCCTGAGGGAGATTGTAATCAATCGACCGTAAGGATCTCGTTTTTAAAACGGGATTGCCACGTCGACTGGATTACCAGTCTCCTCGCAATGACAATAGCGGGGGATTTATCCGGGATCCAGTGAACTTTCTAACATGGATCCCTGCCTTCGCAGGGATGACGAACTGCGGGTCGCTCATTACCGTATAAAATTAGCACCTGCCTACCGGCAGGCAGGCAAGATTTCGACACGGTCGCATTTAAATACGAATACAAATACGAAATTATAAATTTCAAAGAGATATGAAACTCATTATCGGACTTGGCAATCCCGGCAAAAAATATCAACACACCTGGCATAATGTCGGATTTTTGACCATTGACGCTTTGGCGGAAAATTTAGAGCTTAGCAAATTTAAAAAATCACTGAAATTCCAAGCGGAAATTGCCGAAGCTAAGTTTGACGAAGAAAAAATAATCTTGGCCAAACCGACGACTTTCATGAACTTGTCGGGAAAGTCAGTAAAATCATTAATGTCGTTTTATAAATTATCCGCCAAAGACCTGATTGTTATTCAAGATGATCTTGATTTGCCCTTGGGTAAAATGCGAATAGTGCAAAAATCTTCAGCCGGCGGACACAACGGCATCAAATCAATTATTGAAATCCTAAAAACTGACGACTTCTGCCGAATAAAAATCGGCGTCGCTGGTGAGAAAAAACCTTTAATGGATGCCGCCGATTACGTCTTGATTAATTTCACCGGCCAGGAAGCCAAAATCGTCAACAAGCAAACAACCTTAGCCGCTGAAGCGGTTTTAGACATAATAAAAAAATCGCCAGAAAAAGCGATGAATAAATACAACTAATGTTAACTAGACTTGTTCCTTATTGTCATCCCGAGCCTGCCTACCGGCAGGCAGGCTCCCTCAGGATGACAACAAGGATGACGGAACAATAATGTTGGCTAACAAAAAAATGATGACCAGAGTACTGCCTGTCAATAGATGAGAAACTGCCAGGAGGGGGGCAATTGCCATCAATTAACAGACAGAACTGTAATCACCATTTGCGCTCTTATTTTAGCAAAAGAAAAAACCGCTGTCAAGAGCCGAAAAAATACTACTTTTAAGCTTTTTTTATTTTATGGAGGATTTAAAATATTGGCTGGGCTTTTCCTTAATTAGAACCGTTGGACCAGTCAGATTCGCTTTAATCAAAGATTATTTTAATGACTTAAACGAGGCCTGGCACGCTAATTTGCCGGAGCTGATGAGTGCCGGTTTTCCAGAAAAACTGGCCGAAAGCATCATTATTGAACGATCTGAAATAAATTTAGACCAAGAACTGGAAAAATTAAGCTTGCGAGATATTAAATTCATTACGATTGAAAATCCGATATATCCGAAAATGTTAAAAGAAATTTATGATCCGCCTTTTGTCTTGTACTATTTGGGCGACATTAAATTCTTAAATGACTTCCCCTGCCTATCGATCGTCGGTTCACGCAAACACACTGTTTACGCCCAGCAAGTGACTGCCGATATCGTTGCTGACTTAGTTGCGGCCAAAATAAATATTATTTCTGGGCTAGCTTTGGGCGTTGACGCTTTAGCGCATCAAGCGGCTTTGAATAATCACGGACTGACCGCCGCGATCTTGGGCTCTGATTTGGATTGGGAAAATATCGGACCGAAAACTAATTTTAATTTAGCCAAGCAAATGCTGACCACCGGCGGAACAATCATTTCTGAGTTTCCTTTAGGTACTGCCGGATTCAAAGGCAATTTTCCTCAACGCAATCGCATTGTTTCCGGCTTATCCCAAGGAGTTTTAATTGTTGAAGCTGGCGAAAATTCCGGCTCATCAATAACAGCTAACTGCGCGCTAGACCAAGGACGAGACGTTTATGCCGTACCCGGCAGTATTTATAATCCCTGTTCTTTTGGAACCAATTTATTAATAAAAAAAGGCGCTAAGCTAGTCACTTCAGCTCAAGATATTTTAGAAGATTTTGAACTGGAAAAAATATTCAAAAAAACCGCTGAAATTCCAATTAAATTAGATAATCCGGAAGAAGAAACCATTATAAACTTTTTAACTTCGGAAGCGTCTCACATTGACAAAATAGCTCAAACCTGTAATATTAGGATTAATGTCCTCTCAAGTACGCTTATGACTTTAACCATGAAAGGACTCATCAAGGATCTTGGTGGCGGCAATTATATCAAAAAGAAATAATCTCTAACTTAACCTGGATCCCGGACATTCCTCAGATTACGTCGGAATTCCGGGATGACGAATAACAGGCAACAAACTATTATTCTTAATTCGTAATTAATTAGGACATGTCAAAAAAACTAATGATAGTGGAGTCTCCGGCCAAAGCTAAAACCATCGCTAAATATCTTGATAACGAATATATTGTCAGAGCCAGCGTCGGCCATATCCGCGATTTGCCGAAATCAAATAAGAACGCCATCGATATTCCCGGGGGCTTTATTCCTCATTATGAAGTATCACCAGGTAAAGAAAAGGTGGTGGCTGAACTTAAAAAATTAGCCAAAGATGCGACTGAAGTACTACTCGCTACCGACCCTGACCGTGAAGGCGAAGCTATCGCTTGGCATATTGCCCAAGCCGTAGGTTTAAAACACCCTAAACGGGTGGCCTTTCATGAAATCACTCCGACCGCCGTCAAAGAAGCTGTCAAACACCCGCGCAGTATCGATGAAAATTTGAAAGAAGCGCAAGAAGCGCGACGCGTTTTGGATCGCTTGTTCGGCTATGACTTAAGCGGACTAATTTGGCAAAAAGTGCGTTACGGCTTATCAGCCGGCCGCGTACAATCCCCGGCTCTAAGAATCATTGTTGAACGCGAAAAAGAAATCCGCGCTTTTATTTCGGAAAAATTCTGGGTAATCGATGCTGATTTGGAAGGCGAAAACAAGCAATCAGCCAAATTCAAATGCCACGAGGAACCTAAAACTGAAATAGAAAATAATAAAATCTTGGCAGCAGCCAAAGCCGGCAAATGGCAAGTGCAAGACATTACTGAAAGCGAAACTACCCGACGCGCTAAAGCGCCTTTTACTACTTCAACCCTGCAACAAGCCGCTTCGTCCCGATTAGGCTACTCGCCGGCTATTGCGATGCGATTGGCGCAAAAACTGTATGAAGCCGGACACATTACTTATATGAGAACCGATAGCACTACTTTGAGCGCCCAGGCAATGAAAGACATCAATGCCTTAGTGACCGAAAAATACGGCAAGGATTTTGCTAAGCCGCAAAAATTCTTGACTAAAAGCAAAAACGCCCAAGAAGCGCATGAAGCCATCAGGCCGACTAATTTCAATAATATGGATTGCGGCGCCACGCCTCAAGAAAAAAAGCTATACCAACTAATCTGGCAACGGACTGTCGCTTCGCAGATGGCTGATGTTAAGGGTTTAAAAACTAAAGTTATCGCTCAAACGGCCGGCGCGCCTGATTTTATCGCTGAAGGCTTTAGAGTGACTTTTTTAGGCTGGCACAAAGCGGATCCGAAAGCTAAAAGCGAGGAAGTTGAATTGCCAAAATTTAACAAAGGCGAAAAACTGAAATTATTAGACATTAACTCTTTAGAAAAACAAACTGAACCACCGCACCGCTATAGCGAAGCCGGCTTAGTTAAAGAATTGGAAAAACGAGGCATCGGCCGGCCATCGACTTATGCTTCAACAGTCAAAACCATCCAGGATCGCGGCTATGTAATCAAAGAGAATAAATCCCTGCAACCAACTGATACCGGCGAAGTGGTCAGCGATTTTTTAAGCGAATACTTTAGTTTATATATTTCTGATGATTTTACTGCCAAAATGGAAGATGAGCTGGACGAAATCGCCAAAGGTCAGGATACCTATATCCACACCTTAAAAGAATTTTACGGACCTTTTACCAAAGAAATAAAAAGTAAAAAATCAATCGACAAGCTTACTGATTTAGGCCCGGCGCCAAAAGGAACCGTCTGCCCCGAGTGCGGTGGCGAAATGATCATTAAATTAAGCAAGGGCGGCAAATTCTATTCTTGCACTAAGTTTCCCGATTGCTCTGGCGCCTTAACCATAGAGGGCAAGTTTTTGGAAGGACCAAAAGACACCGGAGAGATCTGTCCGCAATGCGGCAAAGGGCATTTAGTCGAACGCGACGGCAAATTCGGCAAATTCGTGGCTTGCGACAAATATCCGAAATGCAAATTCATTAAAAAAGACGAAGCCGCTGAAGCTGAACGCGCCAAAGCCGCTGATACCGGGGTCAAGTGTCCGGAGTGCAATGCCGGAACTATGGGCGAACGACGCGGCCGTTATGGTGTGTTTTACGGCTGCAGTAATTATCCTAAATGCAAAAATATCATCAAAACCAAACCGACTGGAGAATTGTGTCCTAAGTGCGGCAAATTAATGATGGAGGGCACTAAAACCATTCCGGATCGTTGCTCGGACAAAAATTGCCCTAACCATAATCCCGGTAAAATAAAAAAATGACAATTTTACGGGACAAGCCCGCACCAGCTTGCCAAATAAATCACCTCTTGTTACGTAGCCTGCTACATAATAAAAACCCCTCACGATTTGATTCGAGAGGGATTTTTTATAAAAAGCTTTCTTATTTCAATAATATCCACTGAGATGAGGGTAAACCCTGGATACCATATGAACCGTACCAATCACTACTGCTAGCATTATGTTGTATCGCCGACAGATCAGACCAAATAAACCTATTTTCTCCGGAAGCAACCACATCATTATAAGTCATTGGACTGGTACTAGTGGAAAAATTACCTTCAATTTGCGTACTAAGGCTATCGCCAAATCTCAATGTTCCGTTAATCAGACAACTTAAAGCATAATTTTGGCTGGATCCATTCGCAATAACTTGTTCATTTGACAAGGTTATATTAATATCTGGCTTATTAATTTGTATTAATGCTGCCGATGTCGATGCATTATTAATCAGCGAGCAGTTAGACAAGGTGGAACTGGCATTGCTTAAATAATATTTGAAATTGATTTTTTTCCAAGAAACATAACCGGTAGAAGAGGCAAAAATTGTAAATTTAGCAATGGTATTTACGCCATTTGATAAAACTTGAGAAGGCAAAGACATTGGCGCAACCACTGGCTTTGATTTGGGCTGAGGAACCAAGGGCAAACAAGCTCCATTTTTGCAGCCATTGGGACAAATTCGCCAAAAAGCAGAACCATATATATAAGCTCCGCTTCTTCTACCGTTTGAATTGCAATATCTTTCAATCATGCCGCAATTTTTTGTCTTATCCGTGCAAGAAGCCACTTGCGCGCCATTTAATGTGCAATAATCGCCGTAACTCTTTGTGCCATCATAAGAGTCTTTAACATAACCCAGCATATTATAATTTTTTCCGCCATCAGTATCAGTACAAGTCGATCTTGTTGTTAAGTTAGTGACTCCAGCCATCATAACTGAACCAAAAGCGGCGATCAGTGTCAAACAAGAAACAATCAAAACACCCATGCCAATGCCAATTTGCGTTTCGGTGGCCACCGCCGTCTCCATAACCGGCGCTGACATTTCCGGCATGATCGGCGCTGAAGAAATCTCCGGCAAATTTTTCAAAACTTTCTTAGTTCTGACTGAAGCCGGTTTCTTGCTAACCGATCCAGCCGATGCTGTCACCTTCCGAGGCATAAATTTTAAATTTAAATTAGTTGATGAATTTATTATAACATATTTTTTAATAAAGCAACAATCAAAAATCTATTAGACAAGACGAGAAACTTTTCCTATAATACAGTCAAAGCAAAAATGACCAACGACCCCCAACAAGAGTTTGAAAAACTCCTAAAACTAATAGAACTCAATCAAATCGCTGGAGATTTGGATATGTTAAAGCTGGCGTACGACTTCGCCTGCGAAGCTCATGCCGGCCAAACCCGCGTTTCCGGAGCGCCCTATATTATCCACCCCCTAGCTACCGCCAGAAAGCTAGCCGAAATGCGACTGGACATGCCAACGATTATCGCCGGCCTGCTTCATGACGTGCCAGAAGACACCAAAGTCACTTTAGGCGATATTGAAAAAAATTTCGGACCTGAAGTTGCTAAGCTGGTCAGTGGCATCACCAAGCTCGGACAATTAAAATACCGTGGTATGGAACGCTACGCCGAAAACTTGCGAAAAATGTTTGTGGCCATGAGTGACGACATCAGGGTCATCTTAATCAAATTCGCTGATCGCCTGCACAACTTAAAAACTCTGGATGCCTTACTGCCGGAAAAACAATACCGCATCGCCAAAGAAACTTTGGAAATTTATGCGCCGATCGCTGATAGATTATCGATCGGCAAAATCAAAGGCGAGCTGGAAGATCTAGCCTTCAAATACGTTTATCCTGAAGATTACAAATGGATCAGTACTTTGATACCGCGGGAATATAAAACCAAAGAAAAATATTTGGCTAAAGTAAAAAACGAAGTAGAAAAAAAATTAAAAGCCGAGAACATCGAACTTAGCGAGATTTCTCTGCAGGGCCGAACAAAACATTTATACAGCTTATATAGAAAACTGCTTCGTCCCAATATCAATCGCGACATCAGTAAAGTTTATGATTTGATCGCCCTACGATTAATCGTACCCACTATCGCTGACTGTTATGGCGTCTTGGGCGTTTTGCACGGCATATATCGTCCGATGCCCGGCCGAATCAAGGATTATATCGCCAACCCCAAGCCCAACGGCTACCAGTCGCTTCATACCACTGTTTTCACTAATGACGGCGAAGTGGTGGAATTCCAAATCAGAACGCCAAACATGCACGAACAAGCTGAATTCGGCATAGCGGCGCATTGGAATTACAAAGAAACCGGCGGCCGCATCAACAAAAATTTGAAATGGCTTGATGAGCTGGTTAACTGGCAAAAACAGATAAAAGATAACGACCAATTTCTGCAAACGATAAAATTCGATATTTTTCAAAATCGCATCTTTGTCTTTACGCCCAAAGGCGACGTCATTGACTTGCCCGACGGTGCTACGCCGATTGATTTCGCCTATCATGTCCATAGCTCGCTTGGCGACAAATGCGTCGGCGCCAAAGTCAACGAGCAGTTAGTCAGTTTGGGACAACAACTTAAGAGCGGCGATATCATCGAAATCATTACTGATAAAAACCGCAAAACTCCCAATCCTGATTGGCTGGAAATGGTCAAAACATCCATGGCGCGAAGTAAAATCCGCACCGCTATCAATAAAATAAAACCAAAATAAAAACCGCGGAGCATTGGGGCTGTCCCAAAACTCCCTTTTTGATGATTTTCCAAAAAAATTTCAGCTAATTTTAGCTCCTAATTTTTGAAAAATTCCTAAAAAATCGAGTAATGGGACAGCCCCCATTGCCGCGGTTTTATAATGAAAAATAATTACGATATTTTCCTGAAAATTTCCACCAATTCCCCGTTGGAAAAAAACTTGATAGTAATCTGTCCGACTCCGCCGTGGCGTCTGATTTCCACTTTTGTCCCCAAGACCGACGCTAATTGATTTTCCATCTCCCTGATTTCCGGATCATGGCTCAAATTCCTGATTTTCTTCTTAATCACGACTTCCTTAGCCGCCTTTTCCGCCTCGCGCACCGTCATCTTGTTTTCCAAAATATTTTTCATGCCATCAACCTGATCTTCCAAAGGCAAACCGGCCAAAGTGCGGGCATGACCCTCAGTCAATCTCCCCTGCCAAATAGCCTCTTTAACCTCATCGTGCAAATTCAAAAGCCGCATAAAATTAGAAACCGCGCTAATGCTTTTACCGACTTTTTTGGCGACACCGCCAAGATCTAAATTGAATTCATCCAATAATTTCCTATAAGCGGCGGCAGTTTCCAGCGGATTCAAATTCTCGCGCTGCAGATTCTCAATCAGTGCGATCTCCATCTTTTTCTGCTCGGTCAATCCGCGGACAATCGCCGGCACAGTTTTTAGTCCGATCAATTTTCCGGCGCGCAAGCGCCTTTCTCCGGCAATCAACTGCCAATCATTGCCTTCTTTGCTGACAATCAATGGTTGAATAATGCCATGTTCCTTGATTGACTCTCCCAAATCAGCTAATTCCGCTTCTTTAAATTGCTGGCGCGGCTGATGCGGATTCGGCGTTATCCGATTAATTGGCAGTTCCCAAATTTTTTCATTCGAATTCAAAAATTCTGCCACCTCACCGTCAGCCATCATCGCTGAAGAAGCGATGTCGGTAATTTTTCTGCCGGGAATCAGCGAGCTTAAGCCGCGACCCAAACCTGATGCTCTAGTTGTCATATATTTAAGAAGTATATATTAAAAATTCTCTGGCTAGACGCTCATAAGCCTTGGCGCCTTTGGACTTCGGATCATAAGCCATGATTGATTGGCCATAACTCGGTGCCTCGGATAAACGGACGCTGCGAGGAATGACTGAACGGAAAATCTTACTCGGAAAATAACCGTACAATTCGCGCAAAACATCATTGGCTAATTTAAAACGGCTATCGTACATCGTTAGGACGACGCCCAAGATATCCAATTCCGGCTTTAAATTTTCCTTAATCAAGCCAATCGTATCAACTAGCTGTCCCAAACCTTCCAACGCGAAATACTCGGCTTGCACCGGGATCAGAATCTGATCGGCGGCGGTGAGCCCGTTTAAAGTTAGCAACCCCAAAGATGGCGGACAATCAATGATAACATAATCAAAGTCGTTTTTGATATCTAATAGATTGTCATACAAACGGAATTCGCGACGCTCCAAATTAACAAATTCAACATTAGCGCCAGCTAGCGACGGCGTGGATGGCGCGACAAAAAAATTAGCATGACTGGTCGGCGACAAAATGTCACGGAAAGAATGTGGACCAACCAATACTTCATAAACCCCGCGATCCTGTTCTTTAGACACACCCAAACCGGAAGTAGCATTGCTTTGCGGATCCAAATCAATTAAAAGGACGGACTTGCCAAAACTGCTTAAGTAAGCGCCAAGGTTAATAGAAGTGGTTGTTTTGCCCACCCCCCCTTTTTGATTTACAATAGAAATTATCTTGCCCATAACACAGTTATTATAACAGAAAAAACCTTACTTGACAAAAACTTTTTTTACCATTAAAATAATAAAGTGATTTTAAGCCCGAGTGGCGGAATTGGTAGACGCGCACGACTCAAAATCGTGTATAGCAATATGTGAGAGTTCGATTCTCTCCTCGGGCACTTGGCACAACCAAATCCAAAAACAATCAAAAATAACGCGGGGTAGAGCAGTCTGGCAGCTCGCTTGGCTCATAACCAA
>Ga0172370_10007190_pt1 | contig 13720 bp, 10 predicted proteins | sample LakKiv5m_FD_114538 | JGI IMG/M metagenome (GOLD analysis project Ga0172370, IMG submission 114538) | Freshwater microbial communities from Kabuno Bay, South-Kivu, Congo - kab_022012_11.5m | ecosystem: Environmental > Aquatic > Freshwater > Lake | place: Democratic Republic of the Congo...
AAAAACGGAATGCAGGAAGTGGCGATGGATACGACTTGATTGGAACCGACATCCATGTAATCGACATTATCCACCATGGCGATCGTCGGATTCAATTTGACGCGGGCTTCGATCTTGGGCACGGTAAAATAGCCATGCTCATCAACCTTGGTCGTGTAGGGAGTGGTGGTGGAACGGGATTCGACAATCGCATCGATGTAAACGATTTCATCAGTGACACGGGATTTGACCGCAATGGTTTTTAAATTGGCATTCTTGGCCAGAGCCTTGGCATCATCGGCGGAAATTTTTTCGCCCTTGGAAACAATGACCGTTCCGTCTTCCGCCTTCAAATCAACGCGAGCGATTTCTCCGGCCGCATCCTTGCCGTCGTTTCTGACATTATTCTTGACTCTGTAATACGGAGCTTCGATAAAGCCGTAATCATTAATGCGGGCATAACCGGCCAAATGGCCGACCAAGCCGATGTTCGGGCCTTCCGGAGTGGCGATCGGGCAGATTCTGCCATAGTGCGTCTGATGCACATCGCGGACTTCGAAGCCGGCTCGTTCGCGGGACAAGCCTCCCGGGCCGAGCGCCGAGATGCGGCGTTTATGCTCCAGTTCGGCCAAAGGATTCACCTGATCCATGAATTGCGACAGCTGGGAAGACATGAAGAATTCTTTGACCACGCTCATCAAAGGCCGAGCATTGATAAGTTTAGTCGGAGTCAGAGTCGTGACATCCAAAGTGGACATGCGGTCCTTGATGATCCTTTCCATGCGAGCCAAGCCGATGCGGAACTTAGCCTGCGCCAATTCGCCGACCGCTTTGACGCGGCGGTTGCCTAAGTGATCAATATCGTCGGCCGGTTCCTGAGTCAGGCTCAAGCGGATGATCTCTTTCATGATATTGACGATATCTTCCTTCAGCAGGACGCGCGACTCCTTATTGATCTCGCGATCGATCATGAATCTCTGGTTCATCTTGTATCTGCCGACGGCGCCGAAATCATATCGGGAAAAATTAAAAAACATGTTATCAATCAAAGACTTGGCGTTATCAGGCGCGGCCAGATCTCCCGGACGGATGCGCTTGTAAACCTCGATCAAGCCCTCGGCTTCGTTTTCCGAAGCGTCTTTCTTGATGGAAGCTTCCAAGAATTCCTCGGCTCCCTCAAAGCCCTCGAAGAGAGCCATGATCTGCTCATTGGAAGAATAGCCGAAAGCGCGCAGCAGCGCGGTGGCGGAAACTTTTCTCTTCCTGTCTATTTTCACCCAAATCACCTTATTGGCGTCAGTCTCGAATTCCAGCCAGGAACCGCGATTAGGAATCACCTTGGCGCCGTAAAGATTGCGATCCACCGACGGAACGGAAGTGAAGAAAACGCCGGCTGAGCGGACCAATTGCGAAACGACGACGCGTTCGATGCCATTGATGATAAAAGTCCCGCGGTCAGTCATCAGCGGAAAATCGCCTAAATAAATCTCCTGATCCATTGATTGGCCGGTCTTCTTGTTTTCCAATTTGATATTTACCCGTAGAGGAGATTCGTAGGTAATATTCTTTTCCTTAGACTGGACCTCATCGAATTTCGGTTCATCCAAGTAATATTGATCAAAATAAACTTCCAAATCGCGGCCGATAAAGTCGGTAATCGGGGAAAATTCGTCAAAAAGCTCCCTTAATCCGGTTTTCCAAAACCATTCATATGACTTTTTTTGCAATTCGATCAAATCGCCTGGCTGAAACTTCGTTTTCGACAACGGCGCGAAATTAATGCGCTCGGCACTGATTTTTTGTTTAGACATAAAAAAGCCCTCATTTCTCTTAATTTAGCCAAATTTATTTGGCTACTCTAGATTTTGAAATGAGATTTAGCAATTAATTATTAAGTTTTTTCTGAAATAAAGACACTAATTTGGGCGTTATATTAGTGCAAAGTTCTCCCTTTCCCAATTTAAGCGATTAAATGAGGATTTTTAGGAGCCATTAACCATGGAGACAACAAAATTTCTGTTACAATTATATTAACAGAAACGAAAAAATAAGTCAATGACTTTTTTGACCTCGTGCCAAATAAATAATTTTTGTCAAATTATTATTTATATTTATCTTATTTTAGATAAATTAACCTCTTTACTTTTAAACCTTCCATCCGCTAAGGCGGAGTTATCCACAATGTGCAATACCAGCGAATTATAGCTTCTGCCCTTGCCAAAACGGCTATTTTGGACTAAGCTACTGGCCACAGGTATCTTGTAATTTCATTATACCAAAAACCATAATTCCTTACAAAAAGTTGTCAACACCCTCAAGGAGGATTATCATGAAAACCGCAAGAAAACTGCTCAGATTGATCGTGCCGGCCTATTCGGAATTCAATATTTACACAAGCATTGCCAAAAAAACCACTTGCCTGGGACTGGTGGCCGTGGCTTCGGCAGCCAATAAAGTTCCGGGCTGGGAAGTGGAAATAATTGACGAGAATAATTGCGCCAATCGCGCCTGGCCGCCTAACGCCGGCGATGGACGCATCGATCACCGCGAATTGCAAAGGCTGAGGCCGGCGACGATCGCCGGATTCTACGGCAGCATGAGCTCATGCATTCCCCGCATCTATAAGGTGGCAAAAATTTATCAACAGCTTGGCGCCGTCACCATCGTCGGCGGCTATCACGCCAGATCGCTCCCGCAAGACATGCTGGATAACGGCTTGGATATCGTGGCGCTTGATGCCGGCGAACAATCCATGCTTGACCTGATGAGCGCCTATGATTCCTATCTGCAATTCGGCTATCCGCCGCAAAGAGGTATTGATCTGGCCGCATTTTTCCATCGGGTTTCCCAAGCCGCCTTCATGAGCGACGGCGAGCTGTTCATGACGCCGGCAAAATCGCAAATTGAAAATTGCCAACCATGGCCACTGCCCGATTACGGCCTGATGCGCTACGCCAAAATCAAGATCTATCAGGTCAATTGGCTGCGCGGCTGTCCGTACAATTGCGAATTCTGCGCCGTCAAGGAAAAAGTTGATTTTGCGCCGGCGGAAGAGTTCATGGCGCGGATAGAATACCTTTATGAGAAATTCGGCGCCAAAAAATTCTTCATCGTGGACGACCATTTCGGCGGTAATTTGGATAACCAGAAATATTACGACGAAACGATCGAACTATTGAAACTGCTTCAAGAATATCAGAAAAGGATCGGCAAGCGGTTATCCTTCACTATCCAAATCCGCCTCAATCAAGCCATGAAAACAGAATTGCTCCGCGAGATGAGACTCGCCGGCATAGATCATGTCTGTATCGGCTTTGAATCGCCGATTGACGATGAGCTGATGCGGATGAAAAAAGGCTATAAATCAGCCGACATGGTTGAATGGTCCAAGATGTGGCTCAAAGCCGGATTCTTCGTCCATGGCATGTTCATCTTCGGCTATCCGGAAAAATTAGAGGCGATTAATGATCTGAAATCGGATAAACAGCCGAAATTAAGCATCAAAGAACGGGCGGCGATCTATCGCCGCTTCATCAAACAATCCAAGATCAGCACAGCCCAGGTCCTTTTGGCCGTGCCTCTGCCGGGCACGGAATTGCGCGCCCGACTAGAACAAGAAGGCCGGCTTTACCCGCTGGAATGGATTGATTGGGAATATTATGACGGGCAATTCCCGCTTTATGATCCGCTGGTCTGCTCCCCGCAAGAATTGCAGCAAGCCATGGGCAGCATCATGATTAAATTCTACAGTTTCCGGCATTTGTTCAATGTCATGACCTCGCTGCTTTTCCATTTCCCACGCATCGTTTTTCCTTCAGCATTAACGCTGCTGACCTTCAGAGTCAATTGGATCAAAAAGGCATTCAATGATTGGCGCGATAAGTATTTTCGCAACGAGTCAATCCGTTTCGGCGGCTGGTTCATCATTCGGCTTTGGCAGAAGAAATATCGCAACAGCGACTTTCCCAATAGGCTGAAAAAAGCCCAAGAATCATTGGGAAAGAAGTAGACGACAATCGCACATTTTAAAACCGTCAGCTCAAGCCGACGGTTTTTATAATCTTTCCAATTCCTCCCTCACCACTTCCCTTTCATCCCAAGGAATCTTCTCGCCATTCTTACTGCAGATCGCCTGCTCCGAACCCTTGCCGGTCAAAAGCACAAGATCGCCCGGCTTAGCCAGAGACAAAGCCAATCTGATCGCTTGGCGGCGATCCAAGACTTTAAAGACATTCTCGCCCAAAGCATGTCCGGCTCCGACTGCGCCAGCAGCCACCGCGTCAATGATCGCCTGCGGATCATCGTCATAAGAATCTTCATTAGTGACGATCTGGATATCAGCGTTTTTAGCCGACAACTCTCCCATTATCGGTTGGCGCGCCTTATCGCGGCCGCCGCCGCATGAACCGAACACATGAACAATTTTATTGTTCATAGATGCCAACTCATGCAATTTTATCGTTTCAAATAACTGCTTAAGCGATTCCGGTTCCGGCGCATAATCAACGATGACTGTTAAATTCCTATCATTCTCTATGAATTCCATCCTGCCGGGCATCACCTCTATCATTTCTAAAGCTTTGCGGCAGATATCTAACGATATGCCTTGAGAAACAGCGACGGAAATCGCCGCCAGAGAATTGTAAATATTGAACCGGCCGAATAATTTTAGATCAAATTTCGTCTCTCCGACGGCAAAACTGACGCCATTTTTACCGTAAGCGATATCGTTTGCCATAATTGAATCTTGATCCTTCAGACTGAACACAATTTTTTTCTCGATATTGAAATCCAAAAATTCCCTGGCGTACGTATCATCGCCATTGACGACGATCGCCTTGGCGATTTTCTGGCCGGCAATATATTTTTCCCGCAATTTTTCCAAATGCTTGAATAGCTTAAGCTTGGCCGATTTATAATTCTCAAACCCGCCATGAGCCTCAAGATGCTCCGGAGTCAGATTGGTAAAAACGCAAATATCATAATGGATGCCTAAGTGGCGGAACTGTTCAATGCCTTGGGACGATGTTTCAATCACCGCATATTGACAACCGGCAAAAACCATGTCAGACAACATTTTTTGCAAGGCGAAACGGCCGAGCATCGTCATCTTCTTATCATTGAGCCGTTCCTTATCCGCAACCTTGAATATCGCCGTGGATGCCGCTCCCACCTTATATCCTGCCTCTTCCAATACCTTGGCGATCAGCGAAACAGTCGTCGTCTTGCCGTTAGTGCCGGTGACGCCTACAACGACCAGCTTTTCCGACGGCCGGCCATAGTAAAGATCGGCCAAAATCGCCAATAACTTGTGATAGGCGTTAACCAACGCTTCGGGCGCATATTTGCGGATTAATCTCATCATATATAGCCAAATACTATCATAAACGGCCTATTTAATCAATTATCAAGCCATTGACTATATTATCTGATTATGATACAACTGTGCTACCGAATAACGCTCATTATAATCAGCAACAACTCAGGAAAGGATAAGGCCATGGCATTTACAGACGAACCGGCGCCGGAAGCTATAGATAAAAATCCGGATACGGCAGCCAAAGCAATTGAGACGGATGAGAATCAAGCGATAATAATCACTCCTGCAGAACTCAAAGAGGCATTGCAGCCGCTGGCCGATCAAGTCGCCGAAGTGGCGCAACAAGTGGCTCAGCTTACCGAAGAGCCGACTCCTATCCTAGCCAGTGAACCGCCAGTGACGATAGAAGCTGTGGAACAAAAAGTGACGGAGCAGATTTCTGCCGCGCTGGAACAGCATGAAGCGAAAAAAATTGAAGAAGCCAAAACGCAACCGGAAAAAACCGAGCTCAGCCAAGTGGTGAGCAATCTTGCTCCCCTGATCAAATCCAATTCCAATAGCTATGTCCTGGCTTTTCTGACTTTGATCTGCGCCGCCGGCATGATCATTTCTTCCGACCTGTATGTGGCAGAAAAATCCGCCAACGCCCAAGCGATCTCCCAAATAGCCGAAGACGCCGCCAAATCCGCCGCCCTGGACGCCGAAAAAATCCGCGACCTGGCGCAGGATGTCGTCCACATCCACCTGTTGAAGAACGAGAATATGGAACTGGCGATCCAAAAGAAAATGAACGCTTTGCGCAAGGAGGATCTGCCTGATTTCAAAGCCATACCGATGTCCTATGTCGATCCGGAAGTCGTCAAGGAAGTGACATACGACCTGCCGGACAGCGTCAGGAAACTGCCTTACGCCGAAGAGCTGGTTCTAACCGAGCTTAAGCGTGTCGCCAGTTACGCCGAGAAAGAGCTTAGCAAGAAAAAATGATGACTTTAGCCGTCAGTAAATAGCTGGCGGCTTTTTTTATCATTGCCTAATCGGGATTTTTTCTATATAATTCATCATATGTCCATAATTACCCAAATATTGGCTTGGATCGGATCGATGGCTATTGCCATCACCTTGGCTCTAGGTTATCCCGGAGTAGCTTTATTGATGGCGCTAGAGAGTACGGCTATTCCCTTGCCATCTGAATTGATCCTGCCTTTCGCCGGCTTTCTCTCAGCCACTGGCGAACTGAATATCTGGCTGGTATTGGCCGCGTCAATAATCGGCTCGCTCATCGGTTCTCTCTTTTCTTATTGGATGGGTTACTATGGCGGAAATAAATTCGTCTTGGCTTTCGGCAAATATTGCTTTTTGGATGTTGCCGACCTTTTAGCGACAAAGGAATGGTTCAGAAAACGCGGCGAATCTGTGATATTTTTTGCGCGTTTCGTGCCTGTCGTTAGACACCTGATTTCCATCCCGGCAGGCATCGGCAAAATGGATTTAAAAAAGTTCTTATTCTACACGATCTTGGGAGCGGGAGTCTGGAACGCGATATTGATCTGGGCAGGATTTTATCTGGGAGCGAATTGGCGGGAGATCAGGAATTACAGCGAGTATCTGTCGTTTGCCGTGGCCGGATTATTGGCAATCGGAGCTATCATCTTTATAATCAGACATGCCCGGCACCGGCATTTTAAGAAAAAAATCAAGATTGAATAATTATAAAAGCCCAAGACCAATGTCCGGGGCTTTTATAAGGTGTTTGAACAATGCAACGCTAATATCATTTCCTGCCCAAAATCTTCAACGCTTCCTTGATCTTCTCTCCGGCATCAGCTGATTTCGTCTGTTCCAAGGCCAAGCGGGCATCGCCCGAAGAATAGCCGAGTGACAGAAGCGCTTCCAAAGCATCGCCGAAATCATCGTTATAATTGACTGTGCCGGCGGCATATCCTATGCCCAGCTTATTCTTCAATCCGGTGACTATTTTCTCGGCTGTCTTCGGACCGAGTCCGGAAACTTTTGACAACAACTCATGATTGCCCGTTTGCACGGCTTGTATCAGATCAGACACCTTGGCTTTGCGCATTATCTCCAGAGAACTGCGCGGACCAATGCCGGATATCGTCAGCAACAATTCAAAAATCTCCAAATCTTCGCTCGTGGCAAAGCCGTATAAATCAAGCGCCGTTTCAGCCACTTGGGTATAGATAAAAAATTCCGCCTCGCTTCCCGCCGGCAATGAATCAAGGAAATTATTTGGCGCAAAAACCTTGTAACCAACACCGTTGACATCGACTACGGCGAAATTGTCTTTTTTTAAATTATTGGATTTGTGGCGGATCCGGCCGCGCAGATATGAAATCATAATTCCGATTGAACTTACTTAATGATACTAATAATAAGCGCATTTTACAATTTCTTGCGCAACAAGCCCCACTTCGCATCTAGGCCGTTGGGCGATTCAATGAAATATGTTTTCTGAGTTCCGCCATGGACTTCAGTCAGGCTGTCTCCGGCTTGATTCGTTATATTGCTGATTTTTAATTTATGAATCTTATGCGGAGTCAGCAATTCCAAATCATCGCCGATTTTGAATGAATTATGGATCCTGATTTCCATCTTTTTATTATCCTGTCCCGCCACTTCGCCGACGACTTGCCAATCGCTTTTCGCCTTGGAGGTTTCAAAATTCTGCCTTTTACCGCCGCCGATAGGCGCCATAAAGCCGGTGGTATAGCCGCGATTATCGATCTTCAATAATTCATCCTTCATTTCGGCCAGCACTTTCTTATCACCCAAATTATCCAGCGCTTTGCGATAAGCGCGCGACACGCACGCCGCATAATACTGGCTCTTGGTGCGGCCTTCGATCTTAAAAGATACGACTCCGGCCTTGGCCAAATCAGCCAGATAGCCAATCAGACACAAGTCCCGGGAATTCATGAAATACAGGCCTTTGCCATCTTCTACTATCTCGAATAATCTGCCGGGGCGAGAAGTTTCCTCGGCGTATATCTTATATGGCAAGCGGCAAGGCTGAGAGCATTCGCCGAGATTGGCGCTTCTCTTGGCCAATTCGGCGGACAAATAGCACCGGCCGGAATAACTCAAGCACATGGCGCCATGAACAAAGACTTCCAGTTCCATTTTCGGCGCGGCTCGATGGATTTTTTTGATGTCTTCCAACGACGCCTCGCGGCCCAAGATAATCCTTTTCACTCCGTTTTTCTGCCAGAACTTCACCGCTGCGGAATTAAGCGTATTGGCTTGAGTGGAAAGATGGATGGGTGTTTTAGGCAGATATTTCTTTGCCAGATTCAACACGCCCGGATCAGACAAGATGATCGCATCCGGCTGGCAGGATTTAAGCTGTTTTAAAAATTTAGGCAAAAGCACAATGTGGGTTTCATGAGCAAAGACATTAACCGTCACATAAACTTTTTTCTTCAGCTTATGGGCGTAAATTATGCCGGCTTTTAAATCGTTAAAATCAAATCCCGTCTTGGCCCGCAAAGAAAATTGCGGCAAACCTAAATAGACGGCATCGGCGCCATAAGCCAAAGCATATCTAAGCCGGCTGATATCGCCGGCCGGAGCCAGCAGTTCAATTTTTTTATTTGCGGTTTTCATTAGACTCTTTTGACCCTGATCAAGCCGGAGAATTCCCGGATTTCAATGCCTTGTTTTTCTATTTGGTCCAATAACAGATTGACGCCGAGGGAATCGGATGACATGTGGCCGGCAATGACCACGTTGACATGGTGTTTGGACGCTTCTTTCTTATGATCCTCGCTCATGTGCATGCCGACTATCGTGCCGATTCCGGCCTGAGCGGATAATTCCAAAATATCCTTGGAATTAGAGGTTCCGCCGGTAATTTCTGTCAGCGCGATCTTGCCGGCATAACTGTCTTCCGAACCGGAAAATATCTTCGGCCCGCTCTTATGCTTGGCAGCAATTGAATATTCCGGAATTTTTTTAAGCAGCTTGATCAATTCTCCTATTGTTTCAATATCAGCCTTATCAATTTCCCGCTTCAGGAAATCAGCGGCCAGGTTATCGCATGGCGTATGGATGCAGATCAGATTGATATCCAAAAGCCGCGCCGCATCGACCGTCCGCTCATGATTGGCCGCCGACAAGCTTCTCGCCACGATGGAAATCCGCTCTTGCGTGACCGCCTGAGCGGCATTGATCGGCACGCCGTAAAGAGCCAAGACTTCGGCCTGAAGGTTCATGACATCTCCCAAATCAGCCAAAGCTTCTCCTTCCGGATGATGCGAGATGACCGTGTCATAGCCCAACTGCTTGGCCATGATGATTTCCTGCGGATCAATATCGATGCCGACTAAGGCTTTTTTAACCTCGCGGCCGTTATCAAACAATATGCGGGTATCGGAATACGGATTGACCAATCGCTCTTGGTCGAATTCCGCCTTTTGGTCCGAACTCAGCTTATCGAATTTTTCCCTCACTTTAGCCAGATTCTTCTTGACCCTTTCCTCGCCCCGCAAATCGGATTTGATGCCCATCTCAATCGCCAAAGCGTAAATTTCTTTCAGATTCATAAGATATCGTTTTATTAGTATTATTCATCCAGTTTACAGCATTTTAGCTTTTAGTCAATAAACAAAAACATCCGCCGCGGCGGATGTTTTTAATAATATTCTAAAAACGCCTATTTGCCCAAAATCACATTGGGCAATTGCTTGAATTCCTCGCCGATGCGCTCAAGCTTGCTGACGCTGTCATCATCGCCGGCCAAGCGTTCAAACAGCGAAGTCCAACCGGCCCACTGGAAAACAGTCATCACCGCCGTCACCCAAGAAATGCCGGCTACCATCAATACCGCTGAAATAATCGTGAATAATATCTTTAATAATGCAGGCAAAGCCGTCGCATAAAGCGGGATTACGAACACCGGAATTCCCAGGCAAAAAGTAATGATGAATGCTGAGAGGGAAGCGGCGACAAGATAAACGCCGAACATCAGCAGTCCCATCTCCAAAGTGATCAGCCAATTCTGCATGAAAATCTCCCAAGCCGCCTTTAATGCCGGCAAAAACTTCTTCTTTTTTAGCAATATGAAAAATGTCTGGTATTTGAGAATGAATGAGACCAACAGCACTACTGCGACAAAAACGATGAACGACAATATATAAAGCATGCGCGCTAATATCCCTCCGCCGGACAGAAGCAATATTTCCCAGCCCAGCAAGCCGAACATGACGAATAAGACGATTTTCAGTATGGCTATGACCGCCACGATCGGCCAGAAATTCTTATTGGCGAAATCAAATCCCTCGGCAAAGGGCATTTTCTTATTTTTGCCGGCGAGTGACGATCCCTTGATCAGAGCGATCTGCGAAGTAATGGCCAGCCAAATGACAAACAGCGTCAGAGTGATGATGAACAAAAAGAAAAACAAAGCCATGGCGACAAAACTGGGGCTGTCAATCATCAACTGCCACAGATTGCTCCAAAAATTTCCGTTTACCAGCGATAAGCCCTCCTGCCAGCCGCTTTGGAAACTGACAACAAAGGCATTTATTATTCCGCCCTCGTCAGCATTATTGTAAAAGGCGCGGGATATTATCTCATATTCGCCGCCGGCCGAAACCAAAACTGCGAATAAGCCGAAGAACCAGAGATTGCTGTACTTCCTCGTTATGTCAAAAGCCTTTTTCAGAATCGGACGATAAAGGTACGATGTCGTTTGCATATGTTTGCATTATTTTATCTGATTATATTATAGCACAAGATCAGCCAATAAAAAAATCCCCTTCCGCCGGGCGCAAAGGGGATGATTTATTTAAGCGAATAGTTGATTGAACTCTTCCGACTCGATCGTTTCCTTTTCGATCAGAGTGTTCGCTATCTTATCCAAGTATTCTTTCTTATCCTTGATGATCTTCCGAGCCAGCTTGGCGGCATCATCCAGTAGCCGGGAAATTTCCTGATCAATCTCCTGCGCCGTCTTGTCGCTGTAATTGCGTTCTTCATGAAGCTCGCGGCCGAGGAAAATCAGCTCTTCCCGTTCGCCGAAAGTCCTAAGTCCCAGCTTATCGCTCATGCCGTAATCGGTGATCAGCTTGCGAGCCAGCTTGGTCGCCTGGCGCAAATCGCTGGAATCGCCGGTTGTCACTTCGTCAAAAATTTCTTCCTCGGCGATCCGTCCGCCCAGCATGACAGCCAAGTCTTCCAAAAATTCCGTCTTGGTATGGAGCTTCTTGTCTTCGGTCGGCAGCTTCAAGGTAAAGCCGGCGGCTGTGCCGCGGGCAATGATGGAAACTTTCCTGACCGGATCGGTATTGGGCAGTTCATGGGCGACCAGCGCATGGCCGGCTTCGTGATAAGCGGTGATTTTCTTTTCCGCCAGGCTCAAGATGTGGCTCTTGCGTTCCGGACCGAGCAGAACTTTGTCAATGCTGTTTAAGACATCATCCAAATTGATCTGCTTCTGGTTCTTTAAAGCCGCGGCGATTGCCGATTCATTAAGTAGGCTCATCAGGTCGGCGCCGGAAAATCCCGGCGTGCGTTCGGCGATATTCCTTAAAGCGATATCCTTGGCCAAAGGCTTCTTGCCGGCATGCACTTGTAAAATCGCTTCGCGGTCTCCCACATCGGGCAGATCCAGAGTCACGCGGCGGTCAAACCGGCCCGGCCGCAGCAAAGCGCTATCTAAAACATCGGGGCGATTGGTCGCCGCCATGACGATCACATTGTCATTAGGCTCAAAGCCGTCCATCTCCACCAAGATCTGATTAAGAGTCTGCTCGCGCTCATCATGGGAACCGCCCAATCCTGCGCCGCGCTGGCGTCCGACCGCATCGATCTCATCGATAAAGATTATGCAAGGAGAATGCTTCTTGGCTTTCTTAAATAAATCACGGACACGGGAAGCGCCGACACCGACGAACATCTCCACGAACTCGGAACCGGAAATGGAAAAGAACGGCACATCGGCTTCGCCGGCCACCGCCTTGGCCAGCAGTGTCTTGCCCGTACCGGGAGAGCCGAGCAGCAGAACGCCGCGGGGAATGGTCGCGCCCATGGCAATGAACTTGGCCGGGTTTTTTAAGAAATCAACCACTTCGGACAATTCTTGTTTGGCCTCTTTGACGCCAGCCACATCCTTAAAGGTCACTTTATTTTCCTTATCCGGATTGAACTGCCTGGCGCCGGACTGGCCGAATGACATCGCCTTGTTATTGGCGCCGGAAGCCGACTTCAACATGAACCACAAAAATCCCAAGATCAGAAGCGCCATTATGACCGTCGGAAGCAATGTGATCAGCCAGAATTTCCAACCGGTTTCATTCTTGACCGTTATGACGACTTGCTTCATCGCCTCAGACGAAACGTTATAATTTTTTAACAGAGCGGATAGCGATTCGCTGGCTTCTTTTTGCAAGATTTCTTTCTTGCCGTCAAGCCGCGTCACGCTCAGTTCATTTTCCGCCACATCAATCGACTTGACTTGTCCGGCCTCGATTCCGGCTACCAGCTCGCTGACCGAAATATTTTTCGGCTCGTCTCCTCCGACTGACAGGAAACTGAATACAAGTAAAATTGCGGCAAAAATAGCCAGATAGAAAAATAAATTCTTAAATAATGGTTTCATCGGTTTCATAATAGTGTATAATATAGTTAGAAGATATTGTTAGAAATCATGCTTATAACTTAATTGCGTTTCGCAAATCATAACATTTTATGATGACAAAGTCAAATCAGAATAATCATGAATCACCAATGAAAACCGCCACTTGGCTGGACAGCTTGCTGGCCAAATCCATGCCGCAATGGGTATCGCCAAACGGCATTTCCTTGCTGCGTCTGCTTTTGATTCCGCTCATCGTCGCTTACCTCGCGCTCGGCCATTATCTTACCGCCTTGATATTATTTTTATTCGCCGCCGGATTGGATTCGCTTGACGGAGCGCTGGCGAGAACCCGCCGTCAATTCTCAGACTGGGGACTGATTCTTGACCCGCTGGCCGACAAGCTGCTGATTATGACAGTGGTCTGTTTCTTGCTGCTCTTATATCCTTACAAATTTCTCATCATCTATGTTTTCGTCTTTGAACTTTTCATGATATTGATTTCCGCCTTCCACATCTTCCAGCCGGAGGCCAAAATCAAGGCCTCGAATATCTGGGGCAAAAGCAAGATGTTCTATCAAGTCATCGGTATCACGCTCGCCATGATCTGGCTGATCTGGCCGAATCAGCAGTTATTGGGCATTTCAGTCATGATAATCTGGCTTTCCCTGGCATTTCAGACTGCCAGCATCATCTCCTATACCCGTTTGTTTTAGGCACATACATATGGCGGGTTGATTAGTTTGTTAATGCAAGCATCTCATTCGGCGTTCTCCCGCCTAGAGAACAATGCTCTAAATTATTGTAATTGATATTCCATATCCTGATGG
>Ga0172370_10007192_pt1 | contig 13717 bp, 9 predicted proteins | sample LakKiv5m_FD_114538 | JGI IMG/M metagenome (GOLD analysis project Ga0172370, IMG submission 114538) | Freshwater microbial communities from Kabuno Bay, South-Kivu, Congo - kab_022012_11.5m | ecosystem: Environmental > Aquatic > Freshwater > Lake | place: Democratic Republic of the Congo...
AAATATGTCAAGTCTTCCTAGCGTTTAGGGAGGCTTTTTTTTGTAAAAAAAGCGCATTCTGGGTATAATTTAGACGTATATTTTATACATATCTATGTAATCATGACATCATCAGAAAAGACTATTGAACAACCAGATAATTCTAAGGTAGCCAACGAACTAGAAGCTATCAATAATATTGCTGTGCCGGAAGCGAATACGTCAACCATAAATAATGCCGACAATATTAAAAAAATTGAGGCAAATATTGTTGAAATAAAAAATTCGGTAGCTGCGCTCAAAGCAGAAGTGGAAACATTCGACAAATGAAAGAGTTCTTTAAGCAAAGAGGTTTTGACGTCAAAGGAAAAAGAAATAGAAGATAAAAGGATTGAAATAGAAAATAAGAAGAAAGAGACACAAGAACTGATAAATAAGATAAGAAAAGATCGGATAGATCTCAAATTGGAAAACTTGGACGAGACGACGAAGATATGATTGGAAACACAAAAGACCAAAGAAGAGATATTGCTTGCATCGTATGAAGCAGACATTAAATCTATAGACGTAAGCAAAAAGAGTTTTCGGGAAAAAATAAAAGATTGAGCAGGCAAGACATGGCAATGGGCAAAAGAAAATCCATGGAAAAGCGTAGCTGTCGTGACGGGAGTCTGACTTTTGGTCGGATGGATGGCAGGATGGTTCAAGAAGAAAAAAAAATCGGAAAACGAATGATGAAAAAAGGAATGATGAGAAGAAGAAGGATTCTGGAATCATTGAATAGGCAGATTCCTCAAATACGCAGGAATCGGAGTCGGTGCATTTTTCGGTATCAAACGATTGATAAAAAAATTCAGCAAATGAGATAGTGAAAATACCTGAAATGATACGGAAATCGCTTGAACATTAAGAGATACTAAAAATGCTGTAGAAAGTTTTGATGCCATAGAAACTCCTGCTACCAAAGAAGCTTTAAACAAAGTGGGAGCCAACATAAATGATTTTTATGATTATGTGTATAAATTTGATGATGGAACTATTCCTTCAGAATTGACGAGTGAAAAATTAGGCGCAGGTAAAGATACATATGCAGGAGTTATTCCTCATATATTAGACAATACGTTCGAAACAATTAATGATATATCATCTGAGCAAGGACTCTTTACAGTAGGAGCTTACGGTGATGCTGTAGAGATATCCAAAACATTTGCAAAAATTTTATGAAAATGATTGGTTTCGCCAACATCACGATTAATAAATTCTACATTGTGAATGATTGGATGTCCTAAAGTTATTTGAGAAGCTACGGAAGAAAATATGGCTACAAAAATCCAGACGTTTCTTGCAGGAGCAAATAATCTCGAAGAAGTTCATCTGCTCTATAGAAAAATATTCAAGACTATGTCATATCTCAATTACGCTGAAAATGCTTTCTTATGACAAAAAATAGAGACATTGTTAAAAGGATGAGTTCCTTTGTATAAGAAATCTGGTGAAGATCGAGAAACATATGAATATGATAAAGATCCAGAAAGTATGAAAAAATTAATCAAAAAAATCAGTGAAGATCCTGATGAATTCAAGATAGGAGAAGTGATTGTAGAGTCTATGACAACCAATGATTTCAGAAGTAAAAAAATCAGAGATATAGCAAATATGTGATTGACTACACAGACAATACTCCAGCATAGTCCAAATATACAAGAGAATATAGATGATCTCAATGCTAAGAGAAAAGAAAAATTAGATCTTCTCAATAAAGATCCAAACGAAGCATTGGATAAAATGACTGCTTTGGCTGAATGAGAGATGAGCGATACATTTTTCAAATCTCTTACAAAAATAATACCTATAACTCATTTATTTGAGATGTTAGGTGTAGGAAGAGAGGATGAAGTAAAGAAAAAAATTATGGAAAAATGATGATTCAAAGAACTTCTCGATTCATACAAACAAGAATTTCAGAAGTTAAAAGGTCAGGATAAAGGAAAAATAAAATCAACGATAGATAAATATTATGCACAATTAAAAGAACTTACTGTAACTAGTGCGGGTATTTATGAATCACAAGACGAAAATGGAAACCGAGTATTACATTGTATCATACCTGTAAAAAACATATTTACTGGATATATAACAGGTTTACCTACAGGAATCAGTATGATTGTAACGGGAGTAGGAGAAATACGTGAAGGTAAGGTATGAAGTTGAGCTGGACATATCGTTGAAGGATCAATCCTTACTACATGATCGATATGATTCTGGATGTTGTGGTTTAGAAGAACAAAAAAATTGTGACTTAAATTAATGATCCGACCATATGAAGTTCCTACAAGATTGATATTAAAAGCTGCTAAGCCATATGCAAAAGTATGAACAGCAGAATTAGTAAATCCTTGGATCTTACAGAAAGTCATAAGAATGTATAAGACGCCTGAGTCTATCATGAAATGATTATTGACATGAATGTCATCGAAATCAGCATTTAATTTATTTAGAATGCAATCAAAAGTTACCACATGACTTGATGCTAAATTCCTCAAGGAAGTTCTATTACTTGAACATGAATTGCCGACACAAAAAATGGAGTTTGCAATGATGGAAGATTTGGTGAAAAACAAAAGATTCGGAATATTAGACAGAATGATAACAACTGAATGATGGATCATAGCAGATACAAAGAGAATTTCTATGCAAGCAAGTATGGATGCGATGATGCCGATATATACCAAGATTCTCAAACCTGGCACTCCAAACGTTCAAGCTGCGTGATATAAATTACTTGAAAAAATGCCACTTAAACAACGAGCAAAAGTAGAAAAATTATTAAGTAATCCAGAAATCATAGAAGAACTTAATAAGATCAGAAATGTAAAAGATGTGCCTGATATCGTTGCGTCATTAGTTAAATCTTTAAATAAGACTGCTGATATTGATGCGAATATAAATACATATAAAAATATCATTAAGAGTTGAATAATTTCAAAAGCTAGTACAACTACCACTCAAGCCGTAGAAGACATCATCGAAGATGGAGTGAAAAATAAGGCGGCGTACAAGATGTATGAGATGAGAAAAAATGGAAACTTATTGAAAGAATTCGAATCATGAGGCAAATACGAAAAGTATTCAGAATTCAAAACAAGATATACTCAAGCAATAACTGATGCAGAATTTGAAATAATAGATTCTGATTTTGCCAAGAGACTTATCCAAGATGGAAAGGAACTCGACGAACTTCTGGATTTCACCGACGAACAAAAATCCGTATACAAACTCGTTCAAGAAGATGTGAAAGAGATAGAAAGCAAGATAGCTGGTCTATCGAGGAAGACGTGAAATACCTCAACGACAAAATTGGCCCATGAAATAAAGATCAAGAATATGATCAATTTCGAAAGACAATTATGATCGATGACTGCTGAAGAAGTCAGTGCTTTCAAGAGTCTGAACAAACTTGAATTCAAGACATTCCATATCATCGAATTACTCAAACTCAAAAAAGCTAATGCGACAATAGCTGGCGTCTTGGACGAAGCGACACCCAACTTTGATAAAATCATCAAAGCATTGAAACAAGAGAAATCAGCAGCAGGTATATCAGATGAATTGATAAAATCATTGGAAGATATCCGTATGAAGCCATTCATGAAATCTGTAGAATCCGTAGCGGCATTCTTCAAGAACATTCTCAAATTCGTATGAAGAGTTTTAAAAATATAATAGACCTATGCCTATAGATGTTTTATATCAGAAAAAAGAAGAACTCGCGAGTATTTATCTCGAGGACTTAAAAAAAGAGTTGTGACTGCTTCAATCATGAGTAGTCGATCTTTTGTCCAAGAGATTAAAAAAACGGATGATTTCTGGTAAGACATTAAATAGCCTAGATGATCTGAAGATGACTCCTCAAGAAAAAAAGCTATCTGAATTATCACCAGCGACTGCAGATAAGATATTTACGTTTATCAAAGAGAAACAAGAAAAGATAGCAAGCGCTACCACGGTAGAGGAATTGGAAAATCTTAAAAATGATATGAGAGAATGAAATTCCAATATAGCAAATACTGTCGAATGAACAGCGATAGGAACTGCTGGAGCAGGGATAACGTTTGGATCGATCAAAAAGATTGATCAGCTCAAAGATGCGAAAAAAATAAAAAATATAGAGATGAAAAACGGAAAGGAATTTGCAGAAAAGATGGAAAAACAATTCACCGCAGTTGCCGATGATCTGGAAAAACAAGCGAAGATAAATCCTAAACTCGTAGAATTCCAAAGAAAGAATATTTTACAATCAGCCGAAGAATTCAGAAATGCAGCCAAAGGCATGGATGAAGGAACTATGAACTCTGTAGAAATGTTAGGTACCTTAAAAAATAAATTACCGACTTCAATACTCAAAAGCATTACTCCCGAAAACGCAAAAAAATTATGAAAACTATGAGCTGATTTCCGAGAAAAGAGCATTGCAAATAAGACGGAAAGCGAGATATTCGAAGCATTGGAAAAGAAATGAATCACAGGTCTTGATAAGCAAGTAGTGAAAGTACTCACTAGTGCAGAAAATGTCACTGAGTTCAAAGCTATGGTCGGAGTCATGGAGCGTTCAAAATGAGTGCTAGGATTTTTGAGAGGAATGAAAGGGATCTTAGTCATAGATATTATCGTCACCTGAATAAATGTATTTATGCTCACCAGCGAATTAGACGAAGCGGAAGCGTACAAAAAGATAAATAAACTGAGAGGAGAGATTAAATCAGAACGCGCACGAGTACAATTTGGTACAACTACGGCATTGATCGCATTAGAGACTATCGGTATGTTTGCGGCGTTTGGAACATCGTTCGGACCTTTGGGTACGGTCGTAGGATTGGCTGCAGGTGCAGTCACCGTAGCGATCACTCAAGCGATAGATATCTATTACGACAAGGTGGAATTTTATAGTCAGAATCAGGACGAATTCAAAAAACAATATAGGACGGAGATCAAAGAATCGATCATTCAATCTGCTGCCAGCGAAGAACGAAATCTTAATATGCAGGCGAGATTGGACGTGTCTGCCAAGAAAGCATGAGCTTCTCGAGCGGAGCGCTATCTGAAACCGTGCGGGCTTATTTCAGCCAAAAAAGAAAAACTCACCACTACCGAAGATGCGCGGAGAGCGTTGATTTGGCAAGAAGAATATACCAAGAGTGAATATCCTTTGATCCAACAATGAAACTCCAGTGATCAGACAGAGGACGAATTCAAGAAGACTTTGTCTGCTAGTGATCTCGCAGCCTTTGAAAAAGAAAAAAAACAGATCAATAACGTGATAGATATCAGGATGGCGTATATCAAAAAATTCATGTACGAAAATAAGAATAACAAAGAATACAAGACATTCGTCGCTGCTATGAAAGACAATATGGGAATAAAAATGATAGAAAAGATTCTCGCTGATTCCAAGACACAGTATGAGATGCAACAAACTGGACCTGATCAATATATCACGGGATCTACTACGATCGACGCATATACAAAAAATTATCAAGAAAAACTCCAAAAAGATAATGCAGCATGGTTCACCGAATGCGAAGCTATGCGAAAGACTGATCAGTATAAATTTTTGGAAGTATATTATGGAGTCAAAAATTACGATACCTATGTTTTCGAGTCAGGAAAAAGCAGTGCAGAATTTCCCTACAAAGATAAAGTTTCTGATATGCAAGCGCGTATAGATTTCATCAAGCATTACTATGCGTACAAGACAATCGGAGTGCCCGTAGAAGATCAAAAGAAAATGATGATATATTCTCCTACCATCGATAATAACCAGATTCAAGAGATTTTGATTTCAGGGAATTTAACAGCAGGCGTTCTCAATCTCAACGGAACCAACGCGAAGGATTATTTCATGTCGAGAGAGTATCTGGATAGGATGGAGTCGAATATCGAGGTGTCCGATTCAGTAGGTCAGAATATTATTTATAGGATAGCATCAGAATTCCACGGTTACACAGGAGACAATGATATGAAACAACTTATCGAGTTTTTCAGAAAAGATAAATGAGAAGCTTTGGGATTGTATTACGATAATAAACGGATCGTCAACAATGATCGAGCGATAGACAAAGGAATAGATATTAACGCATTCGAAACGATGACGACAGAAGAGATCCTCAAGACATGGGTAAGTCCCAACAATCGGAATTATGTATTGAGCTTATTGGATCCTGTGACTGCTTCCGCGCCTTGATTGACGTATGTATCGGGCGTCAGCGCATTCGGATTTACCGATAACGCGTCTATGATAGATACCAAGGCGGATGCCGGTGATATGGACAAGAAAATAAATACGGAATATTGGAAGAAACTTTCAGCTATCATTGCGCAAGAAAAATGATTCAAACTTCCCAATACTAAAAAAACCATCGAAACTTCGATTGTAGAATATATCAAAAAAAATTCTCAACGCGTAGGAAAAACCATCAGCTACGATCCAGTGACACAGAAAGCGATTCATTCCGATGACAAAGAACAGGGATATATAGAACTTCCTTATAATCTCATTATACAAGCCAAGAAAGCGGGTATAGGCGATTTGAGAAAATATATATTCAAATATGAAAACAATCAGATCGTAGCATGTACGAGCAAATTATATATCACGGAGAAGCTTGATTTTTCTCAGACTAAGACACCTATTGCCAAAGAATATGTTTCATGACCGATAGAGAATGGAGCGGAAAATATCCAGCAATATGTCGACTATGTAGATACGGCAAAAAATACGTTTGAGAGATTTCTTACCTTTGATGACAACGAACTTGATATCCCCAAAGAATATTTGGCTATCTATCAAAAGAAGATCACCGAACGGGAGACACTCAAAAAATCCTTATCGACTTTAGATTCAGCTACGGCAAAAGCAGAACTTACCGCCAAATACAAAGAATATCACGATTACTTCGAAAATACGTATATGGCTATGATGCTCGTGATCTCAAAATTCTGAGTATCAGCTTTCAGCAGCAACGACCTAGATTCAGCAGAATATCATCAACAGATAGAAAGTATCGCGATACAGATATCAACGATCTCTATCAACGACAAATGAATGATTACAGGTCCTGTAGACCAACTCACCGTAGTCCAAAAATCATTGTTTTATTCGCTTCTCAAAACGCAGAAGATAGATGGAAAAAGTATTTTAGAGCTCGCAAAATCTCCTGTAGAATCAGACAAGACAAAAGCGATTCGAGGCGTCAAACAGATGATAAAATCAATCCTGGAGACTGAAATACTCAAGACTGACGACAAAGGAAATATTCAGACTATCAGGCATGGTGAACAGCTCCAAGATATCGCAAACAATTCTTTCTTCAATATGATTCCTAATAAAAAAGATTTGGAAGCTGCAGTACAGAAGAATATCAGCAAAAATATCGATAAGAATCCGTATAGAGATTTTTCATTGCTTGCTATAGGAGCCAAAGAGACGGATATCTCCAAAGTCGAGATCAAGACCTTGACCGAAGAACAGGAAGCTACTACAACACAAACTAATGAGGTGCAGAAAATAATAGAATCTACGGAGCCGGATTCCGTATATCCAGGTAGAGGATTAGTGATGTTTGATCCAGATACGAATGTGCTTACCAGCCGAGGGAAAGCAATCACCATAGATTCCAAAACTTTAACTATTCATTGATTAAACATCAAATTCACTACACTCAAAGAACTTATCATGACAGCGAACCTTATGAATCGATTCAAAGCAAAATATCCAGGGACAAAAGATTTCTATTTCGGATCCAGGCTCGGATTGGGTATAGATTATGGAATCTTCAAGCCGGCGAGTTGAATCGATGTTCAGATACTTGATTCAGATGTTATCAAAGAAAAATTTCCTAGCCTGCTTACCACTGACAATGATGTTAAAAAAGAAATTATTGATTATATAAATAGCATAACATAATTTTTATTCCTTTTATACCAAAGATGGCAGAAACAGACAAAGAAAAAGCTCCGGTGGAATGATGAGAAGATAATGAAGCTAAGCAACAAAAAGAATGAGCTATGACGATAGAAGAAACCAAAACTCAGTTAGCTGAAATGTATCTCAATTTGCTTGATAAGAAAAAAGGAGGTATTGTTTCTACTGTTGCAGGAGTTGGTGTTAATCTCAATCCGTTCCAAAAAGATGCTGTAGAATATTTGACTACTGACAAGAAGGTCGAAGACAAAACAGATATATTTTCAAATATCGGGAAGAATATCAAAAAAAAATTTATGGAAAAATTAACGTGATGAACAATCTTGGAATATGACAAAACCAGTTTAAATAAAATGAAAGCATTGATTACTCAAAACAAAGATAATCAGATCGAACTTGAAAAACTTATGACTCAGATCCAAGCGGGTATTGATCCTACCATTGTAGAAGACAATACCAATAAATCTACAGATCCAACAGTCGTTGCTCCCGTAGTAGCTGCTGCAGCCACTATTGAATACGACGACAAAAACGGTAGAGAAAAAGTATTAACATCATTAAATAAAGTGGTAGCTGAAGATAAGATCGATCCTATCAGATATACTCGATGAGGAAAAACGGATCCAGAAAAATGATTAGATTGTTCAGGATTATTATATTATACTATTGATCAAGCAGGACTCAAAATACCTGGTGACTCTAGATCTATGTTTCAAACTTTCAATCCGAAAAAGCTAGAACTCAAAGAATGAACACATGAGGTGACCACAGATGTTTCTGATATCAAAGAATGAGACGTTATTCGATGGAATAGTACAAATCCTAATTATCGTCGAAGCACAGGAGATATTCCCAAGATAAAAAAAGACGACAAAGAATATCGCATTCATCATGTCGCTTTCATAAAAAAAATAGATACTGATACGGGAATCGTTACTGTAGTGGAATCTAATGGAGCTGAAGGGGTGACAGAAAGTAAGGTAGATATAGCTGGACAATTAACGAGTACCACCCACAAATCTGAGCTTTATGTAGCTCATGTAAATTATGATAATTTAGCAACAAAAGCGCCTACTACTACAGCGATAGTAGCTTAGAGATCTTTGATGATTTTTTTCACAACACCGATAACTTTCGTTTCATCATATTTGCTGATTTCTACATTATCGAAAAACCTATTCACTGATTCCAAAAATAACTTGCCGTCTTGCTTGATGATTTTTTTCAATTTCGGGAGATCGTTATGGACTACGAAGACATAATCGTTGATATCATATGCTGGTTGTTGTTTGATCAACACAAGATCGCCGTTCTGAATTTTTGGTTCCATGCTATTTCATTTTGCTCTGACGAAAAAACATTGACTGACATCTTTGACGCCGAGCATCGCTATCGTTGCGGGAATTTTTTCTTGAGAATATTCATCGACGACCTTTTTCCCTTTATTTCCACATTGAGCAAATCCATAGATAGGAAGCTGGACGATATCATTCAAATTATCCGTGATACTCTCCCTGATCAATCTATATCCTTGATCATCTTTTACAAAATATCCTTTCAAAACGAGTTGATTTAACTTATTCAACACGGTCTGTGGATGAGTCGCTCAAATATTATGAGCTATCTCTCTCAGGGTGATCCCTTCCTGATTCGTATTTTTTTTGAAAAATGCGATGAGGGCTTTTTGGATAGTATCAAGGTCTTTTGTGGTCATAACTATTATACTGTTAAAAAGTTAAAAGGTTATCTATAGTATTCGTCGTTCCTTGTTGTGGATTTCCTCACCCCATTTTCCCCTCTCCTTCTGAGAGGGGCTGCTCCTTCTCTGAAGGAGAAGGTTGGGATGAGGAAAATAACCACGTTTCGATGTCAGTATAGTCATTTCCTTGACGGTGTCAAATCATTTTTGACAAAATCAACTATATTTTTGACAGATATTATAAATACAGTTCTCCATAGTACAAAAATCTCTTGATTTTCTGGAAAAATTCATTAATCTTGTATCCGTTGGCAGGTAACGCGGTATTGATATACCATTACACTACGACAAAATATCGTAATTAGTAATTTGTCCTATCGGACGTAATTAGACCTAGGGTCGTAATTGGTAATTAATTGTACGAAGTTCATTACGCGAAGCAAATTACATCGAAGATAAATTACACGAGCAATAGCGAGTTTATGACGCGAAGCATATTACCGTAAATTAGTTTTATACTATTATGATAAAATAACATGACAACTAAGAAGCAAGAGCTACAGGAAGCTTTCAAGAGTATTGAAAAGCAATTTGGAAAAGGAGCCATTATGAGAATGGGGGATAATGCAAATGTAGGTCTTGTAAACACATTCCACAGCTGATCCTATGTATTGGACTTGATCCTATGATGAGGATATCCAGAAGGTAGGGTAGTAGAGATCTACGGACCGGAATCTTCTGGTAAAACCACTATTGCATTGCATGCGATTGCTGAGATTCAAAAGAGAGGAGAGACTTGCGCGTTCATCGATGCGGAACATGCGCTCGATCCGCATTATGCGAAAAAATTAGGGGTAGATGTCGATAATCTCTTATTATCTCAACCCGATTTTGGAGAACAAGCATTGCAGATCGCTGAAGAATTGGCGAAGACGGGAGCTATCAAATTGATCGTCATCGATTCCGTAGCAGCTTTGGTTCCTAGAGCTGAAGTAGAAGGAGATATGGGAGATTCGTATATGGGTCTTCAAGCGAGGATGATGTCTCAAGGACTCAGAAAATTATCAGGAGTTCTCGCAAAATCATGAACGACATGTATCTTCATCAACCAAATCCGTATGAAAATAGGGGTGATGTTCGGTAATCCGGAAACTACTCCAGGAGGTAACGCGCTCAAATTCTTTGCATCTCAGAGAGTAGAGATCCGCAGAGGAGATAAATTACTTCTCGACAAAGAACAAATCGGTTACTTAGCAAAAATCAAGATAGCCAAGAATAAGATTTCCGCACCGTTCAAGACAGCTGAATTACCAGTAAAACGAGGTATTGGATATGACAAGACTGCGGATATCGTAGAAGCGGCAAGCGCGCTCAAATTAGTAGACAAAGCAGGGGCATTCTATACTTTCGGTAAACAGAAATTCCAAGGAAAAGAAAAATTCATAACAGCTTTAGATTCTGATGAAAAGACAAGAAAGAGTATCGAAAAGGATATCCAAAATAAGATCAAAGAGATGAGGATGGGAAAAAAAGTCCTTGATGAAGAAGCACTTATCGCTGTAGAGACGGAAGTGGAAGAAGATGCAGCTGAAGCATTAGCCGAGGCAGGAGAATTAATAGCTTAGTATGAAAAGTTTAGCAACTTATTCACATATAAAAAATCCCGCACCAGCGGGATTTTTACTAAGTGTCATTCTGAATACGTCATGCTGATGAATATCAGTATTGTTTTAGAATCTATAATTTTACTAATAAATTAAAATACATGAGATGATGATATGTATATATTATTACTAATAAAAGACATTGAACACTTTATATTTGAGTTACTAATAATCTGATAAGAAGAACCATAGAACATAAGAACAAGATTAATTTATGATTTACATATAAATATGGTTTGAAGTTATTAGTGTATTATGAGGAACATAATACAATCTGGGATGCTATACAAAGAGAAAAGAAACTAAAAAACTGGCATAGAGAACGAAAGATTAATTTAATTGAATCGTTTAATAAGGATCGAAAAGATTTATCTTATGATATATAATAAAAAATGGGTCATGAAATGAATTCAGGACGACTATTTTTAAAACGTCATTCTGAACTTGTTTCAGAATCAGTTATTTTACTTCTAGACTGAATTCACCGATTCTTGTGGTATCCATAGAGATGACGATAGTTGCTGTTCAGACTTTTTGACCTAGGATAGAAATATCGACTAATCCATTATTTACCATTTGGATGCTAGAAATATCTGCTTGGAGCGAGTCATTCGTTGAAAGGAGAGTAAACGCGAAGGGAAGCAATCCAGAAAATGGTTCTCAGGTTTTTTTATCTTTTATTTCAAGAGTGACTGTCGCTGCTTCACCGAGTTTGAGCGATGATTTGGAAACGAGTTGTATGGTCACATCATTTTGTGTCATAAAGTGCGTCGCTATATCGCTTAAGTTTCCAAATTCGAGCGTCAATTCTCTATTCACCGAACCTTGTGAAACTACTACAGGAATTGTTGGAACTGTAGGAGTAGTTGGCACTACTGGCGTAGTGGGAATTACTGGTACAGTTGGTGGTATTACTGGTGTGGTAGGAGTTGTTGGAATTACTGGTTGCATAGGCGTTACCACAGTCGGTACTACGGGAACTGTTCATGTGTTTACTATTGGTACAGTCGGTACAGTTAGCACAACAGGTTCAGTAGGAATATTTGTTTTGCTATTATAAATATAACATTTTACTTGAGCTGTGGTGAGATCTTCTCGACGATCAGACATCTGTCATCTACCTACTCGCGCCATATCTCTGACGATTATTTTTTTCAATGTCCTATCATAGTGAAGTACTTTCCCTACGTGACCGTATGATCAAAATCTTCATCCTGCATCATAAATGATCAATGCTCATTGACTTGGAACTGATCAAATTTTATATCAGGTATCCGATGCGTTTTTACATCGATCAACGGCATTTCCTCATCGTGTTCTTTGTTGGGTCTTTTCATCTATAAATGGGAAAAATTCTGGAGAAACTCTCGCTGCTCCATAGGTACAATATCATTTTGCAAATGTATTTTCTACATCCAAATCCATATTCCAGATTGAGATGATGTTTCACAATTTAAGTGAAGCGCTTGGATTTTGCATTGCACTCAATAAATGTTCTGCAGTATCCGTAGCATTAGTCCTATATAAATCTTGATTGAGTCCTGTGAGATTTGCGAATCATAATCATGTAAGAGTTACGATACATACTACCAATAATTCTGCACCATGAAAAAGATGATGTTGCAGATGATGAATAATATGCAATACCTTATGAATGTGTCTGTGAAAATGTTTATGAAGATGATGATGTAATTTTTCGTGAAGCGTCATCTTTTTTTTCTTTCTTCTCATCCAGCTTTCGCAAATAAAAGTCTGTATTACAATTATACTCAGAAATGCGAAAAAAAGCAAATTTTTACCTACTTTTTTATTTGCAATAAAACGCCAAAACACTACAAAATAAGCATAATTCAATTTATGCTATTCATCAATATATGAACAAACATATCTTCTTTGTTTTAGACTATTATCTCCCTCACAAAGGCTGATCGGAAACGGTATTTGAAGCCATTATTTCCCGTTTATTGACAAAAGGATACACAGTTTCTATTCTCGCAAGTCATCATGATCCCAAGATACCCGCAGAAGAACATAAAGAATGATTTCATATCTATAGGATCGGAAAAACCAGAATCAGTTTCATGTTTTGGTCATTTTGGAAATGAATAAAGATTCTCAAAAAACACAAAGATATTTCACTCATTCATACCAGTACTTACGGAGGAGCAATTCCCGCTTCATTGCTCGGAAAATTTTTTCACAAAAGAGTAATCCTTACTGTCCATGAAATATTCTGAAAACTTCGAATGGCGTACAAATGAGCTTGGAAAGGGAGATTATATAAACTTTTTGAAAGGATAATTTTCTGGTTTCCCTATGACCTCTATCACTGTGTTTCCTATTATACCATGAATTCTCTACGCTTGACCTACAGGATTCCGGACAAAAAAATTA
>Ga0172370_10007193_pt1 | contig 13716 bp, 12 predicted proteins | sample LakKiv5m_FD_114538 | JGI IMG/M metagenome (GOLD analysis project Ga0172370, IMG submission 114538) | Freshwater microbial communities from Kabuno Bay, South-Kivu, Congo - kab_022012_11.5m | ecosystem: Environmental > Aquatic > Freshwater > Lake | place: Democratic Republic of the Congo...
ATAATCGGAAGAATAGATTTATACAGGTCAGAAGGGTTGAGGCTAGTCGCCTGATTCGCTTTCTCCAGTGAAACTCGGTACTGTCAAGTTATTTATTCTATCCTCAATGACAACCATACCCACTACCGTAAAAAACCAAAAGCTCGTTGAAAAGCGGCGGGAGCAAATTGTTCTGGCCGCAATCAAGCTCTTTTCCCAAAAGGGTTTCCACAAGACCACGCTCAGGGACCTGTCTGAGGCGGCAGAACTGAGCTATGGGAATGTCTATGACTATGTGGGCGGCAAGGAAGACATTATTTATCTGATCCACGAGTATGTGTACGGGCTCATTTTAGACGGGCTTCACGCAAGCGTTGCCCAGGTGACGGACCCCATAGAAAAACTGAAGCGAATGGTTCGCTTCGAATTTTCAGTCATGGATCAGACGGCCGAGGCCATTCTGATTCTTTACCATTACAGCCACATTCTAAAAAACGAATACCTGTACAAATTGCTTAAAGCGGAAAGGGAACACATTCAGCAATTTGAAAATGTACTCAGGGAGTGCATAGAGCATGGCTTGACCAGGAAATGCAACATCCGCATGACCGCAAACCTGATCAAGAGCATGATCGACTCCTGGGTCTTGAAACGATGGGACCTGAGAGGCGATGCCACTGTGTCTGATGCGGAAAAGGAAATTCTGGACATGGCCCTTCATGGTCTTGCGATCAGCAAGGCAGGAGCCGAACAAAGGGGCCTTAATCGTTTTTCCTTTTGGGAGGGTAGAACCGTTTTGCTGGTCAATGGCGGCACCGTCCTGGGTTCTGCCATTTGCAGTGATCTTTCGGCCAAAGGGGCGAGGATAGGGGTGGTTGCAGACCAGTTTGCCCCCAGTCGAGAGAACCCGATTCGATGGGATGACTCGGAGAGGCCCATCCGTCTCTTTCCTAAAGACGAATACGGCTCTCTGAGCATGGAACTCTACCGGCGGATCGTTTCTGAAATGGGCTCAATCGATATTTTTGTGCAGGAATTGGGCGTGGGGACTACTGATTTGCCCGGTACCAAGTCCGTTTCTCTGGAGGCGGCCCGGCAATTGGAAGCGAATTTCAACATGGCCAGAGAGCTGGGGATGGCTTTCGTGCAGGACGCGACTTTACGTCCACTCAGCCGGATCATTTTCATTGCGCCCTGGGCCTGGGACCGGTATGTGAGCCCTATTCTTTCGGAAACCATCTTGGGGGGGCTTGAGGCCTTGACCAGAGAACTGGGGCGTTCGCTGGCAGCCAGCCAGGTCGGCGTCAACTGCATCGTACCGGGATTCATAAAGAGCCCAAGGCCATCGGCAATAGAGAAATCGTTGACGTCAGGCATCCTGTCCCACATTCCGGCAGGCCGTTTGGGAAGGGTCGATGACGTGGCCAACGCGGTCGTCTTCATGGCTGGAGATGACTCCGAGTATGCAACCGGACAGACCATCCGGATATCGGGAGGTCTAATTTCAATCATGGGAGAAAAGGAAGATGCTAAGGACTGCACAGGAATACCATGAACGGCTTTTCAGTATGATGCCCAATGTCTATATCGGCGGTCAGCGAGTCGGACGGGACGACCCCAGGCTTCGACCAGGGATCAATGTCATGGACATTACCTTTGACCTGGCCCAGGACACAAAATACAAGGGAACCTTTACGGCCGTTTCCCACTTGACTGGTGAGGAGATCAACCGGTGGGCTCACCTCCCTCAAAACTCTATGGATTTGTTGCAGAAGCAAAAGATGATCCGCATTGGGGCAAGGCGGGCGGGCGGCTGTATCCAGCGCTGCATGGGCCAGGACGCCATCAACGCGCTGGCTATTTGTACGAAGGAGATGGATGATGATTTGGGTACCCGGTATCATCAGAGATTCCTGGATTTCATGATCCGTTACCACAAAAACGATCTGGACGGTTGCTGTGCACAGACCGACAGCAAGGGAGACCGCCTCCAAAGACCGAGCGAACAGAAGGACCCGAATGCCTATGTTCATATTGAGGAAGAAAGAGCGGACGGCATCGTGGTCAGCGGTTACAAAATGTGCATTACCCAGGCCGCGTACGCAGATGAACTGTTTGTGCTGCCCACACGGGCGCTCAAAGAAAGCGACCGCGACTTTGCGGTGGCGTTCGCCATTCCAGCCGATGCCGAAGGGGTCAAGCTCATCACCAGGGCGGTCTGGCTGCGGGAGAAGGACAAGCCCGAAGCGCCCCCTTTTTGCCGCTATGGGGTCTCGGATTCGGTTGTGGTTTTTGATCATGTGTTTGTTCCATCGGAACAGGTATTCATGTGCGGAGAATGGCAGTATGGCCGGCGTCTGGCATTGCTTTTTGCGGATTCGCATCGGCACAGTTATTGCGGATGCAAACCAGCAGTCTCGGATATCCTTTGTGGCGCCAGCCTGCTGGCCGCCGAGGCGAACAACGTGCTCAAGGTATCCCACGTTCGAGAGAAACTGGCCGAGTTCGCATCCGCTGCTACCCTGGCCTATTCAGCAGGGGTTGCGGCCGCACTGTTTGGTGAAAAGACATCCAGCGGCGTGTTTTTCCCGAACCGCGTGTATGCGAATGTGGGGCGTCGCCTCACCGGGGAACTGATTTATCACGAATACAATATCCTGACGGAAATCGCCGGTGGCATTGCCGGCACCCTTCCCTTTTCGGAGGACTTTGAGCACGGGGAGAACGTCGATTGTCTGAAAAGGTTTATTGTGCGCAATTCCAAGCTCTCCCCTGAAGACTCTGTAAAAATCTGGCAGTTTGTGGAGAATATCGGCTGTTCACCCATGGCGGCCTGGTACAAGGTGGCGGGCGTTCACGGCGGCGGCTCTCCCATCATGGAGACGATTGCCCTGGGTGCGGAGTATGATTTTGAGGATAAAAAACGACTGGCCCGCTATCTGGCCGGCATGGACCAAGACTGTGACGATTCGGACCTAGTGGGTCTGACGCCCAGCCTCGGTGTTTTCTGATCATTGTCAAATTCGGCCTTTTGCCAGGGAAGGGAAAAACCATGGGATTCACCATCACAGAAAAGATACTGGCTCGTGTTTGTGGCCGCAGGGCGGTGAAGGTTGGCGACGAAATCATGGCCCGTCCAGACTTTGTCCACAGCTACGATTTTCCTGGCTACACAGACTCCTTTTTCAGGGACATGAAGGATGAATTTCATCTGAATTCACCACCCGCCCCTGAGCGATTCGCCTTGTTCATTGACCATATGGTGCCTCCCCATGCCCCCAAAGAAGAGGATCTGCACCAGATAACCAGAAGCTGGGCGACGATGCAGGGAATTCAACTTTTTGAGAGGTTGGGGATAGGGCACCAGGTTGCAGCCGAGGTGGGTTACGCGGTTCCCGGGGCATTTCTTGTCCATTTCGATGGCCACATCAGCCAACTGGGGGCATTCGGTATGCTCGCCATCGGCCTGCGACGCAATATCCTCGAGGCATATGTGAGGGAGCGCATTTCCCTTCAGGTGCCTCAGACCACCAAAGTCATCCTGAATGGTCGAATCCCCCCCGGGCTTATGGGCCGGGATGTATTCCATTTTATTCTGAAGGAGCTCGGACCGGACTTCTGCCGCTTCCAGGTTCTGGAGCTGGAGGGGCCTGCACTGAGCGATATGAGTCTCGACGAAAGACAGACCATTTGCGGGCTCGCCATGTTCACGGGGGCGACCTCCGCAATTATCAGCCCTGATGAAAAGATTTTGAGGTGGAGCAGGTCCTGCGGTTCGCGAGCGGCGCTCGCTCCGGTCATGAGCGATCCCGATGCTGAATATGCAGCAGTCGTTCAGCTCGATGTGACGTCTTTGGAGCCCCTGATCGCTTCACCACCCCACCCAGCCAATATTGGGCCTTTGAATGATGTCGCCGGATTGGAAGTTCATGTGGGCTATATCGGCTCCTGCGTCAGCGGCAGATTGGATGACCTCAGAGCCGCGGCAAAAGTGCTTCAAGGCCGGCACGTCAAAGACGGGTTTCAGCTCAATATCATTCCAACCAGCCGGAAGATTATGGCTGAGGCCGACAGGGAAGGTTTGCTGATGGAACTCCTTGAGGCAGGGGCGTTTCTCAGTTCGCCCAGTTGTGACTATTGCTTTGGACATATTGCCACCATGACGGCAGGCCAACGGGCCATCTCAACAGGCACGCTCAATGTCCCGGGGAGAATGGGCAGCCCGGACTCAGAAATCTATCTGGCAAATGCTGCATCAGTGGCGGCGACTGCCGTCGAAGGTAGAATCGCGGACCCACGGCCCTATTTTTGATCATGGATCTCGCCATAACAAGGAGACTGATCGATGGCGCTTGACAACTTATCAGGCAGAGTGGCCTGGATTTTTGCTGAAAGCAACTTTGACGTAGACCAGATCGTGGGCATCAAAAATATCAAGATTACAGACACCGCGGAACTGGCGCGTGTGGCCATGGAGGCCTTTGACCCCGATTTTGCCAGAGTGGTTCGCACAGGAGACTTTCTGGTGGGGGGCAAGAATTTCGGTTACGGTCATCCTCACTATCCTCCCATGAAGGCCATGCGGCACTTGGGCATTGCAGGGGTAATCGCTGAATCTTTTTCTCCTGGGTTCTGGCGAGGGGAAATCAGCATGGGTTTCCCTCTGGTCCCTTGCCCCGGCATTCTGGCGCTCGCTGAGCGATGGGACGAACTGCTCGTGGATTGGAATCGGGGGATGATTCAGCATCTGCGTACCCAGAAGGAACTGGCCATTGAACCGCTCTCCCTGGCAGACCGAACGATGATTGAAATGGGGGGGCTCATCCCCTACCTGAAATCCGCCATTGCGGATGAGGCCGAAAGCACGAGGTAGAGAAGATGACCCAGATGATTATCAGCGGCATCGCATTGGGAACCATCTATGGTCTCGTTGCCCTGGGAATCGTATTGGTTCATAAGGCCACAGGGATCCTGAATTTTGCCCATGGCGAGATGGTGATGGTGACCACCTTCTTCGCACTGACCTTGCATAACTTCGGCCTGCCATACTGGGCAGTGGTGACAGGGACGCTGGCTTTTGCGGCCCTTTTTGGTCTATTCATTGAGACAACCCTGGTCAGAAGGCTCATAGGCGCCCCGCTGCTGACCACTGCTCTGGTCTGCCTCGGCCTCTTCCTTATACTGGGGGATGTGGCTGTTTGGATCTGGGGAAAAGATCCGCACATGTTCCCATCCGCCTTTTCGGAAAAACCCATATCTCTGGGCCAGGTGTTTCTCTCTCCGGCAGATATCGGTCCAATCATCGTTTGCGGCATGCTTGCGCTGGGTCTTTACCTCTTTTTCCGCTTTACCAAAATCGGAGTCGCCATGCAGGCCACAATCGATAATCAGACGGCTGCAAGGCTCATGGGAATTCCCGTCAAAAGGATGTTCGCGCTCTCATGGATGCTGGCTACCATGGTTGCCGCGATTGCGGGTTTGCTCATTGCCCCTATTATCTTTCTCCACTTTACGTTCATGCAGACGATTCTCCATTTCGCATTTGCCGCTGCTGTCTTAGGCGGTATCAACAGCCTGCCGGGCGCCATGATCGGAGGGATCATCCTAGGGGTCGTGACCAATCTTGTCGGCATCTACTTTTCATCAGCCCTGAAGGAGGCGATGCCTTTTCTCATTATGCTGGGTATTCTCGTTGTGAGGCCTGAAGGTCTGATGTCCAAAAGAATTGAAAAGAAGGTATGAAGCACATGGCCCGGGGAAATCTTATTCGTTATGCAATCATAGGGATCGCTATTGTGAGCGCCCCTCTCTTTCTCGGTGAATATTTTCTTTTTATAGCAAGCCTCACCCTGGTGTATACCCTCGCCTCTTTTGGGACCAATGTCCTGTCCGGGTATACAAATCTGCTTTCTTTGGCTGGAGCGACGTTTTTTGGATGCGGGGCCTTCGGTACAGCCATTCTTATGTCGAAGTTTAGTATGCCTTTTCTGCCTGCTATTCTCATTACTGGGCTGATCGTGGTGGCCCTGGGCCTGGTGGTGGCCATTCCAACCCTTCGCCTGGAGCATGTGTACCTCGCGATCGCCACACTGGGGTACGTCTTCATCTTTGGGGAACTTGTCAAAGGAAGCGAAACGTTGACCGGAGGGTCCATGGGCATGGGGGTACCAGTGGTCAGCCTTTTCGGCTTCCGATTAAACGAGGTCGGCCTATATTATCTCAACCTGGCCTTTGTCATCGTCCTTCTGGTTGCAGGGGTGAATCTCTCCCACTCCCGCTTTGGCCGGGCATTCTTTGCTGTCAAAAACAGCGAGGTGGCCGCACGCTCCCTGGGTATTCCTGCCCCGAAAATCAAGGTGATCGCATTTGCTGTCCAGGCCTTCTACTGCGCCATTTCAGGGGGACTTTATGGCCTTCTCGTTCGATTTATCGATCCCAGCCTGTTCAGCATATTCATATCCATCAGTTTTTTGTCCATGGTTATCATCGGGGGATTGGGATCGGTACTTGGCTCGATTCTCGGGGCCTTTTTCGTTATCGTGACGCCCCAGCTCCTTACCTACTTCGGGCTAACGGAGATCCAACGCTCGGTTTACGGCGTGGCCATGATTTTGTCTCTCATGTTCCTTCCCAACGGCCTGGTCAGCCTGCCCGAGAAGCTTCCATGGCTCAGAAGGCTTTTGGGTCTGTCAAAATAGGTTGTTATGGGCGCCTTGCAGGTAATCCATCTTTCCAAACATTTCGGTGGCTTGAAGGCCATCCACTCCCTCTCTTTCAACGTGGAGGAGGGATCGGTTCATGCCCTGATTGGCCCAAACGGAGCAGGCAAGACAACAGTGTTGAACTGCATCAGCCGGTTTTACAAGGCGGATGAGGGCGAGATCCTGGTTCACGGGAAGAATATTCTCCATTGGCGAGACTACGAGATTTTTAGGGCAGCCGTTGGCAGAACCTTTCAGAACCTCGAGGTTTTCGGGGATTTGACAGTCTTCGATAACGTGCTGACTGCCCGATATCGTTTCATGCATGCGTCTGTGATCGAGAACATGTTTCGTCTTCCGAGGGCCCGGCGCGAGGAGCGGGTGAACAAACAGAAGGTAGAGGAAATCCTGATTTTGCTGGGCTTGGATGGGGTGGCTCATCAACGCTGTGGCGGTCTGCCTTATGGTCAACAGAGATTGGTGGAACTGGCTCGGGCCATGGCCCTCGAACCGCGGGTCCTGCTCCTCGACGAGCCGGCGGCCGGGCACAACAACGAGGAAGTTGGCCAGTTGGGTGAACTCATCAACCGTATTCGCCATATGCTCAGGGCGAGCATTCTCCTGGTCGAGCACAACATGTCCCTCGTCATGGCCATTTCAGACCGGATCACCGTCATGCACAATGGTCAGTTTTTGGCAGAGGGAAGCCCGAGGGAAATTGAAACAAATCCCAAGGTTATCGAGGCGTATCTGGGTCGTGGCTACAACCCCATTTCGGCGGGGGCGTAACATGCTGGAGATCAGCAGTCTGGTGGCCGCTTACGGCGAAATTGTTGCCTTGCACGGCCTGGACCTGAAGGTGGAGAAGAACAGCATTGTCGCTGTTCTAGGCAGTAACGGCGCCGGCAAAACCACCCTCCTCCGGTGCATCTCCGGTTTGCTCAAACTGCGCCGGGGCAAAATTCAATTGGAGGGTAGAAGGATTGATGGTCTGGAACCAGAGGATATCGTGGCATTGGGGATCTCCCACGTACCGGAGGGACGGCTGATTTTCCCTTCCCTCACGGTGAGCGAAAACCTGGCGATGGGAGGCTACCTGGCAAAGCGTTCCCAGGTGGATTCAGGCATCGAGCGGGTTTGCGCCTATTTTCCCATTTTGAAGGAACGGATGAAACAACGTGGAGGGACATTGTCGGGCGGAGAGCAGCAGATGCTGTCCATTGCCCGAGCCCTTGTTCGGACCCCCAAGGTCCTCTTGCTGGACGAGCCTTCCATGGGAGTGGCCCCACGCGTCAAGGAGCAGATTTTCGAACAGCTTCTTGCGATCCATCATCAGGAAAACACGACCATGGTCCTGGTTGAGCAGGACGCTGACGTGGCGCTGAGGGTTGCGGAACAGGCCTTTGTCCTGGTAACAGGCCGGGTTGTCCTTGGAGCCAGGAGCAAAGACATGATGGCTAATGACGAGCTTCGGAGGGCATACCTGGGTGGATAACCATTTTGGGGAGTGAACCCTGAAGGCGGAAGGCGGAATGGACCGGTTTAATCTATACAGAAAAAACAAAAAGTGAAAGGGAGGATCACGACATGAGAAGAAAATCGAGAGGCGGGGCGGTTTGGGTTGCAGCGGTTGTCTGTGTTGCCGTAGCGGTTGGGTTTGTCTTGAGGGGAAGTTCTGAGTCATGGGCGTTCACGGATCCAGAGCATGGGGTTCTTGCGGACAAGGTGATTGTCGGTGCGTCGTTGCCCCTATCCGGGACCCTTGCCAGCATGGGGAAATCCATTGTCGAGGGGTTGCAGGTGTACCTTTCCATGGTCAATGGAAAGGGAGGCATCCATGGCCGCAAGATAGAGGCCATCATGTATGACGATGAGTACAAACCAGACAAGTCCGTGGCCAATTCCAAATTGCTGGTGGAGAAAGACAAGGTGTTTGCCGTTGTCGCAGCCATGGGGACTGCCACCACGCTGGCGGCCTATGAATATCTGGAACCCAAGGGCGTGCCCATGGTGGGGACCCTGAGCATCTCTGACCAGGTCACGACCCCGCCGCGAAAACTGCTTTTCGCCCTCCCGGCCCCCCAGTCTGCAGAGGCGCCCGCCTATGTTGATTTTGCAGTGAACTCACTGAAGGCGAAAAAATTCGCCATCCTCTACCAAAATGACGCATGGGGTACCCCTGCGCTTCAGTTTACAGAAAAGCAGCTTGAGAAACATGGTCTAAAGCTTGTAGAAAGCCAGACCTTTGACCGTCTTGCCACCGATCTGACCTCGCAGGTGTACAAATTGAAGAATGCGAATCCCGACGTGGTTATTCTGTACGCCCTTGGTCAGCAAGCAGCCATCTTTTTCAAGACCGCTCAAAAACTCGGGTGGAGCCCCACGGTATTCGGGGCCGGGGGCCTCAATGATCCCAAGACCGTGGAATTGGTCGGTGATATTGCGGAAAAGAAACTGTATTGCTCTTCCTATTATTGGCCATTGGACAGCGACATCCCAGCCATCAAGGAATTTGTGGAGCTTCACAAGAAGATGTATCCGGGATCGCAGGTCTCCACGATGGCGCTTATGGGCTATTCGGCGGGATTCGTCTTCTGTGAGGCCCTAAAAAGTTGCGGATCTGAGCCCAACCGCGAGAAACTGGTTACTGCGCTGGAGGCGATGAAAAACGTGGATCAGAAGATCGGGCCTCCCCTCACCTTTCAGCCCGTCTCCGAAGGCAGTTATTCAAGGCGGGGCCAGACGGCCGTTGTTATCGTCCGGTTGGAGGATGGGAAGTTCAAGGCGCTGGGCGAATTCGTGGATCCCATTCGCAAGTAGCATCGGAGGCTTGTAAGGCTGGTTGATGCAGGGGTGGCTTCCATGGCGTCCCTGCATCATCATTTGCTCCCGCAAAGACGCTGGAAGGCCCTATAGGGGTGCGGCCTTCACGGCGCCGAATCTTGCCGGCTATTTTTATGATTACAAGGAGGAGTTAGGAGCGATCCCATGAAACCCACGACACAGCTTAGAAAGAGGATTACCGAGGGGCGAACCGTTTTTGCAGCAGGGGCATATGATGCCCTCAGTGCGCGACTGATCCAGGAGGCAGGCTTCGACGCCATCCTTTCAACCGGCTACGGGATTTCGGCCTCCCACCTGGGTAAGCCGGACGCCGAACTGTATACCATGACAGAGAATCTTCAGGTGGTTCGACAGATGGTCGCTGTGGTGGATAAGCCGATCATTGCTGATATAGACACCGGATACGGAAATGCCATCAATGTGATTCGCACGGTCAGAGAATTTGAGAGGGCCGGGGTTTCTGCCATGATTTTGGAGGACCAGATCGCCCCAAAAAGGTGCCCCGCATGCGTTGAGACCTTCAATGTCATCCCTCTGGATGAAGCGATAGGCAAAATCAAGGCCGCACTCGACACGCGCATGGATCCAGATCTCGTTATCGTGGCGAGGACCGATGCACGTCCTCTGGAGGCGGCCATCGAGCGGGCGCAGGCATATAGGGAGGCTGGCGCAGATGTTATTCAACCCATTTCCAAAGGGGTGCAAAACCCTGCCGAACTGCGTCGATTTAAGGCCGAGGTCAAGGCGCCTCTTTCGCTGCAAATCCTGGGGTGGCTCGAAAAAGAACTTGGAATCAAGGAGTTCTCGGAATTGGCGTCTATTGTCACCTGGCCCCTGGTTCCCCTTTTCACGGCAGTTTATGCCCTTCGATCCAACCTGAAACAGCTTTTTGAGGACAAATCTTCCAAAAACCTTCCCTTTGGTCGGGTGCCCATGGAGGAATTCAACCGTTTTGTGGGCGTACCCGAAATAGAAGAACTGCAGCTCAAGTACCTCCCGGAAGTCGTTAGGCTGGTTTAAGCGTTGGCATTTTTCTGACGCGGTTTGACTGCAACCAACGAGGATTTTTAGGGAAAAAAGAGAGGGAGGTCCCATGCATATTCTGGTAACGGGCGGCAGTGGATTTGTCGGACAGCGCGTCGTGGACCGGCTGGTTGAAAGAGGTCATCAGGCCATCGTTATGTCCAGGAGGCCAGCCGCCGCATCGAATGAAGAACACATGGGGGCAAGGGCAGTTGCAGGGGATGTCAGGGTTTTTTCCGATGTCATGAAGATCGTCGAGGAACACGAGGTTGAACGCATCATCCATGTGGCATACACCTTGACGGCAGAGGGCGAAGCCAATCCCCTGCACGCCCTTCAGGTGAACGCCCTTGGGGCCGGAAATGTCTTCGAGGCGGCAAGATTGGCAGGTGTCAGGCGGGTCCTGTTCTGCAGCTCCATTGCCGCCTATGCACCTCAGGAATACTATGGCGATCGTCCCGTCACTGAGGACGAGGTCGTGATGAGGCCTTCCTCCATCTACGGGGCAACAAAGGTCCTGAACGAATTTATGGCATCGCGGTTCGAAATGCGTTATGGCATCGAGATCCCCACCGTCAGGATTTCTGCAGTTTATGGCGCAGGCCGGGCCAAACGGGGCGTAACCGCCTGGACGAGCATTATGGTTTCCGGAGCGATCCACAATGAAAAAACGCATATCAAGATGAGGCCAGACCAGTTGGCCAGCTTTATCTATGTGGATGATGCAGCGGAGCAACTGGTTCGCTTGACCCTTTCAGATAGCCTGAACCATAGAGTCTACAATTCGGGCGGCCATACGGCAACGCCCGCTCAATTCGCAGCCATTCTCCGCAAATACTACCCTGACCTCCAGGTCCATTTCGATGTGAATGCGGCGCAATGGCCCTATCCTCATCTTGTGGACGGCACACGGCTTGAAAAAGAAATTAACTTCAAGATCATGAGCCCGGAACACGGCCTTCTGGCACAAATCAACGAAGAGCGACTGCTCCTCGGACAACAGCCCGTTAATCCCATAGAGTAAGGAAGCATCTCATCCCGGACAAATCTGACCTACTCGGAACAGAGGACCTCCCGGTTCATTTGGAAGCCTGTTTCGTTAACCACCGGACCGAGGTCCTGACGCCGAATGACCATGGCCTGCCTGGAGACGTTCGAGAAACCGCCCGCCTCGCACACGGCAGCGGCAATATAGGACCATTGCTCCAGTAAGGGTTCCTCACATGGACATCTATCGTGCAGCAATCGCCCGGGCGGCAAGGATGCCGCTTGCAGAAGCCTGGAGCAGTCCCCTGGTGATGCCCGCCCCGTCACCTATGGCGAATAGATGTTTTACCTGCGTTTCCATTTCGGGTGATACGTCAATCCTGTTGGAATAGAATTTCACTTCCACTCCGTAGAGAAGCGTATGCCTGGAGTATACGCCCGGCGCTATTTTCTCGAGGGCCTGAAGCATCTCGATAATGCTCATGAGATGGCGGTAGGGAAAGACAAAACTCAAATCACCGGGGGTCGCATCCCTCAGGGTTGGTATGGTCAGACAGCGATCAATGCGTTCCCGTGTGCTCCTTCTGCCGGCGAGCAGATCGCCCAACCTCTGAATGATGACCCCTCTACCGAGCAGATTCGCCAGCCGCGCGATGTAATGGCCATACGCAATTGGATCATCGAACGGTTCTGTGAACGCGCTGCTCACCAGAATGGCGAAGTTGGTGTTTTCAGTCCTCCTCCCGGCATAGCTATGCCCGTTCACCGTCACGATGCCACCATGCGCTTCGGTCACCACCTCACCGTATGGATTCATACAGAAGGTACGCACCTTGTCGTCGAATGTCTTCGAGTAGTGAACCAGCTTTGATTCGTAAGCGATGTCCGTGATTTCCCTCAGGACAGGGGCCGAGAGCTCGACACGCACGCCGATATCCACCGACGTGGCCCTTGTTCCTAACCCCAAAGATTCTGCCTGTCCCTTCATCCAATGGGCCCCTGATCGACCCGGGGCCACGACGACAAACCTGGAGGTCACATTCCGACCACCAGCAAGTCTCACCCCCTGAATCCTGCCATGCTCAGCAACAAGCTCCTGAACCTCAGATTCTGTCTGGATGTCTACCCGTCCAGCCAGCGACTTTCTAAGACGCTCCAGGACGGCCCGGCAATTCTCTGTGCCGATATGGCGGATGAGCGTCGGCACGAGCTGGAGGTCCGCCATGCGGGCCTTATCGGCCAATTCTTCCAGTTTCGGGGAACTCTTGCCAAAAATGAGATCGGGCGCCCCATTGGCCACATAGATATCATCTGTCCTCTTCAACAGGTCGACCAGAGGCCCCTCTTCCATGAATTCTCTCAGGAAGCCGCCAACCTCCTTGGAAAGCGTGAGCTTTCCGTCGCTGAATGCGCCGGCACCGCCCCACCCGCAGAGTCTGTCCTCGGGATTCTGTCGCTCGCGCCTGTTCAGGTCCTTCCCCTGCTCCACCAGGAGAATCCCATTGATGCCCAGGTCTGCGAGAGTCAGCGCGGCAAAAATACCCGCAGGGCCGGCACCCACAATGATCACTTCATAATCCATAAACCATACCCTGCTTCCCAAAAATGCTCTTCTTCCGTGACGGAACCACATCAAATGTGAATCATGAATCTAATACCCGCTCCACAAATTCCGGCAGCATCATGACCCGGGTCCCACTCCCCTGTCTAAGGTTTTGGACGGCCTGGCCGTAACAGCCGGTGCAAACATGGACCATGGTTTTGGTGGAAATGCTGTCGAGCATGTGGGATAGGCCTTCCGGATGAAAACAGCACTTTGGGGCGCTGATGCGGTTAATTTCCAGGCCCTTCATCTTGTTGAAGACCCTGTTGGTTGACTTCAAGTCCATGGGCACGGGTGAAAATCTGCGATGCAGACGGTAGCACCCAGCATAATAATCAATCTTTTCGCGGAACTCCACTTCGCTCATCAGCTCCTCAATGACCGCCGGGTAAAAAATGATGTCTGCGTCCGGGAAGGCGTGTTTATAGATGGGATAACAGGGTGAACAAAAAATAATCAGGCGCTTGGCCCCCAGTTTTTCAGCCTGTTCCATGTTTTTGCTGACGAACTCTCGCGACAGCGCGCGGCATTCCATTATGGCTTCCTCGTCCTTAGGGACTGCGCATAAATAAAATGAAC
>Ga0172370_10007196_pt1 | contig 13715 bp, 15 predicted proteins | sample LakKiv5m_FD_114538 | JGI IMG/M metagenome (GOLD analysis project Ga0172370, IMG submission 114538) | Freshwater microbial communities from Kabuno Bay, South-Kivu, Congo - kab_022012_11.5m | ecosystem: Environmental > Aquatic > Freshwater > Lake | place: Democratic Republic of the Congo...
AGCGAATCTTTGGGCTCGTGGTAAAAGCCGGTCACTTTGTTTGCCACGTCAAACGGCTGGCTGAACCGTTTGTCTTTTAAGATATCGGTCAGCAGGGTAAAGATCGCCGCAAATATCAGTATGAAAAGAATCGTTTTTTTAAGAGTGCCCCGCATTTTCATGCCCCCACCTCAAAACTGAAAATAAATGAATTCGCCCGCGTCGTAGCCCGGCCCGTATACGCCGAATACGATCACAAAAAATAACGCGCAAAAATAGATAAGCCACCGCACCGGGACCGCCCTTTTTTCCAGCACGTTTTTGATCCCGGCATTTTGCCTGATCGTCCCCACAATGATCATTATGACGATCGAAGCGGCAATCACAATAAAATCCTTATAATCGAGTCCCAAAGAAAACAGCGAACCGCTCAAAAAGAATGACGGGTCCTGGTTTGAAAAGATACTGCGGATAATGGAAAAAGAAGCGTTTAAATCCGCTGCCCTGAAAAAAACCCAGGCAAAATTCACAAGGAAAAAAGTGATCGCAATCCGGACCGCCCGCAAAGCGGCCGGGTGTTTCCCTATCCTTAAGAATCCGGCAACTTTTTCACGGGCCGGCGTCAGGAAACCGCCGATCAAAATATACAATCCGTGTATGGCGCCCCAAATGGCGAAATTCCAGCTTGCCCCATGCCAGAGGCCGCTCGCCAGAAAAGTGATCAGGATGTTCCGTTGCTGTTTCGGTTTGGAACACCGGTTGCCGCCCAGCGATATGTAAAGATAGTCCCTGAACCAGGAACTTAATGAAATATGCCACCTTCTCCAGAAATCGCGGATAGAGACGGACAGGTAAGGCCGGTTGAAGTTGCGCATCAAATCAAAGCCCATCACCCGCGCGGCGCCGATCGCGATGTCCGAATACCCGGAAAAATCGCAGTAGATCTGCACAGCGAACAGCACGGTGGCCAGTGCCATGGCCGACCCGTTGTAGTTCGCGTAATTGTTGTATGCCTGGTTCACCAGTATGGAAACGCGGTCGGCAATCACAAGCTTCTGGAAAAACCCCCACGCCATAAGCAAAAGCCCGCTCCTGACCCTTTCGGGATCAAAGGTATGCACCACACTGAACTGCTTTAAAAGGTTCTTGGATCGTTCGATTGGCCCCGCCACCAGCTGCGGAAAGAAAGAGACAAACAACGCGTATTTCCCGAAGTTTTTTTCCGCGGTTATCTCTTTCCTGTAGATATCAAACGTATAGCTCAATGCCTGGAAAGTATAAAAAGATATCCCTACCGGCAGGATAACGTCAAACGCCGGGGAGATCGCCTCCATATTGAACCGGGCCAGGAAATAATTGATGTTGTCGAGCGCAAAATTAAAATATTTAAAGAAAAACAAGATGCCCAGGTTGGAGATCACGCTTAATGCTAGCCACAGCTTTTTATAGAATATTTTTTTCTTTTCGTCTTCCATCCTGTTTGCGTTTGAAATCAGAATACCGCTTAGGTAAGTGATCGCGGTAGAAGTTAAAAGCAGCAGCGCATACTCGGGATTCCAGCTCATATAAAAGTAATAGCTGCTGACCAGCAGCCATATCCATCTTGCCTTTTGCGGAATCAAAAAATATACGATAACGACAATCGGGAAAAAAATAAGAAAACTGATCGAATTAAAAAGCATAGAACACCTTTTCAGCCAACCAAGCTTATAATGTTTAACAAGCAAAATGTATAAAGCTATTATACTATAACCAAAGGTTTTTTGACATGATTTTTATTTTTATACTGGCATCTTTATGCCAACAATCTTACCGGTGTAAAAATATATTTTTTCTTCGCTTTTCGCTAAATGATATGAACAAAAAAACCGCGATACGCGGTTTTTTATATCCTTTTGCTGTAAAGCGTAAGGCCGTCTTTTTTCAGCTTGTCCTCCCATATCATTTGGAGCAGCGCAAGCTCGTCGCTGTAGTCCGTCTTGCTCTCGTCCTTATCGTAGGGCATTCGTTCCAGTATTTCCATTTCAAAGCGCTCCGCGCCCAGCTCGCTCCATTCCTTCTGCAGCCCGCGGTTCGGGTGCATCCCGCCGTTCAGCCTCGCGAGCGCGCCGTTCATCACGCCCCGAAGGTCGCCCGCCGCCTGCAGGTAGCACTTCATTCCTTCCCGCGGGCGGATGATAAAAACGCCCATTTCCGGTTTGGTCATCTTATACAGCCTCTTCAGTTCTTTTTTTCTGTCCACTTTTCCCCGTCCTCCTTTGCCGTGTTCCCCGCAAGCCAGTACGCGCTTCCGTCCGTTTTGCGCGCCATAAAGCCGTAGTCCACCAGCAGCCTGCGCAGGATAAAATAGTCCCCGAAGGTGTGCCACGCGCTTATCTTTGCGTTCACTTCTTTTTCGCTGTAGGTCCTGCCCGTCTCGAATTTTCCCGCAAGATAGGCCAGAATGGGCGTCCTTGTCCGTGCCGGCGCGGGCAGCTGCCTGATTCGCCCCTCGCCGTCAAGAAAAACCGCTATATCCGCGTTTTTTCCGCGTCCCATTTTATTTTTCCTCCTACTCGTTTACTAATTTACTAATTTAGTATATGCGCAGCCTGAAAACTTGTCAACCGTATTTTTTTACCCCTTTATCCGCTTTTTATGATATGATGTTCCAAGAAACGGTCCCGGCCTTCATAGACAGGCTCCTGGGCCGGTGAAAAGAAAGGATCTTATATGTACGTCACCATTTTCGTATTCATCGCTGTCTTCGTCTACTGGTTCATCACCTGGCAGAACAACGATATCACAATCACCCGCCTGACCTTCGTAAGCGATAAAATTCCCGAGGATTTAAGCGGGCTTAAGATACTGCAGGTGTCCGATCTGCACAATAAAAAATTCGGCAAGGACGGCGCCGCCTTGCCTGATAAAATAAAGGAAGCCGCGCCGGATATCATCGTTGTCACCGGGGATCTGATCGACTACCACCGCACCAATATCGAAACCGCCCTGCGCTTTATAGATAGTATCGTGCAGATCGCTCCCGTCTATTATGTGCCGGGCAACCACGAAGCGCTTTCCGGTGTCTACGACCGGCTTGCCCGTCTCCTGAAAGAGGCGGGCGTGACCGTTCTTGAAAACGAATCGGTGCGTATCCAGAGGGAAAACGGCTTTTTAACCCTTTCCGGCGCGGCCGACATTACATTCATAGATAAAAAAAAGAGCGAAAAAGCGGTCGCCGCTTTCGCGCAGAATATAAAAACCCTTCGCGGCCAGGCCAGTGGTTTCAATATCCTCCTGTCCCACCGTCCGGAATATTTCGGCCTTTATGCGCAGCAGAGGTTTGATCTGGTTTTTTCCGGGCATGCGCACGGCGGCCAGGTTCGCCTGCCCCTGATCGGCGGCATTTTTTCACCGGGCCAGGGCCTTTTTCCCAGGTATACCGCAGGCATATATCAAAAAGAAGGCGCCGCCATGGTCGTCTCCCGCGGCCTCGGAAACAGCGAATTTCCCGTCCGCGTATTCAACCGGCCACAGATCGTTTCGGTCACCCTTAAATCCGTATAATCAATATAAACGAGTTTTTAAGACATTATTTGCAGAGGACGATATAAAAGAGTTCCAAACAGCTTCTTATTTCATGACTTTAAACGGTATACTGCTTGTATCAAGGACGCCATACCATAATGTAAAACCGGTTGCATTCCAAAGAGAATACAGAAACACTAACTTTACAACCCCAATCAGAATTATTAAAAGCAGTAGTTTGGTTGGCTTTTCCAGATGGGTAAGCATGAAATATAGCAAGATCAAAAACAGCATATTCGTCACATACCCTGTTCTTGCCCCTGAAAAATACATTGTGGGCGACATTGTTATAAGCAGCAGCGAACCAATAGCCGCAATAAAAATCATTGTATAAATAAAAGACCGTTCACTCTTTCCCCAAAGCAGCCATATGTTAATTGGTATAAGCAGCAAAGCTGGACCCCAGACGATATACGGCAGCATCTGGACCGGGTTGCTAAAACTTTGCACATCCAGATAGGAAAACGAAAACAGCTGCTGGAAGTTTTGCATATAGAATCCGAAAACATTCGAATCAAGAGGATTGATCATCCTTACAAAAATAATAATTGAAAACACTATGGAAATTATGCCTAAAATCTTAAGATGTTTTTTCGTTTTTTCTTTGAACAGCATCCATCCGGAAACAAACCATAAAAACATCAATGGCATATAGGATTGGTTAATCAATGTATTCATGGAAAAATGGGTAGTTATAGACAGTCTTTGTTGAAAATTCAGCATGTTGAAAAGCGGAAACGTTCCAAGGTTTCCTTCGTATCTCAGTTGGTTCCCGGGAGCCCGCATAACAAATATGGTTGCCGCCACTGTCACGCCTATCAGCAATAATAAAAACCAGTTTAATTTTTTTGTTTTGATAAAAAGATAAATATAGGTTACAACTGAAGCCGCAAGAAGGCTTACGGCAGCCTGCTCCTGGCTTAAAACCGCAAATGCCGCACAAAAAACACTTGCTGCCATAAGCCATGGTCTTGTCTTATACTCCAGATTTTTTAATGTAAAAACAAAAGGCGTAAATGCGATAACCGCCAAAGCAAACGGAACCAGGTAATACGACGCGCCTGTCACCCAAAAAACTGTCGATGATAAAATATCGGTACTGATGATCCCAAAGCCGAAACAGCATAAATACGCTAAAAGGATTTTACGGCTTTGGCTCATTTCCTTTCCCCATGTAACCCACTTGTATATCGCAAATGAACTTGCCACAATAACAGCTGTACAAAACCATTTCCAAAGAAAATACAATTCGCCCGAAAAATAATAATTCATTCCGTCAGAAAACAGCCTGCCCGACCAAGTAACATACCGTGTAATCACATAATCTAAAATTCCAAAGTTTAAATGCATTTGAGAAAATATCTGGTCGTCTCCGGGCATTAACGGAACTCTTCTAAAAAGGATAAACATAAAAACAGCAAAAAGTAAAAATGCGAAAATCGGAGAAAAAATAAGCTTCTTAATACCTTGGGCGGGTTGCGGTTGCTCAATCTTCATAGTATGAAATCTCTCCAAAGAATATCAAATATTGTATATTTATAGTAATTTACCTTTATTCTACTATCATTAATTCTATTGTCAACCTGCGGCTGCTCAGATTGTTAAAAAATTCATATTTCTAAGAAAAAATCCAACAAAACAGGCGCAGTTTTAATCTCTGTCTATTTCATTAATTTTTTTACCATATCAGTATATTCTTTCAAACGAAAAAATGCGGTTTAAATGCATCCGGAAAACTGTGCCTTTAGACGCCAAAGTCCGCTTTGCGTTCGTCAAAATGCGCATTAAAATAATCCAGTTCCCCGGGAGTGCCCAATACAAAAACGTCGCTCTCATTAACCAAAGAGATATAAACAGCTCCACCTTTTTTTATCAGGAAATTATACATGGGAGCAATATACCGCTCTCCTTTTTCCCCGGACCCGGGCAGCGCAAAGAACTCATGGTACAATTTTTCAAAAAGGGCGGCCGTATTAAAGTAGTAAGCGCCCAGCGTGCAGTACTCGGATATCCGTTGTTTTTCACGCACCTCCACTGCCCGCCCGGCTGCGTTGAGCTTCACAAAACTCCAATGGTCCCCCTTTCCTAAAAAACAGGGAATGAACCCGTCGCCTCTGATATCCTCCCTGCGCATGGCGCCGGGCTTTACCAAAGTATCTATATTGTAAATCATAAGCGGCTTTCCCATGTCCCAGTATTCCGCCGCCAGAAGCGCAGTCGTCGCCTGTCCATCGGTCGGCGCGCCGATGCCGATCAAATGGCAGTCTGTAAAACCCAACTTTTCACACATGGTATGAATAAAACTTTCGGAACCGTCTTCTTTCCGCACAACAAAAATATACCGGTTTTCATCAGAATAAAAACCGGTCAGGCTGATCATGGACCATTCGAATAATGTTTTTCCATGCGCTTCGATCATATATTTCGGGACCTTATACCCCGCTTCCTTAAAACGGGAACCAAGGCCTGCCATCGTAATTACAATATTCATTTTATTTCAGCACCTTTTTTGATTGTTCGCATATTTGCTCCAGTTCATCAAACGAATACTTTAAGAACTCGTCGGGCCTGACCGCACGGTCGTCAATATAAACACCTCTATGGCCGGCCCATGGTTTTCCATATATGATTTCATCATAAGGAATCTTCCATTTATCCAGCCATAAAAGCAAAACTTTCGCGGTATTGGCATTAATTAAACCTATATTTCCACTATAGGTATTCACATTTCTTGATGTATATAAAACTATCTTCGCACCCTTTCCATGGTACTCTTTCAATTTTTCTATAATATTTTCGTAAGGCACCAAATCGCAATATTCTTCGCCATTTTTTTTAACCGGACAAAGCGTACCGTCTACGTCCACAATCAATGTCACTTTTTCAAACATTGCCTTACCTCTTTTATAATTTCAATCGCATTCAATAAAAAGCCGAATACTTTTTTAGGATAATCCACATGCAAGGGTATCATGGATAAAAACAAAGAGGCTTCGAACAGGCGCACCGCCGGATAATCATAGCCATTTTCGTTTAAAACCTTCCTGAATATTTCAATATACTCATTGTTGTCGTAATCGATCGCCAGGCGGAACTGCATATCGGGCGAAAGACTGATTTCATATAAATTACTGTTAAAGAAATCATACAGCCCGCATATTGAATGAGATAACTTGGCTAAATCATAATACGGGTCTGTCCAAAGATCTTTCTCATCCAAGGCGCCTTTCACATCGATGAATTTCAGGGTCGATGTCTCGCTGTGGTACAGTATATTGGAAAAACAGAGATCCCCGTGGCCAATGACGCTTATGGGTTCAAATTTCACTTTTTTCTGGATCATTCTGTAAAGATCGGTATAGTCCTCCACGATTTTATCAATGTTGTCATAAGGCGTTCCATGCAGGATAAAATCGGATATCGCAGGATAAATACTGCTTTGTTTTATCTGGGATATCCGCTCGGTCAGTTTTTCGATATAAAGGGAATCGGATATCCTTTTGTATTCTTCCATGCCAATGTTTTTTTTCATTCTCTTGTTCAGGAAGTAAAATAACATCGTCAATATTTTTTCGAATTCGCGTATGTTAACGGAACCGTTAACCCATTTGATCGCCAAATCCGTAATATGGTAACGCTCCATGGAATAACTGGCGCTTTTCTCATCCTCTTTATAATCAAAAGGCATCACGAACCATATTCTCATAGACTCGGGCAGCAGGTGGTAATACGTATATTCGCTTTTAATCTTCAGCTTGTTGGAAGAGCTTTTTGTAACGATATAGTCATCCCCTGCAAGCAGATTGAAAAAGCGTGTGTCAAACCCTTTGGTAATATACCTCAAAAAAACATCCGGGTCGCTTACGTTGGCCAGCGCACTCGATTTCAGCGTTTCAAACTGCATAAATTCGGGCGTCTGCTTTGAATTCTTTGTAACCAGGCACTGCTGAAGAAAACGGGTGTATTCCTGGACATCCCGAAATATCAGCGCTGTCATCCTGCCGGCCATGACCACTATGTTGTCTTTTACAAAACGCACCTTCTGAAGCAGCACCTCAAAATCTTCCCGATTCGCAATCACCGAATCGGCATAAATGTGCAAAACGGGCGTTTGATAGGCAAAGGCATTCAGTTTTTCCATGAATGCGGGCAGCGATTCAAAATCGTCCCACAAGAGCACTTCCTTCGCGCAGGAGCATTCCGCGACAGCATCTGTCATATGTTTCTCCAAGGATTTTTTCTGAAAAATAATGCTGCCGAAGGAACGGTCACCCACAATATTTCTTATTTCGTTTCCTGCGATCGGAGTATCGTCATAAACGACCAGCATGTCATACATTTCGTTTATCCTCCTTTTTCAGCTGTAAAATGACGAAGAACAGCGCCGCGGCCGCTGCGAGTATAATTGCGCTCACAATGATATAAACGCTGGAAATAGGCTCGGTGCCTAAATAGAATATGGAATGGATATACGTAATAAAGTCCCTGAAGACAAACTCGGAGCCCATTGCCTTCGACAGAATGACCAGGGCAAAATACTCCAGCAGCCATGCGAGCCCTGAAAGAAGGATAACAATGAGCACCCTGCCCTTTAAAAGGCTCCTTATAAACAGATACCATCGGTGCAGCTCCTCCAGCCAGGCCAATGCACGCGCCGAATTCTTGGATTTTGTGTTTAATACCAAAAACCTGTTCAGGTAATTATATAGCGGCGGGAACGCAGCTAACGCCGTCACGCATATGATCAGAAAAACAATCAAAAGTACAGTGATCAGCGAAAAGGTTCCCATATAAGCCAGTTCCAGCGGGACCAGCATGAAAAGCAGCGCACAGGTGTCAAAAAACCGGTCTACGACTACAGAAAGAAAACCAATCTGCGGATTCTTGGTCGCATCCGCCAAACAGTAAAACCTGTATGCCTCGCCAATTTTGAACGGTATCAGAAAATTAACAAACGCGGTCCGCGCATATATTTGAATAAACAGCATCGGCCGGATCTTCTGCTCCAGCATGATAAAAAACAACCGGCTCATCTTTAAGAAATGCAGCGCCAATACCACCCCGGCAAAGGCAATAATCATTACCACGGAATAACGGATGGGCGCAAAGCTTATTTCGGGATGCATCCTGATCATGAAATACAAAAAATATCCCGCCAGCGCCAAAACTGCAACGTTTATGATTATTGATAACTTTTTTCTCACCCTAAACCCTCGTTTTCATAAATAATCTTTGCAGTATATTGCGGTTTTGATATTTCCCTGAACTCGGTTTTTATATATCGTCCGCGCTTAAAGAAGTATTTGCATACCATTTTCAGCACATACATCGCCTGATTCATCAGCTTAACATTGGATACCTGGTCTTCCTCCCTCCAGCTGATAGGGAAGAAAAGCGTTCTGTGCCTGTAGTTCGCAGCAGCCAGAATCATGCAATAATTAAACGTCAGATTGTCCGGAAACTTAAAATAAAATTCATCCCGCAGCATCTTGGTATCATATAGATTCAACCCGGACCCAAGATCCCGTATCCTCCGGCCGGTCGCCATGGAAAACATAATATTATATACCCGGTTCCCAAAAGTCCGAAAACGTGAGTATCCGCCAAGTACCGACCCTCTCATAAACCGCGACCCAAGGCAGCAGTCATGCTTTCTATATTCTCCGCTTTTCAAGATAGGCAACAGATCGTGGATATCGCCCTGGTCGTCGCCATGCAGAACGATCAAATAATCGAATCCGCCTGCCGCGGCATAGCCGAATGCCACTTTGTGCGATCCGCCCAGTCCATAGTTCTCGTCGTTGCGCAGAATCTTTAAGGGCAGGTGTTTATTTGCACTGGCAAACTGTATTACGGCTATTTCGGTCCCGTCCGTACTCCGGTTGTTCACAAAGATGATTTCATCAATAAATGAAAGGATCTCGGCGTCCAGTTGGCCTAAAACGCGCGTAATCTGTTTTTCACAGTTGTATCCCGGTATGAACAATAACACCCTGCCTTTTTCCATCGTTTCCCTCAAAGCCCAAAAGGTCTTTCGTTGTCCCAAAGACCCCGTGATCATTCCCGGCGTCAGGAGCGGCCGGCCCCGCCATCATACAAACAGCCTGGTTTTTTCCTTCGCTTTTTTATTATACACTAAAAACGCAATTAGCAGGATGCCAATAAACAAAGTCAGCAGACTCGTAGGCATATAATAGCCGATCATTGCGGAAGGCGCAGTCAGAAAGATGATCATTTCCCGCACCAGTAGGATCAGTTCGATCATGAACACCAGCCATGCCTTATGCCTCGCCGCCAGTATTATCAAGAATACCGCCAGCAGCAGGCAGGGAATCACGGTGTATATTCCAGGCCAGTCCGCCATGGTAATCACTTTCCAATAGGCTTGTCCCGTTTCGTTCATCCCCCTGGGCGTGATACCGGACCGGTTGATCGCATCATTCTGTTGCCAGTACGGCGCCAGCGCGGGCAGCGTCGGATCGGTCGTGCGCACCAGTTGTTTGCCGAAGTCCACTTGATAAACACTATCAAGCTTATTCGTTTTTATAAAAAGGTCCATCCGCTCCTTTAAAAAGTTCCCCTTGTTGTGTGAAACAATGCTTAGGAACGCTTTGATATATTCGCTCTGCGCTTCCTTTGTGCTGAATGTCTGGGAAAGCCTTCCCTCATGGGTAATGGTATTCCAGCTCTGGTAACTGATACTGTCATAAGGGAACAGCTTGATATGGTCCACATTGATGATCTGGTTGATGGCTTGAAGGTCCTCCGCGCTGCCCGGATAATCGGTCGTTCCGTCCAGGTTCAGCAGCACGCTGAGCGGCCGGGTGGTGGATACGATCCAGTAGTCGTTGTTGTAATATTTTGTGTTTCCCAGGGACTGGGGAATATTCACCGCGCCGAAAAACGCCACGCACGCCACCGCGAAAACAAGGACCTTTTTGATATTGATATCGTGCCGGTACGCCACAAAAAGCAAAAACGGTGCGAATGCAAGGTAAATAATGCTTTCTGTGCGCCAAAAGGCCAGCACCCCAACGCATAAGGCCAGAAGTAAAAACTTAAGCAGGGTAAGGGGTTTTTTCTGTATCTTCTCAAAAATTAAAAAGCCAAAGAAAAACATATTCAAACCGGCGTAGACGTAAGCCCGGAATGTCTCCAGCGTAATGGTATTCATAAAGGGCGAGACTGCAACAATCAGCAAAAGGTACTTAAGCTTGTTCCATTTTTTATTGGGCAGCACTCCCGAAAGCCGGTAGAACATATATGCGAAAATCAGTGCCATAAACACATCCGTCAAAACCATCTGCCCGCTGGAAAACGGGAAAACGGTCAGTCCCACCATATAATAGAGGGAAGTCAGATAACTGTGCCAGTAAAACGGGAAGTATCTTGTCGCCAGCGCGTACATGGCTGTATCGTCTATCTTATATAGCCCGGGATAACAGATTGCAAAATTAATGATATAAAACCCAAAAACAATGCAGAACGGAAGGACGAAATCAAGAAGAAATCTTTTGTTCCTGCTGCGGAACGCACGGTAAAACAAATAAAAACCCTGGTAAAAGATCACCAGGCATATCAATGCAAATATCTTTGCCGCCACATAATAGTATTTTGAGGCCATGCCGTCAAGCGGAAGAACCATATCGAAATTGAAAGGCTGGGACGAAAAAACCCGTCCGTCGGTAAAAAACGTCAGGGCAAAATGTATGACGGCCAAGAGGAGCATCCATTTGTTCATCCTGCCCCATATCTCTCCTATAAAGCTGCCGCGAAGTGATTTATTTTCTAATGTTTGCGCTTCCAATAGATAAAAACTTCCCCCATCATTCCAAAGGCTAACATATCTCTTTTGGGCGTTAAAATTTCAAGAACATCATACCATACATCCATGCCATTTTCAACCAAAGCTTGCCATGATCCCTTTCAGCAAACGCATTGTTTCCCTCTCTGCAATATAAAAAAATGCAAAGATGGGCTGCGCCGGCAAAAAACATGGTTTACATAGCTTTTATTCTATACTATTATAGAACAAACACGAGAATGCCCGCAGTTGGCACGCTGCGGCAGCCCTCCTGCACCGAAAGGACGATAGAGCAATGGAAAACAAACCGCTTCCCAAACCGCCCTGGCTGAAAGTCCAGAGCAGCCTCGGGGAAGAAAACAAAAGTGTCGTAGACCTCCTGCGCAGTCTTGACCTGCATACGGTCTGCGAAGAAGCCGATTGCCCCAACCGCGGGGAATGTTTCAGGAAACGCACCGCCACCTTTATGATCCTCGGAAAAAACTGTACGCGCGGCTGCACCTTCTGCACGGTCTCCAAAGACGTTCCCCAGCCGGTCGATCCGGACGAGCCCGCCAAAATTGCCCAGGCGGCCGCCCGTCTCGGGCTTCGCCATGCGGTTGTCACGTCCGTCACCCGGGACGATCTTCCGGACGGCGGCGCCTCCCATTTCGCGCGGGTCATCCGCGCGCTTCAGGAAACGGAAAACCCGCCCGTCGTCGAAGTGCTGATCCCGGATTTCCAGGGCGATCCCGCCGCGCTTGAAATTGTGATTGAAGCAAAGCCGGATATCATCAACCACAATGTCGAAACGGTCCCCCGCCTGTACGGAGAAGTGCGTCCGCAGGCGGACTACGCAAGGTCGCTGCAGCTCCTTTCGCGCGTCAAGCGGTCCGCCCCCGGCATCACCACCAAATCGGGAATCATGCTGGGCCTGGGAGAGACGCGCGAGGAAGTCCTCGGCGTTTTTTCAGACCTTATCGCCGCCGGCTGCGATATGCTTACAATCGGCCAGTACCTCGCCCCCTCGCGCAGCCACCACCCTGTAATAGAATACGTCCATCCGGACGTCTTTGAAGAATATAAGAAAACCGGGGAGGAAATGGGCTTCTCCTATGTCTCCTCCGGTCCCCTGGTGCGCAGTTCCTATATGGCGGAACAGTCGTACGGAAAATCGCAAGGTTAAAAACCGGAAAGGAACCACTGCCCATGATTTATATCGAAACCAATTCCATGGATGCCGCATACAACTTCGCGCTGGAGCATTACCTGATGAGCACCCCCGCCTTTACCGGCGATTACTTCCTGTTCTGGCGCACGGTGCCCACCCTCATGATCGGCCGCTACCAGATCACGGCTGCAGAGATCAACGAATCCTACGCTAAAGAGAAGAACATCCAGGTTGTCCGGCGGATCAGCGGAGGCGGCACCATCTATACGGATCAGGGTGGCTGGCAGTTCAGCTTTATCATAAAGAGCGACCCGAGTGAAACGGATTTCAGGCACTACACCGCGCCCGTTATCCGTGCGCTGGACGAGATCGGCGTAATGGCCTATTTCAACAACAGGAACGACCTTCTGATCGACGGCCGCAAATTCTCGGGCAACGCGCAGCACCGTTCAAAAGACTGCATCCTGCACCACGGCTCCATCCTGTTCGACACGGATATCGAAGAAATGGTCCGGTCCATCACGGTATCGGACGATAAGATCATATCCAAGGGGATCCAGTCCGTCCGCCAGCGCGTCACCAACGTGGTAGACCATATGGAAGAAAAGATCACCCCTGTGGAATTCAAACAGCTCATGCTGAGGAGCCTGCTAAAAAATACGACTGAAACCTATGAGCTTACCGATGCGGATAAAAAGGAGATTGAAAAAATAGCGGAAGAAAAATTCCGCAGCTGGGAGTGGAACTACGGCAGTTCGCCCGCCTATGAGATCACCAAAAGCAGGCGTTTTGACGGCGGTAAGCTGGAGGTGTTCGTAAGCCTGGATAAAGGCCACATTAAAGACGTGCGCATCGGGGGGGATTTCTTTTTCTACGGAGATATTGACCGCCTGACCGGCGGCCTCGCCGGCTGTCCCTACCGGGAACAGGACGTCCGCGCGGTTCTGGAGAATATCCTGCGGGACGATTATTTTTATATGATCACGCTGGACGAACTTATTAGTTGCATAATTTAATATTTATCATATGCATACAATAAATTAAAGCGGCTCATGCAAGCCGCTTTTTTATTTCCGGGTGAAAATATACTTTCTCTGTCAGTTTTTATGCTGCATTTTAAAAAGAGCAGATAGCAGACTGTTCTTTGATTTCAGTGAAGTTTATTTATCAGGGGGATGAGTGGGGATTTCCGCATCTCCCCCCTTACATCCCCCC
>Ga0172370_10007198_pt1 | contig 13713 bp, 9 predicted proteins | sample LakKiv5m_FD_114538 | JGI IMG/M metagenome (GOLD analysis project Ga0172370, IMG submission 114538) | Freshwater microbial communities from Kabuno Bay, South-Kivu, Congo - kab_022012_11.5m | ecosystem: Environmental > Aquatic > Freshwater > Lake | place: Democratic Republic of the Congo...
ACCACGGCCTGGGCCGACTTATAGCGGGCCTCCACGGCCCCGAACTCCTGGGGGCTGGCGGCGCCTTCCCTTAGGAGGAACTGGTAGCGTTTATAGTCCGCCGCGGCCTGCTTCAATTGCGCCTGGGCCTGGTTGAGCCGGGCCTGGAACTCCGCCGCCGACAGGCTCACCAGCGGGTCGCCGGCCTTGACCCTGACGCCTGCCTCCACCCAGATTTTCGCCACCCGGCCGGGAACCTGGGACGACACCTGGGCCAGAGTGGGGGAGATCACCGCCCCCATGACCTCAAGCTGGCGGGGAATCTCGGTTTCCTGGACGACCAGGACGCGTCCCTGGGGCGGCGGCCCGGTGATGGGCGCCAAGCCCGGGGCGATCTTGCCGAAGTGGAGCAGCCCCGCCAGCCAGGCCATGAACAGGATACCCGCGACGACCAGGGCGCTCATGCCGATGATTTTCTTTTTGTCTGCCATAGTTTTCTCGCCCAGCCAGGGTCCCTGGGGCGGGTTTCAAACCCGCTACGGCTCAAACCCGGCCAAGGCCTGGGTTATGCGGAATTGTTCCTCACCCACGCCAGGGCGACCTACCGGGTCGCCCCTACGGTTTTGCGCCCTGTGCGTAGGGAAGTCATTGATCCTGGTTGTTCGGATGCCATGCATGTCGCCCCTACGGCTTGCCGGCCTCCGCCACCGGGCCGGAGCAAAAAAGTCGGCTAATTTCTGGGACTGCTCTTAACTGTGGCCAACCAGTCATCAAAAGTGTCTTTCTCTGTAGCTTGAAGGTTTTCCCGGTCTAAATCCCAGCGTAGCGCATTGGTGGCGATGTATTCCCGGATGCGGTTCAAAGATTCTTCATTCCTGATGACATGCTCATAATAATTGCGCTGCCAAATGGAACCTGCATGATTTGGCTGCGTCAGATTAAGGCGTTTGGTCACTAACGATTTGAACTGCGCGATAATTGCCCCCACCGATCTTGGCTTGGGGCCAGAAGGACGGTGAGTTTTCCCAACGGTGGCAGAAAGGTCTTTGGTAGGGGCGACCCGGTGGGTCGCCCCGGCCACGCCGGGGGGCTCATGGATGAAAAAAATGGCGTGGAAATGATTCGGCATAACTATATGGGCGTCCAGTTCTATCTCCGGACGCACCGTTGCGGTTTGTAACCATACGGACTCCACCAACCGCCCGGTTGCGTTCAATTGGACCATACCGTTGACCACGTTGCCCAGCAAGCATTCCCGGTTCGGGGTGCAGATGGTGATAAAATAGGCCCCACCTTGGGTATAATCATAGCCTCGCACCCTTAAAGTTTTGCGTCTGCTGGCTGGGGGGGTGGGAGCTCGGGTGGTCACGATTGTGCTTGTCCTTGCGGGTCAATTATTACCATAATGCCGGTTGACAGCCATACGGGCGACCCACCGGGTCGCCCCTACGTGGGTGGGCCGTGTGAGTAGGGGGTGATTGATCTCCCTCGCCAGGGCGACCCAACGGGTCGCCCCTACGGTTTTGCGCCCTGTGCGTAGGGAAGTCATTGATCCTGGTTGTTCGGATGCCATGCATGTCGCCCCTACGGCTTGCCGGCCTCCGCCACCGGGCCGGAAATGGTGCCCAGGGCCAGGTCCAGGCCGGCCTGGGTCAGGTAGGTGTCGAACAGGGCCGCCACCCGGCTCAGTTCGGCGTTTTTGGTGGCGTCCTCGGCGTTGAGCAGGTCCACCAGGATGGTGAGGCCGGATTCATAGCGCAGGCGGATCAGCCTCAGGCTCTCCCGGGCCTGGGCCACGGCCTTCTCCGCTACCCCAAGGCGGGCCTGGGCCGTCTTCAGGTTCAGGATGGCCTCGGTCACCTGGTGCCGGACCCGGTCTTCCAGGTCTCGTTTTAAGTCCCGGGCCTGGGCCTCTTTGGCCCGGGTCTCCCGGACCTTGGCCAGGTCACTGAGGCCATTGAACAGGTTGAAGTTAAGCAGGGCCATCACCGTGTAGCTGTCGGCGCTGGACCCGAAGAAGCGCCGCTGGTCCACGTCGTACTCTGCCACCACGTGCAGCCGGGGCAGGTAGTTGAGCCGGGCCTTGGCATATTCCTGCTGGGCCACCCGGGCCGAAAGCGTAAGCCTCTTGAGGTCGGGGCGCTTTTCCTGGGCCGTCTGGTTCAGGTCATCCAGCTGCGGCGGCAAGGGGGCCGGGGCCTTGGGGGCCGGGGCCAGGGGCCGCTGCCTCGCTTCGGGCCGGCCCACCACCGTGGCCAGGGCGCTGCGGGCAATCTGCACCTGACTGGCTGCGGTCATCTCCTCCTGGGTAAGCTTCGCCAGGTGCACCTGGGCCGACAAGACGTCGGCGTTGACCACCGTGCCGGCCTGAAAGCGGGTTTGGGCGATTTTCAGGTGCGCCGCGGCGGTATGGTGGGCCTGCTGCACCACCGCCAGGGTCTCCTGGGCCAGCTGCACCCCGAAATAGGCCTGGGTCACCTGGAACACCAACTGCTGGCGGGCACTCAGGACGTAGGCGGCGGCCATCTCCCGGCCCAGGCGGGCCTGTTGGTAGCCCAGAGTGGCTTCACCGGCCTGGAACAGGGGCTGGCGCATCACCAGGCCGGTGCGAAAGTTGCCGTAGGCATTGGGGTTGTTCAGGTTGTTGAGGAGAAAGTCCTGGCCGGTAAAGACTCGCTGGTTCAACTTGCTCATGAAGACCTGGGTGGGATTGTCGGAGAGGTTGTAGGTCTCGTTGAAGTTGACGGTGGGCAGGAAACGGGCCCGGGCGCGGGCCAGATCGGCTTCGGCGGTTTCCACCGCCAGGCCCGCAGCCGCCAGGGCCGGGTTGTGCTTCAGGGCCAGAAGCATGGCCTCGCCCAGGGTTAAGGGGGCATCGGCCGCCAGGGCGGTCAGGCCCCAACCGAGGCCAAGCCATAGAGAGAAGATAAGTGCGCGCCACCCCATATCGATCCTTAGGTCATAAAACGTTGGGGCTATTATAGTGATCTTGCCTGCCGGTGACAACCTTGGGGGCGCGGATTACAGAAGATAAATGTAAAAAACTCCGACAGAAAAGGCCAAAATTTTAAAAAAGATAAGCGGCATGAAGGCATCGGGCCCAAGAGTGGTTTACTCTCTCCAGGGCCTGTGATAAGGATGAAATAGGCAATGGCGCCCCACTTCAGCCCGGAGAGGCAGCGATGCGGACCTTTCAAGAGATCAAAGAAAATTACCGTTTCAACGACCAGGATATCGAGACCTTAAAGGGCCTGTTACCGGTGGTGGAGCCCCATGTCGAAGGGATCGTGTCGGACTTCTACAGCCTGCTCCTGGGTATCCCCGACACGGCCAAGTTTTTGCAAGATGCGACCAAGCTGGCCTGGCTGCGGGAGATGCATCAGAAATGGCTGCGGGCCCTGTTTCAGGGTCCCTATGACGAGGTCTATTTTCATCGCCTGCAGCGCATCGGCCACGCCCACGTGCGCATCGGCCTGTCGGCCCACTTCGTTTACGTGGGGATGAACCTGATCCGCCGGCACCTGACCCAGATCATTGAGACGGAGGCGGACCCCCGGCAGCGGGAGGGCGCACTCAGGGCGGTGGCCAAGATTCTGGACCTGAACCTGGACATCATTGCCCGGACCTACCACGAGGAAGAGCTGCGCCGGGTCTTTCTCTCCCAGAAGCTGGATTCCCTGTTGATCCGGTTTTCCCAGCGCTTCACCTTCGGTCTCAACATCCTGCTGGTGGTGGGCCTCCTGGGCCTGTCTCTGGGGGCGGTGGGCCTGGTGGTCCAGGACGTGGCTCATATCATCCGGGGGAATCTTGCCCAAGGCCTGGTGGGGGCCATGGGTTCGGTGCTGATCCTGTGGGTGGTCATCGAATTGCTGGACATGGAGATCGACCGCCTCCAGGGCGGCGCCTTCAAGCTCCAACTTTTCGTGGGGTTGGCCCTGGTGGCCTTTATCCGCAAGGTTCTGGTGGCCTCCCTGGCCTCCCATGACCTGTGGACCGAAGGGCTCTACCTGGCGGGCATTCTGGTGTGCGGCATGATCTTCTGGCTGGTGTCCCGGGCCGAGGCGGGCAAAAAGTAGAGTCGGCTAATCTTGCCCCGACCCTGCCTCCGGGGTCGAAGGGGCGGCAGGGGCCGCGGGCGGAGCGGCGGGCGGAACTTCATCCCCCACCTCCGGGCTATCGGTGAAGCGGTGGGGCAGCCGGATGGTAACGGTGGTGCCCCGGCCCACCTGGCTCTCCAGGGTGATGACCCCCCGGTGTTCGTCCACGATCTGGCGCACGAACACCATCCCCAGACCGGTGCCGCCGATCTTGGTGGTATAAAACGGCACAAAGACCTTCTCCACCACTTCCTGGGGCATCCCCCGGCCCGTATCCTGGAGGGTCAACACCGCAAATTGTTTCTCCTTGGCGGTGCGCACCAGCACCGTCCCGCCCCTGGGGGTGGCCTCCACGGCGTTGCGCACCAGATGGGCCAGGGCTACTTTCATCAGGTGCTTGTTGAAGCGCCCCATCAGCGGTTCGTGACAGAGCTCGGCCACCAGGGAGATGTTCTTGGCTTTCAGCTCCGGGAACAGGAGCTCCAGGGTGTTCCCGACGATGAGGTTAAGGTCCTCCTGGGCGAAAAACGAGGTCTTTCTCATGGCCAGGGTCTCGAAGCGCTCCACCATCTGTTCGATGCGGCGGGCCTCCTCGGCTATGGCCGTGGCCCAGGCCCGGCTGGGGTCGTCTTCGTCCGTCTTCCGCAGGAGGCGGTGGCTGAAGCCGCCGATGACGTGCAGCGGATTGCGGATACCGTGAGCCATCCCCAGGGCCATCTCCGACATGGTGCGCTCCATCACCAGGGCTTCCATTTCCCGGTTGAGGGCCAGGATTTCGTGGCTGGTCTCTTCCAGATGGTGGTGGTCGGCCTCCATCCGGCGGTAGAGGCGCTGAATGCGGTGGAAAAACAAAGTAATGGCGGCGATGACCACATAAATCACGGTATCGAAGCCGCCGAAAACCCGCTGTAACAGCGCCAGTTGGGGATGATTCCAGTAAGCGATGAGATCGTGCAGGACATGGGAAATCAGGTGGGAGATGGAAAAAAGCAAAAAGGCGATGGCCAGCCAGTTTAAGAAGAGCCACAGGGCATTTTCCGGGTCCTGATCCACCAGCCGCCGGCTCAGCCGCAGGGAGAGGCAGGTCAAAATAAGGACGATGAAGGCGCCCAGATATTCCAGGATCCAGAGAGGAGCCAGGGGCAGGGCGATCATCTACTCAGCTCCCGGCTTGCGGACCAGGGCCTTCAGACCCAGATAAAACATCAGAAAGGCCGGTATTAAAAGCAAGGAATGGTCGATCTTGGTGAAATAGACCACCCAGGTGTGGAAATCATACATCAGGAGGTGCCGGTCCCAGCCCTGGCCCAGGATGATGGGATTTTCCAGGGTCCAGTCGGCCCAGTGGCCCACAAAGGCGTCGAGGTTCCATAAGGCGAGAAGGGCCCAGGTCCACACCAGAAGCCGGAAGCCGCGAAATTTTTGCAGATGGGCATAATAAATTTCATGGATAAAAAAGAGCATGGACAAGAAAAGGAGCAGATGGGCGGTTTGGTGGACATAGGAGCCTTGGGTGCCAAATTGGTGCCAGGTGACCCATTGTGCCAGAACACACTGAGGCGAAAGGAGAACGAGGACGAAAACCGCAGGGCAAATCTGAGCTATCCAACGCCGCATGGGGCTAGGCCTCACTTGGTAATATTGTGCGCATCTTTGGGAGAATTGTCAATCAACGGCCGATAATTATTTATGTTTTGCTGCCTGGGACCTTGGATGCCAGGGGGCAAGGCGGCAGTCAAAAACGCCCCGGGGTCAACGCCAGGATCTTAAGCAGGTCCCCGGCGGCAGCCCCGCCTGGACCCGGGCTCGGAGCTCGCGGGCTTAGTCCTGCAACCCCAGGGCGCGCAGGGCTTTGGGGTCCTTGCGCCAGTTTTTCCACACCTTGACCCAGAGTTCCAGGAATACCTTGGCGCCCAGAAGGGCCTCGATTTCGCCCCGGGCTTCGGCGCCGATGGTCTTGAGCATGCGCCCCTGCTTACCGATGAGGATGCCTTTCTGGGAGTTGCGTTCCACAAAGATCACCGCCCTGATCCGGATGAGGTGGGGGCGGCGGCGTTCGTCGAACTCTTCCACCTGGACCGCCACGGCGTGGGGAATCTCTTCGCTGGCATGGTGCAGCACCCGTTCGCGGATGAGTTCGGCCACCAGGTGCCGCTCGGTGGAATCGGTCTCCTGGTCCAGGGGGTAGAGAGGCGGCGACGCCGGCAGGAGTTTGAGGATTTCGGCTTTTAGTTCATCCACTCCGTCTCCCAGGAGGGCGGCCAGGGGGATGATGGGCGCGGCGGGAAACAGCTCGTGGTAGGCGCTGATGAGGGGCAGGAGCTTAGGCTTGGCCACGGTGTCGATTTTATTGATAACCACGATCAGGGGGCGGTGCAACTGCCGCAGTTGGGGCAGGAGGACCTGGTCGTCGGCCGCCGGGGGCCGGGGCTCCACCAGCCACACCACCACGTCGGCTTCGGCCAGGGCATCGAGGGCGGCGGCCACCAGGGTGGCATTGAGCGCCCCTTTGGGGTCCAGGACCCCCGGGGTGTCCAGGAACAGGAACTGGGCCTCCGGCAGGTTGACGATCCCCAGGAGGCGCTGCCGGGTGGTCTGGGGCTTGGGCGAGGTGATGGCGAGTTTTTCCCCTACCAGCCGGTTCAGGAGGGTGGATTTGCCCACGTTGGGGAAGCCGATGAGGGCGACATAGCCGCATTTGAAATCATCCGACATGCCTTATTATACGCATTTATTCCGTGGCTTGCCCCAAAAAGAGCAGGTGGCGCATGAAATTACCTTGGGCCGGGAGGCGGGGGCCCACCGGGGAGGAAATGGCCCGAGGGGAGAATCAAGGCTCAGGTTCAGCTGGTCCCGGTTTGATGCAACGGCGGGGCCGGCACCGCCGCAGCAAGGGTTTCTTCAGAATATCCCGCTGCCATCACCCGGTCCCGGCCGGCCTTTTTGGCCCGGTAGAGGGCGGCATCGGCTGCCTGGATAAGGTGCAACGCGGTGTCGCCGTGCTCGGGATAAACGGCCACGCCCAAAGAGAGGGTGGCGGGTTTCATATCCTGGTAGTGCGTATGCATTGCCTTGACGGCCAGGCGCAGACTTTCGGCCCGTTCCAGGGCAATGGCAACCGGGGTTCCCGACAGGATGAGCAAAAATTCTTCACCGCCATAGCGGCAGGCGATATCCTCCCCCCGGATTTGGCTTCGAAGCAGGATACCCAAGGCGCTCAGTAATTCATCCCCGGCACTGTGGCCGAAGGTGTCGTTGTATTGCTTGAAATGGTCCAGATCCATCATGATCACGCTCAGGGGTATCTTCTGCCGCCTGGCCCGGTTGAGTTCCCGTTCCATGGTCTCCTCCAGGTAGCGGCGATTAAACAAGCCGGTGAGGGGGTCGCGGATGGCCTGGTTGCGCAGGGTCTCCCGGAGTCTCAAATTGGCCAGGGCCAGGGCCAAATCTTCGGCCACCGTCAAGGCCAACTGATCTTTGACGGCCGCCAACTCCGGGGTTGGCGCTCCGGCCGGGGACCCCGGCCGGAGGTGCAACATCCCCAGGGTCTCGCCCTGGGCGATGAGAGGCGCGCACAGATAGCCGCCGGGGACCGCCTCGGGCACGTGGGGGCAGCAAATGGTTTCGGAGGGCTTTTCCACCTTGTGGAGCCGGCCCCGCCGCACCGACCAGCATTCCTCCGGGCCGAAGGTTTGGACCGCCATCGGCTGCCGGCCCCAACCGGCTACGGTCTCAAGAAGGTTCCGGGAATTATTGAGTATGTAGAGGGCCCCCGCATCATCAGGGAAAAGCTGGGGCATAAAATATTCGATGGCCTTATAAGCTTCATCCGAAGTCTGACAGGCCTGGACCATATCGGACATTTCATTGGCCAGGATCATGGTGCGGTTGCGCTCCTCCACCTGGGCCACCAGGGAATGGAGCTTGTTGTTGGTGGTCTGGATGGCCTCCTCCCATTGCCGGCGCTCGGTGATGTCCACATAGCTTTCCAGAAGGCGCTCTTTCCCTTGCAAAGCTACCTTCACCACCGTCTGCAGCACCCATCGGTGTCCTCCATCGGTCTGCTGCAGCATCCGCTCGGCATTGACCACCGTCTCTTTTAGATCGGTGACGGTGCATTGCCCATGCTCGGGCCGGCAGATGAAGCGGCTGCAATCGGAGCCGACAATCTGTTCTTTGGGGGCGCCGATCAGGCCGACGGCCACCGGGTTGGCGTCCACGATGACATGCTTCTCGGGGTCAATGATCAGCACCCCGGTCTGGACGTTATCCAAAATGGTCTTGAGGCCGCTTTCGCTCTCCCTCAAGGTTTCATCCAACCGATGCCGATGAATCGCAATGGCAAAGAGCCTGGCCAGCCGTTCGCAGATCTCCTGATCCCGGGCGGTGTAATCCCGGGGGGCATTGGCCAGGCCGATCTGCCCCACCAGCTTGCCGTCAATGATGGCCGGCACCGAGAGAAACCGGTGGACCGGGAAATGCCCCGGCGGGGTGCCGGCGGACCGGGGGTCCGAAGCAGGGTTATTGGTCAGGAGCGGCTGGCCGTGTGCCAGGACCCAGCCCCAGAGCCCCTGGAATTTATGAAATACGGCCGCTTTCTCTTCAACGCCGCACGCCTCTTGACCTAAGGACGGCAACACCAGTGCCCCGGTCTGGGGGTTGATGAAGCCGCAAAAAGCCCGGGGGCTCTTGGTGAGATTTCTGGCATGTTCAGAAACCAATGTAACTATGTTCTCCAACGGCATCGAGGTCAACAGGGCCCGGGATAACTCGGCGATGGAGGCGTTGACCCTGGCGTCCCAGGCCAGTTCGACCTCGGCCTGCTGGCGCTCGGCGATCTCATGCTGCAGTTGCTGATTGACGGCGGCCAGTTCATCCAGGGCCTTTTTGATCTCGCTGAGGCCCCGGGCGACGCACACACTGCCGATGACCTTATGGCAGCGGTCATATAAGAGATTGATGGATAGGGCAAACAGGGCGATGTCCCCATCCTTTTTCTTTAAATAGATTTCGTAGCCGCTAACCGAACCCTCCCGGCGCAATTGGGTCAACATGCTTTGCAGTGCATGGCGGTCGGCATAAAGCTCATAGGAAGACCTTCCTGCCAATTCATCAAGAGAATAGCCGAATACCTGCTCAGCCGCTTTATTCCATTGGATGACCATGCCGTGCTGGTCCACGATGCCGATGGGATCGGCGGAATTCTCCAGGATATTTTCCAGATATTCTTTGGCCTGCCTGATCTCATTTTCGGCCTGGCGCCGGGCGGTAATATCCCGGACAAACATGATCTTGCGAATCTGGTCGCGGTGGGGAATATCGGCCTCGGTGCACTCCACATCAACCAGAGAACCATCTTTTTTCCGAAAACGCGGACGCGGTGACAGGTGTGGGCCGGTTGCATCTTCTCCGGCGCCTTCTCCCTGAAACTCCAGGGTATCCGGCGCCCGGACCTGGTCGATCTCCAGGCCGACGAGTTCTTCCGGGCCGTACCCCAGCCAATGGGCCATAAAGGGATTGGCGCCCACAATCCGGCGGGTTTCGGGGTCAAAGACGAACACCGCCTCGGGCGCGGGGCTAAACATGGTCCGGAAGCGGGCTTCGGAGGCCATGATGCGATTGACCCCTTCCCGGATGGACAGGTTGGTGCCGGCAAAGACCAGGGTTAAAACCACCAGCAGGAAAGCCGCGGCAATGCCCATGAGGCGGTAGTGCATGATGGGGGTGCAGGACTCCAGATTGACCAGGACCCAGCCCGGGGCGATGACCGCAGTGAGATCTTGCCGGGTGACCACATAGCGCTTCCCGGCAAATTCCACGCGGGCTTCGTCCCGGAGAGGCTGAGAAAAGATGGGGGTGAAGCGGTCGGCGCCATATTGGATCTTGAGGTCGGCCGGGGCGAGGTTAGCGAGCGGCCAGAGGCTTTGATAGTCCAGGTTGGAGCGGCTGGCCACAAACACGATGCCCTGGGGATCGACGAGGAAGGCGGGGTCAAATTCCTGCAATTCTCTTTGAGAAGAATTCAAGGTCGTCTTAAAAACCACCGCCCCTATGACCTTGTTCTCCGGGTCTATGACCGGGTAGGAGGCATAAAAACCCCGTTTTTTCGAGGTGATCCCCAGGGCGAAGTAGCGGCCGGCTTTACCGGCTGCGGCGGCCTGAAAGTAGGGGCGAAAGGCGTAACTTTGTCCCACAAAGCTGTCCGGGTCGGCCCGGTTGGAGGAGGCGATGGTGGTGCCGGAGGCATCCATGAGGTAGGCCACCGCAGCCCCGAAACGCTGTTGGTACCGATCCAGCACCGTGTTGGCCTGGGCCAGGGTCCGGGGGGACTTGGACTCCAGGGCCGGGGCGATCCAGGGGGAGCCGGACAGGGCCCTGACCGCTTCTTCGGCCTGCCCCAATTCAAAGGCCAGGTGTTGCAGGGCGAGTTGATTATGGGCCAGGCTGGCTTTCCGCACCTGCTGTCCGGCCAGATTGCCCAGGAATTGGGTCAGGAACCAGCCGCCGGCCAGGATGAGCGCCAGGCCCCCAACTACAACATACAGGTAGCGGGCCCGGTAGCGGTGGCAGCGGTCGTAGCCATCGGATTGGGCCACCTGAAAATAGCCCACACTCATGGCGGCGATCCACAGGGCCAGCAAGCTCCGCACCAGTTGGATGGGCAGGCCCGTGCGGCTGGTGAAGGCGGCGTAATTCAGCGTATCGGCCGGAAAGAACCCGGCCTGGGGGACTACCACGCCGGTGGCCAGGCCGTAGAGGATGAAACCGAGGCCGCCGGCCACCAGCGAGGGGCGGCACGATAGATCGGCCTGGCGGGCTTCGCTGCAGAGGGCCCAGCCGGCCCCGAGGCTGCCCACCAGGCCCAGGGAATAACGGGTGGTGGCGTTCAAGCCGCTCCAGCCCCACACGGCCCCTGCTCCGGCGGCCAAGACCAAAACGCCCAAGAGCCAGCGCCCCGGCCCCCGGCCTTGCCGGCGTATCAGGCTGAGACGGCCGAATTCCACCAGGCAGAGGAAAGACGCGGTCATGATGCCCCAGCGCAGGGCTTCGAACCACGCCGCATCCCCCCCCACCAGGGCCATCAGGTCCAGCCACTCGTTGGCTCCGTGGGTGAACCCGAAAAGGGCCAGCCAACCCCAGGGGAGTGGCTGGTTGACCTCTTTGGACAGGATATAGGCCACCACCCCCAGGCCGATAAAGGCCAGGCCGTAAAAAAAGAAGATGTAATCCATCTGTGTCTGGAAAAAGGTGCTCATGGATCGGCCTGCCGGCGCGGAATTGGCTGGGCCGGCGCCCTGGACCTCGAGGCGGACTCTTTACCCCTATGCGGCTGGCGCCAATATGCCCCCGGCCAATTAATTGACCTCCCGGTTATTTTTGCAACAAATCAGGGCAGTTGCTCATGTGCCCCGGCCCACCCGTAAATGATGAAAATACGGGCGGGCATTGCCCGCCGTTTCCGTGCATCCCATGGTGCGTGAGACGCACCTACGCTACTTATTCATCGGTATGAACCTCCGGGTAGTTAAATTTCCCAAGTTGAGGAGGAAGAAAAGGGCGGGGGAAATAATACCAAGTTGCGGTCAAAGAGCAACAGTACTTGCAGGGGGGACCTGCGTGCGCCCCCTTCAGAGCGGACTCATAGGTCCGCCCCTACAGAAAAATTGCCGTTTGACCGCGACTTGGTATCATAAGCGCGGCCTCCTGGGGGCTGGTTCAGAACGCATAAACCATGGATAGCATCGGGGTTAGCGCGGCATCGCGGTTTTTCCCGATCAGGTCGATATTCAGTCCCAGGGCCAGGGAGAACTTTTCCGTGGCCATGTATTCGATACCGGGCAGCACCGATACCAAAGCGGCTGGGGCCAGGTTGGCTCCGTGGCCGAACAGGCGCCCGCCATCCCAGGAGCTGGTAAGTTCCAGGAGGGCGACCCATTTTTTGGTTAGGGGATATTCCGCCGCCAGATTCAGGGTGATGATGTCCCGGGGGTAGTTGCGAAGACTCGTGGACCTGGGATCGCCTTCCGCCAGTTCGCCGGTAGGCACACCGTAGTCATTCAGCACCGGCACCAGGGGGCAGCGGTCCTGCCTGCCGCTGAACGCGGTCTGCATGGTGTACCAGAGATTGCCGTAAAAAATAAAGGGCTTGACGTACTTGGAGGTGTTCAGGCCGGTGGTAAAGGCAAAAGCGCCTCCGCCGATTTCATCGGTCCCTAAACGGCCGGGATTGAAGTGCCTGAAATGACCGGTGGGGAAATCGGTGGCGAATAGGGCCGTCACCGTGGGTATGGTCTCGGTCTCCTCTACCAGGCGATACTTTAAGGTCAGGCTGACATCGCCGATGCCGCCGAAACTGGCGGAGCGCTCCCCCCTCGGCCCCGGTTCATTGACCATGTTGGCCCAATTTTGGATGAAGGGAACATCGACATAGACCTCCAGGTTGTTCCAGAGGCCGTATGTGAATTTATAATCCATGGCAAAACTTCTGAAATCGCCGCCCGGCGAGACCTGCCGCCAGTTTGGGCTTAAGCACCTGGTAATGAAGCGCAGGCCGAAGGTGGGCTGCAGGGCGAACTTGCCCTTCTCGATGGGAACCGCGGTGTCGGTGATGATGGGACCGAAGGTTGAGGGACATTCCTCTTTGGCGCATTCGGGCTGATAGCCCTCCCCCCGTCCTCCGGGTTGTATGTCTTCGGTGACCGCTGCCGGCTGCGCCCCGGCCTTGTTTTGATCCGGTGCCGCAATGGCAGGGTTGAGCCATGCGGCAGCCAGGCAACCGGCACAGCATAAGACCAAGCAGGACAACCAGATTCGCACCTGGCGCATATCATTTTCTCCTCTCCATACTCCAAATGAGATAATAGGGGGCATCCCGGTGGCCTTCAGGCCGCCTTGATCGGCGCCATGCCGGGAAGAGGAATGCCCTGTCAGGGCTAAAGCCATGGCTCGGGGGAAAAAAAGCCACGAAATCTCCGCGCCTGTGACGCGTCAGCCTTCGTGGCTTTCAATTCTAAGGTTATGAGGGTATGACGATCCGGGGTTCATTCCCAGATTTTCCATCACTCTATGACAAGGAAACTGTTTCGTCAACTATTTTTACATCACCATGGTGAGAATCAATCCGACGGGTTCAACTTTTTACGCCAGCCCACTTTTCCTCAGCGGCTGATCCGGCTTCTTCTCGAAGGTTTCCCTAACCGCTCAACCGGACCGGGGGGTGTAGAGGCTGCAAGCAGTTTTGCTGCGCCTGGGCCACCAGAAGTTTAATATCCCAATATCCCTTGGTAAACAGGTAGTGCCAGGCATCATTCACTTCAAAAAATCCTTGCCTGGAGCCCACCAGCTCCGCCCGGTCGGCCGCGAAGCCCATATCCCGGCAATGGCTCAACAGGTCGAAGCCTTCCGGCAACTCCGCCCCGCCGGTGAGGTAAACGATTAATCCGCGCTTCATAAAATTCTCCTTGAGGTTTGGTTCTTATAGCGCTTGCCAAAAGTTTTTTCCGATAGCGGAATCATTCAAATCCCCCCTCCCCCCCTTTATAAAAAGGGGAAACTGCAAGGAATTGCTGTTAAAGTCCCCCTTTGAACAAGGGGGAGTTAGGGGGATTTGAGAACCTCCAAGCGGAAGGAATGAATG
>Ga0172370_10007200_pt1 | contig 13712 bp, 10 predicted proteins | sample LakKiv5m_FD_114538 | JGI IMG/M metagenome (GOLD analysis project Ga0172370, IMG submission 114538) | Freshwater microbial communities from Kabuno Bay, South-Kivu, Congo - kab_022012_11.5m | ecosystem: Environmental > Aquatic > Freshwater > Lake | place: Democratic Republic of the Congo...
CCTCACACCAACTCAACCGGGCGCATGTGTCTAAGGGGACATCCAGAAAGAGCCAGCCCGCTCGCTCTGGCCCCGAGCTATGCCTCGACGACCAGTGATGGCGTGGGGAAGCGTTAACAGTGGGGTTTGGGGGGGGCCGACGGTAATATTTTTATGCGTTTCTCGTTTCAGGCGCCTACAATGCCGGCGTCTTGTATAAGAGCACACGCAATCCCTGGCACCTGAAGAGCTAAGGGGATCACTTGGACCGGGCCGCGAAATGGTATGGAGACGCCTGTGCGGTAGTTGGGGAGGTGGAGGGACAAAACCAGAGGCCGGCCATGAGCAGCGAGCGTCGCTGGATGCGAAAATCCCGAAAGAGTGGCTAAGCTCCTGATAAGTATCCAGGTGCAGGGGCGAGGCACAGGAAGTGATGGAAGGATTCGGATTGTTGACCCCGCTTGTGAGCGGGAACGTTATAAGGCCATGGGTTAGAGAGCATGAAATCAGTTTCCAAAGAAGTCCTGTTGCTGACGCAAGAACTGATGCGCTTCAATACAATTAACCCGCCCGGGCAGGAGAAGGCGTGTGCGGATTTCCTTGCAGATCGCCTTGAAGGATCTGGCTTCGAGGTCGAAGCCTATGAGTTCAGCCCCGGAAGGCCAAACCTGATTGCTCGTCTTAGGGGATCGGGCGATGAGCTGCCGCTCTGTTATGCGATGCATATGGACACTGTCCCGCTGGGTGATTCGCAATGGACCCGGGATCCGTTCTCCGGGGAGGTCGATGGCGACAGGCTCTATGGTCGCGGGGCATCGGATATGAAGGGCGGAATCGCCGCTTGCGTGGTGAGTGCAATAGAAATGGCCAAGTATCCCAATCGCAAGGCGGATATCCTTCTCGTGATAACGGCAGGCGAAGAAACGGGCTGTGAAGGCGCGGCGTATGTGGCATCGTTGAATGGCGTGCTTGGAGATGCCGGCGGGCTCGTTATTGCCGAACCGACTTCAAACAAGATTTTCACAGGCCACAAAGGAGCTTTGTGGCTCGAACTGAAAACCAGGGGTCTTGCAGCGCACGGATCCATGCCCGCGGAGGGCAAAAATGCCATATATCCCGCTGCTGGGGCTGTACTCAAGCTGAGAGGAGTTGACCTGGATTATCCGCCCCATCCGGTTCTGGGTACCGCTACACTGAATGTGGGGACGATTGCCGGCGGAACCAAGATCAATATGGTTCCGGATCAAGCTGTGATTCACGTCGACATTCGTACGGTTCCGGGGAGGACCTCAGATGAGACCATTAGCCATCTCAAGAACATTCTGGGACCGGGCGTCGAGATGAATACCCTATTGGATTTTGATGCAGTCGCTACTGATCCTGACAACGAATGGATTCAAGAGGTGTCTGCGGTCTTATCGAACTATTCCGGTGAAACTGCCCCACCGAAAGGTCTGCCCTACTTCACGGATGCCGCCCTGCTGACTCCGGCATTTAACTCAGCTCCGACGATCATACTTGGACCCGGCGAACCTGAACTGGCTCACAAGACGGACGAATTTTGTCTTGTCCCGAGGCTTTCGGAGGCGGTTGAGATCTATACGGAGATTTCTCGGCGTTGGTGCAAGGTTTCAGATCTGTAAGGGAGAATCAATTTGAAAATCTCGCTGATTGAGCTCTACCATGTGAGCGTGCCTCTGGCGGCAACCTTCTGGCCGACCTGGATCCCGGGCTATCCCCAAACCCACAACCGCTTTACCCTGATCCGCCTGGTGACCGACAACGGCATCGAGGGATGGTCGGCCGGCTCGGCCATGGGAAAGGAGCGCCAGGGTCTGGGCGATCTTCTCGGCGGCTACCTCATGGGAGCCGATCCTTCCGGATGCCAACGGGATGCTGCAACCCTTTATCCGGCCCGGGCTGGGATTTGAAATCGACCAGGGGCTGCTCAAAAAATATGGCCGGCGCTTTTTCAAGCTCACCGAGACGCGGCTCAAGTTTAAAGTGATCCGGGAAAAGGGGTTGAGGGCGGCCCTGGCCCTTAAGAAACGCAAGGAGACGGCGCGCTGAAACCAGGGAACCGGTTTTTTCACCGACCAGCGAGGGGGCTCAGCGTGTGCAACGTCGCCGCCAGGATGGCGTGGGGCCCGCTCTCGTTGAACAGATAGACCTTGGTCAGGCCAAGAGGGATGCCCATGCAAAATTGCATTTCTTTTTCTTTTCGGGTATGAGATATAGGATTTGTGATTGTCGATTTGTGATTGTTGATTGAATAACTCCTTGAAAACAAGATGATGCATGCCCGGAACCCAAAAACCTTTTTCCTGAAGGCTATGGCAACCTCATGGCGAGACAATCAAGAATAGACTCACCAGGAGCGTTGCACCGCAGCATCTCTCGTGGGAGAAAACGGTATCGGGTAAAAGCGCGCAGCGTTTTGGCATACTGGGCGCTCCATGAGTCTGGCATGTCGGTGACGGACGTGGGCTTGAAACTGGGTCTGAGCCAATCCGTTACCGGCCGAACGGTTCAGCGGGGGCGAGGTATTGCAGAAGCAACCGAGCTTAATCTGGAGATCGCCAATAAATGCATGGGCTTCCCCTTTGGCCCGGGGCATTTTTACCCCGGCTCACAACACCCCCTGTTTTCAATTAAAACAAAGGAGAATTCTCAATGGCATATAGAGAAATTTTGAAAAATGGCGTAAAGACATTTGAAGATTTGGAGAAATGGCTAATTGGGCGGAAGGCGAAAGTGGATCCCCGACTTAGGGATGTCATTGCCAAATACCCCATGAGGGTTAATACGTATTACCTCAGTCTCATCCAAAAGATGAATGACGGCATCTGGAAACAGGCAATTCCCGATGTTGAGGAACTTGTGCATTATATGGATTTGTCGGAAGATCCTCTCGACGAGGAAGGAGATATTCCGCTGGGTGGTCCAAGAACCATTATCCACAGATATCCTGACAGGGTTCTATTGTTTGTTTCAAACGAATGTTCAATGTATTGCAGATTCTGCACGAGAAAACGAAAAGTCGGCGATGACCGAAAAAATCCGTCATTAGAGGAAATAAATAAGGGAATTGCATACATTGCATCTCATGAGGATATTAGAGACGTATTGATATCCGGTGGGGATCCGTTGCTGATTCCAACCAAGAAACTTGATGAGATCATCGGAAAGCTAAGAGAAATCAAACACCTTGATTTATTCAGAATCGGCACGAGAGTTCCATGCGTCTGGCCGCAAAAAATCATTGAAGACACAGAATTGATTGATATGCTGAAAAAGCATACGCCTCGGTCGCTGAAAGATCCGCAGTTCTTTATAAACACCCATTTCAATCATCCCAATGAAATAACCGACCAGAGTTATCAAGCCATTAAAATTTTAAGGGATCTGGGCATTCCAATAGCAAACCAAAGCGTGTTGCTGAAGGGGGTTAACGATGATACGCATGTCATGAGAGACCTGGTACATGGCCTCGGTAGGATGGGCGTAAGACCGTACTATCTGTATTACGCCGATCTTGTTGAGGGAACGGGTCATTTCAGAACGGAAATCTACAAAGGAAAAGAAATCTGCAGAGACCTCTGCGGAGCCACCACAGGTTTCCTTCGGCCTACCTATGTCGTAGATGCGCAAAGTGGACGAGGTAAAGTTCCGGTAGATCTCGGATATTCGGATGGAATCAGCGAAAATAGAAAAGGAGGAGTTCTGACTTCGGCAATTGGATTGGGAAAAGTCTATGTAAACGATCCGATCGAAAGGATAGAAGGAAAACCGACAAGACACAATCCGAATAGGAAATGAGGAAGGGGGGCGTCCAGAAAGCGCCGATTAAAACCGGCATGAAGCAGGAGGTGAGGCAAAAACCAAGCGCTCTACAGAGAAAGGAGTAGCGATCCATTCAGGCCCCGAGCTATGCCTCGACGAGCAGTGATGGCGTGCGGAAGCGTTAGGAGTGTGGGCCAAGGGGCCGTCTATACAAAATTGCGTCTCTTTGCTTTTGGGGTACAACATATAGGATTTGTGATTGTCGATTTGTGATTCTTGATTGAATAACCCCTTGAAAACAAGATGATGCAGCGCTGGAACTGCACGACATCCACTTGGATGAAGCGGCGAGGAAGATCTTGGAGAAGATAAGGCTCTCAGCCTTATTAACCAAGGGCGTGCATTTTTAGCTGACCGTCTGCTGAGTTCTCTTGGCGAAAGATGTACTCACAGATATAGATGCTGCCTGGATAGCTGAGGCTGAGCATCGTTATCAAGAGTACAGGGAAGGTAAGCGTCCAGGCGGTGCTGCGCAGAAAGTGTTTGCCGAAGCTGATCGGATGCTGAAATGACTGTGGTTATTTTTGATCCTGAAGCCCAGGATGAGTTTTAGCGGCTATGCGATAGGGAACTCATGGAAATTCGGGTCGATTGCTACTCAGGATACAGAGGCGAAGAGACCCCTCGGCGGTTTTGGCTGGATGAGCGAGGGATCGAAATCAGAGAAGTCATTGACCGGTGGCTCGATCCGGAACGTCGCTATTTTAAGGTGGTGGGCGACGATGGCGCGACATACATCCTTCGGCATGATTCGGAAACCTGTGCGTGGGAGCTTACCTTCTTTCGTGAAACGTGATACTCGTTGTAGCGAAGCGGAAATCCCGTCTTCAGCGGGACTGGATGCTGGATAATAGGGCTTGTTGAGTTTACTGAGTTTGTTGGGTTCATTGGGTTTCTTGGGCTTTGAGCTTTCAGCTTTGAGATCCTTGTCGCCTTTATAACTTTAGGCATTTTAGCTCCGGCTCACTTCATGCACTTTTCTTGCCGTGACAGGTCGATGCGCTTGCGAATCGTGCCGACCCGAACCTGTGTGTTTATTACATAGGCGGACTCAGTCTGCTTGGGCCAGGGCTTCGGATCCCATTCCATGGCCTTGACCCTGGTCACAGTCCGCTCGATGTCGCCTTGCTCCTTTTCCAGAAACCCCTCCACCATGGCAAGAAACCGGGGGGCCTGCTCAAGGGAGAGATGCATATGTGCATGGGCGTCCGGGCCTGTAAACACGAGCCCGTGTCCCTGGCAGAGAACATCGGGATCCAACTGAGACAGACCCCTAAGGGATCTGACATAGGCATCATAATCCACCAAGAACTCGGTTAAAATATAGCCCGACCCATCGTCGCAGCCCACTGCCTCCGAGGCGATCAGAATCCTTTTTTCAGGGACCCAGTAACTCATGAAATCCCAGGTGTGCCCAGGGGTATTTATGACCTTCACGTGGCAGTTTGAATCGAGTTCGATCGTCTCGCCGCCGCTCAGTTTTAGATCCAGATCAAAGGGCTCGAATGGCCCATGATAGATCGATTCACCGCTCAAGGGTCCCAAGGATTGGCCCGCCTCTTGGTTCAGGGTGCGGATCAATTCAATGGCATTATCCCGTTGAAGAATCTCCTGGGTCCGCTCTGAACCGGCGACCTTCATGTACGGGAACAGGGCCTTGATATAAGCCGCGGCGCCGATGTGATCAAAGTGAGAATGGGTGAGGAAGAGATAGCCCGGTGCCCGGTTTCCCAGGACCCTCCGAATATCCACCGCATAATTGAGGCACAGGCCCGTGAGCCCCGCATCAAAGAGGACCGGGACAGGCCCGTCCATCAGATAGATGGGGAATGGCGCATTTCCCACCACATAAAAGCCGTCGACAACTTTTCCTGTCTGGGTATATTTCATTGAGATAAATTATTCCTGCCTTTTTCTCTTGTAGATTTTAGAGGGATACTTGCTATGATTTCACCCAAATGTCAAGGGCTATCCCACAGACCCGTAAGGAGCATGTCGGTGTCATGCCGATGTTTTTTAGCATTGGAAACGGATATGGATTGAAGCCCGCGGGTGGGTCAACAGAAATCGCTTGACAAAGTTAGTGACATTTACTAACAGAAAGAACCTCCTGAAATAATATCAGGATATTTTTTAAAATGTTGTCTAAGGTAAATGAACATAACCCCCCATATGCGGAAAGGCGGATCTGTAGGGCCTCAGGCGGCCATGGGAGGGAGAAAGGGGGGACAAGGAGATCATGGGTGACGCGACAGGTTCAGGCAGGTCTGGTGGCGTCGCACCGTCCTTTCCCCCGGGTAGGATAAAAATCGCGGAAGCCTTGCGGTTATTGCTGGAGAATAAGGATTTCGGCTCCATTACAACGGCCGAGATCGCCCGGACGGCCGGTGTGACAGAAGCGCTTATCTATAAATATTTCAAGGATAAGCGGGACCTCCTTTACGAGGTGCTCAGGGAATACCTGGAGCACTACGATGCCCGTTTTGAGATCGACCTGAAGGGGATCAGGGGGGCCTTGAACCGGCTGCGGAAGCTAATCTGGTCTCACATCAATGTGTATGCCACAGACCGGGTCTTTGCCAAGATCCTCCTCATCGATGTGAGGAGCTTTTCAGACTACTATACAAGCAGGCCTTATGAACTGGTCAAAAAATACAGCAAGATCATGCTGGGGGTCATCGAGGATGGGGTCGCCGACGGAGAGATCCGGGAGGATATCTCCCCCCGCATCATGCGGCAGGCGATTCTGGGCGCCCTTGAAAACGTGTGCCTGACCGGGGTGGTCTTTGACCGTGAGATCTCGACTGACGAACTGACAGAAAGCCTCTGCAATCTTCTGTTCATCGGGATCGAAAAGAGGGCGGACACTGAGATGACAAGGCCACATGCCTGATTGAAGGAGAAGAGCAACATGGGACAATGGATGGATGGATACCTCGAAAAACTGGCCAAGGTCCGGGAAGAGAATGCCCATGGCGGAGGAGACGACCGTATCGCCCTACAGCACGAACTGGGGAAACTCACGGCGAGAGAGCGGATCAATCTCCTGGCCGATCCCGGAACCTTTGAGGAATTGGGCTCTGTGGTCAGGGAGTTCACCTTTCCCCCCGGTACCCAGGGGAGACCCAGCGCGGAGGATGGCGTGGTTATGGGCCGGACCAGGATTGACGGAAGGGAGGTCATGATCTACTCCCTTGACTTCACGGTCATGTCGGGCGCCGTGGGAGACCAGGGGGTGTGGAAGATCGCGGAGCTGATCCAGATGGCTGGCCAGGAGCAGGTCCCCATCATCGGCATCTTTGATTCAGCGGGCTCAAGGTTCGGCTTTAAGAACGGGTTTGTGGGGCTCCACGGCATGGGCCGTCTGGTGCGGAACTACTGTCTCTATTCGGGCGTGATTCCCAGGATCAGCCTGGTCCTCGGGCCCTGCACCGGGCCCATGGTCCAGATACCGGTCCTGTCCGATTTTCTGATCATGAACGAAAACACCGCTTTTCTGTGGATGGGGGGAGAGATCACGTCAAGGGATGCGGGCTCGGCTGAGTTTCACATGCAAAAGAGCGGGCAGTGTCACCTTGTGGCAGAGAGCGATGAATCGGCCATCGGCATGGCTCGGGACCTGCTCCGGTTCATGCCCCAGAACTGCTGGGAAAGGCCTGCGAGGGTCGAGACCCGGGATGATCCAGAGCGGCGTGAAGAGGCCCTGCTGAACATCATGCCCAATGATCCCAAGTTTACGTATGATATGCACGAAGTGATCAATCTGATTACGGACAACGGCGAGTTCTTTGAACTCCAGGAAGACTTTGCCCCCAATATGATCGTGGGGTTTGCGCGGTTCGACGGCCTGGTCGCAGGCATTGCTGCCAGCAATCCGGATGAACTGAGCGGGATCATGGAGCCCGATTCCTCGGACAAGTATGATCGGTTTCTCATGTTTTTGGACGCGTTCAATATCCCCCTGGTGACCCTATCGGATACGACGGCATTCCCGCCCGGGGACAAATGGGAACGGAAGGGGGTCATCCGCCACGGGGCCAAGAACCTCCACGGATATTCCCACCTGACCAATCCCAAGGTCAGCATCGTGTTGAGGCGCTCCTACGGCGGGTCCAACATCGTGATGGGCTGCAGCAAGATGGGCCCGGATTACATTTTCGCCTGGCCCACCACCGAGTTCGCGCCCACAGGGCCGGAGATGATCGTTCAGGCGGTGTTTCACAAACAATTGGCCCGTGCAAAGGAAGACGGCAACTATGAGGACGTGTATAACTTCTTCCTCAACATTTTGCGCGAAGAGTTCAGCGTCATGACCTTTGGCAAGATGTTCACAACCTGGTACACGGTCCATGAGGTAATCGATCCGCGGGAGACCCGGTCCCGGATCATTCATGCCCTGCACGCGACCGTAAACAAAAAGGAGTCCATGCCGGAGAAACGGCGGTTTATCAAGCCGGCGTGAGTAGCTGATTGCTCATAGCTGATGGCTGTTGGATGCTGGATGCTCGTGGCTTTCTGCTTTGAGCTTTCGCGGGTTTGCCAAGTTTAAAGTGACGAGTCTGGAGTGCCTAAAGTGAAAAAGGGAAAAATTCCGATTTGAACTTTTAACTCCACACTCCAACTCCGAACTTCTCACTATAGCACACTTTAGTCACTTATCCGTATTGGGGAGGTATGGCAACCATGGGGGAACGAATGGAAGCGGCCATCAAAAAATATCAGGAGATACAGGAGAAGAATCTGGAGGGGGGCGGGGCTCAGCACATGGAACGGCAGCACAGCCGCGGCAAGCTGTCCGCCCGTGAGCGGATCGAGGCCCTGATCGATTCGGGCACGTTCCGCGAGCTGGGCTCGTGCGTGGGCACCACCAGCATGCGTATTGACGGACAAATCCCCGATGCCCCCTGCGACGGGGCCGTCGTTGGGACGGGCCGGGTCAACGGCCGCATGATCATGGTCCATGCCAGCGACTTTACGGTATTGGGGGGGTCAGTGGGGGCCCAGCATATGCTCAAATTTGCACGGCCCATTGAACTGGCTGCCATGTGGCGCATCCCCTACGTGATCCTCCTGGACTCCTCGGGCGGAAGGCTGGGGTACAGGGACGTGCCTATGGCCGGGATCGACTGGCAGTTCAGGTTGCAGTCTGTCTATTCCGGTGTGATTCCCCAGATCACCGTGCTCATGGGGCCCTGCATTGCCGGGGGCGCCTATATCCCGGCCCTCTGCGATTTTCTCATCATCAGCAGGAACTCGGGAAACATGTGGCTGGGGGGGCCCCGCCAGACCCAGGCCGCCACATCGGAAGTCATCGACCGGAACGTGGGCGGCGCGGATTATCACATGCAGTTCAGCGGAAGCTGCGATCTGGTGGGGGATTCGGACGAGGAGTCCATTCAGCACTGCCGTCAGTTGCTCAGCTACCTGCCCCAGAGCTTCAGGGAAGCCCCTCCCCTGTGGGAGCGGACCGACGACCCTGAACGGGAGGTGTCTGCCCTGGCCGATATTGTTCCCGACGCCTATGAAGAGACCTACGACATGCACGATGTCATCCGGCATCTGGTGGATGAGGGAGATTATTTTGAGATCAAAGATGAATACGCCAGGAATCTGATCACCTGTTTCTGCCGGTTTCACGGCCGGGCCGTGGGGCTGGTGGCCAACAATCCCCTGTATCCGGGGAGTATCTTGGAGCCGGATTCGTGCGACAAGTACTACCGGTTCCTTCAGGTCCTGGACGCCTACAATATTCCCTTGGTGAACCTGGTGGACACCCCGCCTGCGGTTCCCGGCGAATCGGACGAGGCAAAGGGCCTTATTCGGCATGTGGGGAAGATCACGGATGTCTATGCTACGGCCACCATTCCCAAGATCAGCGTGATTCTTCGGGAGGCCTATGCCGATGCCGGCAGCATGATCATGGGGGGGCTCAAGGGGATGGGCGCGGACCTGACCTATGCCTGGCCCATCGCCCGGTTCGCGGTGGAGGCCTCCCAGGCAGACTACCGGAAGTTATACGGGAAGGGAATTGAGGAAGACGCATACGAGGCCTATCTGAACCGTTCGCGGGAAACGGTGGATGCCTTTGAAACAGCCCGTACCTGGACATCCCAGATCGTGGACGAGATCATCCTTCCCAAGGATACGCGAAAGAAGATCGTCGAGGCCCTGGAGATCACCCGGAACAAGGCGGAGAAGCTGCCCGACCGTGCCAAGAACCACACCGCGCCGCCGGTTTGAGATTCAGGGATTTAGAATGTAGGGATTCAGGGATTCAGGGATTGACGGATTCAGGGGGTTAGGGGTTAGGGGGTTAGGGATCAGCGAAGCGATTCCATAATTTTTCATTCTTCACTTTTCATTCTTCATTCCAAAAGGGGGGTAACAGATGGCTTCAAAGACAGTGATTACCTGCGCCCTCACCGGGCTGCTGACGGATCCGGCAGTACACCATGTGCCGGTGACGTCTGAGGAGATGGCGGACCACGCGGAGCAGGCCTACAATGCAGGCGCCTCGATTGTCCACTGCCATTTCAGGAACCAGGAAAAGGGGCTGGGGCATCTCCCCACGTGGGACCTAAATGTGGTGGGGGAGATCCTGGGAGCCATCAAGGCCAGGGTTCCGGAGATCATTATCTGCATGAGTACAGGGGTCGTGGGCCCGGATATCTCAGGCCCGGTGGCCTGCCTTGAAAAATTCAGGCCCGAGATGGCCGCCTGCAATGCCGGATCCCTCAACTACCTGAAACTGAGGAGTGATGGATCATGGGCCTGGCCCCCGACCCTTTTTGATAACCCGGTTGAGAAGATCCAGCAGTTCCTGAACGTGATGACCGCGAACGGGGTGGTCCCGGAGTTCGAGTGCTTTGATACAGGCATTGTCCGGAGCGTGGGGCTCTTCAAGCGGAACGGCATGTTTGAAGGAAATCCGCATATCTCGTGCGTTATGGGGGTGGCGAGCGGCATGCCGACAAGGCCGGAATGGCTTCCCCTCTTGGTGGCGGAGATGATCGAGGGGACCCATTATCAGGTCATCGCCGTGGGGAGAGAGGAGATATGGCCCCTCCACCGCAGGTGTGTTGAACTGGGCGGAAACGTCCGGACAGGTCTCGAGGACACCTTCTATCTTCCCGACGGCGCCAAGGCCGGGAGCAATGGCGCCCTGGTGGAGGCCCTGGCCGGGATTGTCCGCGAGGTGGGACGCGATATCGCCAGCCCGTCCGAAGCACGGGAGATACTGGGCCTAAGATCGGCATAGCAAGAGAAGTGACTAAAGTGAACTAACTTGACTAAAGTGCCTAAAGTCGAGAAGCGGCAAGGATCTCAAAGCTGAAAGCTCAAAGCCCAAGAAACCCAATGAACTCAGTAAACTCAACAAACCCTATTATCCAGCATCCACGAATCAGCAATCAACAAGAAGAGGTAACCCATGAACGAACCTGAAGAGAATGCCGGGCGAATCGAGGTGAGGGTGCCTATGTCGGGCGTATTTTACAGGAGTCCTGCCCCGGATCAGCCTCCCTATGTAGAGGTGGGGGATGTGGTAAAGAAGAAACAGGTATTGGGTCTCCTGGAGACCATGAAGGTATTTCAGAAGATCAAATCTCCGTCGAACGGGACGATCGTAGAGATCGTGCCGAACAATGAGACGGCCCTGAAGGACAATGACCTCGTCTTTGTCCTGGAGAAGGGATAATCCATGTTCTCCAAGATATTGGTCGCCAACCGGGGCGAGATTGCACACCGCATCATTCGGGCGTGCAGAGAACTGGGAATACGAAGCGTTGCAATCTACTCCGAGGCGGACAGGGATTCGCTCCATCTCGCTTTGGCGGACGAGCAGGTATGTATTGGCCCCCCGGTCAGCACCAAGAGCTATCTCAACATGGAAGGCATCATCGATGCGGCCAGGCGTACCGGGGTTGGTGCTATCCATCCCGGCTATGGGTATCTGGCGGAAAATGCGGCCTTCGCCAGGGCGTGTGAGAAGGCGGGTATTGTCTTTATCGGTCCTACGCCGGACAACCTCCATCTGGCAGGCGACAAGCTGACCGCCAAAAGGATCGTTCAGGAGAAGGGGGTCCCGGTCATTCCCAGCAGTCCATCGGGCGTCGGGAGTGTGGCGGAGGCGGAGAGGATCGCCGAGGAAATGGGATATCCGGTGATGGTCAAGGCATCGGGCGGAGGCGGGGGCAGGGGCATTCGGATGTGCCAAGACCGGGATATGCTCTTAGAGGAATTCCCCATCGCCAGGATGGAAGCGCGTGCGGGCTTCGGAAATGACGAGGTCTACATTGAGAAATACATTGTCCATCCACGGCACATCGAGTTTCAGATACTTGCCGACAGACACAGCCATGTGACCCACCTGGGCGATCGGGAATGCACCATCCAGCGGAGATACCAAAAGCTGATCGAGGAATCCCCGTCTCCGACAATAACCACAGACCTCAGAAAGGTCATGGGGGATGCGGCCGTCCACGTTGCAAAGGCCGTCAACTACGTTAACGCAGGGACGGTCGAATTTCTGTTGGACGGGGACGGCCATTTCTATTTTATGGAGATCAATGCACGCATACAGGTGGAGCATCCGGTAACCGAATTGACCACCGGAATCGATCTGGTCAAGGAACAGATCCGGCTGGCATCGGGCGGGGAGCTTGACTACTCATTCGATGGCATTCAGCGGAGAGGCTGGGCTATCGAATGCCGGATCAACGCGGAGGACCCGGACCGGAATTTCCTCCCATCGCCGGGGAAGATCGAGTCGTACCGGCCTCCGGGCGGCTTCGGGGTACGGCTGGACACCCACCTCTACCAGGGCTACGAACTCCCCGTATTTTATGATTCGCTGATCGCGAAGCTGATCTCCTATGACCTGACGCGGGACGGCGCCATCCGCATCATGCGGCGGGCCCTTCAGGAATTCAGGGTCGCGCCGATCAAGACCACCATCCCCCTCCACTTGAAGATCATGGATGATTCGTCGTTTCAACGAGGCGATTTCGATACCGGTTTCATCGAGCGCTTCGTGCCGGACGAGGATGATGATGAATGAGCGAGGCGCAACGAAGTGCGGAGTGAGAAGTGTGAAGTTGAAAGTTTAAATCTGAATTGTTCACTTTTCAACTTTGATGCATTCGTAAAAAGTCAGAAAATGCGCTTTTCCGTCATTCCGGCGAAAGCCGGAATCCAGTAAAATCATATAGTTAACATCCTCTGGACCCCGGTTTTCACCGGGGTGACGACTTTTTACGAGACCATCAACTTTAGGCACTCCAAACTCGTCACTCCAAACTTCGTAAAAACAAGTAACCAGCATCAACTATCAAGCATCCAGCATCAATCCAACAAGAGGCCTCTATGAACTTTGAACTGACCGAAGAACAAAAAATGCTGAAAGAGACCGTGGCGAGGTTTGTGGACAGGCAGGTCATTCCCCTAGCCCCCGAGATCGACGAGAAAGAGCGTTTCCCCGAGGAGACGTTCAAGGCCATGGCTGACATGGGTCTCTTCGGCATGACTCTCCCCGAGGCATACGGGGGAAGCGGAGCCGATTTTCTGTCGTGCGTCCTGGTCATGGAAGAAATCATGCGGGGGTGTGTTTCCACCGGGAATACCTATGGGGCCCACGCCATCCTCTGCACGGAGAACATCTACAGAAACGGGAACGAGGCCCAGCGGCGCAGGTATCTTCCCGATCTGATCGCGGGAAGAAGGGTGGGGGCCCTGGCCATTACCGAACCGGAGGCCGGGTCGGATGCCCTGTCTCTCAAGACGCGGGCCGTCAGGAAAGGGGACCGATACATCCTCAATGGCACCAAGATGTTCATCACCAACGGTCCGGTGGCCGATGTGGTGGTGGTCTATGCCAAGACCGATCCCGAGGC
>Ga0172370_10007203_pt1 | contig 13709 bp, 7 predicted proteins | sample LakKiv5m_FD_114538 | JGI IMG/M metagenome (GOLD analysis project Ga0172370, IMG submission 114538) | Freshwater microbial communities from Kabuno Bay, South-Kivu, Congo - kab_022012_11.5m | ecosystem: Environmental > Aquatic > Freshwater > Lake | place: Democratic Republic of the Congo...
TCGATTTGAAACTCAAGACTACTTGCGTCGATTTGGCTTTTATAAGCCCAACTGATCTTGGCAGTAAAAGTCGGCGTGACATCCGCGGTCTCCCCGTCGAGAATCGGAAGAAAATAGTAGATCATCGGATTGCTGACGGTGATGTACGAATCGCGATACGGCCCGCCATAGACAGGATTCAGGGCGTCGGTATACCACCCGGTGACGCCCGCTTGCCCGACGGTGTCGGTATAAGTAACGAACTTGTACTGATAGTTGGCAGGGAGCAGATCCAGAACCTTGATCCAAACATCAGGCTCTGCCTCGCGGCACTTGTAAACGTCGCCCCAATTGTTAAAGCTGCCATTGATTCCCACGCCCGAGTCCGCCGAGGTGAGCTGAAAATGAAACTCGAACTCCACCGGCACGCGGTCGGAATCGCCGGCCGCTTCAGTGAGGGAAGTCAAGGGCTGCAATACCAGGCCGACTTTTTCTTGTGGGCGGGCATGTGACACGCTCCAGGTAAGCGTTAGCCCAAAAAACGCAGAGAGAATGACCAGAGTCGAAAGCTTTAGGTGAATCGCCATAAGAGCCTCTCTTTTCGAAGAACAAATTCACATTTCTTATTGAGACATGAATCATTGACAATTGAACGTTGAAAGTTGAGCGTTGACTATTGATCCTTAAAGTTCATCTGCATCAAAAGCAAACTGTCAATGTACAACGTTCAACGTTCAATAGTCAATTATTCAGCTCGAATTGTTTCCGACAAGGGAGCAGTTATCCCTGCCGCCGCTTGTACAATCGATAAACGTCCAACTGGTGCTTCAGGGTAATTTGTATCTTCTTGCGCAATTGCTCGACAATATTCGGCCCGATGAGAAATACGTCCTCTTCCGCCATCGTTGGCGCAAGCTCGACCAAGGGTACTTTGCTGCTTTCCAACAGGGCGATTAGTTCGTTGATGTTGTCGATTTCGTTCCGTGTGATAATTTGAATCTCGCGCAGCTTTTGATCGCCGTCCATCGGATAAATGTTCTCTTCTTTCGGAGGCCGGGTGTAATCGGTGCGATCAAGAATGTCCTGATATTGAATGGTATTCCTGGCATTGCGATAGAAACAAATCAGCGTCTTCAGCCGCAGTCCCAACACGTCCATGGCTTGCTTGTCGCTGACTCTATCGCGCAGTTTGGCGACATCCGTAAGCGCAGACTGTAAGTGGTTGATCCCAATATTGAACAAATTGCTGGCGATCAAGGACCCGGAATAGCCGTTGATGATCTCAAAGCCCTGCAGATTCATCAGGTCCGCCGCATCCTCTTCGGTGTTGGCTTGGAACAGAAATTTTCGGTAATAGTCCTTTTCCTCGGTTGTCAACTCCATGGGAAACGGCACCAACGGTCGGGTGATCCAGCGCTGATTGATGGTGCCTACCAGCATAATGGGGTCGCCGCCCAAGCCACGCACGGAAGTGATCGCCTTGTCGATTTTCTCCCAGACGGACATGAGCAGGTCGGCGTTGTCCTCACCAACCATTTGACCGGCCACCGCGTGGACAGCCTGCATCCGCTCGTTCATTCCGTAAAACGGGCTCTTTTGAAACTGCCGCAGCAAGGCGAAAAGCTCCGGCGAATCCGGCTGGCAAAAGACCACATTGATATTGGATTTCTCATCATTGGCGGCATTCTGCAATTGTTCGGCTACGCGAAGCACTTGTGGAATGCATAATACCGGATTAGTCCATGTTTCATAAAAGCCGAATCCCACATTGATAAACGGCGCGCTGCCGTCCTTGGTTTTGCCGTTTATGGCTTGTCCGGGTTGCAAATAAGGAATCACCGAAGCGATTTCTGCCTGCGAAATATAGCCGGAACCATAAAAGAAAGAAGCCTCGGCTTCGCAACCAGCATCTTTGGCGCCGTTTTGAATGGTGGAGAGAAATCCGACGACGCGATCCGCATAAGAGCGTTGCTGGCACCAGGCCGGTCCATTCTGGCCGGGATAAAGGCTGACGCTCCAGCAGATGCCGCTGCCGGAATCGTTGGTGAGCAAGGAGAACAACTCGATGGGCGCCACGCGACACAAATCGGCCACGGCCTTTCGGTACATTGAAAGCACTTCTGGACGGTCAATACAAAGGGTATAGTAAGTGTTACGCGACCGGCGCGGATGTTCGCAGCGCGGCCCTCGCCAATCCGGGTAAGCCTGAAAGACCGGTTCCGGCAAATAGGCCGGTTCCTTCCCTAAGAAGGCAGCTTTCAGTCCAAGCTCCTTCAAGATCGCCGCCCTTTTGCTGATGATGTCTAAATTTTTGCGGGCATAGTCGGTCGGGAGAAAGCTCTTCAGCTCCGGCGGAACAATGACCTTGAAGATCGTCGACATGAGCATGCCCCAATTGGGATAAGGATCGTTGCGATCAAGGTCCCAAAGCCAGCGGGCCTTAGGCAGATCGCTGACATAGACGTGCGTTGCACCCAGCTCGGCGGCGTTTTTCGCAAAGGTGCGGAATTCCTCGATGGTAGAAGTGGGACAGTTGTACAGAATCTTTCTCTTCTCATTCATGGACTTGTCGGCTCCCGATTTGTTTGTTTGGGCGAAGCTGTCCGTCGGGCCATCTGCCAAGGGTAAAAACAAAGTGACGAACAAAACAAGCTTGACGATAATTACTGAGCCAATGCGCGTCATCGGTTATTCTCTCCTTCATAAAATCGTGTAGAGTAAAAAAGCAGGAATTTCGATCAACGACTTGAGTAGTTCACTTCCATTCACATTCACTATTGCTTGTCTTAGATCATCCCAATTTTTTCAAATTGTCCAAGCCATCGGATCAAAACAAAATTACCAATTCCAGTGACCAAGAGCAAGCACTAAACTTACCGCATGATATTCCACCTCGTTGCTATAATTGAAAGTGAGAACGACGCCAACACCTAACCCAAATCGGAGATGCGGGAGCACCTGAGCCTTGAACAAAATGCCGGGAACATAGTCTGATCTTAAAGTGCCCAGGTTGCCTGACTCTGTATAGTGGTACCATTGTGTCAAAGAGAGTCCTGAGCTTAGCGTGGCGTCTATAAAAGGATCATGGAAGCTGTAACCAAAAGCACCCCAGAACGCATCAATTCCCCAGGCCTCCGTCCCATTTGCATCGATCCCTATGGAAAATAGCTGATTTTTTGGCCGAAAATGCAGGCTCATCTCGCCATGAAAAAATTCATTTGGGCCTATATCAGCCATTGCCGGCCCTAATCCAAGCTGCAGCCATAAAGCACGAGGATCTGAGCTCGGCTCTTCCTGTACACTGAACAGCATATTTCCGGCTACAGAAGCCTTAGCAGCTGAATGTCCCGGAAACGCGTTCCCTGGTGACAGGAAAAGAATGTTCAGAAGTATGTATGTGCAAACCACCATGCGAAACATATCGGCTCCGATTGGATGCAAATCATGTCCTCACCGTATTCAAGATTATTCATAGCGTCCATGCAAATCTACCAGATCAGCCACTCTTCTGACACGCCTTTCCAGCCCGTTGGGCGGCACTTGATCCGCGACGCCTAAAACATAACGCGGCTGCCGGCGCATGACGGATAAAACATGTCTGACGTGGCGGTCGAACTCGGCGTCGCTGATCAGTGAGGTAAAATAGACTCCAGGAATCCCACCCCAGAAAACCGTAGTCGAATCCTCGGCAAAGTCGGCCCATTGTTCGATTGCCAAATCACCTACAGGAGCGGGAGTCAAGGCTTCGAGAACAAAGAGACCGATGCTGCATTCCTGCCGCAGCAAACCGCGCAAGGTGCCATCCATGTGCACAAAGGAGTATTTGCCGGCTTGGCGCATCTTCTCAGCCCATTTCTGCTGATAGGAACGCACATATTTCTCGAAATATTTTGGCCCTACCACTTCCGAGGATAAGTTTTCCGGGATCATCAGTGCTTCTGCGGGGCTGTCCAAAGCAATCTGGGCCGCTTGGTCGTGGGCAAAAGTCATGGCTTCAATCAACTCGGAAAACTTGTCTTCCGCAGAATGAATGATATAGGCAAGATTCTCTATCCCCGATTCCAAGGCCACTAAATGCATAAAAGGCGACTTGGGCAGATAACACAAAACGATTCCCATGTCAGCTACCTGCTGCCAACGTCTATAGGCCAAGTCATAATCCGGCTCGTAGTGTACGTTTTCATAAATGTAGCGCATGGCAGCCAGATCGTTTTCCGTCTTTAAAAAACGTTCGATCGGCGCTTCACAACAGGATTCCTCTATCCACTGCCAGCATTCGCGCACGCTGCCTTTAGGGGTGTCAATTTGAGTATATCTCCGGTTCCCTTGGTGCCAGGATTTGACCTCGCAGTTCTCATAAAAAGTTTTAAAGGGAAAGTAGCCTTGCAGATAAAATCCGACGCGCAAATCCCGGTGCCAATCAATATAGTCATCCGATTCCTTGAAATCGTTCGGCCGTTGGCGGCGAGCCATCAGTCCGGTCGCCCAATAATCTAAATCGCCGAACCAGGGCACCTGATCGGGTTTGTTCCTATTTAGAATGGCTATTACGCGCTCACGTGGCGTCATCATCTCTTTTGTGGTCAATAATTTTCCGTCGTTGCCAGACACGTGGTTCCTGAGAGTGCCCTCGGCATGACAGTTTTGGGGCGGCTCACCATGTCATTCGCGGGAATCTTCCCTGATTACGGTGCGGTCTCCAAGCTGGCATCCGTCTCCTTGTCCAGGGAAGATGCCATCGGCATGACAGTTATGCGGAGGCACAATATTTCATTGTAAAAAACTCCTCTCTGATCGATAAGGATCTCCCAAGCCAGCAGCCATATCTTTGTACCTTAACGCAGAATAATGCCGAATATTACTCGGCCCAATAGCTGCTCAGATCAAACGCCCGACCGTCAGCGTCGCACACTCTCAGGCAGGCCTCCCAATTCAATCCCTCGTTGGCGATCTTGATCAGAATGCGATTAATTCCTCGCCGTACGTTCACCGACACAACGTCCTCGTCGACGGTCAACGACCGAGAAGCATAATTCTCGTGCACCTTCACACCATTCAGCCAACAAACCACACCGTCATTGCTGCCGATCTTGAAAAACATGGAGCTTGCCTTTGGGAGCCTCAACTCAGCATAAGCATACGCAATTAGCCGCTTTTTGCCGAAAAGCTCAGCAAAGGGAATGATGCCAAATAGGTCATCGGCCCTAATCGTCTGCCATTTGGCGACTAAGCTATCGTAGCGCTGTTTTTGACTAAAGTCGATCTTCGCTTCCGGGAAAAAGGCTGTCTTCGCACCCTGTCCATCTTGATTGGGGAATGGCCCGGCGATCTTCCACCAATTGATAAAGCCAATTTTGCAGGCAAAAAGCCGCGGATCGATATGGCGCGAGCTATCCTGCGCTTCGATTTTTTCGAGGACCCGCGCGACCAGAAATTTATTTTGGGCAACGCCGGCAGCCATCAAAAGCATTTCTTCGGATTTGGCAAAATTACCCTCTTCGGCAAATACCGGAGCCATTTGCAGGTAATAGTCCGCCACTGCCTGAGCCAAGCTCCGGTCATGGAAATAAGGCGCGACCAAATCCATCGACTGCGTCGAACGTATCTTCGAGATCATGAAAATGGCCTTTTGCATTTCCGCAAGACCCGCTCCCTTTTTCAGGATCAGGTGGTAAAGCTCCAATGCTGAAGCAGAATCGCTCACAAATTTATCAGCCAACAAGCAGAGACTAAAGAAAGCAGCTTGGCGCTCCATTTCGTTGCTTGAAGCGATGCCTCGCATCAACTCATTGCCCAGCTCACTCTGTGAAGGCTGATTCTCTATTAATGCGGTAGCTGCCTTGAGAGCTTGACCCTCAGGTGCCGAATGCGTCCTTACAATAAGGCGCAGCCAGCCAGACAGTGGTTGCGCGGGAGTGAGATATCGAGGACCATCATCAAGCCATATCGCCGAGCCTTTAGCGATTGACACTACTTGTCCCAAGTGATCCACGGCTTCGGCAATCTGCAAATCATCGCCCAAATCGATGGAATGCGGTCGGCCGGCTGTCCACGCCACGATCCTGACGGATTCGCCATTGCCAAAAAGCAGGACATAATCATCAGGTTCGCCAAAACCGATTCTTCCGATAACACTAAAACCATGCAAAGAGTGAATGAGCGTGCTCATGGCTAGATAAGCGGGCTTAGGCAGATAGTCATAAGTAACAGTGCCAAAGTTGTGCTCGCCTTCGGCAGGATCTTGACCGTCGTCATGCCAATCATACCAGATACTGATGGGAACATCGCAAACCAAATTGCAGAGCCATTGCCGCGCAATGTATTTGCCTTGAAGTTCTCTGGGAATGCGTGTGCTGGAATAGCCCCATTCGCCGCTTAGAATGGGCAGAGGCTTGTCCGCTGGCTTGAACTGCTCAATCAACAGCGCCAGTTGGCAATAATCATCCATGGCGGTTTCGGGACCGCGTTCGGGATTGCGATAAGGATGGACGGCAATACCATCGACCAGAGTAAGCAGACCTTGCTGGAAACAGGCATCGAAAAAAGGCATGTCGAATCCCGACAGGGCCGGAGCGACGATGCAGATATTAGGATCTACTTTGCGCATGGCTGGAACGACGGCTTTGCACCAGGCCATGTAATCATCGACGCTCGTTTTCGGCATCCAAAAGTGGTCAAGGTTGGGCTCGTTCCATAGCTCCCAGATGATATTCTTACCCCGATATCGATCCGCCAAGGCAGAAGCAAATCGAGCAAAGGCTGTACGCCCAGCGTCTGTATGGGGAGCGAGTCCTCCTTCATAATTCCGATTGCCGTAATCGAGGATAAATAGCAGGCGAATGCCCAGCTTGTCCAGGTCAGCAATCAGTCGGTCATAGTGCACAAAATCGTATTGGCCGGGGGTCTTTTCCGCTTCGCCCCAAGAAACGTCCATGCGCACAATTCCAACCTGCGCCTCTTTGAGCATTGCCAAATCCTTGTCATTTCCTTGGTAGAAATGAATATTCACCCCAACTCCGGTCGGCAATGGTTGCATTTGCAGCAAAGGCTGTGACTTCTTTTCCTGGTGGATTTTCTGGCCGCAGCTTAGCCAAAGGGCTGCGGAAAATACGGCGATAAAAACAATATGTTGATGTCTCAGAAAAATACTCTCCCTCTGTAGAATGAAGCTTATGGAACCGTCCGCGTCCCCGAGATTTGTACGCGCTCGCCCGGCGGCATCTCTTTAGCTATATTCGTCAGCATCTCATCATTAATTTGAATGTTCGCCTTTCGTCGCAATGCTTCCCGCATATCGGCGTAGATTCGCTCTTCCTTTGCCGAGCGCGCATTTAACGCTACTTGTTCCTTGGCTTCCTCGAAAGTCATGGGCCGCGTGGCCTGATGAGCCAAACATTGAATGATTGAAAAGCCCTCTGGCACCGCAATTGGACCAACGATCTCACCTTCCTGCAAAAGCATCGCTTTAAGCGAGATGTTTCTGTATTGCCCTGAAGTCAAAAAATCAAGGTCGCCGCCTTTAGCCGCCGCCCATTTGCGCAAGGAATAAGCTGTTGCCAACTCGGCAAAATCTTCTCCGGATCGTAGCCGCTGTAACAACTTCTCGGCTTTGGCTTTGGTGGCCACTAATATTTCCCGAACGTGCACCCGATCGGGCATCAAGTACAAACCCTGATGCTCGGCAAAGTAGGCGGCGGTCACGGCTTCGGTGACGGCGATGGTATCGTGAACTGAGCTCCAATACTCCCCAAAAGTGAACTCATCTTGCCACTTTTTCACCTCTGCCATGACGGCTTGGTCTTTGTCTAAGCCTCGCTTATCTGCCTCTTGGACCAAAAACTCATTGCGAATCATGACCCCAATGTCATGGCGGAGATGGTTGGGAGTGTCGATGCGCGGCCGGTTTGGCGCTGGCAGGGCACGAACCTTGGCCAAAAAATCAGCAATGGTCCATTGGCCGCCAGTGAAAGCGATGAGTACTTGGTCGCCATAAGCTTCCAGTCCCGAAGCTAAACGATTCATGTCGTCTCCGGCAAAAGCGGGCCGGTAATCCGGCAGCATTTGATTGCCGGCAATGACCATTTTTTGGATTTCGGCTGCCAGAATATTAAATCCGGAGTTGAGCATCTGCACGTTGAAAGGACGCATATATTGCTCGACGAATTCACCGGCCTTTTTCTTTTCTATTTCCTGCCGCAGATTGCGCTCGATTTTGGCGCGTTTTTGCTGCAGCTCCGTTTGCCCGGCGAACACTTGCTGACGGCGCTCATCGACGCGGATGATATGATAGCCCCATTTGCTGCGCACGGGTTCGGAAACCTGATTCATTGGGAGGGAAAAAGCAGCCTCGGCAAAATCCGCATCCATTTCGTCATAGGTCAAAAAACCTAGGTCGCCGCCGTTGGAGCGAAGAGTCGAATCCTGAAATGTCTGCGCGGCAATTTCCTCAAAGGTTATGCCGGCATCCAATGCTCGCTTAAGCTGTCTGGCTTCCTCTTCCGTCTTGACGAAAAGGTGGCGGACGTGAATGCTTTCCAAGCCCCGGAAGAATGCGGCTTTGATCTCCTCTTCACTGATAGAGACCTTGTCACGAATTTCTTTTTGATAAAGCGCACGGATCATTTCATCCCGCTTCACCCATTCGGTGACCTGCTGGACATGAGGGCTTTTGTCAAAGCCAAGCCGACGACCCTGCTGGGCGAACAGCTTTTTCTCGATCAGCAAATCCAGGTGCGCGCGCAAGGCTTGCTCTCCGCGCTTGCTGGGCGCATATTGTGAGAAGAAGGCGGCGCTGAATTCCAAATCCTGTTTGCTGATTCGCTCCCCATTGACGATGGCGACGGTGGTTTCGTCCAGTTTTGGGCGCGTACAACACAGGAGCGACAACAGAAAAAACAGCAGCAAGGATTTAATAGACGAGAAGGGCAAGGACTCCCTCTTTGAATTCTCACGAACAAAATAGCACACCGAGGATACAGATCAATAGGACATTCACTGAGAAACACTCCCGATCTGACCGGAGCAATCTCCGGCCAATCGTGATGACTGTTCACTGAGAACGACTCTTCCCTTTCAGTGAAGATCCGTGCTGTTTGTTCCATGCATGTACTAACTAAGGTGCTTCTTTCACAAGATTCCGAGGATTACACGGGAATGTAGATTATTTGATCTTGGTATTCGTCCGGCGTAGATGCTTCCCAGATGAGCAACAAATCGTCCAGAACCGCTCGCATCAAGGCCCCCGATTTCAATATAAAAACACCCGGCACATGATGCCCGGTAGCCAAGTGTTGCCGCAAATGAGACGGCATGGTTTTTCTGTTCAGTGTGATGAGGCTGAATCCGTTTTGTTCAAGCCAAAGAAGAAGTTCGGCATCTGAAGTGCCCTTTGGCGGCGCCTTATCATCTCCAATAACTTGAACAGTGATAGCTGGATTTCGCCGTCGTAATTGACCGGCCAATCCGGTTGGGATGTTTTCATCCAGTAGATAAGATCGCTCGGTCATGTGCCGACGTTTCTCGACTTTGCCGACATGCGTTGTTTCAATTGTCTAAGACGTTTCACGGCGGCGGATGGTCTTTTGACCTGTTGCTGCCAGGAACTCTCCGCGTAATCGCGCGCTCTTTGCAGATATTGGTCGATCCGATCTTGATTATGCAAGTAGAAGGTGATGGTGGCGTATACCTGCTCCAAGTCAATGCTTGGATAGCGCATTGCGATCTCTTCCGGACTGGAAGCGTTGAGATAATCCTCCAACACGGTTTCTATTCCGACGCGTGTGCCTTTGATGCGGATGTCATCCTTATCCACGAAATCAAAGTACTCTTCCAACTTTGTCGCAAATTCTTTCATTTTTTCATTCTTCCTCTAAACCGACTGGTGAGATTTACGGTACGGCTGGAGTTTTCTCCGCCAAATCTCGGCAGATTGGCCTCATTTAAGCAACAAAATCTTGCGCGTCTCCACAAATCCCTCAGCTTCTAACTGGACGAAATAAACGCCGGCTGCGACTGCAAGGCCGGAGTGGTCGGTAGCATTCCAGATTGCCAAGTGGGACCCGGCGGTTTTCAATTCATCTACCAATGTCGTGATGTATTGTCCGGCCGAATTAAATACTTTCACTACCACCTTGGACTCTTTGGGCAAGTCATAGGAAATCGTGGTAGACGGATTGAACGGATTGGGATAGTTTTGCTTGAGAGAGAACCTTTCCGGTATGGACTCTGTCCCAGGACGCGGGCTAACAGAGGAGACAGGTTCGGTGCTGATGAGCAGCACCTTTGCCTCGAAGCCGGCCAATTTCACCAGCCAATTGGTAAGATTCTCAGCAGGCGCAGAGAGCGAGGTTCCAGCCAAGAGATCATTTACGAAATAGGTGGTTCCTGAAGTAACCGATAAGCTGCTCCAATCCATTGTGGTAGATGTAGAGTCTGGAGAAAAGTTGGCGGCGGTGATGAGCAATGCGCTGGTGCCTTCCGACCGATAGGAATAAACAAGACCTGATGTCGAATTTGGTATTCGTCTTATCCGCGGTTGATGCACGTAGCACTGGCGGAGGTCGATGAGTTTTTTGTAGAATGGCAATAGGTTGTTCGGATCGCTCCAGTCGATCTTGCCGCGCGAGGTAAGTTCTCCCACCTCTTGCCCAGCGTAGATGAGCGGAATGCCTGGGGATGTCATAATGATCGTGGCGGCCAGCTTGGCTCGAGCGGCATCGTACCGATGGATCATCCTATCTTCATCGTGATTCTCGATGAATCGAAAGGGACGGGCATGCGTGGGATATTCCCGACTCAGCTCTGTGTGCAGGGCATCGATTTGGGCGGGATTATCGAGCGCTGCAAAAAGTTTGGTACGGAGGTCCCAATCGTAGGCCGAGTCAAAGCGTTTATCAAAATACACAGTATCTTGCGCGGCGGCCTCGGCAAGCAAAAAGATCTCCGGCTTGATGGCCTTCAAAGCCTGTCGCCATTCCTGCCAGAATTGTGCGTTGCGCTGTTGCACGCCCCAGGCTACGTCGCACCGGTAGCCATCCACGTCATAATTGCGAATCCAATATTCCGCCACGTGAATAAAGTAATCGCGCACCTCGGCATCATTCATGTTCAGATTCGGCAAAGAACCCCAATCGAAAAGAAATTCATACGCCGAAGCGCCGGGCATACCATCCCAAATGTACCAATTTGCCCAGGGCGAGTATTGGTGATATTCCAGCACATTTTGCATAAACGGATGTTGAACGGAGGTATGATTCGCCACAAAATCGAGAATGACTTTGATTCCCGCTGCATGGGCGGCGTTCACCAGGTCTTTGAATTGTGTTACGGTGCCGAGATCAGGCTCAATGGCATAATAGTCGGTGATCTCATAACCGTGTTCCGTCGGCCCCTCGAAGATTGGCGTCAACCAGATAGCATCCACGCCCAGAGCGGCCAATTGCGGAACCTTGGCAGTGATTTCGCCGAGCACGCCATATTCACCGAACGAGTGCGGATAAATTTCATAGACCACGGCGTCATCAATCCAGGCGACGTGATCGTTGATGTCGTTTAGCCAAACCGAGTCACCCTTGGCCGTAACATAGCGCTTGCCGCGAGCAATTCGTCCTTCCTTGTCACGAACTGCGCCGATGATGTAATACACACCATCCACAGCCGGCATGACAAAGGAAGTTGCCGGAGTGGTCTTGGACGAAAGGGTAATCGGAGCGGGGTTAGCGGCATCCGGCGCCCAAGCGTAAACAAAATCAAGTCCCACTGGGGAGAATGCTTGTGCTGTCAAAGAGACATTTCTGCCTTGAACGTCACCTGTAATTCTGAGAGAAGGCTGCTTGTACAACTCTAATACCAACGCCAACTCGTCGGTGGTGGTGGTAAATCCCTTCGTATCCGTGGCGCTAACGAGCACGGTATTCTTGCCTTCTTTCAAGGTCAGATCGATGCCGAACCCCCCGTGAGCAATTGGTATGTCGCTGGAAACACCATTGAAAATCATCGTGGCTGTGGTTATGGCGCTATCATTAATGGCTCCATGCAACGTCAACGCAGGCTTCCAATACGTGGTGGCTGGGGTAAGGAAAGTGATGATGGGGCCGCTGACAGTCAAATTCTCAGAAATATCAGCGGCTGCAAGCTTGGCAAAGCCTCGCCCGGGCGCATCGAGGCGAGCTGTTCGGGGTCCGCCATCGCCGCCTGGCAGGATGTAATTCGAAAGCAGGCGATTCTGCCAGTCAGAGCTGCGCACGAAAGCGACATCGTACACGTCCGGCTCGTCAGCCTGTGCAATGCCGCCTTCCGCGACGGTCACTTCGTAGCCAGCGCTGCCGGCGTTGGTGACGATGTACGAATAGAGACCAAAATAGCGTGGATGGGTATAGGTTCCCAAAAGGCTGTCCAAATAGACGGTGGAAATCCGAAAGCTCAGGCGATTTGTGGTTAACGCATCCGGGTTGACCTCGACACGCGGGCCATAGACACCGCTGTCCTTGCCGACCTGCAAACGATTTTCCTTATTGGCATCATAGTAAGCACTGCCAGGAACGGAGAGAGTGCAAAATATGCCGGTGTTACCCAACTGCGGCGTCTCCAATTCCAGACTGTTTGGCGCAGGGGAATATACGTCCGAAAGCTCCTTTGCGACTGTGAAGCCCCAACGGGTGTTGTCGGTTATGTCGCCCATTTCAATCGTAAACAACAGCGAGTCGCTGGTCGGGACAGCATTGATATGAACAGCCTTGATGTCCGCGCTGTGTTCCGGCACAGAAGCCGGGTAGGAATACGGCTCATCGCCGATGCCGTCCACATAATGATAACCTGACTTGGGGGCATAGTAGCCGAAGGAATAGGATTTTTGCACCTTCACGTTTTGGCCGTTGGTGAATTCTGCCACTAATTCGTAGATGCCTTCCGCGTTCAATTCGAGAGCACCGGATAGCTCACCCGAGGTGGCATTGAATTGAACCGGGAGAGCAAGGCCGTTTTGCCGTACAGCGATGCTTCCCTCAATCACCCCCCACCCTCTTGCTCCGGGATTCAAGAAGAAGCGAAAAGGTACGGGGCGGGCTTCGGAAAAAACTCGGCCTTCCGAAGGTTCCAGCAACTCAATCTGGGGCGTCGAGTCCGCAACGGCGGTGAAATAGGAATTCAAATTGTTGAGACGATTCATGTGTGGGTCGTCCGGATCGGAAGTCCAAATGCCGTCGTTGAAGTAGAATTTATACTCGTGATAACCGGCTTCGACTTCGGTCGTCACTGACCACAGACCGTCGCCATCGGCGTCGGCCATGACATCCCTGCGATTATTCCAGGAGTTGAACGTGCCCACCAGAGACGCTTTGGTCACGGCTCCGGTAAAACTAAACAAAGAGCTATTGGTGTCAAATTCGAACTTTTTTCGAATTTTGTAGATGATGAGTCCAATGTTGCGTTCGAATTCTGAGGTGAAAGAAGCAGAGCCCACGGGACTACTGACAGAGATGGAGAAATTGTGATTGCCATTGTCCAACGGTTGCGACGGTTTGTAAGAGAATTCGCGCTTGCTTTGGTCGTAGTAGGTTACCGGATTGGCAAGTGCAATTCCGTTGATAGCCACACTCAGCGTAGCCGGATCAATGGGATTGCCATTGGACCAAGAAAGCTCGGCAGAAAAAGCTTGTCCGGCTTTTACAGTATCAATGCTACCGTGCTTGGGCAGAACATAGTAGACCATCGGATCCGCAACAATGATGACA
>Ga0172370_10007204_pt1 | contig 13704 bp, 12 predicted proteins | sample LakKiv5m_FD_114538 | JGI IMG/M metagenome (GOLD analysis project Ga0172370, IMG submission 114538) | Freshwater microbial communities from Kabuno Bay, South-Kivu, Congo - kab_022012_11.5m | ecosystem: Environmental > Aquatic > Freshwater > Lake | place: Democratic Republic of the Congo...
ACTTTATATTCTCTCATATGTTTCTTTAGTTTCATGCAAGCACTTTCTACTCTACGCGCTTCATGGGAGGTTCTCATCTCCCAGTTGCAAACAATTTCATTGGTGCGCCCGGGAGGAATCGAACCTCCGGCCTTATGGACCGCAACCATACGCTCTATCCCCTGAGCTACGGGCGCCAAAACTCTATTAGCGACGTAAGACGAGAGATATGAAAATTTTTTCATATCCGAGCTAAGGAGCTAACATGGGCTTCGCCCATATTTTAACACAAAAGCTGCCTGTTTGGCAGTCGTTTTAGAAAAGCATATTTTAAATGCAGACCTAAATTTTGAGCTTCCTGGCAATAAAATCAACCCAACCTTCCTCAGCCTCTTCAGCTTCCGGCACTCTGTCTTGAAGATATTTTCTTAACTGTTCGGCATCTTCGTTGTTGACAAACAAAAAACTGGCTTTCGGTAGGTATTTCTTCGTAAGAACAAAGTTAATGATCTTGTGCTGACCGAATGTCCCAAAAAAGTAGTTATCTATATTTTGATAGAGCAGTCTTCTCTGGTTAATCTTTACCCCCTGACCGTCGACCTGAAGCGTCATCTCTTTGCCATCATGCCCCCGCCACAGAGAATACCCGGCGGTAATTACCAAAAAAAAGAGAAAAGCCCACTCTCTAAGATAAATCAAAAGGCTGCTCAAAGAGATAAAAATCAAACTAAAAATAATATGCCACCAAATGCCCCTTTTTGGTATAACATTGCTCACGATTGGACAGGAAAACAGCACTTGAGTTTCAAGGTCCTCTAGCCTAGAGTCAATAGTTTCGGGTGAGTTTGTTTCTGGTTCGCTAGCGTTCATAGTTATTATTATAAGGATAAAACGAAAAAATAAAATGGTTTTATGTATCGGGCGCGACAGTTAAGCCACATAAATTTTTAATATTCCTATGGCGGTGGGACAGGGATTTGAACCCTGGAAGCCGTTGCCGACTTACACGCTTTCCAAGCGTGCGCACTAGACCACTATGCGACCCCACCTTGCATCGAAATCCATTATTCTATAGATTCTGAGCGCCCGCCTGTGTGACTTTCAAGTCGGGCAGGAAGCTCACAATTATTATCTAAATCTGGGATTGAGTTGCAGCTAATTTTAGCACGAACCCTACTTTTCCTCAAGAAAATTTAGCAAGGCTCCTGTTGACCAGGCCTGAGGATAGCAAGGCATATTTTTGTATTTTGGTTCAAATGATCTGAGTTCGGCAGTGTTATTTTTAACCCTATAAAACTCGGGCAAAAACCCCAGCTCTTCATGGGCTTTCATGATGGCTGTTTTTAAGGCCCTATACTCTTTTTTATACCCGAGTTTTTTTAAGCCTTGCGCAATAATCCAGTTATCATGTGGCCAAACGGCACCAAGGTGATAACTCTCAGGATGAAAGTCAGGTTCATATGATGAATGTGTACGAATGCCCCTTGATGTAAAGAGATCTTTTTTAAAAAGGCGCCTCACAACCAAGTCCATCTTTTCTTTATCAACAATTTCTGTAAAAAGTAGGTGGCCAGGGTTTGACGTTATGGACTTATCTTGTTTTTTGTCTTTGTCGAGAGCCAGGGCAAAAAACTTTTGTTTCTTCATCCAAAACTTATCATTAAAAGTTGTTTTTAACTCATCTGCTCTTTCTTCAAGTTTTCTTGCCAAAAGAACATCATTCATAACTCTTGCAAGTCTTGTGGATTCTTTAAGTGCTAGATGTTGATAGCCCTGTGCTTCGACTATTGCCACCGGTTCCCTAATCTTGTACTCAGCTGAGTCCTTCCAGCATTGATTTAAGAGAGCATTTTTATTGTGTTGTTCATATTCAATAAAGTAATCTTTGTCAGTATCGCCATATTTTTCCATCCAGTCTAGAGCTCTTAGGATATTTGCCCAGTATTTATGTAAAAATTGCTCATCATGAGTTTTTTTAAAATAAAATCCAAAAATAATTAAGTACAGAGGAGTAGAGTCCACTGATCCATAGTAGGGAAAAGGAAATCCTTTTATTCCTGGGTGTTCTTTGAGCTTGAAATCTGTTTCATGGAGAATCTTGCCCGGTTCTTCCTCGGCCTTTCTATCAATCTTTGTTCCTTGCAATTCAGAAAGAATTTCAAGCGTTGCTCTTGCGATGTTGGGGTCGTGATGCAAAAGCTGCCAAGAGGCTATTAGGGAATCCCGGGCAAAAAGACGATTGAAAATCGGCTTTCCGGCACGCAAAAAACCTCTTTCGTCCATCAAAAGATCAAGCTCTTCTATGGCTTCATTTTTAGCATTTCCTGTCTTTGTAATCATTCCCTCGAAAGTTAATCTTTTTGTGAGCTACTATTTTTAGTATTTTTATGGTCCATTAGATGTGTCGCTTTGATTGTTATCAGAAAAATCATTATATATTTCCTAGCAAAAAGTGAAAGATTTTCTAAGCTTTTATTGCTGAACACAAGTCTTATTGACGCACTTGATAGTCATTTGACCTGTTATGCCACTGCAAAAATCGGGGATGGAACACTTTTCTGGTTGTGCGAGATATTGAACGTTAGCAATAAAGCACATGCTGTTGGCGGCCGCACCCTTTAGAATGCCACATCCACAGTCCGCATCCACGGCACAAGTCTTATCGGGAGGTACGTTTGTTGTAGTGCCTCCACCAGAACCGCCGCCCGTTCCACTGCTTGTAGGCCAAACTTGACTGCATGATCTGATATTTAAATTTTGGCACCTTGGATTGTTTGTGCTGCCTGCGGTACTGCTTGGGTTGCAAAGAATGCTGCCACTATTATTGTAAAAGTTGTCCTCTGCGCCTCCGGTATGACACCAGTATCCTTTGCTGCTTTGACCATAGGAACACTGATAGATGCTAGTACATTTACGGTCTTTGATAAGGTTTTGGACAAATGTAGGCAAGTTCGAGGTATTACCTCCAGAGTCTCCTCCTCCAGAACCTCCTCCTCCACTGCCACCGCTTCCTCCAGAGCCTCCTCCTCCAGAACCTCCTCCTGAAATACTGCCGTCAGAGTTTAGTATGTAGTTAACGGTATTTAGCATACCTGCAGATAGAATAATGATAGCCAAGGCGACAAGAGCCGACACAAGAGTTTTCTTTGCTCCTTCTATCAAAGCTGGGCTACCACCAGAGGCAACGTATCTAATACCGCCAACTACAACCATGACAATTACTACGGCCCCGCTGATACCAAGGATGAGATTGCCAAGGTTGGTTACAACATCAAAAATCCTTATATCTTGCGGGGGGTTGCTAGGAAGCTCAGGAGTTGGCACTTGCGCAAAAGAGCAAACCGGCGCAAAGCTCAGGATAAAAACAGCAGTTGAAATTAAAAAGATTTTTTTAACCATAAATAAATTATATCCTTTCATACCATAAAAACAATAATCATTTTTGGTGGTCATTTTTCTTCGTGGTAGATTAAGAACATTGAAAAATTCATCAATTTTGGCTATAATAACATGGTTACGTAAATATTTTGGTGAGGTGGCCGAGTTCCCGCACCTTGCGGGGTAAAGGTTGAAGGTAGCAGTCTTGATTGTCCTGCCACGGCGGGAAAAAATGCTATAGTAACAGTTATGTTCAAGGTATATATTTTAAAAAGTAGCATAAAAGAAAGATACTACATAGGTTGTACTAGTGAGCTGGATGCACGACTGAGATTACATAATGCAGGGAAGGTTAGTTCCACAAAGGTCTATAAGCCATGGACAGTAACTTACTTTGAAAAGTTCAGAAACAGAAGAGATGCATTTAGCAGAGAAAGGCAAATTAAATCTTACAAAGGCGGTGTTGCATTCAAAAAGTTGATAGATAAATAAGTTTTACGGTGGGGTGGCCGAGTGGTTGAAGGCAGCAGTCTTGAAAACTGCCATACCGGCAACGGTATCGTGGGTTCGAATCCCACCCCCACCGCCAAGTGAGTAAGGCGAACGAAGGCGGAATATGATAAAAAGATTCGAAGGGCGTGAGTCGGAAGCGAAAACCTGCAGCTTTCTGTGTGTAGCGCCCCGGCTCCGAGTCGGAGCGAGGAGGAATCCCACCTCCACCCCCATGATACAATTGAATACACGGTGAGGTACCCAAGTGGCTGAAGGGGCGGGTTTGCTAAACCTGTAGGTCGGGGTTTCCCGGCGCGAGAGTTCGAATCTCTCCCTCACCGCCATGTACCAGACGGTACATGGCACCGCCAAGAATTTGTACCGTCTGGTAGGTGACATCGGCAAAATAATGTAGTCATGCATTATTTTTTATTTGGAGATTTGAAGAATTAGCAATTGGTCATTTTTTCATGCTGTGATATTATTAATGCCATGGGTGAAGATTTAAATGTTATAGCAAGAGCTAAGCTTGTTAACAGAAATGCTCTTGAGGGAAAAATCCGCGAGCAAGCAGAAAAACTAAATCTGCCCTTTTTTGACCTTAGAACAACGCGGCTAGAAAAAGATATACTTGAAAACTTTAATCCCAAGGACTTCTTCAAATATTCTGTTGTACCTTTAAAAATGGATGCGGACAAGCTTGTTTTAGTGACTCCAAATCCCAAGTCCCAAAAAATAGACGAGTTTAAGGAAAAGTATAAAAAGGCATATCCCAAGATAACGCTTGCGATGATTTCCACTGAAAGCCTGAAAGACCACGAAGATTATTTAAAAAAGATTGTCCAGCTTCCACCGCCGGAAAAACCGGGTGAGGTGGATGTATCCGAACTGGCAATCGAGGGAATGAGCTTTGATGAATTTCAGAAAAAGATAACTGCGGCTCCCATTCAAACTCTGCTTAAGTTTATCATCATTGAAGCTTTTGCTCTGAATGCTTCAGATATTCACATTGAGCCGGAAAGTGAAAGTGTAAATCTGAGACTTCGGCTTGATGGTGTTCTGCATACTGCCACCACTCTAACAAAAGAACAGTACAAATATGTACGTTCACAAGTCGAACTTCGTTCAGGGTTGAAGCTAAACGTAAACTATCCTCAAAATGGACGTTTTAGGGTCAGGTTTTCTGATAATGAGCTGGCAGTCAGAATTGAAGTTATGCCTTCGCTTTATGGCGACGATATTGTCATCCGTCTTTTCAATGTCCAAGCGGAAATGCTAGACATCAGACAACTTGGCATTAGAGAAGTCCAACTGCCGATTCTTGAGTCGGCTCTCATTCGTCCTCATGGAATGATTTTGGTGGTTGGCCCTACGGGTTCAGGTAAAACAACTACTATTTATTCTGTTTTAAATAAGTTGAACTCGAGAGAAATCAAACTTATAACACTGGAAGATCCGATAGAATACACTCTTCCCGGCGCTACCCAATCCCAGATTAACGAGGGCGAGGCTTTTGCCGATAGGCTAAAGGCCGTGTTGCGTGAAGACCCTGATATCATAATGCTTGGTGAAATCCGTGACTCAGCAGCCGCAAAAACAGCTCTACAAGCTGCCATTACCGGACATTTGCTTATTACCACCCTTCATGCTAATGATGCGGTTACTGCCGTTCCGAGAATTCTTGGCTTAGTAGAAGACGTTTCCTCTTTTTTAGATGCTGTCAACATTGTTATTGCGCAACGGTTAGTTAGAAAAATTTGCCCGCATTGCATCGAAGAATATATTCCAACCGACAATGAAAAAAAGGAAATCAACAAAATTATCGACTCTTTAACGCTTGTACATAAGCTAAAAGAAATGCCCAAGTTTTTTCATGGAAAAGGCTGTAAAAAATGTAATGACATCGGTTATAAAGGGAGGCTTGGTATTTTTGAGTTTTTGATTATTTCTCCTCGCTTTCAAAAAGCGGTGATGGAAAATGACACACTCCACGAACTTAAAGAAATTGCATCGCAAGATGGTATGCTCACTATGGAGCAAGACGGTTTTCTAAAGGCTATTGAGGGAACAGTCAATATCGTCGAGGTGTTGAAAGTGATTAAAGAGTAGTATTTTGAATTTGGTATTTAGAATTAGAGTATAGAATTGTGAATTCAGGATCAGCGGAGAGGAGGCCCAGAGTAGAAAACTTATATTCAACATTCACTGTCCCCATTCAAGATTTAAAATACAAGACTCTAGATTCTAACTATTTATTTCTTGCTAGCACAAATCCCCATACTCTTGTCGCACCCATTTTGCGGATCTCCTTGGCGCAGGCATCAAGAGTCGCTCCGCTCGTTACAAGATCGTCAAAAATCACAACCTGTTTTCCAACTAAGTCTATTTTTTTATTAACGCAGAAGGAGTTTTTGACATTTTCAAACCTTTCCTTACGTCGCAGTTGGGTCTGGGGAATTTTATATTCCGTGCGTTTCAAAAGGTTAGGATAAAAACGCATGCCGGTATTTTGCGCAAGAATCTTTGCTATTTCCTCTGCTTGGTTATATCCGCGCCAAGACAAGCGCTTGGGACTTGACGGCACACATGTCAAAACTGCTTTTTTTGAAAAATCCTCAAGATAGGGCCATGATATTTCAGCTAAGTCATCGTTTAAGGCCTTCACAAAGCCATATTTATACTGATGAATAACTTCCTTTAATGGTTCTTCATAGTGAGCTACCACGTACACGCCGGTCAGGGCAGTTTTGTACGAACTTTTACAGCTTGGGCAGACTCTGCCGCGGGTTGTAATCTTTAAACAAAACGGGCAGTTTTGCGTTTTTAAAAATATAATTTTTGAACGGCACTTCTCGCAAAAAAGCGTATCTAGTTTACCGCAAACTACACACTTTTTGGGGAACATTATGTCCAGAAGGGTGTTTTTTAGATTTTTCGATATGACATTTATTTCCATATATTCGTTTTTACTAACAAAACTTACTTAACAATCATATCAAAAAGAAGATATTTTTTGTATGACCCAACTAAATTTTATAGCGATTGAGATTATACAATGTATTTTTAAGCTGTGAAACTTTTATAGCCAAAATGTTGCTGCCTTAAAAGTTTTTGTGAAAAAAATTATTGCAATTATTTAATTTATCAGGTAGTCTAATACTAAGAAAAAAGAGGGTTTTAAATACTAGGAGGGAAAAATGACAAAAGATAGTTCTCTTACTGATGAGGGATTTTTCGCGGGCGGACTCGGGCAGACTGGCTGGCCCACAACTGATGATGTAGAAGGTCAGTTGGCCGTTGATGTTTATCAAACAAAAGATGCAGTGGTTGTCAAAGCACCTGTCGCAGGAGTTGATCCTGAGCTGATAGATATAGACGTGACCAACGAGTCAGTTGCAATCCGAGGGGAGAGATATGATGAGAAAGAAGTAGACCAAGAGGGCTATCACTTTCAGGAGTGCTACTGGGGATCTTTCGCGAGACAAGTTATGCTTCCTGTAGAGTGCGATGCGGACAAGGCAGAGGCAACTTTCAAAAACGGCATTTTGACTATCAGGATACCGAAAATCAAAAAACAGACTTCTAAAAAGGTTAAAGTCAGAGCAAGCTAAAGAATATATAAAAAATATGCCGTTTAAACGGCATATTTTTTATGTTCGTAAAGATAGTTTTTTACTATTTTTACGAACGCGCACCACAACTGAATTTATTTGCCAGTTATTCTCCAAGGCTGGCTTTTTTATTTGCTACTTAAGCTAGGATCAAGCTCCAGGGTCTTTTGTTTGTGTCCATTTGCCTTGGTCTGATCTCCTAGCTTTTCATAAATTTTTTGTGCCAGGATATGTGTATCACGGTAGTTATCTTTTTCCTTTAAAATAGCCAAAACATCTTTTTCGGCCAGATTCAGATAGCCTTGGGAATAATATAGATTTGCGGCTTGTAATCTCAGATAAAGCGGGTTTTGTGCTTCATTATATCCGGCAAAATACTTATCCAGACCGAATAGATTGCAAGATTTTGCTTTTGAAAAAGCATTTTTTGCTGTTTTGAAGTCATTGAGATGTACAAAGGAACCATAACAACTAGCTGAGTCAGGATCAACGCTTTCAAGCTGGCCGAGATAACTTTCAGCCACTCCCCTATCGCCCTTTTTAAGCTCAACAAGGATAAGACCTTTTAGCGGATCAGCATTCATTTTTTTATTTTTTGCTTTTGCAAAGGTATTTTCTGCCTCTTTAACCTTATTTTCGGTTAAATATAGATTGCCCAGCTTATTCAAAATCTGGGGGTCTCCCCTACCCACCATGATTTTCTCTGCAAGATCGTTTTTTCCAACTGAAATATAGAGATTAGTCAATGTGAGAATGTTTTGCGTTTTGGGCCAAAGCTGGACAGATTTCTCAAGCGCTAAGATTTTATTTTGTGTATCAGTTGTTTCGCGTGAAGCTTGTGCGTAATAGTCGGCCCGATTCATTGCAAAAAGTAAATAGCCGGTTAAGGCGCCGATCGCAGAAATCGTAATAGCAATAATGATTATTAACTTTTTCGTTTTCATGGTGATATTATTATATATTTTGAGTAAAAAAGCGAATAAGTTGTGCATAATTGTGGATCTGTATTAAGAGACTTTTTAAAACCCCTGATTTTGAGCACGAATTTGACATAAAATAGTTTATGCTTACTTTTCCACAATGTCAACCTGAGTATATTCAATTGCTTGTTTCACGTGGAACTTTTAATCTGAAGTTACCTTATTCACACGCTGGGTCTTCTGCAAAAATTCCTTTTGGGGCTCAGATAGTTTCTCTTTGGTCTTAAATTCATTTATTTCTTTTCCGATTGAGATCCCCTGGCTTGTTTTATAAGCACGAATTTCATCAACGAGATTGAGAATCTTACTAAATTCCTCGGTTCCGTCTAGTAAATCTTCCTTTTCTGGCCATTTTGAAGTATGAATACTCTTTTCATTTTCAATTTTGGCAAAATATACTTGATATATTTCCTCTGTAATGAAAGGCAATATTGGAGCATAGAGTTTCAAGATAGTGTTTAGAACTTTGGAAACAGTATACAGGGCGGCGTTTTTGCTTACTTTGTTATCCCCATAAACGCGATATTTGATGAATTCAAGATAATAATCGCAGAATTCGTTCCAAAAGAAGTTATCAATTTCATTTCTGGCCTTTGAATATTCGTAATTATCAAAATTCTTTTCAATAAACTGTATTCTAGATGTTAATGTATCAAGAATCCAGCGATCTGCTTCTTCGAGGTCGCTTTGTCTAGGTTCTGTAATATTCTCATTTTCTAAGAATCCGATCACAAACTTGGATGCATTCCAGAGTTTTGTAACCGTACGCTTCCCTTTTTTGACTTCTTCCTCATTCCAGCGCATATTTCCGCCTAGCGTAGCGCCGGTTGCCCAGTATCTAAGTGCGTCTGCACCGTACTTTTCTACTATTTCATGAGGTTCTACATAGTTTTTGAGCCTTTTTGAGATTTTTCTACCGTGCTCATCCAGGCCGTGACCAGATATCATAACATCAGAAAATGGCAAAGAGTTGTGGTGATAATGCGACTTCACAACCGTATAAAAAAGCCATGTTCGGATAATCTCAAAAGCCTGAGGTCTAAGAGTGGCCGGATATAGTTTTTTTTGCATTTTCTCATCTTTGGTCAGTCTTGCTCCGATTAGCGGCGTAAGAGATGACGTCATCCATGTATCCATCACGTCTTCTTCGGCTTTGAAATCTGTACTTTTACACTTTGGGCAAGGATTTTTTGGCTTGTCGTGGGTCGGATCGACCGGCAAATCTGCCTCTTCAGCGAGAACAACTTCACCACATTTATCGCAGTACCAAACCGGAAAGGGAACCCCATAATATCTTTGTCTGGAGATGCACCAGTCCCACTTGAGACCGCTTACCCAACCGTCATAGATATGGCGCATATTTTGAGGGTACCATTTTAGCTCTTTTCCCCTTTGCAAAAGCTCTTTTTGCGATTTTAGAACATCTATAAACCAGTTTTCCGTCATTATGTATTCAACATCTGTACCACACCGTTCGTGGGTAAAGGTTACATTGTCTTTATCTTCAATTTTCTCAATCGCATCTTCTTTTTGCAGGTCTTGTACGATTTTTTCTCTTGCATCACAAACATTTAAGCCTTTATATTTGCCTGCTAAATCATTAAATAACCCCTGCGTATCAAGAATATGTATCGGTTTTGCTTCTGGATGTTCTGCCAGCCACTCTATATCGTCTTGACCGCCAAACGAGCAGTAGTAAACAACGCCTGTACCAAGCTTCATGTCTACATTTTCATCGCTGTAAATATATACCTTTTCCTTTGTGATAGGCAAAATCGCTTTTTTACCGATTAAATCTTTATATCTTTCGTCTTTTGGATTTACACTTATGCCCATACAAGCCGGAAGGAGCTCCGGCCTTGTTGTTGCAAAAACTAACTCCTTACCCGACTCAGTTTTGGCTTTGATATAGTAAAATTTGCTTTTTCTCTCCTCTGCTTCAAGGTCAGCTTGTGATATGGCAGTTTGACAATGGGTGCACCAAAGAACCGGTTTTTCGGTCCTGTAAACTTTGTCTTTTTTATAAAGATCCAGAAATGACCATTGGGAAATCTTTTGGCAGTGCTCGTTTATGGTGCTGTAAGTTTTGTTCCAGTCTACAGAGATGCCTAGGGAGCGCCATAGACTTTGATAGTTTTTAGCACCAATTTTGGTTTCCTCGAGGCATTTTTCGATAAATTCTTTGCGTGTAATCTTTGATTTATCAATATTATATTTTTTCTCTACATATCTCTCTGTCGGAAGTCCATTATCATCAAATCCCATGGGATAGAAAACATTAAAACCGCGCATTCTTTTGTAGCGGACTATAAACTCAGCCTGAGAGTAGCTCATAATGTGACCCGTATGCAGGTGATCCGCTGAAACATAAGGAGGAGGAGTGTCTACAGAGTAAATCGGCTTATCTGAACTCTCGTCAAACCTATAAATATCTTCCTTTTCCCAGAAGTTTCGCCAATGCTCTTCTCTTGAAGTAAAATCGTACTTTTTATCCATAATTAATGTATTTTACCTTAAATCCAAGCAAAAATAAAGGTTGCAAAAACATTATGTTTGTGTTATTATATATAACATAAACTTATTCAAGGGGCGATTGGTCTTTTGAAGTGTTCTTTTACAAACAAATATACTGGAAAGGAGTTCGTTATGTTTTTGAAGCAGATTGTATGGATTCCGCTCTCGCTCTTGTGGGCGGTTGTGAAATCTTCCCGAGGACCCGATGAACGACGGTTCTATCGTAAGCTCGAAAGTCACGGCATCGATCCCAACCAGAACCAACATGTTTTGGAGTTTGAGCTTCTTTGCCAGAGGCCTGCCGCAGTTGAGTTACCACAGAAGGTGGGGGTTATCCTGAAAGCGAAATTTAGGAGAACTAATGTTTGACGCAGTGCTTATACCTGTAGCGTTGTTATTTCTGAGTTTACTCTCGGGAATATGCATAGTTGCGGCACAAGAAATCCTCGAAAAGCTATAAAGAAAGGATGAGTCTGAAATGCAAACTGTCCAGTTAATGTTAATCGGCATCGAAATGGTCTTTTTTATGCTCCTGCTGGGAGCGGTTGGTTTAAGCGTAGGCACACTTCTCAGGATCAAGGAAGCGAAGTACGAGAAGCGCCAAGTTCCGAAAAAAACGCTCGAGGCCCACATTAAGTACCTGGGCTGGGCCGGCAAGGTAAGCGTCATATACCTCGTGGTATTAGTGGCAGAAATTGTCATTCTTGCTATCGAGGGGCAGTTCCAGCTTGGTAGTTTTACTATAGCTTACACTGCCTTTATCTGCCTCATGCTGAAGTTCTATGTGGGCAGGAGTAAGAAAAACACTCGCCAGTTGCTGATCGAGCAGTCGACCAGCAAGAAAAGACAATCACGCAAGAGGAGGTGACTTAGTGGCGACCATACAGACAATCCTTATTATCATAGGGGAGATATTTCTGGGTGGGGTTTTTTTCACGATGACAGCTTCAAGGGACGCGGCAAACAAAGTGGCAAATGCGGAAAGTCTGAAGGCCATTGATGTCAAGGACTTGATATACCTGAGGAGGATGTATGATTGGATGGGGAGGTTTGTTATCATCAAAATAATCCTCCTTGTCCTTGTGGCAATGACACTCTACTTCCAGTGGAAGTCTGCGATGGGAATATTTGTAGTAGCATATTCTGTTAGCCTCTACATATTCCTCAAGCTCTTTGTTAACAGGCGCCGTTGGGGAGTGCGACTGCTGCTAAAAAAGAAGCAAGCAGGGTAAGAACTGAGTGAAGTATCAAGGGGCGTTGCGCGTAAGCGTGGCGCCCTTTTTCTATACTAATTTGAGATTTGGATTCGGTAAAGAGCCTGCCCCAACCCTCAACGCATTGCTTCATTGGTTGAAATCTCATAATTTCGGCTATAAAACGTTCAAAGTTCGTCAGTATATTATAATATCCCTTCTCACTTTTCTCGCTTTTCGCTCGAAATTCTGCAATTTCATCACAACTTGAGGGTTGGAGCAGGCTCTAGGCTTTTTGCTTCAGTGAAGCCAATATCATTTTGTTTATAATAAGCAGCTGCGCCGATCATCACTGCATTATCGGTGCAGTATGCGAGATCTGGCATATAAAATTCTACACTTCGTTCGCTACACATTTCCTCTAATTTTTCCCTTAATTTCTCATTTGCGGCGACCCCGCCGGAGAGGATAAATGACTTTGGCTGGTATTTTTCTATTGCCCGTTTGCTATTTTGAACTAATGTATCGACCAGGGTTTTTTGAAATGATGCTGCAATATTGGCAGCCTGCAAAGGACAGTCCTCTGCAAAGCCTGCAGAGGACTGTCCTTTGCATTGTTCTTGCTTTACTACATTTAAAACTGCAGTTTTGAGACCCGAGAGACTAAAGTCAAGGCTTGGATCAGGATACTCTAGAAAACCATCGGGATTCCTTTTTGGTTCAGGTGTAAGGTCAACCACCGGAAATTTATATAGGTTTTCATCCCCCTTTTCAGCAATCTTAGAAATATTCGGTCCGCCTGGGTAGGGGAGACCGAGAAGTGCAGCAACCTTATCAAATGCTTCCCCGGCAGCATCATCACGAGTTTGACCGACAATTTTAAATTTATAATGATCTTCGACCTCGATTAACATAGTATGCCCACCGGATACCAAGAGGCAAATAGCAGGAAAAGTCGGCACATCAAAGTTGTCATTCCTGCGAAAGCAGGAATCTTTTTTTGATATAGATTCCCGATCGGGGTCGGGAATGACAGAAGGCGAGGATTCGCCAACCCAGTTAGCGTATATATGGCCTTCAAGGTGATTTACGGCGATTAACGGCTTATTTTTCAATATCGAAAGAGCCCTAGCGGTTTCGGTTCCCACGATTAAACTTCCCACAAGACCGGGACCCTGGGTGACAGCAATTGCGTCAATGTTGTTCCAAGAGAAAGGGATTCCTCCGCCTTGGTCGGAATGACAAGAGCGAAGGCATTCTTCTATAACCGGAATTATTGATTGCACGTGAGCGCGGGCAGCAACTTCGGGCACCACCCCGCCGTATTTGGCATGAATGTCTATTTGTGAAGCGACTACATTAGACAAAACTTCACGGCCATCTTTCACGATTGCCGCTGCAGTTTCATCACAACTAGATTCTATAGCGAGTATGTTCATAGAAAACATTATAACTACTTTTTCTCTGTATTTATAGTCAAAAACGTGCTTAAATGGGGGATATGGAAGCTCTGAAAATTCTTTCGGTAAAGTCAAATAACCTTTTTCAGTCCGATGC
>Ga0172370_10007207_pt1 | contig 13698 bp, 4 predicted proteins | sample LakKiv5m_FD_114538 | JGI IMG/M metagenome (GOLD analysis project Ga0172370, IMG submission 114538) | Freshwater microbial communities from Kabuno Bay, South-Kivu, Congo - kab_022012_11.5m | ecosystem: Environmental > Aquatic > Freshwater > Lake | place: Democratic Republic of the Congo...
CCGTGGACGATGGGGCGCGACTGCGCGCCGAAATCGGCGGACGATCGGGAGCCCGCGGCATCGGCGCACGCGGCCGCGGCGACGGAAAGGGCGAGCAGGCGGGCGGCGCAAGACACGCGGCGATCTCCGGATTTCCGATTGCGCTCCTACCACGACCGCCCGCGCGTGCCGATACGGCGCGCGACGGATGGGGTCGGGTGCCGTCCCGTCCGGTACGCACCCTGACAATCGGATCAGGGGTGGGCTGCGGCGAAAAACGGACGCTGCGCCGTGCGCCGCTCACGCCATCCATGCCGGACCCCGGACGAGGCGCCTCGGAGCGCCTCGCGCGGGGGACCGCGGGCGTCCAAAAAACGCACACGCCGGGCCGGCGAGGCTGTCGGCCGGGGGGGCCGCCGGATCCCGGTTTCGATACCCGCGGCGGCCCGCATTCCGGTTCCGCAGGCCCTGCAGAGCCCTCCCGCGGGCTTCTCGGCGGACGGACGACGGGGCGCCCGGCGGCGGGCACCGGGCTTGCAGCCGTCTGGTGCGCGCGCCGCACCCCGCGCACGGAGGCCCCCATGTCCCCGGCCGTCACACGGATTCCCGCCTTGCTCGTCGTCGCCGTCCTGGGTGTCGCGCCGCTGGGCGCCGGCTGCATCATCGAGAATTCCAAGTGCAAGGTCTCCCGGTGCGGCGGCAAGGGCGGCTGCATCGGAGGTTCCGGCGGCGATTCGGCCACGAACTGGGGCGGGCCGTGCGAGGTGCAGGCCGACTGTCCCGAAGGCTGGGCGTGCCAGGACGGCGTCTGCGAGGTGCCCGAGAGCACCGGCTGCACCGCGGACGCGCAGTGTGCGAACGGCGACCGGTGCGCGAGCGGCGCGTGCGTGCCCCAGGACGGCAAGTGCCGCAACAGCGCGGGGTGCGCCGACGGCCAGCTCTGCATCGACGGCGCCTGCTCGTACCTGTGCACCGCCGACGCCGAATGCCCGCCCGGCGACCGTTGCCAGAACCGCGTCTGCACACCGCTGCCCGCGCCCAAGGCGTGCCGGGCCTCTTCGGAGTGCCCGTCGGGCCAGCTCTGCATCGACCTGAAATGCACGCAGCTCTGCGACGCGGCCACGCCGTGCCCCGCCGGCTACGCGTGCTCGGCGCACCAGTGCGTCATTCCGAGCGCCCAGTGCGCCCGCGACGCCGACTGCGGCCAGGGAAAGGTGTGTGCACGAGGGCTGTGCCTGACGCCCTGTCTGTCGCCGTCGGGCTGCGCCGCCGGCGAGACCTGCATCGACAACGTCTGCCGCCCCTCGGACGCGGGCGTGCCGCAGTGCCGCACGAGCGCCGAGTGCTCGGCCAACCAGGCCTGCGTGGACGGAGCCTGCCGCACCCAGTGTACGCAGAGCTGCCAGTGCGAAACCGGACTCGTGTGCGAGAACGGCATCTGCTCCCCGCCGCCGCCCGAAACCCCGGCATGCCAGACCGACTGCGATTGCCCGGCCGGTCAGCGCTGCGTCCAGGGTGCGTGCAGTTCGATCTGATTTGGCCTGTTTTTCAGCGGAAGCGCAACGATCGGCTCCCGGCCGGCACCGCCATGGTGCCGGCCGGTCGGGCATTGTGCCCCGCGCGCATTCGACTCGGGCCGGGCGGAAGCGCGAATCGCCTAGGAATTGCAGAACCGACGAAACGACCGCGAGGCCGTGCATTGCGAGCCCGTCGCAGGCCCGTCCGCACCGAAGCGGCCGTCCGGGCATCCGTTCGCAGTGCGACGAACGGTAAGGCCGCGAGGCCGAGGGCGTATCGCAGCCGAGCCGTGTGGCTGCGCGTCGATCGCCGCCGGATCCAAGGGAGCAGAGAATACCGCGCAAAGGCCAGCCGGCGGGGCAGAACGCCCCGCACGCCGGAGCCGTGTCCGGAATCGACGGGGCCTCGTCCCGCCGCAAGTGCGGAGCGTGCGTCCGGCCGCTGGCTGGGGTGCGTCGCGGCGAGCGAGGCACGACGCTGGTCGTCGCGATGATCGTGGTCGTCGTCCTGATGCTCATCGGAATGGCGGCGGTGGCGCGCGGGGGCGTCGAGGTCGAGGCGGCGGGCATGCGCCGGCGCCACTCGGGCAACGTGAGCTGCGTGGAGGCGGCGCGCGAGCTGGTGATGTCGCAGCTCTCGCTCACGGGGGCGCGCATCACGGGGCTGGCGATCACGCGGCAGGTGGGCGACCTGACGCTGCAAACGGGCCACTACGACCGGCAGGGCGCCTACATCACGGTGGACTCGACGTACGGCAACTGCTCGACCGGCACGGGCGGCACCATCAACCCGCCGTGGATGGTCATCGGCGACGTCACCAACCGCAGCACGCTGCCGCTGGGCGGGCTCGCGTCCGGGGGCGGCTCGGGCACGACGACGTCGCCTGGCTCGTGCGGCATCCGCATTCCGGTGCTCTGCACGGACGCGTCGGGCCGGCAGCTCGAGCTGGAGTTCGTGGTGAAGCTGGGGCTGTAGGCCCGCGGAGCGCGCGATGGGGACGAGGAACTCATGAGGAAGCGCGGCTGCGTCCCCTCGACTTCGCCCGGGACAGGCCTGCGATGGGTGATGTGTGCGCTGGCGCTGGCGCTCGCGCCCGCGCCGGCGCTGGCGCAGCTCACCGGCCCTGCGTGCTGGATGAAGACCATGGAGTGGGTGGACAACACCGTCACCCCCTCCGAAGGCGGCGACCAGTCGTTCTTCACCCGCGTGGGCGGCGGCCCGCCGTTCGGATACCTCGTCTTCGCGAATTCACCCTCGGAAATGGGCCTCGGAGGCTTCAACCCCGCGACCCTGCCTGCGGGCGAGCGGGGGTGCACGAAGAGCACGTTCCTCAACTCGCGCATCTGGAACGCGCGCACGCCGCTGCAGCAGTACCAGTACAACGGGAACCAGCGCCAGTGGATGATCAACTGCCAGATGGACATGACGATGCCGGCGCCGACCCAGAGCGGCCACGGCTACGACCCCAACTTCACCTACCCGCGCATCGACGACGGCTGCTACCTCGGAGACAGCTTCAAGACCGCCGACGACATCGACCCGACGGACTTCTACATCCTGCCTTCGGCCGAAGTGGACGCGACGCCCGGCTGCCGGCCGCAGGACGCCAACTACCCCTGCCACTGGGACGACCCCAGCTCGCACCCCATGGGCGCCTTCGCGAACAGCAAGTTCTCGCAGAACGCTCCCAGCACCGTGTGCGGCCTCATCTTCAGCGGCGGCGAGAAGACCGACTGCCAGCAGTGCCTGGGCGGCAGCGCCAAGGAGCCCTACTACATCGGCACGCAGAACGGCAGCACGAAGGTCGTGTTCAGCGGCAACTTCCTTCACTTCTACGGGCCGCTGTTCCTGGGCGCGCTCTCGGCGTGGAAGAACACCATCTCCAGCAACGTGCAGATCATCTGGGGCCACGGCCTCTACGACAACGTGCTGCCCGGCGCCGGCAAGGGCCGCGACCCCAATCCGCAGTGCAACAAGTTCGACACCGACTTCAACCCCGCCAACCGCAAGAGCTACGTCAACGACTTCTCCAACACGCCGCCGCCCTTCGCGAACATCACGAAGTTCCCGCTGGCGGAGGCGGTATTCTCCATCGGCTATTTCCTCACGGATCCCGGTCGATTCGGCGCGGATCCCTCGGCCTACGTGCGCACGGGATACGTCCAATGGGACCCCAAGATAGGCCAGAATCAGGACACGATATGCAACCCCTGCCAGTACAGCGCGCTCATCGTCATTTCCGACGGCACCGTCAACAACGACACGGCCATCCACAACACCATCAAGGCCATGAACGTCGTCACGCCCGGGGTCAAGACGATGCTCGGCCAGGCCTGCCAGGTGAACACGCAGTTCTCCTGCGGCACGAGCCTGCAGTGCGTTGGCGGCACCTGCCAGGACCAGTGGTGGGCCGACGACGCGGCCGCCTACTTCTACGAGACCGACGCACGCAACCACAACTCCTACGCGCCGTCGGCGTGCTACCAGACCATGCCCTGCGACCCCGAGATCCAGCGCATGCACACCTATGTCATCAACGTGGGGCCGCCCAACAACCCCGCGCTGCGCAACGTCGCCGAGCGCGGCAACGGCCTGTACCTGGAAGCCATCGGCGCGGGCGACATCCGCACCGCACTGGACACGATCGTCGCCGACATCCTGAAGCGATCGACCTCGTTCTCCGTCGCCTCCGTCACCAGCGTGCAGACGCGCACCACCACCGCCGTGTTTCTGCCGCGGTTCAAGCCCAGCGCGCTGTCGCAGTGGGAAGGACACCTCTACCGATACAAGCTCTTCAACGAGAATGCCGCCGGCTGCACGGTGCCCGACGACACGACGCTCAAGCCCGGGTTCTCGTCGCTCACGGCGGACCAGCTCTCGCGCAATCCCAACGGCAGCTCCACGTGCAGCGACGTGTACCTGAAGGACGCCGACAACGACTTCGTCGGAGAGAACGAGGACGGCGACTACTACAAGCTCGACGCGTCGCAGACCTACGACACGGGCTCGAACGCGTACGGCTGGCCGCTGCGCGATCCCGGCGTCGCGGCGCGCCCCGTGTGGGACGGCGGAGCGCTGCTGGCAGCGCGCGACCCGGCCACGCGCGTCGTCAAGACGGCGGTGGACTTCAACAGCAATGGCGTCATCGAGTCGGGCGAGCAGATCGACTTCACCGCCGCGAACGTCTCTCGGCTCGTCGGCCCGCTGGGGCTGGGCGGCGTGACGGGGCCGTTCTGCCAGCAGCTCGCGGGGCTCGCGTACACGAGCTTCCCCACCGAGAGCGCGTGTGCGGAAACCCTCATCCGATGGGTGCGCGGCGAGGACGTGTTCGACGCCGACGGCGACCTGAACTACACCGAGGCGCGCAGAATGGTGCTGCTGGACATATTCCACTCTTCGCCGGTGCTCGTGGTGCCGCCGCTCTCGCAGTACATGTGCGACATCGGCGCGAACGTGTCGCAGTGCGCGCGCAGCGTGTACTCGTCGGCCACTCCGGGCGGCGACACGTACCGCACGTACCAGCAGAACAATTCGGGCCGCACGCAGTTCGTGCTCGTCGGCGCCAACGACGGAATGCTCCACGCGTTCGAGGCGGCCATCCAGCGCACCGGCGACGATCCCGAAACGCCCGTCGTCGAGCCCGCCTCGAACAAGTACTTCGACCTCGGCACCGGCAACGAGCTGTGGGCGTTCATTCCTCCCGAAATGCTGCCCAAGCTCAAGCGCCTGCTCATGTACACGGGGCACATGGAGATGGTCGACGGTTCGCCCATGGTGCGCGACATATGGGTGGACGCCAACGGCGACGGGACGAAACAGGCCGGCGAGTTCCACACGATCGCGATCACGGGCATGCGGCGCGGAGGGCGCACGTGGTTCGCGCTGGACGTGACGGATCCCGCGACTCCGAACTACCTCTGGACTGTGCCGCCCGTGACCCCGGCCGGCACGCGCTCGTACCTCATGGCGGGCCAGAGCTGGGGCGAGTTCGCGCCGCGCCCGCCGCCCATCGTGCCCGTGCTGGCGCAGGCGAACGCGCCCGCCGGCTCGATCAACGTGAACGGCACGCTGTCGCGCGAGGAGTGGGCCGTCTTCCTGGGCGACGGCTACGACCCGCTGGGCATCCGGGGACGCGGCTTCCACGCCTACGACGCGTGGACCGGCGCGGAACTGTGGCGCTACACCGCATGGGAGGCCAATCCGTCCGATCCGACGGACCCGCGCCACAAGCTGGGATCGGTGCCCGGCGTCGTGGGCGCCGTGGACTGGACGAACGAGATCACGGGCGGCGCCTTCCAGGCCGACGACTTCTTCGACACCGCGTCCATCGGGGACATGTTCGGCAACATCTGGACCGTGCGCATGGGACACCCCGGGCACGTCGGCACCGGCGGGCTGTTCGACAACTGGTACGCGGGGCGCGCGTTCCAAGGCTACAAGGGCGCGACGGTGAAGAACATGCTGCCGTTCTTCGAGGCGCCGGTACACGCGATCATCCCGGACACGAAGGCGCTGCGCGTGTACGTGGGCACGGGCGACCGGGCGCAGTTCCGCGACCAGGACGGCGGTGTGTGTTCTCTCTACAACGCGACGGCGTGCATGCGCCGCGGCTGCCTCGTGGACGTGGGCGGCAACCTCACGCAGAACAGGGTGAGCCAGGCGGTCGGCTCGGGCACGTCCACGGGGCGATACCGCGCGGCCTGGGGCGACACGTCGGTGACGGAGATCAATACCTCCACTGCGGCCGGATCGCTGTCGTGCGCGACGTCTGCCAACGTCTCCTACGGCGCCACCATCGACTGCACGGTGCCCACCGCGGGCATGGCGGCGCCGTATCCGCATGCGTCCACCAGCTACACGTGGGGGCTCAACTGCTCCGACCCTGCGACCACCTGCAACTCGGGGCCGACCGTGCGTCCGCCCAACGCCATGTTCCCGTTCCCGATTCCGACCTCGGGCTCGTATCCGGTCACGTTCAACCGCTTCTACAGCGTGCGCCTGTTCGACACGACCCGCACGACCTTCGGCGACGCGACCGCCGCGGCCTCCTACGACACGGCGCGGCTCACCGACACCGACCTCGCATACCCGGACGGGCTCTCGCCGGTGTTCTCCACGAGCTCCGGCAACGGCTGGTATCTTCAGTATACGACGGCGGACGAGCGCTCCAGCGGCGCGGCGTTCGTGCCGGGCGGGGCGACGTGCTTCTTCAGCACGCTCATCCCCATGACGACGCCGGCCACGTGCGGCCACGTGGGCAGCGACACGGGGCGGCGCTGGCAGGCGAACGCGGTGACGGGCGGATCGAGCCTGGAGACGGGCACGAACGTGGACGCCAACGGCGTGGCGGTGCCGCGCTACACGAGCCAGACGGTGCTCACGCCGCCCAAGACGCTCATCACGCAGAAGGTGCTCACGCCCAGCGGGCAGATCGTCACGGTCGCGCTCACGGTCGAGCCCGGGCAGCCCGCGTTCACCACCGAGGCGGGACGCGCCGACTTCTACGCGCCCGTCCAGATGCTCAAGATCGACCGCGCCACGCACAACTGCCGTCACGGGCTGCCGGACGGCGGGCACGTGTGTCCGTAGCAGCGCGGCGCGCGCCGCAAGGCGACGACGGCCACGGGCCGGCAGCCACCCGCGACGTTGGCGGGAGTTCCCGACGAAGAGCGGATCACGGGCGCGGTTTGCTCTGCCTCAAGACATCGTCCCGCTGCTCTGCCGCAGGACATCGTCCCGCGCCGGATGATATCCATTTGCCGAGACGATGCTTGGCTCTTTCCGACTGCGCATCCGACCGGCCCCGCCTATTGGGTCTCGTGGGACGAAGCGGCGGCCTGCCGTTCCCGGGCGGGCGGGCGGCAGCCGACGGAGGCCGAGCGGGAGAAGGCAGCGAGAGGCACCGAGGGCCGAATCCATCCTTCGGGCAATACGTCGCCAACCTGCGGACCAGCGGCAATGCAGGACGACATCGTGATGTACTGCATCGGCAACGCCGCCGCATTGGCGTGCGGTGACGACGCGGCCGGAGAACACCCCACAGATACACGGCAGGCGCCCAAGGCCCAACGGGGCCGTTCGGCGAATGGCGGCGCCGCAGGATGGCGCCGGCGAACGACGGCCAACCTCGCGGACTTCTTCGCGTCTTCGAGCCTTTCCGGGGACATGGCGGAACCCGGGATCGTGTCCCGGCGCCTTCACCGTTCTGCCGGCTCGCGTCGAGCGGACTGCCCCCGGTTCGGACTCCGTTTCTTCACCCGGAAAGCATTTTCCGTGCCGGCTCGAATCCGCACCGGAACATGGTGGATTCGTGTTTCGCCCGGAGGAATCGGCGCCGATTCCTCCCCCCTTTTCGCGCGCCCCCGCCCCGGGGCGCGCATTCGAGCCACTGCCGGACCGACGCCGCCCCCGTCACTGCGCGCCGGGTGCCGGCCGCGCGCCGGCGGCAGTCCCGGACGGAATCGATGCCGCAGTCGCCGCGGCCGGGCGCGTCCCGAGCCGGTCGGCATACGGATCGACGACCAGCAGCCAGACTCCCGCCGCCGCTGCCGCGAGCGCCGCACCGCCCAGCCCGTAGCCAAACCCGAAGCGGGTGCGCGCGTCGGCCGCCGCGGCGTCGAACCTGGCCTGGGGCGTCCGCAGGGGATCCATCGCGTCGTAGGCCGACTTCAGGTCGAACGCGCTGCGCAGGGTCAGCCCGCAGGCCGCCGCGAGCCCGGCCCCCAGCGCCAGCGCGCCGCGCCCTCCCCACCTGCGCCACCGCGCGGCCGACTCCACATCCTCCAGGCGCTCCAGCCCCGCGCGCAGGCGCGTGACGCGTCCCGGCTCCAGGACGATGTCGGTCTCGAACGGCAGGAAGTCGTCGCCCTCCAGCCGCAGCCGGTGTGTCCCGGTGCCTTTCACAGGCGTCGGCGCCAGCGGCATCGTGCCGACGAACCGGTCGTCCAGGAACACGGAAACGCCCTGCGTCTGGTTGTAGAGCTGGAGCACGGCGGGCTCGGCCAGCAGTTCGTGCGCGACCGGGCTCGCCTGCGCCGCGATGTCGTCCTCGGACGCGAGCCGCAGCGCCGCGCGGTTGACGACGCGCCCGCGCTGCGCGTCCAGAAGCTGCGCGTTCACGACGGTCGACCGGCCCGCTCCTGTGACGGCTCCGGTGACCACGAAGCGCGTGTCCAGCAGAACCCCGACGTCGGAAAGACACGCCCCCTCGCGGCAGCCCATGAGCTGACGCTGGCGCTCCAACCCCAGCAGCGCCGCCACGTCCTCGGTCGCCATCACTTCGTACGCGCCGGATCGCGACAATTCGGCGGCGAGCAGACGCGCGAACGACGAGGCGATCTTCTGCTCCACCCCGGCGGCGCTGAAGTCGAGCACGGCGAGGCGCTCGCGGCTTGCGGACGGCTTGGCGGCGGACGCCGCGGCGGGAACGGGCGAGAGCAGGACGCCAGGCTCGGACTTCGAATCCGACGGAACCGACGGGGCCGAATCCGCCTGTTTTTCGGCGGTCCGCGTCTTCTTCTCCGCGGCCTTCGGAGCGGCCGCGCCGCACAGCAGCGGCACGGCGGCGAAGATCGCGAATCGCACGCCTATCTTGTCGACACGCTTCTCGTGCCGCCGCCGGCCCCCTCCCCAGCCCTCCCCCGAAAGAGCCCGGGGGAGGGGGTGTGCGCTGGAAGCGCCTCCGGCGCAATCCCCCTCTCCCGCGCTTTTTGCGGAAGAGGGTCGGGGAGGGGGCCGTCGGCAGGGCGCCAAGTCAGGTGCGTCAACCGGACAGATGGCATGGACCATCGCGCACTCCGTCCGGGTCATGGCGCAACCTCGTACGCGCCGCGATCGATCGCCGCTCCGGAGGGTCTGGGTGTGCCGTCGATGTCGGTCGCGGGCAGGAGCGCGTCCGCGATGCCGGCATCGACGCAGGTGGAGCCCGTCGAAAGGTGGAAGTCGCCGGTGGCGGCCGATCGAAGGCTGCACGACTCCGCGCGGTTGTCCGAGCCGCCCGGCCAGCCGCCGCTGACGCTGCCGGTGTCGAGGGCCGAGCCCGAGACGCCCGCGTCGATGTTCGAGAAGCTGTTGGAGAGGAAGCGCACGCCCGCGCCGCCGACGTTGCCCCAGACGAGCTGATTCTGGTTCTCGAAGTAGTTGCCGGTCGCGACCGACATGCCGGCCGCGCCCTGGGACACCCACGGGTTCTTGTACACCGCGAGGACGAGCGACCCGCGCGCGCGGGCGGCATCGGTTCCCACGAACGTGTTGCCTATGAACTGGAACGGGGTCTGCTGCTCCATGAGGATTTGCGCGGACTGCGACGGCGACCCGCAGCACAGGCCCGCGCCCGACGGCGTCGCCTTGTACCAGATGACGTTGCCGACCAGCGCCATTCCCTGGGACCCCCAGGAGTGCGCCACGCGCGCACTCACGACCGAGCTGTCTGCCTCCACCGTGATGCGCGAGCGCGACACGACGAAGCCCGAGCCGCTGCCGCCGGTCTTGATGGCCATGGTCTCCGTGGTCGACCCCGAGTTGATGGGGTGCGCGAGCGTCGAGAGGCTCGACGAGTCGATGGTCACGTCCGACGCGTTCACGACTTCGAGCGCGTAGTCGTAGGTCGTCCTGCCCGCCACGAGGACGAGGCCCGTACCCAGCACGGGACCGCCCGTGTTTGCCACCAGCAGCGCCCTCGCTTCAGTGCCTGCCGCCAGCGACGCACCCTCCCCCTCGGCGCGGACGGCCCTCAGGGTCACACGGCACCCGTCGCAGCGCACGGCGGTCACGCTCGAGGCCGACGCGCCCGAGCCGCCGTAGACCGTGAGATTCGACACGGTGCCGCTCGTCGTCGCGGTGCCGGTCAGGTCCAGCGTCACCGCGTCGGAAGGGCCGCCCCGCAGCACGGTCGATCCGGCCGATCCGTCGCACGCCCAGTCGACGGTGCTGCACCCTCCGGTGACCGCCACGGGCGCGGGCACCGACTCCGCGCCGTACGCGCCCGCGGCGACGAGCACGGTCTTCGGGTTCGGCAGCGCCGCCGACGCCGCGGCGGCCGCCGTGATCGTCCGGAACGGGCGCTCGGGCGTCCCGTCGCAGGAACCGCCGCACGCGGATGCCGCATCCACGAAGAGGTTCGTCGCGTCGCCCGGAATGATCGTGAAGCGCTGCAACACCGTGTCGCTCCATGCCCTCCCGTCCGACACGCGCAACGAGCACGACACGACCGCTCCGACCGAGATCGGCACGACGAACGACGGCTTCGCGACGCCTCCCGACGGCGAGAGCGCGACGGGTCCGGGCGACGTACACGTCCAGTCGTAGCGCAGCGTCGGCGAGGACTGGTCCGGGTCGTAGCTCGTCGAACCGTCGAGCGCCACCGCGTCGCCCGCACCCGCGAGCCCGTCGGCGCCCGCGACGGCCACCGGCTGCACGTTGTCCACGTCCACGGAGACGGATGCCGGCGGGCTCGCGGCACCCGCGTCGTCCGTCACGATCAGCCGGAAAAGCAGGGTTTCCTTGATCGCGCCGGCCTTCACCGTCGCCGTCGCTTCCGTCGTCGGGCCCACGAACGTCGCCGACCCCTGACGTATGCTCCACTGATAGTGCAGCGCGACGGGTCCGTCCGGATCGTCGCTTCCGTCGGAGGAGAGCGAGAACGTTTCCGCGGTCGAGGCGTTCGCCGTCGATGCAGTGGCGACGGCGACCGGCGGCAGATTCGTGGCGGTCACGAGGACGGTCTCGCGCGTGCCGTTCGCCTGCCCGTCGTTCGGGGTCGCGCCGAGCTTGTACGTGCCCTTTGCACGCGGCGTGAACAGGCCCGCGGGCGTGAGCGCGTACGCGCGCGGGTTCCCAGCGGAGTCCGTGCCTGCGTCGATCATGTCCCACGTAGTCGAGACCGGATCGCCGTCCGGATCCGAGGTGGACGCGTAGAGCGAAATCGAGGCGAAATCGAGCGTGGAAAGCGGCGCGGGCACGACGACCGGCGGGTTGTTCCGCGAGTCCACGAGCACCGTGCTCGGCTCGCTCGTCGCCTCGCCGTCGGACACCGTGAGCGACAGCGTGTACAGGCCCTTGCCGTGCGGCGTGAACGACAGCGTGCTCGTGGCGCTCCCGGACATCAGCGGCATCGACGCGGCGGCCGGCAGCGTGCCGAGCGCCCACCGGAACGACAGCGCGCTCTGTGCGTCGTCCACGTCCGCGGCGGAGCCCGCGAGCGTCGCGGTGCCGAGGTTCTGGACGCTCTGGTCCGATCCGGCGTTCGCGACGGGCGCGACGTTCAGCACGGTCACGGGCACGGACACCGGCGTGCTCGCGTCGCCGTTCGCGTCGACGACGACGAGCGTCGCCGTGTAGAAACCTTTCGCCGCGGGCGTGAACACCGCATAGCGCGTGTCCGCGCCGGAGAGCGTCCCGATCGTCGGCGCAACGGTCCACTGCCACGTCGCGATGCCGTCGCCATCGGCGTCGGACGCGTCGCCGACAAGCTGCACCGGACGTCCCGTGGTGGTCGTCGGGTTCGTCGTCGCGATGAACGCCACGGGCGCGATGTTGCGCGTGGTCACCTGGAAGACGACCGCGGTCCCGTCGGCCTCTCCGTCGGACGGCGTGACCTCGACCTGGCAGGTCTCGATGGCACTCGACCGGAAGGTTTTTCCTCCGCCCGCCGCGTCGTGGAGTGCGCCGGCGCACCCTTCGCCGACGATGCGCCAGGACAGGCGCACCGCGTCGCCGTCCGCGTCGCTCGTTCGCGCGGCGAGCACGAGATCCGCGCCCACGAGCACCGACTGGTCGTCCGCGGCGACGACCGGCGCGTTGTTCGTCGCGATGACCCGCGCGTCGGACGGCACGCTCGAAAGCTCCCCGTCGGACGCGATAAGCGACAACGTATACAGGCCCTTTCCGTGCGGCGTGAAGGTGGGCGTCAGCGTGTCGTCTCCCGCGAGGTCGGCCCATGCGGCGGAGGGCGTCGCGGCGATCGTCCAGCGATACGAAATGGTCTCGGTTCCGGCCGGATCCGCATCGCTCACCGATCCCTGCAACTGCAGCGGCGCGCCGTTGCGGACGCGCTGCGCCAGACCCGCGAACGCCACCGGAGGGGCGTTGCCGACGTCGATGGCGGCCGTCGCAGGCAGGCTCGTCTGTCCCTCCGCGTCCGTGACTGTCAGCTCGACCGAGTAGTAGCCGCGCAACCGCGGAGTGAAGATCGCGTACGGCGTTTCCGCGCCCGAGAGCGTGCCCGTCCCCGCCTCGGCGGTCGGCGCGGCGGCGACGGCCCAGTGCCAGCCGGCGATCGCGCTCCCGTCGGCACTGCGGCCGCCGCCCGCGATGAGCAGCGCCGCGCCTGTGATCGTGCTCAGGTGCGTCTGCGCGACGGTCGCGACCGGCGGAACCGGCGTCACGACCACGGTGACGGTCGCGGCGGCGCCCGCAAGCTCCCCGTCCGACGGTGTCGCCTGCAGCGTGAACGCGCGCTGCGCCACCGTGCAGGGGCGCGGCGCGGTGAACAGCGTGTCACGCCCGTTCGGGGCGGGTTCCAGCACGAGGCCAGCCACGCCGCAGTCGTCCGTGATCGTCCATTCGAGCTGCACCGCGTCGCCGTCGTCGTCGACGCCGGTCGCGGCGAGGCGCAGCGGCGAGCCCGCGCGCACGGTCTGCGTCGCAGGCGCGCTCGCGCTCGGCGGGTTGTCGAGCGACGACACCATCACCGTCGCGGACGCGCTCTCCGCCTCGCCGTCGGACACCGCGAGCGACAGCGTGTAGAGCCCTTTGCCGTGCGGCGTGAAGCCCAGATCGCACCGGCACGGCGGATCGCCCGCGCACTCGCCCTCGGCGCCTTCGAGGTCCGGCAGTCCGGCGCTCGGCGGCGCCGACACGAGCGACCATCGGCACGAAATGGTCTCGGATCCGGCCGGATCCGCGTCCGCCGCGGTGCCGTGCAGCACGACGCGCGCCAGGTTCTGCACGCTGCGCAGCCCGCCCGCCGACGCCACCGGAGGCGCGTTCAGGCTGCGCACCACGACCTGGGCCGGCTGGCTCGCAGCGCCGCGCGAGTCCGTCACGACGAGCGACAGCGTGAACAACCCTTTCACGCGCGGCGTGAACACCGCAGCGGGGCTGTCGGCGCTCTCCAGCGTGTGGCGCGCGCGCCCGCCGTTCTCGACCTGCGGCTCGCTCGTGACCGCCCACTGGAAGCCGGTCACGACGTCGTCCGGATCC
>Ga0172370_10007209_pt1 | contig 13698 bp, 14 predicted proteins | sample LakKiv5m_FD_114538 | JGI IMG/M metagenome (GOLD analysis project Ga0172370, IMG submission 114538) | Freshwater microbial communities from Kabuno Bay, South-Kivu, Congo - kab_022012_11.5m | ecosystem: Environmental > Aquatic > Freshwater > Lake | place: Democratic Republic of the Congo...
CGGATGTCGTCGCCGAGGTTTTTATGGATGTCCGTAATCATCGTTTCATGAATGGCCAAATCAGGATTTTTCTCGATGATGCGGGCAGGCGTATAACCATCCTTCAGTCCTTCTTCGATCAATGTCAACTGCCGTTTCAGGCGCGCCGGGAGAATGAATAAACCGCTGGCTTCGATAAGACCGATGCCCTCAGATTTGATGTGGAAATATTCGGGATGGGCATGGAATATCCCTTCGGGATAGCGTTTGGAGCGGCGGTTGTTACGCAAGATGACGTAGACCAGATAAGCACCCTCTTCGATCCTGGCTAGGATCGTTGCCGTGTTATGGCGGGCATCGGTGGCGGCCAATATGTCGCATGCCTCATCGGAATAGCCGCGCCACAGTTCGACCATGCGCGTCACTTCGTCAGTCAGTTTTTCCCGGTTGGCGCTTTTGAACAAAAAAGCCGTGTTGTACCAATTGAGCACATGGCAGGAAACTTCGGAAGTCGGCAGTTTAACTTCGTATGCCGGACGCGAGTGCATCAAGGGCATCAAATGGGCACCGCCTTGGAAGTGTTCGTGGTTGAGAATCGAACCGCCCACGAGCGGCAAGTCGGAATTCGATCCGATGAAGAAATGCGGGAACTGCGTCACGAAATCGAGCAAGGCGACGACACCGTCGCGGTCAACGGCCATCGGATGATGGTCGTAGTCGATGACGATGCAATGACGGTCGTAATAAACATAGGGCGAATATTGGAAAAACCATGGTTTTCCGTTAAGCGTCAGGTTGGCGACGCGGATGTTGGTGCGGTTAGGATGGTCGTCGCGGCCGTAATAGCCGATGTTGTCGGCGCACAAGACGCATTTGGGGTAGCCGGTCGGAGTCGCTTTGACGAGTTTGGCGATGTCTTCGTTACGCTTTTCGGGCTTCGACATATTGATTGTGATTTCAAGAAAATTGTCGTGGAAAGGCGCCAACCAGTGGATGTTGGTGTCCACGAATGTTTTCTTGATGTAGTCGTTCTTGACTTGGAGGTTATACAAGTAGTCGGTCGCCTGATGCGGGTTGACGCGATATAGGTTCCAAAAGCGGGCGTTGACGGCACTGGGTAGCGGAGTCAGGGTGCCGATGGTGGCGCCAACAAGCCGTTCAACTTCCGCTGGTGGCACGATCTGATTCTTTTCGATCAGTTCCTTGAGTTCGCCCAATAAGACATCCGGAACGGCCAAAGGTTTTATCTGGGCATCGTCAACGGCGGTATTTTCATGGGCGTCGATTTTCAATAATTCCAGGATGCGGTTACGGACGTAGATGATATCGTCCAAAGGCAAATCGAGATGGATTTGCGCGTAACGGATCAGCTTGTCGATTATGTGCGCCATGACTTGATTTTAGCATAACCGCCGCGGGCGGGTAATGATTATTCGTCGCGGCCGAAGCTAAGAGCGATGTAGTGGCGGTAGGTCGTTTCCGGCTCGAGGATATAGGTATCGATTTCGGTAGGTACGAACTGCGGTTCGATGGCGATTCCGGCATAGCGGAAATCGGTTTTGCCGCCAATAAGTTTTTTGTCGCTCGGGTAATTGTCGGTATAGATGTTCACCGAAGGATAATCGCTTTCGATCGTCAATCGGCGTCCGCTGACGGGGTCGGTCAAGGTGATATGGACGTTCTCGCCGTTAGTCTTAAACGTGTGGTCGTAGCCAAAGGCCTTGCTGTCTTGGAGGAAACGGTCCTCGATGTCGGCGCCGATCGCTTTGGGACGGCGGAAATCCATCGTTTTGGTGACCGGCCGTTTCTGCTTAAGAAGTAACTCCTCGTCGACTTCATAAAATAACGGCGTGTTCATGGTCAGCACATGATCGCCGACGGAACGCTTGACGTCGCCGGAAAGGTTGAAGTAAGTATGGTTCGTCATGTTGACTGGAGTCGGAAAGTCGGTTTTTGCTTCGTATTCGATGGTGACTTTGGCGTCTTCGTCTTCGATATGGTAGGTGACCAGAAACGAAACCTGACCGGGATATCCGCCCTCGCCAAAAGGCGAGATGTAGCGGAACTGGACCGATGTCCGTTTTCCGAACTCGGCCAACTTGAACTGGAACAGTTTAAACGCCAGCGATTGGCGCCCGCCGTGAAGAGTATGGCGGCCGAACGAGCTTTCGAGCGCGTACGATTCATGGTTGATCTTCAATAGCGAATCGGGAATTCTTCCGGCGGTCCTCCCAATCGTTTTGCCGAAATAATGGCTCGATAAGTAATACTCGTTCAAATCATCGTAAGTCAGGGTAATCGTTTCGGTTTTTCCGCTTCGGTCGGGGCTGGCGATGGAAACGATGCCGGCGCCGAAATTGGTTAAAACGACTTCAAGACCGACTTTGTTCTTCAAGGTGATTTTTACGGCTTTGTCGATTGACAAGGGGATGATATCGATGGTCATCGTTAACAAAAACCAGGCGGTGCCTGGTTCTCTTTCTTATTTTTTGGCTTCCTCAGGTTTGGTTTCCTCGATACTGGATACAGGCGTGGCTTTTGCTTTAGGTTTGAAGAAGGCAGAAAAGGCTGCTTGTCGTTTTTCCCGTTTGACGCGGCATGCTTCCATGCGGACGGCCTTTTCCTTAGCCTTCTTGTCGTTGTCGATTGCTTTCAAATTTCGGTAGATGATACGACGCACCTCGCGAGCCGGATATTTGATGATGTGTCCCGATAAATCGGTGACGTAGGCAAACACCGGGGCGACCCAAACATCGCCGTCGTTATGCTTTTCAATCAAGTCCTGAAGCAGTTTGGCTTCGATCTCGAGTTTGATGAAATCACGCGACATGATGATGAGTTTGGTGTCCGCGGGCAGTTTCTTGTTTTTGAAGTAGGTATCAAAGAAATCGACCGAATTGCTCCGGTAAAAGAATCCGAAGCTGAGTACGCGGGCGGCCTCGACGTTGTTGTTGAACACCATAAGCTCGAATTTTTCGGCGCCGGTGAGCGGTTCGACTTTGTGTTTGCTCTTGACGGCGAATTTCTTGCTCGAAAAATAGCCGCTGACGATGTTTTGCATGATGAGCAGGACAATCAATAAACCTAGGCTTACCACGGCCAAGACGGTAATGATGACAATCAAAATCGGTGACAGGTCAGCCAAGTTTGTCAAAGTGATCATATATAGTCCTCCTACGAGGAAATTTTAGCAAATAGGCAAAACTAATACTATATTAGCTTGGCGATTTCTTCATCGATGTCTTCGGGTTTTATCGATGAATCGAACCGTTGGACAATCGTTCCTTCGCGGTTGACGAGGAACTTCGTGAAGTTCCATCTGATTGGCGCCGTGCTGATGCCGGGATGGCCGGCTTTCAAGTATTGATAGAGCGGACTGGTGCCTTGACCGTTGACGGAAATCTTGCTGAACGTCTCAAACGTGGTGTGAAATTTGAGCGAGCAGAAAGCGGCGATCTCCTCGTCGCTTTCCGGTGCCTGGCCGGCGAACTGGTTGCACGGAAAATCCAAGATTTCAAATCCGTTTTTCCCGTATTTCTCGTACAGCGCCTGTAAACCTTCGTATTGTTTGGTGTAGCCGCAGCGGGTGGCCGTATTGACGATCAGGAGCACTTTTCCGCGATACTTTTCAAGCGAAACCATTTCTCCTTTGATGTTTTTGACCGAGATGGCGTATAGTGACATAAAAATTCATTCCTTTCCTTGAAGTATGCGATAGATTTCGGCATACCGACGTTTGTCCCACAGGACCGGGACCGGATACAAAGGATAACTCTCCTTGTACGCCCGCTCGGCCAAGACGGATATGTCTTCGTCTTTGATTAAGTGTCCAAACGTGTTCTTTAGCGACATTTTAGCATTCAACTGTTCGATAAACGCGACAAACGCTTCGGCTTTTTGGGCTTCCGTGGCCGTGGCCCTTGTCAAGCCGACATGATCGGATAGAAGGCTGAGCCGGCCATATGCTCTCTTGCCGATGCGGCGCAACACGATCGGTAAGATAATCGCGTTGGCGAGCCCATGGGGAACGCCGTAATAGCCACCGAGTTGATGGGCGATGGCATGGACGTGGCCGACGTAAGCCCGCGTGAAAGCGACGCCGGCTTCAAGCGCCGCTTCTTGCATGTACTTGCGCGCTTCTTGGTTAGCTGGTTCGCAATACGCTTTGAATAAAAAGTGGTGGATCAGGGTGACGGCCCTTAACGCGGCTTTTTTCGTTCCATTGGTATTCGCGTTGCCGATGAAGGCCTCGACGGCGTGCGTCATGGCGTCCATGCCGGTCGAAGCCGTCAACGATGGCGGCAACTTCAATGTCAGGTTATGGTCCAAGATGGCGTAATCGGGAATCAGATGCGGATCGTTGATGGCGTATTTTTCATGCGTCGAACCGTCGGTGACCACGGCGGCCAGCGTCGCCTCGGACCCGGTCCCGGCCGTCGTCGGTACCGCGATCAGTAATGTTTTGCGCCGCCATACTTTTAGTAAACCGCGCAGTTTGGTAATCGATTTTTTCGGTTGCGCCAACCGTGCGGCGACGCCTTTGGCGCAATCGATCGCCGAGCCGCCGCCAAAGCCGATGAGCGCCTGGCAACCATTGTCGATATAGCGGCCGCGAGCCGTTTCGATGTTGGCGATGGTCGGGTTGGCCACGGTTTCGTCGAACACGACGACCTTCTTGCCATGAGCATAAAGCAAAGACAATGCCGGTTCGGCCAAACCGATTTTGGTGATGCCGGGATCGGTGATAAAAAGTATGGTATCGACGTGGTGATAATCGAGAATATCCAATAATGAGTCGCCGACATTGTTCGTGGTCACCGTTTCCGGTCGCCCGAAATCCAAAAAGTAACTGGCGCCGCGCATGATCGTCTGAAACGTGCGGGCATAAATCATCTTGAAAATGTTCACTGATAGCGTTTCCTCTCCAAGCCTTTGCGGCGTTTCGGTTTCATGATTACGTCGTAGTACCATCGGTACAAGTCGGCGATGGTCTCTTCGATCGGTCGGGTGCTATAACCAAGTTCACGGTCGGCTTTGTCGTGGCAGAATAAGCCGTTGGCGCTTGTCGTGTACAAAGAATACGGTGTGAATAACGGCCGTTTGCGCCACAATTTGGCATGGGCTTCAACAAACGGGGACACCATTTTGGCCACCCATAGCGGCAGCGTTTTGGGAACTTTCTTTTTGGCAAACGCAGCCATGATGCCAATCATGTGGGCGACGGTGAGGTAGTTGCCGGTCAACAGGTAATTTTCACCGGATATCCCTTTGGTAATCGCGTTTACGATGCCATTGGCGACGTCGCGGACATCGACGAAATCATAGCCGCCTTTGATGATCGCCGAGTAGTTTTCCGGATAGAAAATCAAAGAAGACCTGATTGGTGGGCGAATGGATGTAATCACCGGGTCCAATGATTCCCGATGGATGAACGATGACGATGTCGAGGCGGTTGCGGTAGGAGTAAACGTACCTTGATGCCATCGCTTTGGACTTGGCATAACTTCCGATTACGCATTTGGCGTCGAAATCGGTCCGCTCTGATTGAACCTGGCCATGAGGTAACTCGGTCAGGGCATGGACGCTGCTGACATATAGGAAACGCCGCACCCCGGCTTCGACTGACAAATCCAGCAGATTCTTGGTGCCGACGACATTCGTCTTATAAAGCTTCTTGAACACACCTAGCATCGTCGAAACGATCGAGGCCATATGGATGACGACGATTTCTTCTTCTGGTCCGTGGCCGAAAGCCGCTTTCAGCGATTCGCGCGATTTCAAATCGCCGCGGACCAATTCGATCGGAAACTGGTAACGTTCATCGCTCAGATCGCGTGGGTGGATCAAAGCCCTGACGCGGGCGCCTTTGTCAAGCAGTTGCCGCACCAAAACATTACCCAGATGGCCATAAGCTCCGGTGAGCAAAAATATGGTGTTACGGTCAAAAGCGATTTGTTTCATAGTTTGAGTATAAACTAAATCGTAAGATAAAGCGTAAACGCTACAAGTTATATGAATCGTAAATCGGCGACAGCGGCAGCCCTTTTTCGATGTGATCGACGACTTGGGCCAGCATCGGGGCAATCGAAATCACTTCGATTCCCGGGATGTCGGGGTGCTCGATCGTGTCGGTGATCGTCAGTTGCTCGATCGGCGAGGCGGCGAGTTGCGCTAAGGCATCGCGGGAGAAAACGCCATGCGTGGCATAACCAAGAATCTGCCGGGCACCTTCCTGCTTCAATAATTGGCTCGCGGCCACCATCGTGCCGCCGGTGTCGACTATGTCGTCGACGATGATGGCAACTTTGTTTTTGACGGAACCGATGAGGGCGCTGACTTCGGCTTGGTTGGGCGCGGGACGCCGTTTATCGACCAAGGCTAACATCGCATGGGGCAATAATGAAGCTAAATCGCGGGCTCGCAAAGCGGAACCGTGATCGGGTGAAACCACGACGACTTCATTCATATCGATTCCCATATCTTCGATTTTCTGACGGATATGGTGTCCGAACATCGGCAGCACCGACATGATTTCCACCGGAACCGAAAAGAATCCTTGAATTTGAAGTGTATGGACGTCGATGGTGATAATCCGCTTGATGCCGGCAGCAGTCAGCAAATCGGCGATGAGTTTTGCCGTGATCGGTTCGCGCGGACGCGCCATTCGGTCTTGCCTCGCATAGCCGAAATAGGGGATGATGACGTTTATTTCATGGGCGGAGGAACGTTTGAGGGCGTCGGTGAAAATCAGGACTTCCATGAGGTTTTCGGTCACCGGCGGGCATGTGCTTTGAATGATGTAGACGTTGGCGTCGCGGACCGATTCCAGACTGCGCACCATGATCTCGCCGTCGGCGAAATGGGTGACTTCGACCGCGCTGAGGGACAAGCCCAGTTTGAAAGCGATCTGCTTGGAGAGATTTTTCGACGATGTCAGCGAGAATAGCATGACCTTCCGATTCATAGAGGCTCCTAACTTATGCGGCTTGATGTTTGTTATCAATCAATAGCACGGCCAACCACCGTTTGTCACGCCGATGGGGCGAATATATTACAATCATATCATCAATCGCCGGGCTTTTAGAAAACTTGAATTTCCGACGGACAAACAGAACGCCATTTTTATAAATTTTGCAACCTCGCCTGTTTAAACCACAAATATGGTTATTCCTTTAGCGTAGCCGTTACTGATTATTAGGACGAAACCATAGTTCATGTGATATATTTAATAAGTAAAAAATGGTAAGTCATACATGAATTCCTTTTGGTTACAATCACCCGAAAAACGTTCATTGATCATCAGTCTAATTGTGTATGCGATTGGCATTGTCGTTTTCATTCCATTCGCTTTCTTCGACGGGTGGTTTTATCTTTTGACTGGTTGGGTACTCGGCATGGTCATCAATCTGGTCAACTATCTACTGATCGTCCGCCAAGGGCAGCTGCTCAAAAGGGCCGCCACGACCGGTAAAAGCGCCGGCTTTGCCCCGGCGTTATATTTTCTTCGCTTCGCCCTTTATGCCGCCGGGCTCGTCCTAGTGGGCGTTTTGCATGATCGGGGTCTCAATTACTTCAATATCTTCACCGTCGCCGGCGCCTATCTAGTCATCGCCGCCGTCATTTTCATGTCTAGTTTCTTCACAAAGAAAGGCGTTGGAGCCGATAAATGATGTTTTTGACCCAGTCGACTTTGGAAGGCTTCCCAGGCGAAATATACAGCTCGCTGATTGTTTTGCTCATAATATTCGTCATCTGCCTCATCGTTTTCATTAAGGTACGCAAGACAGACCCATTGGCCAAACCCAAAGGTATCGTCCATCTGGCCGAGCTGTTGGTTACCACGATCGACGGCATGGTCAATGACTTCATGTCGCCGAGCTTGCGCTTCCTTGGCGGATATTTCACCGCCGTCGCCATGTACGTGTTCATTTCGTTCATTTTCGGCCTGGTCGGATTGCCTTCGCCGGTTACCTACCTGATCGTGCCCTTGCTGTTCGGATTATTGACATTCCTGTTGATCCACGGGGTTTCCATTTACCATCAGCGCTGGAAATATTTCAAACGGTTCACGGCGCCGGTGTTCATCTTTCTGCCGATCAATCTGGTGACCATGTGGGCACCTTTACTGTCGCTCAGTTTCCGTATGTTCGGTAACGCCTTGGCCGGTTGGGTGTTGATGACGATCGTTTACGACGCGCTGCAAAAGGCCTCGGCGATGCTATTCGCCTTTTTGCCGGCCGGTGTGAGCACGATTTTCATCGCCCCGTTCATCGCCAGTTGGCTCCATATTTATTTCGATCTGATTTCGGCTTTCATCCAAACGATGGTTTTCATCACGCTATCGATGATTTTCATCGGCCAGGAAGTTCCGGAAGAGGCAATCAAACCATTAACTATCGCGGCACAGCGCGAGGTATAAAAGGAGAGACATTATGCTATTACAAATTCTGCATTTCTTAACGACGACCATCGACATGAACCGCGGCCTTGTCGCCGTCGGCGCCGGTTTGGCCATCGGTATCGCCGGGGCCGGATCAGGTATCGGTGAAGGACAAATCTGCTCCAAAGCCATCGAAGGCATGGCCCGCAATCCGGAAGCCGCCGGGCAACTGCGCTCGGCGATGATCCTTGGCTGCGCCCTTGACGAAACGACAGGCATTTACGGCCTTCTTGTCGCTATTTTATTAATCTTCTTCCTGGGTTAATCGGATCGATCGCTGTATGCGCTTATTCCATTTGCTCACCGGAAGTCCCTTTTCGCCTGATGACATCATCAACAAGCTGATACCAAATGGCATCTGGCCGATCATCACGCAACTTTTGACGACGGTCGTTTTAATCATCATCGTCCGGAGACTGTTGTATAAACCAGTTAAGGAAATGCTCGCCAAAAGGGCCGAACACGTCAAACGCCACATCGATGAGGCGGAGCGCGATCAGCAATTGGCGGCGAACGTCCTATCCGAGGCCGACACGCGGCTGAAGACCGCCAAAACGCAATCGCTGATGATGCTGAAAGAGGCTCAAGAAGCTAGCGAAGTCACGAAAACCGAAGCGCTTGAAGAAGCGCGGTCGCAAGCACGGCAACTGAAACTGCAAGCCGACGAGGAAATCCGGAAAGCCCGCCTACAGGCGGACGAAGACATTCGCCGGGAAATCGTCGATGTCGCCATCGAGGCCAGTAAACGCGTCCTCGAACGCGAACTTGTCAAACAGGACAACGACAAAGTCGTCGATGATTTCGTTAAGGAGCGGCTCAACTAATGGATGGTTTGGCGACCCGCTACGCGATGGGATTGTTGAAAATCGCCAATGAGGAAGCGGGCGTTTCCGATTACAAGAAATGGCTTGTTGCCATCGATGGCATCGCCGCCGCCAATCCCGATTTGATCGACTTTCTGCAATCGTCGTTCATCGCTAACGAGGTCAAGGATGCCATGATCGACAAACTGGGTGCCGGAATGCCCCAATATGGTACCAACTTCATCAAACTGCTCGTCGCCAAAAAACGCATCATCCATCTGCACGCCATCCGTAAAGAGTTCGTTCGCCTGGCCAACGACGTGTTGGGAATCAGGCAAGGTGTCGTGTTTAGCAAGGACGCCATGAGTGAGGAACAAATCGAAGCCATCGCCAAAACGCTTGCAGACAAAATGCATATACAAGTCGAACTTATCAATGAAATCGACACCCGGATTCTCGGTGGGTTCAGGATAAACATCCAAGGGCAAAGTTACGATTATTCGGTTAACGAAAAGCTGCGCCTGTTAGGAAAACAAATGTTAGAAAGAGGCGAAACGCATGCGGATTAACGCCAACGAAATCTCTTCGCTCATCAAAGAGCAAATCAAGCAATTCAAACACCAATACAAAGCTGAGGACATCGGCAAAGTCATCAGCGTCGGTGATGGAATCGCCCTTATATATGGGCTTGAAAACGCCATGCTTAACGAATTATTGCTATTCCCCGGCGATGTTTACGGTCTCGTCTTGAATCTTGAAGAAGAGCATGTCGGTGCCGTTTTACTGGGAACCGACCACGCTATCAAGGAAGGCGACATCGTCAAACGGACGCGCGAAGTCGTCGAAGTGCCCGTCGGGGACGGGTTATTAGGACGCGTCGTTAACGCATTGGGGCAACCGATCGATAACCTCGGCCCGATCGCCTATACGAAAAAACGTCCCGTCGAGCGGATCGCTCCCGGGGTCATGACGCGGGAACCGGTCAACGTTCCTTTGCAGACCGGCATCATCGCCATCGACGCCATGATTCCGATTGGCCGCGGCCAACGGGAACTGCTGATCGGCGACCGGCAGACCGGCAAGACGGCCATCGCCATCGACACCATCATCAATCAAAAACATGAAAAAGTCTTATGCGTGTATGTAGCCATCGGTCAAAAGAATTCAACTTTGGCCAATATCGCCCAAAAACTGCGTGAAACGGGAGCGATGTCATATACGACCATCATCAGCGCCAGCGCCAGCGAATTGGCTTCGTTGCAATGGTTAGCCCCCTATAGCGGTTGTGCCATGGCCGAAGAATGGATGGAACAAGGAAAAGACGTTCTCATCGTCTATGACGACCTAAGCAAACACGCCGTCGCTTATCGAACCCTGTCACTGCTTTTGCGGCGTTCACCGGGACGCGAAGCTTTCCCGGGCGACATTTTCTATTTGCATTCACGGCTACTTGAACGGGCGTGCAAACTGGCGCCAAAATACGGCGGCGGCTCGATCACGGCGTTGCCGATCATTGAAACGCAGGCCGGCGACAATTCCGCCTATATTCCCACGAACGTCATCTCGATTACTGACGGGCAGATATTCCTTTTGACCGACTTATTCAACGCCGGACAGCGTCCAAGCATCGATAGCGGCCAATCGGTCTCCCGCGTCGGCGGCGCCGCCCAAATCGGGGCGATGAAACAAGTCGCACGCGCTTTAAAAATCGAATTGGCCAATTACCGGGAACTGCAGTCATTTGCCCAGTTCGGGTCCGATCTCGACGTCAATACCCGCAAAGTTCTCAGTCACGGCGCCATCTTGATGGAGCTTTTAAGGCAAAACCAATACGAACCGAAAAGCGTCGACAATCAGATCATCGAGCTGTTCGCGGTTCAAAATAAATTCCTTGAAGAGATTCCAATCCCCGAGATTAAAGGATTGCTGCGGGCGTTTTACGACCATGTCCGCGTCAAGCACGCCTTTATAATCGAAGAAATCCATAACGTCAAAAAACTAAGCGAAAAGAGTCTGGCGGCTTTGAAAGATATCGCCCGGGCGTTTTTCGCCTCCGAAGGAAAATAACGATGGCCAAATGGCTACCGGTTCTCAAACGGCGCATCTCGTCGATCAAGGCGACTAAAAAGGTCACCAAAGCGATGGAACTTATTGCCACGACGCGCCTCAAGACGTGGAAGGACATTATGGCCCAGACACGCCTTTACACCGACGCCCTTCTTAACGTGGTCCATCACCATTTGGTGAACACGGAATCCGACGAACTGTCATTATTCGCGGAAAACGAAGGCGTGCCGGCTCTCCATATCGTCATCACTTCGAGCCTTGGTTTGTGCGGCAGTCATAACTACAGCGTCTACAAATACGTTGAAGACCATATACCCCTTGATGATGAAATCATCATCGTTGGGGAAAAGGGCATGCGTTTCTATCGGCAAAGCCGCCGCAAGATCCGCACCGGCCATGTGCAACTATTGAAGATGGACGATGCCGATATCCGCCATTTGGCCCGCTTCCTATATGACAATTTCAAAGCCAAAGCTTATGCGAAAGTCACCATCGTCTACACAAGATTCATCAATAGTCTTCAAACAACTCCGGAGATGCTGACGCTATTGCCATTAAACGTCACCGGCGCCGCTGCCGAAGTCGGATACGGTCCGCTGATCGAACCTTCCATCGAAGAAGTGCTGGCGAGTCTGGTCCCGTTTTATCTTAACAACGTCATCTTTGCCAAACTGACCGAGTCAATCGTGTCCGAGCAATCGGCGCGCCGCACGGCGATGGAAAAAGCCAGCGACAACGCCGACGAGCTGATTGACGAACTGCAATTGGAATTCAATAAGATGCGCCAAGCGGCCATCACCCAGGAAATCGCCGAGATTATCGGCGGATCGGGCCAATAGGAGATAAGCATGAAAGAAAACCTGAATATAGGAACGATCGTTCAAATCATCGGTCCGATCGTCGACGTCCGTTTCTCGGAGAAGAAACTGCCGCCGCTATTGACGGCGTTAGAAATCAAACGCAGCACGGGTCACTCGCTCGTGGCCGAAGTGGCCCAGCATATCGGCGACGATATCGTCAGAGCGGTCGCCATGGGACCGACTGAAGGTTTGATACGCGGGATGGAAGTCATCAACACCAACGCCCCGATCACCGTTCCCGTCGGAGATAAAACGTTAGGAAGGATGTTCGACGTCTTAGGGCGCACTATCGACGGCTTGCCGGACGATTTTACTGATGCGCCGCGCCGGCCGATTCATCGGGAGCCGCCGCTATTCGCCGACCAAGCCACAAGTAAGGCGATTTTGGAAACCGGCATCAAGATCATCGATCTGCTATGCCCCTACATCAAAGGCGGCAAAGTCGGATTATTCGGGGGCGCCGGCGTCGGCAAAACCGTTTTGATCCAGGAATTGATTCACAACATCGCCTTCGAGCAAAAAGGCATCTCCGTCTTCGCCGGTGTCGGCGAACGGTCCCGCGAAGGCAATGACTTATATCGTGAAATGGTCGCTTCCGACGTCTTGAAGCAAACCGCGCTCGTGTTCGGGCAAATGAACGAACCGCCGGGAGCCCGTATGCGCGTCGGGTTGACGGCATTGACGATCGCCGAATATTTCCGCGACGAGAAGAAGCAAGACGTCTTGCTTTTCATTGATAACATCTTCCGTTTCTCCCAAGCCGGCAGCGAAGTGTCCGCCTTACTTGGACGCATGCCTTCGGCCGTCGGTTACCAGCCGACATTGGCAACCGAAATGGGCCAATTGCAGGAACGCATCACCTCGACCAAAGATGGTTCGATCACCTCGGTGCAGGCGATTTACGTTCCGGCTAACGACTTGACCGACCCGGCTCCGGCGGCCACCTTCGCCCACCTCGACGCCAAAACGGTCTTGGATAACCAAATCGCCGCGCTGGGCATCTATCCGGCCGTCGACGCCCTCAATTCCAATTCGCAAGCCCTCGATCCCAACATCGTCGGGAAAGAACATTACGAAGTGGCCCGCGCCGCCATCAAGATTCTGCAACGATATAAGGACCTCCAAGACATCATCGCCATTCTCGGCATCGACGAATTGAGCGAAGAGGACAAACTAATTGTCGCCCGCGCCCGACGCATCCGTAACTTCTTCTCGCAGCCGCTATTCGTGGCCGAGACGTTCAACGGCTTCCCCGGCAAGTTCGTCAAGATCGCCGACACCGTCCGCAGCGTCAAGAAAATCATCGAAGGAGCCGCCGACCATCTGCCCGAACAGGCCTTCCTGTACATCGGGACAATCGAAGACGCTTTCGTCAAAGCCGGCAACCAATAACGATGAGTATCCGTTTGGTCATTTTAACGCCGCGCAAGAAGTTTTTCGAAGGCGAGGTCGCCATGGTGACAATCAAGACCTTGGCCGGCGAAATCGGCATCCTGCCGGAGCATTATCCGCTTATTTCGGTCGTCAAGACCGGTTCGCTCCATATCAA
>Ga0172370_10007210_pt1 | contig 13696 bp, 3 predicted proteins | sample LakKiv5m_FD_114538 | JGI IMG/M metagenome (GOLD analysis project Ga0172370, IMG submission 114538) | Freshwater microbial communities from Kabuno Bay, South-Kivu, Congo - kab_022012_11.5m | ecosystem: Environmental > Aquatic > Freshwater > Lake | place: Democratic Republic of the Congo...
GCATGGCGCAGGTGGCAGGCGCTGAAGGTTCCGGCGGCGCTGGCCGACACGCACCGCAGGGTGGGGGCGAATCTCGCGGCGATGCGGGTGCAGAAGGCCCTGGACGCGCTGCGCTGCGACGAGCTGGACGCACGCGCGCAGGAGTGGACGGTGCTCGCGCCCGAGGCGCCGGCAGTCGGGTTGCGCGCGGCGTGCCGCAACAACGCGGGGGTGGCGCGCTCGATGGCGGATGATCACAAGGGCGCGGCGGACCTCTTCCGCGAGGCGCTGCGATTGAAGCCGTCGGCTCGGACGTTCCGGGAGAACCTCGTGGCGGCGCTCAAGAACGAGGTGTCCGAGCTCGTGCGCGACCGACGCTGCGACGAGGCGGCTCGGGTGCTCGCGGAGGGCGCGCGCCTTGCCCCGGACGACGCGGTGTTCGAGCAGGCGCGGCGGGCGTGCGCGGGGCCGTAGAGCGGCCCGCGCTGCGTTTCTCCCCCGGCCCCGTTCCGTTTCGGACAGGAACAGGAGCGAGTCGAGAGCGGGGGAAGGCTTTCTCGAGCTACAGCGCGCTGATGAGGTAGCCCGAGAAGCGGTCCTCGCCTTGGTGCGACCAGCTCGTGTCCGACTCCCCGGTCGCCATGACGCGCACGGTGTCGCCGGCGTTGAGCTTGAGCACGCCCTCCACGTTCTGCGTCGCGTAGCCCGGGTCCCAGTTGGTGCCGAAGTCGGCGATGGAGTGCGGGTACGAGTAGTCGAGTCCCGTGCCGTTCACGCCGAGGAACAGGCGGAAATACGAGACGTTGGCCGCGTCGTAGCGGCACGAGGCTCCGAACCAGTACAGCCCCGGGACCGGCGCCGTGAAGATGTTGGTGCTGTCGTTGAACGCGCTGCCCACGTTGAAGGAGCCCGACCCGGAGAGCGTGTAGGCGAGCTGGAACGTTCCCGCACCGAAGCTCTGGCCCTCGCCGCGTGCGGAGAATGCGGTCGGGTTCGCCATGTACAGCTTGCCGGAAACGTTGACGTCGCCGTTGACGTCCAGCTTCTTCCCGGGGCTGGTCGTCCCGATGCCGACGTTGCCGCCGGACATCGTCAGCACGCAGTTCGAGACCCCGGTGTTGTAGTCGTAGAAGCACGACTTGCCGTTCGCGGGGTACTGGCCGAGCCAGCCCCACAGGTCCGTGCCGTTCTGGGCCAGGCGCATGAGCGGAACCCCCGTGGAGTTGATCTGCAGGCCGTTGCTGGTAGTGTCGTAGATGCTGAGCTTGTAGCCGCCCGGACTCGTCGTCCCGATGCCGACGCCGCCGCCGTTGACGATGGTCATCGCCGCGGCGTCGTTGGGCCGGAACTGGATGGCGTTCGTCCCGAGCGTGCCGAGCTCCAGGTTGTTCTGTCGCGCGGCATCCGTGCGCGTGGACCCGAAGTGCTGGACGTACGCCTTCGATGCGCCGTTTTCCTGGAAGTAGATCCCGCTCCAGTCCGCGGTGCCGGGGTGGTTGACGTTCAGCGTCGCGCCCGCGCCGGACGTGCTCTGCAGCGCGAGCAGCGCCCCCGGGCTCGTCGTCCCGATGCCGACGTTGCCTGCGCTCGTGACGCGCATCTTCTCGTAGACGTTCCCGTCCTGGATCGTCGAGAAGAGCATCGCCGCGTCCTGGGTCGTCGCCGTCGTCGACCACGACTGTTCGGGCAGCATGCGCACCGAGCCCGCAATGACGGGCGCCGACGACGAGCCGACCCCGAGGTCGAACCGCACGCCGGTGCCGTAGCCCGACCCGAAGCGATTCTGGACCGTCAGCGGGAAGGTGTGGGTGTTGTCGTCGAATCGAATCGTCGTCGCCGCGTTCGCGTCCACCGTCAGGTTGCGCCACTCCCCGTTGATGCCGTAGTTGCCCGCCACCTTCAGCGAGTAGTTGTTGCCGATCCCGCCGCTCGGTGCGCCCTCCACGTACAGGGTCGCCATCGTGTCGAACGTGCCGCTTCCCCCCTTGGCGGACGGAGCCACGCGCAGGCTCGCCCCGATGGCGCTGGCTCCCGCGGGGTTCAGATTCGTGCCGGCCACCAGCACGTTCGAGAGGTCGCCGGTGCCGGATGCGTTGGCGACGCTCGCCGGGCGCACGAGCAGGGCCGCCGTGTCGTTCGTCGACGTGGCCAGGGACGTGAACGCCCGGTCCCCCGCTCCGCCCACGGCCACCATGTAGCGCTGGTTGACGGGCCCCTGCAGCCCCATGAAGCCCGTGGTGTTCAGCACCATGTCGCCGCTGCCCCCGACGGCGAGCCGGGCGCCCGACGCCGCGGTGCCGATGCCCACGTTGCCGCTCGCCCCCAGGTTCGCGAAATTCGTGCCGTTCACGACGACGGCCAGTTCGGAGGACGCCGTCGGCGAGGAAAGGCCGGCCGTCAGGTTCTCGTTGTAGGCCGACCAGTTGTCCAGGACGTAGCCGTACGACTCCACCACGACGCTGAAGGTGCTGTTGCCGCCGATGTTGAGCGACGGCAGATAGCCTTCGACGTACGCGGTGTCGGCGTCCAGGGCGATCCGGAACTTCGAGAAGTAGCCGCCGAGACGATCCTCCACGCGGTCCAGGACGCAGGTGGTGGTCCAGTCCTTGAACGCGTAGACGACGTCCTGGGTCGGCCCGAGGTAGTTGCCGGTGGCGGTGACCGTGACCTTGACGCCGCCTCTCGTGCCGCCGCTGCCCGTCACCGACGAGCTGCGGGCGATGCGGTACCAGCCGGCGTAGGCCGTGTTCGCCACTGCGGTCAGCGACCCGGAGCTGGTCGTCGCGATCCTGTTGCCGCCGATGGACCCGCTGGTCGCGTTGAAGGAGCCGTTCACGTCCAGCTTGTATCCGGGGTTCGTCGTGCCGACGCCGACGTTGCCGTTGTCCACCGCGAGATTCCTGCCCCGGAAGTGATACGTCCCGGTGTCGCTCGGCTCTCCCCACCAGACGTCCTTGCCGGTCTGGTAGTTGTAGACCACCGAAGTCGTGGCGTCGGCGCTGACGTGCGGAACCCGGATGTACCCGCTCGACGCCTGGAGTTTCAACTGGGCGCCGGCGATGTTCGTGTGGTCGCCGCTCCCGCCGGAATAGGCTCCGTTGGTGTGCAGCAAGGCGTCCGGGCTCGTCGTCCCGATGCCCACGTTGCCCCCGCTCGTGATGCGCATGCGCTCGCCGGACCAACCGCCCGTGTGGAACTGGATGCCGCCGCTCGCGGCCACGGCCTTGAGGGCGAGGTTCCCCGCGTTGCTGGCGATTCCGTCCGAGGCCGGCAGCAGCCGGATGAAGCTGCCGCCCGCGACCACGTCGAGCGGCGCCCCCGGACTCGTCGTCCCGACGCCGACGTTGCCGCCGCCGGTCAGCGACATCACGGCGACCCGGTCTGCAGGCAGGTACGTGTCCGTGCCCTGCACGAACAGGTCCATTCGAGGGTTGAGGTAGCTCGGGGCCGACTGAGTGATGACCCGGCGCATGCCAATGGCGTAGTTGCCGCCTCGCCGGTAGGCCATCGCCAGATCGTGGTAGTTGCCCGCGGTGTAGAGCTCGTTGCCGACGACCAGGTTGTCGATGCCGTCGACCTCGCCGGTGTCTATTTCCGTCTTTCCAACCAGGAAATTCGACACGCCCGACGGCATCGACTCCGTGCCGCCGACATTGATGCCTCCGTTGACGTGAAGCTTGGCGTTCGGCGCGGTCGTGCCGATGCCGACGTTGCCTCCGTTGAAGTAGCTCGGGCCGGCGGAGTTCACGTTGACGGTCTCCGCGCCCGCCTGGCTCATCCCGCGCAGCACGGCGCTGCCGTCAGGGAAGGTGACGAGAAACTGCGAGCTGCCCGAGCGCACCTTCGCCCCGCCGACGACGTCCAGCGGCAGGCCCGGCACCGTGGTCCCGACGCCGAGGCGCTTGTTCGTGCCGTCCCAGAACAGGTTCGCGTTGTCCTGCGACAGCTTCCCGTCCGAGTCCGCGAACACGACGCTCCCCGTCGTGAACGCGGCCGACGACCCCGTACCGCCGCGCGAGGTCGGCAGCGTCCCGCTCGTGAGGATGTCCGTGCTCGCCGTCACTCCCGCCTGCAGCGCCCCGCCCGCGTCCAGGCGCAGCGCGCCGCCGGTCTTCAGGCCGCCCCCGGCGTTGATCGTGCCGCTGCCCGCCACGTCCAGCGTCGCGGAGGGCGCGGTCGTCCCGATGCCCACGTTGCCGCCCGACGTGATGCGCATCCGCTCGTTGGCGTAGCCGTTGGTCCGGAAGGTCATGTCCGCGTTCGACTGCTGGACGAAGTCGGCGTTCCCGCTGTTGCCGTTCTTCATCAGGTAGAAGTAGTCGCCGCCGGTGAAATCGGCGCCGTCGGCGTCCAGCGCGACGTAGGCGCGGCGGTCGGTCGCCGTCGCGCTGGCCGTGCCCGTCAGGATGACGCCGCCGTTGTCGGCTGCGACGGCGTCGTTGGTCCGGAACACGGCGACATTCGAGCCCGTCGCTCCCGAGACCTCCAGCGGCGCGGCGGGGCTCGACGTGCCGACGCCGACGTTGCCTGCGGCGGTCACGACGAGGCTCTGCCTGAATTCGCCCCCGTCCTGCTGGTCGAACCCGGAGCCCGAGCCGATGCGCACGTTGCCGTTCTCGGAGGCGACGATGCCGGGCACGCCCGCGCTGTCGCGGTTTCCGAGCACGAGGCGCACCTGTCCCTCGGACGACGTGAACCCGACGTTGAGCGCGTACCCGTCCACGTCCAGCCTGCGCACCGGGCCGGCCGTGCCCACCCCGAGCATCCCTCCCCCGGCCCAGACCAGGTCTCCGGTCTGCGCCAGCCCGCCGGTGCCCGACCCGAACAGCAGCCCGCCCTGCTCGAACGAGCTCGTCCCCGTGCCGCCCTGCGCCACCGACAGGGGCATCGTCAGCCCCGACAGACTCGTGATGTCCGAGTTGTCGCCGCTCGCCGCAGCCGAAAGGTTCGCGCGCGCCCCGTCCGCGTCCGCGGCTCCCGTGCCGCCGCTCGTCAGCTCCAGCGGCGAGGTCAGAACCGGCGCCGTCGTGAACGTCTTCGTGTCGGAGATGGTCTGGTCCCCGCTCAGCGTCAGATACCCGGAGGGCGCCCAGTCGGACAGATCCGAGCCCGCGAGGGTCGTCGGCGCCCACTGCGAGCCGTCCCAGTACAGCACCTGCCCCGGGGCCGGCTCCGCCGTCGACACGGCCCTCGACTGCAGCTTCGCGACCGCCGGCGCGGACAGATCTCCGGACAGGTCGCCGCCGCACTGCGTCGATGCTTCGTATTTCGCGTCGAAATACGCCCAATCCGCGCTCGACAGGTAGCCGTCGTGCGTTCCGTCGGCCGCCGCCATGGAAATGTCCGGCGAGGTCGTGCTCGTGTCCACGGTCAGCGGCGGATGCCCGATGATCTGCGTCACCGTGCCGCCCGAGTTGCTGTCCGCCGCCGGCTCCCACCGGTTGTTGTTCCACTTGAGCACCTGTCCGATGGTCGGCTGGGTCGGCGACACCGCCCGCGACTGCAGCTTCACGACCGTCGGGGCGACGAGCGGTCCGCTCAGATCGCCGCCGGGTCCGCAGGTCGTTTCCGAGCCGTAGCGGGCGTTGAAGCTGTTCCAGTCGACGCTCGACAGGTACCCGTTCGACAGGCTCCCCGCCTGGGAAATCGAGACCACGGGCGTCGAGGTCCCCGTCGCGACGCCGATGGGGCCGCTGCCCGTCACCTCGGTGACCGTGCCGGCGCTGGGCGTCGTGCACACCCACGACGAGGCTTCGTACCGGAGCGTCTGGCCGGCCGCGCACGTGCGGATCGACACGATCTGACTCGCCGGGTCGATGCTGATGCCCGGCCCGGCGCCGTAGCGCGCGTTTCCGGCGAGCCGGCCGTTCGAGTCGACGACCGTGGCGCCGCCCACCTGCAGCGAGGTCAGATTCTGCGTGCCCGAGACGTTCAGGGCGGTGCGCGCCACGAGCGCGTTCGCCACGGAACCGACCTGCTGGCGCGGGGAGAGCGGCTCGGCGCCGACCTGGACCTGCAGCCACCGGTTCGAGCCGTCGAACACGGAATCCGGCAGGGTCGTCGCGAGTCCCAGGAACGTGGCGTAGTACCCGTCGGACAGCCCGAGCGTCTGCGTCTCGGTCCAGACCGGGCTGTCGCCGGTCGCGGTGTCGTAGACGGCGAACGCGACCTGCACCGTGCCGGTGGCGGCGGTGCCGTCGGCCCGGAGCAGCCGGCCCTGGTAGCCCAGCAGGTGCGGCACGTCGGCGCGGGCGGGTGCGGGCGTCGCCGACAGGACGGCCAGAACTGCGAACACGGGGCGAAGCTGCATCGCGGGCCCTCGGCGCCGCCTCGCGGCGCATGGTTGCGAGGAGAGCATCGATGCTCCCCTCGAATCCGCGGCCGCGAAGACGGACCCGGCAAGATGCGGGCCGCGGGGGTCGTTCATCCCTCCGACTTCTTTGCGAGCGTGCGGCAGAATGCCGCAGGCTGTCAAGCGTCGTCGGGCGCCTGCCGCCGCACGGAAGGCGCGTGGGATCTCCGGTCGTGGGTCGGACGGGTTGTCGGCCGATGGCCGTTGTCGTCGCGCGAAAACCCTCCCTCCGTGCCCGGGTTGCCGTACGCCGCCCCTTCGACGCTCCACGTGCGGGTTTCGGTCACCGTACGCCGCCCCTGCGACGCTCCCGGTGCGGGTTGCGGTCACCGTTCGCCGCCCCTGCGACGCTCGGGGTGCGGGTTGCGGTCACTGCACGCCGCCTCTGCGACGCTCGGGGTGCGGGTTGCGGTCACCGCACGGCGCCTCTGCGACGCTCGGGGTGCGGGTTGCGGTCACCGCACGCCGCCTCTGCGATGCTCCGGGTGCGGGTTGCGGTCGTCGCACGCCGCCTCTGCGACGCTCCGCGTGCCCCGAGTCGTCGCATGCCGTTCCATCGGCGTGGGGGAGGCGTTCCAAGGGCTCCTGGCCGTCGGCGAGCGCGGCGGACTGCCCGCCCGGCGCCCGAGTCGCACCGGCGTTCGGCTCCTCGTGATCGGCCGCAGACGCCTTCTCCCGCGACCTTCCGTCCAACCCGCCGGAATCAATGGGGAAAACCTGCGCCCTGCGCCCGCCCCCGCCGGGCATGTCCGACCCCCGTGCTAGGGTCTTGAGTCGTTCCGGCAAGGCCGGGAGCGGGGCGCACATGATCCGGCTGACGTACTCGAATCGCACGGAGAATCTGCTCGAAAGGCTCGTCGCGGACCTGGCCGCGGGGCGTGCGGCGGCGGGGCCCCTGGAGCCCGCCCGCCTCGTCGTGCCCAACCGCAACGTCGAGACGTGGCTGCGCTTCGGGCTCGCGAGCGCGTGCGGCATCGCGGCGAACCTGGAGGTCCGGTTTCTTCGGAAGTTCCTGGCGGAAACCCTGGCGACGCAGGGGCCGCCGCTGGTCGAAGGGGCGCGGCTGCACGACCTTGTTCTCTCGCTGCTGCTCGACGACGACCGGCTCAAGGGCGCGGCATTCCGGCCGATCCGGCGCTACCTCGACGCGGGGCAGGGAACGGATGCCGTCGATCTGCGGCGTTTCCAGTTGTCCGCGCGCATCGCGCACCTGTTCGAGGAGTACGAGTACTCGCGTCCTGAGATGCTGGACGCATGGCAGCGCGGTCCTGTCCTGGCCGGAACGCCGTTCGCCGCGGCGGAGGCATGGCAGCGCCCGCTCTGGCTGGCCATCCACGGACCCGACGGAATGCTGCACCGGCGCGACGGGAGCCTCGAGGGCGTTCGCCTGGGCGACCTGCTGAGGCGCCCCGATGCGATGCAAGTGCCGGCTCGCCTGCACGTCTTCGGCGTGTCGTACGTCGCGCGGGCCTTCCAGCGCCTGTTCGCGCAGGTTGCCGCGAAGTGCGAGCTGCTGGTCTACACGCTCAATCCCTGCGCCGAGTTCTGGGAGGATGTGGCCGCGCGAGGAGGCGGTGCGAGGCTTCCCCGGCGTTCGGATCGGCTCGCGGAGGGTGCGCTCGACGCCGAGGATCCGTTCGGGTTCGAGGACCCGGACGACTCGCCGCCGCTGCGGTTGTGGGGAAAGCCGGGTCGGGAGAACGTGCGGCTGCTCAACGAGCTGACGGGGTGCGATTTCGAGCCCGCGTTCCCTGCGCCCGCGGAGGCGGGGACGCTGCTGCGCAGGCTCCAGGACGACATCCTCGTGCGTGCTCCTGTGCCTGCGGAGCCGATTGGAATCGCGCCCGACGCAAGCATCCGCCTCATGGCTTGCCCGGGCATCCGCCGCGAGTGCGAGGTCATTGCCTCGGAAATCCGAAAGCTCGTCCAGGAGGACGAAGGGCGCGATGCCGGGCGGGCTCCGCTGCGTTTCAACGACATCGCGGTCATCGTCACGACCCGTGAAAGGGACGAGTATTTCACCCATCTTTCGGCGGCATTGAAAGAGAACCACGCGATACCGCACAACGTCACGGACCTCGACTTCGCGGCGACGAGCCGCGTGGCCGGCGCCGTCGAGCAGCTTCTGGCGCTTCCCTCCGGGCATTTCACGCGCCGGGAGATCATGGCCATTGCCACGCATCCCTGCACGCGGGCGCTGATGCCCGAGGTCGACACGGACGAGTGGCTGCGCTGGTGCGACGACCTCGGCATCGTACACGGGGCCGATCGGGGCGACCACGAAGGCACCTATATCGAGGCTGACGCGCTCAACTGGGACCAGGGTCTGCGGAGGCTCGCCCTGGGGCGGTTCCTGGGCGACGGCGAGCCTTTCGAGGTGGGCGGCGAGTGGTATCTGCCCCGCGAAGTGCCTCCGTCGTCGGATGCCTCGGCGGCGCGCCTGGCGCTGCTCGTGCGCTCGCTGCTGGCCGACGCCCGCTTCGCGCGCTCGGCGCGGCTTGCCATGCCCGATTGGGCGACCTTCCTGGCCGGACTCGTTTCCAGCTACGTGGGGGTCTGCGACGACACGGACGAACGGGATCGCGAGCGATGCCTGTCGGCGCTGCGCGAGCTCGCGTCGAGGAATCCGGGCGGCCGGGTGTCGTGGAGAATCGCCTGCGAAACGGCGAGGCAGGCGCTGGGAGGCATTGCGGTCGGCAAAGGGCATCATCTGGCCGACGGAGTGGTGGTTTCCACCTCCCAGCCGATGCGCGCGCTGCCCTTCCGCGTGATCTTCCTGGCGGGACTGGGCGAGGGGAAGTTTCCTGCCTCCGATCGTCGCGACCGGATGGACCTGCGGGAGGCGCGCCGGCGCGCCGGAGACGTCAGCGCGCGCGAGCAGGACCGATACATGTTCCTCGAGACGCTGCTTTGCGCGCGGGAGCGGCTGTATCTCTCGTGGGGCGCACGCGACGCGCTCACCGGCGAGGCACTGGAACCGTCCAGCGTGATCGTCGAGCTGCAGCACATCCTTCGCCGGGCGTATCTGGGCGACCGGGTCGACGATCTGACGGTCCGGCCGGCTTTGCGCCGATACGACGCGGCCGCAATCCAGGAGGCACTCGGTGATTCCTCGGCCCCGATACATTCGCCATCGGCGGAGGCGGAAGCCGTAGCCCGTGCAATGCGCGAGCGGATTCCGCCGCCGCGCGAAACCGACGGGCCCGTTCCGCTGAAAGATCGGATTGAAGCTTCCACACGGCCCATTCTTGCTTCGCGTCTGTTGCTCCCGGACGTGCCGGCGCGGCCCAAGGAGCCGGCGGACGCGGCGATTCGAATATCCCTGGACGCGCTGCGGCGCTTCCTGGAATGCCCGCTGCAAGGCTGGGCGCGATATCGCCTGGGGCTGCGGGACGGGGAGTCGGAGGACCTGGGGGACCGCGAGGACGAGCCGTTCGAGACGCACCGTCTGGATGCCATTCGTCTCCTGGGAAAGGTCTTCTCCGGGGCCGACGACGACGAAGGCCTGCGGTGCGCGTACGCGGCGGCGGAGCGTCGCGAAGTCGCCGCGGGACGTCTTCCTCTGGGCTTGTTTGCCGAGGCGGAACGCGGAAGGCATCTGCGGATCCTTGGCGAGTGGAATGCCCTGCGCCGACAGGAAGGTGCCTCCCTGGCAGCCGGCAGGGTTCGGTTCGGGCCGGCCGATGAACCGGATCCGGCTGAAAACACGGTCGCTCCGCTCGTGCTGACGGTGCAGACGCCCCAGGGAGAACGGAAAGTGGAACTCGTCGGGGCGACGGGGACGCTCCTCGAGTCGCCGCGCGGGAGCCTGTTCGCCGAATACCGCAGGCCGAAAAAGTCGGACTGGGAGAGGGTGCGGCGGCTGCGTCGGGCGCTGCGGGCTTTCGTCGACGGGGCGGCGATGACGGCGGCGGGGCTGGGCGACGGGCGCCAGGCGTGCCTGATCCTGCTCGCCGACGGCACGGGACAGGGTGCGTCGGAACTGCTGCGATTCGGCGCCTTTTCGCGCACGGACGCGCTGGCCTGGCTGGCCCGCATCGCCGGCGATCTGGTCGGCGGGGACCACGCGTATCTGCTTCCCTGCGAGGCGGTCCTCTACGCGCACGAAAAGGTCATTCCCATCGCCGATGCCGTCGAGGATCTCGTCGACGCGGCCAGGGACGTGTCCCCGGTGTCGGCCTACGGTCCTTTGGCGGACCCTTGGCGATATCCCGTTCCCGACGACGCCGAGGCAGTGGCGGAGCGCCGATTCGGGGCGTTCTGGAGCAGGCTGGAGGTGGAAGGGCAAGGCTCTCCCCCCCATCCCCCTGCCGGCCCCCTCCCCGACCCTCCCCCGCAAAGAGCGCGGGGGAGGGAGCGTGCGCTGAAAGCGCCTCCGGCGCCTTCCCCCTCCCCCGGGCTTTTTCGGGGGAGGGTCGGGGAGGGGGCCGCTCTTTCGGAGGTGGATCCATGACCCCCCGCTACGCGAAGCCGGCCATCGTGGCCAGTGTCCCGAAGGACCGGCACGTCGTCATCGAGGCATCGGCCGGAACAGGCAAGACCTTTGCCCTCGAACACCTCCTCGTGGACTACGTCCTTGCCGGCGACCTGCGCATCGAGGACATCTTGGTCGTCACCTTCACGGAAAAGGCGACCGCCGAGCTGAAGGCGCGGGTTCGCCGCAAACTGGAAGAACTGATTGCGCATGCCGGCACGGCTCCGGGCGTTCCCGACGAAAACTGCTGGATTCTCGACGACGCGGCGCGGCGTCGGCTCGAGGACGCGCTCGGGAGCCTCGACGCCGCGACCATTTCGACCATCCACTCGTTCTGCCAGCGTGTGCTCACGGAGAATGCGTTCGCGCACCGGCGCCTCTTCGGGGAAACGCTGGTCGACGGCGCCGAGGCCTTCGGAGCGGCGTTCCGGGAGTCGCTGCGGGAGGAACTGGCCCGCGACCCCGAATTGTCGGAATACCTTCGCGCATGGCTGCGATCGGGCCGCAGCGTCGCGGATCTGGAAGGGTTTCTCCTCCAGTGCCGACGGTTGCGGGGCGAACTCAGGCCGTCGTTCGATCCGAAGACCGTCCCGCCCGTATGGCAGGCATTCGCGGCGGACGAAGGATTGCTCGAGGAGGCCGAGCGGGAACTGCGAGGGGCCAGGTTCAACGCAAGCCGGTGCAAGGCCGTGATGCGACGGCTCGCGGACCTGGGGCCGGTCATTCAGGAAGCCAGGCAGACGGGGTCGGTGGCCGCCTTTCTGCAGGCTTTCGACGCGTGGCGTGGAAGCGGCAAGGAGGACTCGCTCGACTACCTCGACGAGGCTCTTGCCAAAGCACCTTCGGGGCTCGACACGGTCGATCGCCTGAAGCGGCTCCTGACGCGCCTGCGGAGTGCCGTCGTTCCGTTCGCGGCGGCAATCGCAGCCCTCTTTCTGCCGCGGGTGCTGGCGCGCCTGGACCGCCGCAAGCTCGACGCGGGCGTTTTCGACTTCGACGACATGCTGCTGCTGGTCCGCGACAGCCTCCTGAGGGAAGGCTCGGACGAGCTCGTCGACACGCTGCGGCAGAGATACCGCCGGGCGCTCATCGACGAATTCCAGGATACCGACGAAACGCAGTGGGCGATTTTCAGGCGTCTCTTCTTCGAGAGCGGAGGGAAGAATCTGCTCTGCCTCGTGGGTGATCCGAAGCAGTCGATATACCGTTTCCGGGGCGCGGACATCGAAACCTACGCGAGCGCGCGCGACGAAATCGGGCGCAGCGGAGGGGAAGTCGTCACCCTGACGGAGAACTTCCGCTCGACGTCCGATGCCGTGGAGGCGTGCAATCGCATCTTCGACGGCAGGGCCGAGCCTCCCTATTTCGACGGCGTCTGCCGCTACGACGCGCCGGTGACGTGCGGCAATCCTGCGCGCCGGGCGAGCGTGGGACGCGACGGCCTGCCGGCCGTTCCGGTCGTCCTGCTTTGCACGCCGGGCGACGGAGAGGTCAAAGCCGCGCGCCTTCACGACGGAATGGCGCGGGCCATTGCCTCCGAGGCGCGGGACCTTCTCGACGCCTCCGGCCCCGGGCTCTGGCTTGCCGATCGCGATGGAACGCGGAGGATCGGGGCGGGGGACGTCTTCGTGCTCACCCGTACGACGGCGGAAGGCCTCCGCGTCGGGGAGGCGCTGCGCGGGGCGGGCGTGCCGCATGCCTTCTACAAGCAGGACGGCCTGTTCCAGACCGCGGAAGCAGGCCACGTGCTGGACGTGCTCGCGGCCGTGGTGAATCCGCACGATCCCCGTTGCCGTGCGCGCGCGTGGATCACGCCCTTTTTCGGCCTGGGACCGGCCGATCTGCAGTCCGTGCGCGAGCTGCCCGCGTCCCATCCGCTCGTCTCGAAACTGTCGGATTGGAAGGCTCTTGCGGAACGGAGGGATTACGAACGTCTTTGGCCCGCCATTCTGGACGGCAGCGGCATCGTGCGCCGGGAAATCTACGAGAAGGAATCGGAACGCGAGCTTACCAACTACCTGCACCTCTTCGAAATCCTGCTCGAAGAATCGGCGCGTGCGCGTCCGCCCCTGGCGGAGCTGGTCCGCAGGCTTGCCTCGTGGTGCGACGAACGCCGGTCGCCCGAGGGGGAGAACGGCAACGTGCAGCGGCTGGAGGGCGAGCGCGACGCGGTCCAGATCATGACCATGCACAAGTCGAAGGGTCTCGAGGCGGCCGTCGTCTTCGTGGCCGGCGGAATCACCTCCTCTCGGCGGCATGACGCGCTCTTCGTGCGCCACGAGGACGGCAAGCGCGTGGCCTGGATCGGGCGTCCCCCTCCGGCGCCGCCGGGACGCGACAGCGCGGACGAGGAGAATCGCGAGGATCGGAGGCTTCTCTACGTGGCCCTCACGCGGGCCCGGGGGCGGGTCTATCTGCCCTGGCTCGGGGAAACGCCCGATTCCGCGCCGACCGCACGATATCGCCCCGCAGGATGCTATCGGCACGTCCACGACCGGGTGGCGGCGCTCCAATCCGGCGGAATGCTTCCGTCAAACCTCTTCGAATTCCGGATGCCGGGGCCGGAGAAGCCTGCTGCGCCTCCGCCGGCACCCGCGCAGCCGTCGTCGCTTCCCGCCGCACTCCTGCGCACCGCGGCCGACGAGGCGGCGCACGCGCACGCCCGCAACGAAGCGGTTCATGCCGTCTTCGAGCGCCACGCGGGATTCGTCGTCACGTCCTACTCGCGCCTCGCGGCGGCCGAAGGCGCCCACATGCCGCGCGAGCCCGAGCGGGCCGACTTCTCCGAGGAGCCTCCGGAGGCCGCGGCGCCCGCCGAGGACGGGCTGCCCGGCGGGACGGCGACGGGCGTGTTTCTGCACGAAATGCTCGAACTGCCTCACGCAGGGGAA
>Ga0172370_10007211_pt1 | contig 13695 bp, 11 predicted proteins | sample LakKiv5m_FD_114538 | JGI IMG/M metagenome (GOLD analysis project Ga0172370, IMG submission 114538) | Freshwater microbial communities from Kabuno Bay, South-Kivu, Congo - kab_022012_11.5m | ecosystem: Environmental > Aquatic > Freshwater > Lake | place: Democratic Republic of the Congo...
CGGTGCTCTTCATCGCGGCATCGCTGCAGCAGGTGGGAATTCAATACACCACCGCGGGAAAGGCTGGTTTTCTGACTGGACTCTACGTGGTGCTCGTGCCGATTGCGGGAATCGCGCTGGGGCACAAGACCGGACTCCCCACGTGGGTCGGGGCGGTGCTCGCCGCGGCGGGCATGTACGTGCTGAGCGCGCCGGACAATCTCGGAAAGGTAAACCCTGGCGACGTGCTCGTGATTGCCGGGGCTTTCTTCTGGACAGCCCACGTGCTCGTCATCGACAACTTGTCGCGGCGGATCGATCCCATCAAACTCGCGTCCGCGCAGTTCGCGTGGTGCGCGCTGTTCTCGATGCTGGTGGCGGCGATGGCCGAACCCCTCTCGCCCGTGGCGATCGGGCAGGCCGCAATTCCGATACTCTACGGCGGGCTTGCGTCGGTTGGGATAGGCTACACGCTGCAGGTCGTCGCGCAGCGGGACGCGCCGCCCGCGCACTCGTCGATTCTCATGAGCCTCGAGGGCGTCTTCGCGACCATCGGCGGCATCGTGCTTCTCGCCGAGCCTGCGGGCCTGCGCAATATCGCGGGTTCGCTCCTCATGCTGGCGGGCATGATCGCAACGCAGTGGGATGTGATTTTCAGACGAAAATCGACGTGATAGTCAATTAGCCTTTGCCAGCCACTCGTACTCGGGGATGTAGATTCTGGTCTTGTCCCACGGATCGCCGTCGAGGTGGCGGATCATCCACACGTAGTACATCGTAAAGCCGGGCGCGACCACTTGCTGGTGCGCGTTGCCGCCGGGAATCGCGGCATAGGAGCCGTCCGTGCTCTTGAAGACATCGTCGCCGACAAAGCTCGCCCCGAACCCCTCGGGCCGGTCGAACTGATAATAATAGAGCTCGGGCTGCGGGTGGTGGTGGGGCGGATACGAGCTCCACTTGCCAGGCTGATTGAAGACTTCACCCATCACCATGTTGGAGTACGGCGCGTTGCTGAGATCGAACATTGTCGAGACAATCCGGTGACCTGCGCCGCCCCACTGCCCTTTTCCGAATTCCTGGTAGAGGCAGGTTTCGGGAGTGTAGAACACCGCCGAAAACTCTCTGGGATTATCGGTCTGCTGCACCATGATCTCGCTGTCGGCCAGCGCCTCGACCGCCGCGCGGGTATTTTTGGAAAAGTGAAGGCAGAAAGGCTTGCGCTCAAAGGGCGACTCGCGGCTCGCGGTCTCAGTGCGCACATCCGCCGCGGCACCCGCGGCCACCGCCGCACCCGAACTCGTGTCGGCGCGCGCGTCCCAGCTGAATTTGAGCTCACCCCTCAGCAGGAGGATGGCCGTCTCATTCTCTTTCTCGAGGAATTCGATCCGCTCACCCTTTCTGCAGCGCTTCACATAGATATTCATGAGCATGTCGGCATTCTTGCCGCCCATCTCACAGAGAATCTTTTTTCCGTTCTCGAACGCTGGACACTCAAGCATAACGCGATGCCTCCAAAAATTCGCCGCGACCAGCGGCCGCAGCCAGCAGCCGCCTCGAGCGGCTTCATTCAACCTCAGAAGAATAGTTTTAATCCCGCCAGGGCGGCAAGAGCCTGGGCAATGGTATTGAAAGCCTTTTGAGGAATTTTTTTCACCAGGAGAATCCCCGCGAGTTCACCCGCCACCACAAGGGGCAGCACGGCCAGATCAATTTTCAGATGCGGTAGCGTGATCAGCCCCAGCGCGACGCTGAATGGCAGCTTCGCCAGATTGAGCACCATGAAAAACCAGGCATTCGTGCTCACAAAATCATCTTTGGGCAAATTCATCGACAGGAGATACACCGTCATGATAGGACCAGCCGCGTTCGCCATCATCGTAAACGTGCCAGCCAACACGCCCGACAACGCGATAAAGACCCGGTGCTCTGGTCCAATCATCCATCCCTTCCACCGCCTGATCAGGTCAACCACGACAAATACCACGATCATCCCGCCAAGGAGCGGCTTAAACACCGCCTCGCTCACCAGCCTCATGAGAAAAAATCCAAGCACAATGCCGACACCAGCCCAAGGGAAAAGCGCGAGCAGTCGCCCCCACACTGCGGCCTTTCTCCAATAGATCACCGCCATGATGTCGGCTGCCGCGAGAATGGGCAGAAGGAATCCGGTCGACTCTTTCACCGGCATCACAAGCGCGAGCATCGTCGCTACGAGCGTGCCCAGACCAGGAATCGCGGTCCGGGAAAGACCAACGAGAAGGGCTGACAGACAGATTACGATAATCGCGAGCGCGGTGAACTCCACACCATTCCTCATTATTTGACCATATGCGGCACAAGGATTTTTTAGCGACAGCGTGACCGAAATAAAAAGAGCCTATTCGCAGTCTGCCCTCCAGAGGCAGTCCGACTGACCGCAGACTGACGCCTTGCCGGTCGCGAAGCACGGTTCATTGCCCTCTGTTTTCTGAATGAGCCGAATCAAGTCGGTTTTCTTGAGCCTGCCGCGCGCGATTCCTCGCTCACGGGCGATTCTGATCACCTCATCTTTCGTCATCTCGCTACTCCTCATCAGTTTGTTCCATAGTACGCCACATGAGCCAATTTGAGAAGATTCCGCGAACTCGACATCCCCGACAAACGCCAATCGAAGCCGATGCGCCCACCCAACGTCGCGCGCCGTGCGCCTCTGTTGATCGGAACAGGCTTCCGCAAGTATTTTATATATACGCGAACAGCACCGAGGATTGCGCCAACCAAGGCACGCAAGCCCGTTGCGGCGATCGCGCGGGCATGAAACGAATTGCCTGCTCGATGCGGAAAGGAGTGATTGCGATGTCCAGGAATGTTTCGATCGCGCTTCTCGTGGCGGCACTCGTTATCGTCATTGTCAGCTTCGACATTTTATTTTTCAAGAATCGATTCTGGGAAAGGCTGCTCGCCAACATCGGCATCGTGATGGTGTTCGCGGCATTTGGCCTGCGATTTTTTAAGAAGTAAATCGCCCATTTTCACCTTAGCGATCTGCTGAGGGAAGGTTCTCCTCAAAGCCTTTTAGATTCATACTCTCCCGCACATAATCATGAGGAATGAGGAGGTATCTCCAAGGCTTCTTCCCGATACCTTCGTTGAAAACTGAAGCATGGCCGCACCATTCTTCGGCTGCTTTTTTCTTGGCAAGGACGATCGGATCATCGAGCTCGGGACGAGCTTTGGTTTCGATCATGAAGATCGTATCCTTGGTTTCCGCGACGAAGTCTGGAACATATTCACTGTGCTGCTGCCCATCTTGATAGATGATCTGAAACTGTCCTTTCGCCGGCTTGAACCACTTTTCAGCGTCGCGATCCAGTATGGCGGTGAAACGCCGTTCGGTATCCGAGTCGAACTTGACGGCAGGGTACAGGCAGCGCCGGTATCCGGTAAAGAGAATGCGGCCGATCTTGGATTTGTCGAAGTCGCTGCGCCGGTAATCCAGAGACTCTAGCCCAGCCTCGACAAGGTTGGCGCTCTTCTTGAGAGGAGTGAATCCCCTACTCACCGTCACCTCATAGCCGGTGTCGGAAATGGCACGATGCTCGCGCATTTGCGCGGCGATAAAGGCCACGAGATCATTCTGATGATACTGGAGGACATTGCGGACCTCCTTATCGTCGGCAAGGTAGGATCTGAGATGTCCGACAATCTGCCCCGCCAGATCATAGAGTAGATCGGCGTGCTCATCGTAGCTGATATCGGGCTCATCAATTAGACCTCGCACAAGGTAATCCTCAAGCCTTTCCTCCGAGCCGCGCGACTTCTCGAAGGAAAGGACGCGCTGCTCGTTGGTCCGCAGGAATTGAAGCAGAAGATCGCGAGCTACCGGCTGGTAGTGGATGCGGCTTAGGTCGAGCTTGAAAGGCTTGAACGAAACGACGGTACCCTCGCGCGGAAGAACGAGGATACGAGGGATATCGATCGTCGCGTCTACCAAGGTGTCGATAACCGAATCAACAATCGCTTGAGGATCAGGTATTTCCTCCATGCCTTCCAGTTCAGCCTGACTTCCGCCATACCTTGCCGTGGTTTCAGCCAGGATCATGGCCTTTACCTCAGGCTTGCGCAGGTCTTCCGACGACCTAAGCTCCTTACGTTCCGCGATGACATCGTAGATGAGCCCTTTCATCTTCTGTTCCGCGGCGGAACCTTCCCTGAGTTTCTCTTCTACGATTGGGCAGGTCTCCACGGTCTTGAGCTGGACGCCTCGCTCTGCGGGGTCGAGCTCAATCGCGCGGAATTTGAGTACCGAATCGCCGCGGTTCGCTTCGTCGATGATGGCCTGGAACGAATCATGGGCGATTATATGGAGTGTATCGACCGCTTGATCGCCTGTGCGCCTGCCATAGGGAAGCCGCAACCCCCTTCCCAGCGATTGCTCGACGAGGGTTCGCGCGTTGGCCGCGCGAAGCGGTACGATGGTGTAGAGGTTGGTGACGTCCCAACCTTCCTTCAGCATGTTCACATGAACGACGATCTCAGTAGGTTCGTCGGGATTCTCCACGTCGAGGAGCCTTTGGACAACCTCTTCCTTCTCTTCTCCTGACTGATTCGAATGGACCTGGATCACCTTGCCGGTGTAGCGCCCCGAAAAAAAGTCTTCGGATTCCATGAACTTTTGAAGCTGGTCGGCATGCGTCGTATCGCGCGAAACCACCAGCATGAAGGGCTTGACGATCGGCTTGTCATTCTGCCGCGCCCAGGTTTCAAGATGGACCTTCGTGTTCTCATGCACGCGAATTCCATCTTCAAGCTTTATGCGCTCGAGCGACTCAGGACTTACTTGATCCGCCCTGAAGTTCTTTTGCGTGACGACCGCCGGCTCCTTCACGAAGCCATCCTCCATCGCTTTGGCGAGGGGATAATGGTAGAGCACGTTCTGGAAGGTTACTTGCTTTGTACCGGCCTCGACGAAGGGCGTCGCGGTGAGTTCGAGACCGAGAATGGGCTTGAGCTCATTGATCGCCTTGACGCCCGCGCTCGCGCGGTAGCGGTGCGACTCGTCCATGAGTAGCACCAAATCCGGCAAGGCGGCGAGGTACTCGAAGTAGCTCTCGCCTATATACTCGGAAAGCCTCTTGATGCGTGGCGATTTGCCGCCGCGCACTTCGCTGTTGATCTTGGAAATATTGAAGATGTTGACCTGAATGCCGCTCTCGATAAGGACACCGCTTCGAGCAACATCGGCGCGTTCGTAGTTGTCTCCCGTAATGACTTGCGGCGGATCCTGCGCGAACTCGGCGATGCCCTTAAAGACGTACTTGGGCGTGCCCGCGGTAAAATCCGCAACGAGCTTGTTGTAGATAGTCAGGTTGGGAGCCAGCACAAAGAAGTGATTCACCTTGTGCGCCATGTGCAGATAGGAAATGAACGCTCCCATGAGTCGCGTCTTTCCAACTCCCGTAGCGAGCGCGAAGCAGAGCGAGACGAAGTCGCGGTCGAATCCTGTAACCTGGGGAAACTCGGACTGGATAATCTTGAGCGCGGCTGCTGTATCGGTATCCTTGGAAGGCTTTACCAGTTCGGTTATCCGGGAGAGAAGCTCGAGCGATTTCCGCTGCGGCTCTCTGAGGGACAGCCTTCCCGCGATAGTGTTGACGATGCGGTCAGTCATGGTAGGACTCCAATTTTTTAATATCTTCTTCTATTTCAGCCTTGGTTTCTTCGGCAAGCCGGTGGTGGCTGTATTCCTCGTACCGCTCTTCGGCGAGCGCTTTTACCACCTCCATCGAGATCAAGCCAGGGTTGTCCAGCACTTCCCGATCGTTGAACCGAAGGAAGGCATCGAGCTTGGCTCGCCAGTCTTTCATATACACGAGCCGATTCCGTGTGGCTTGGTCTTCGGCGTAATCGAGGTACATCGTCACGATTCGGTTGAGCGATTCTAGCTCCTCATCATTGAGGTAGTTCTTGGCCACAACGACATCAGCCTTTCGAACCTTTGCCCCCGCCCAGCTTGTAAGCCCCATATTGGGTTTCGAAAGATCGGAACGCTCGGATATGAGCTGTGCGGCGGTCTTATGGGTAATAGCCCAATGCAGCTTGTTCTGAATGATCTTGAAGAACTCGGCTGTCTCCGATGCTGAAGGATCGTAGTCGGCGGCCAATTTGAAGATATCCCGGATCTTCTGGTAGGCGCGCTTCTCCGAACTCCTAATATCCCGAATACGCTCGAGGAGCTCGTCGAAGTAGTCCCTACCCCATGTGGCACCGGCTTTGAGACGATCGTCATCCATCGCAAAGCCTTTGATAACGTATTCTTTCAGAAGCGCCGTTGCCCAGCGGCGGAACTGGGTGCCCCTGGACGAGCGAACCCGATACCCTACAGCCAGGATCATATCAAGATTGTAGTGCTCTACATTGCGCGAGACCTGCCGTTCACCTTCCTGTTGAACTATCCGGAAATTCCGGATAGTTGCGGTGGGATCCAATTCCCTTTCTTCGATGATGTTCTGGATATGCTCATTGATGGTACGCACATCCTTGGCAAAGAGTTCAGCGAGCGCTTTCTGGCTAAGCCAGACCGTCTCGGATTCGAACCTGACAGAGATTCGAGTAGTACCATCTTCGGCCACAAAGAACTGAAAATAGGTGTCGGGAACAGTAGGGAGGTTCTCTTCGTTCATTCCTCACCTCCGAAGAGATCGGGCTGCTCAATCTTAGGCTTAGGCGCGGCAGGGAGGTTCTCTATCTGGAGGCTGTAGTCATCGTGGCCCCACTCGCACTTTAAGAGAACAGCATTGGGAATCTTCTTGACGGTGAGATTGGGGAACTGCGAAAGATCGGCGCGATATGCTGAGCACAAAACGAGAAGGGTCCGATTCGATCCGACATCCTCGCTCAACGCGGCGAGTTGTTCATGTCCAAGATTCTGAGTCGTCACCCAGATGAAATCCGTCTCGGTTGAATGACCGTGGATGAAATATTCGGTCTCCGAAGGAGCGTAGGTAAAGCCTTCCAGCTTGCAGAGCGCCTCCGAAAGCATCGCCGCGTTGTAGTGCTTGTTGATCACCCAGTTGCCCCACTTGTCTTTCTCGAGGAGGGAGGGCGCGAGCTTGTAGTAGCGAAATCCGCCACCGCCTTTCCAGCCTACCGCCTTCGTGATTCCACCTGGATCCTGGCCGTCGATCACCTTCTTGAGACGCGGAATGATATGAGTATGGCAATGCTCCCCGAGCTCAACCATGATCCAGCGGCGTCCCATCTTGTGTGCGACAGCGCCGGTAGTACCGGAACCGGCGAAGGAGTCGAGGACGAGGTCGCCGGGATATGTGGCGAGAGCAAGTATCCTTTGAATCAAGCGCTCAGGCTTGGGTGTATCAAACTCGTTTTCTTTGCCAAGAACAAGTTCTAGTTCAGAATTTGCCTCTCTCGTCGTACCAACCTCAGTAGAAAACCAGACTGTTTCTGGTACTCGACCTTCTTGATCTGCAAGATATATTTTCCTAATTATTCTAGTTTGATCTTCAGAAAACTTTATTTTTCCAATAGAAAGTTCTTCTTCGAAAGTATCCTTACTAAACCTCCAACCCTTCGGAGGATGATGAATCACATTTCCATTTGGAGCGACAATATCGTACATCAAGTTCTTTCTCACAAGAGCATTTCTAACATCTCCTGGCCTCCATCTTCCCCTTGGGTCGTTATCTGGATTCGAGTAATTAATATTATGCTCTTCAGTTCTTGGTAGATCTCGAAGATTAAATTTCTCACTTCGGGCATATACTAATACATAATTATGGTGTACTGAAAATTTGCCTGAATACCCTTTTGCTTGAACACTATGTTGCCAAATTGCACTAGCCAGAAAACAAGATCTTCCAAAGATATCATCACAAAGCACTTTTAAATAATGAGCTTCATTATCATCAATAGTAATCCACAGGCTTCCATCAGGTGATAACAGCCGCTTTATAAGTTCAAGCCGATCCCTCATTAGGCTCAACCATAAAGAATGTTCGATCCCATCGTCGTAATGGGTAAACGCCGAGCCAGTATTGTAGGGCGGATCAATGAAAACGCATTTAACCTTTCCTGTGTACTCAGCTTCGAGAGCTTTAAGCGCGAGAAGGTTGTCGCCGAATATAAGCTTGTTGTCGAAAATATCATTGTCCGAGACTCGATGGGCCGCGTGATGGCTTAGGGAAGCATCTTCTACCAATATTCGAGGCTCGAGGCGAGGACGGTTTTCCTTGCCAATCCAGGTTAGTTCGAGTTTGGGTTTATTCATGAGTGGACTCCAGCGCCTAATTTCATAGAAAAGTCATGGCAATAGGCAACCATGTTGGGGCAAATGCCGCCGCGTAAATGGCGGGTCCGTGGCAATTGCGACAACGGTTTCAATACAAGATAGCACACTGATTGGTCGATCGCTCCCACACCCCAGATAAAATTGATGAAATTCATTTCCATAATGGACCCGTTTCCCATCCATCAATAAAGCCCATCCAAGCCTTGGGAATATCATTATATTCAGATAGCAGGATATTAAGCCTATTGCACCAGCCTGACGTTGGGGCTGTTACCTTCATTAGATAATTGAGAACTGTCAACACGCCAAACATTTTATTTTGGGGTACTCGGTAGGGAGTATGCCACTCGGGATATTTATGCATACTAGGCAGTAAAAAATTATTCCCGAGCTCACGGTTCCACAACCTACCATGATGAGCGCAGACGTTTCTCACCTCGTTCAATGTCCTCAGCCAAGAGGTGAATACTAAATCAGGGATGTTGAACCATGCAGCTATTTCTTTTTGAATCCTTCCCTCACAGCCTCGGAAAAACGTGACAGTCTTTCCCATGGTCATCTGCTCTACGGTTATCCAGATAGGCGGAAAATTGTGATCGTCGCCGTACTTTGCTTTAAAATGGAGCATGTACCTCTCGCCTGACTTATTGATTTCCTTCGCGAGGTCAGACATCCAACGCTCATGGTCACTCGCACTTAATCCAGGTAAAGTCGAAGGATTTACATAACCGAAGGGGCCAAATGACTGTGCATGGAGGTAGGCGAGACGACTGCGTATCGCTACTTCAAAGCGTTCTATCGCATCGAGTACCAGAAGCCGAAATCGGCGGTCGAAAGTATAATGTTTCCAAATTATCTTTAGAGTGGTCCCCGCTTTGAAACAGTCCTTAGCATCACGAAATGGAAAGAGATATCCGCTCAATCGGTAATAATTTACTACTTTCAACCGAGAGACGAGCTGTTCCTTGCTTGCGAGAAGTCCACGGCTAAGAAGCAAGTCAGCCTGCTCTTCATAGAGCAAGAACGGCTTCCCGTAGTTCATTTTTTGCTTCCATCGGACAAAAAAACACCCACCGAATTACGCATGCCGAAGCAGAGGCGCGGTGGGTTCGCTGTCCATAGAGTACTAGCAGATAATGAGACTGTCAAGCGAAAAGTCATATAAGTCTCCAACGCAATGAAAGTATGATTTTGACGGTGCTCTCCGTCCTGATTTCGTTCTCCAGCTCAGAAATTATCGTATCGCGCTTCGCGTCGACTTCATCTTGGGCATCAAAAAGACGCCGCCGCGCCTGATTACGCTCAGTCTCGAGCGCCTTAACATTTTTCTGAAGTATGAGCTTCTCCTCAAGCGTCATGGCAAGCCTGGAAGCGCGCTTGGCTTCTTTGATCGAAAGCTCGAGTTCCTTGATCCTGAGGTCGAGCCCGTTCTTGAGGTCCTCCGCCCAGAGGTCGAGCTTGTCGATCTCCGTACTGAAATGCTCTTGCTGGCGCTGCTCCGAAGTCTCCTGCGCCCTTTTCCGCTGGAGTTCGGTGGCTGCCTGCAATTGCTCGGGTATCGGCATGTTCAGTTGTCGAGCGCTCGAAGGCAGCTGGAAGAGCTTTTGGGCAACCTCGGGATCGAGTATCGTCCCTTCATCTGTGAGCGCGCCTATGATCAGAAGTTCTTCAGTCTCTTGCTGCGACTTTCGTGTGAGCACCTCGACCTGCATCCAGCCAGACTGGCCGACAAGATCATCCAAAGCGCCAATTACAGGCTTTCGTGCATACCGGAAGATGAGTTCCGCTGCCTCGGGCTTGAGTTCCTTGGCTCGCTCAATCAGGCTCTGGGCAAGCGGATGCTGGGTGCGATAGGAATGGGCGGGCGTCGATTCACCGACAAAGAATTGATACGTCTCGCCTCGATGGGTGAATGAGGCTGCGGCATCGTTCCAAACGCCATCGCCTGCCAGGAGGTGTTTGGTGAGGTAGTAGAGCGCGCGCTCCTGGGAGCTTTGAATGGCGGCTACTTCGGTTTCTCGCAGCTTGAGCCGACGCTGCACATCTTCATCCAGATTTTCGAGGACTTTGTTTTGCGCGCTAACCATCGTGCGGCTGATTGTCTCGTCGAGCTCGAGCTGGAGCTGGCCGAAGGCTTCGTCGATCTCCTCCCGCGTGCGACAGTGTTGATAGATTCCAAGAATCCGCCGTTCGAAGTCCACACCTGAACCAAGGATACCCAGCACCTCATCGCTCGCGCCGAAGACACCATCAAAAAGCTTGAGCTTTTGCCGAAGAAGGTCATAGACACGTTCGTCAGCCCGATTCCTCGTATTGAGAAAATTGACGACAGCGACATCATATTTCTGGCCATAACGATGGCACCGCCCGATGCGCTGCTCGATTCGTTGCGGATTCCAGGGAAGATCGTAATTGACAACAAGGGAGCAGAACTGAAGATTGACGCCTTCGGCGGCCGCCTCCGTGGCAATCATGATCCTGGCGTGATGCTTGAAGTAGTCTACGAGGGCCGCGCGCATATCCGCCGAAGGACTCCCAGTCACTCGATCCGAATCCCTGTTCCGCTCGAGCCATTCCTTGTAGATTGCCTTCGACGTCGGATCCTTGTTGTCCCCATTGAAAAGGACGACCGATCCGGCATACGGCGAGTCGGCGAGTATCTCAGCCAGATAAGTCTGCGTTCGTTTGCTCTCGGTAAAGATGATCGCTTTATCCGCGGCTCCGATCTCATGCATCTTCCTAAAGCCGAGCTCAAGCGCTATCAAGAGCTTGTCGCCTTTGGCGTTCCTGCTTATCGCCTTGACCCGTTTCTGGAATCCACGTATCTCAGCAAGTTCCTGTGCGAGCACCTCGGATTGGGCAGCCGGTTCCGGGTCGGGAGAATCGTCTTCATTCTCCTCATTCCATTCCTCAGCCTCAGCCTCGACTCCATCTAGATCATCAAGAACATTCTCGATCTTCCAGCTTGCGGAACGGTCAATGAGGCGTTGTTCCATACGGTCGAGCGCATTCCGAATGGCGAAGGTCGATGACGCAAGAAGCTTGTGGAGTACCAGGGTAAGGAGCGCGCGTTGAGAGACGGGAACCGAGATAAGGTCGTCGCGGGAGAGCCACGCCGTAAAGTCATCGTAAAAGGACTGTTCTTCGTCAGAGGGAGTGTACGTCTCCGTAAGGGCGATCCGCTTTGTGTACTTGATATATTCGAGCACTTGCCGCCTGAGGGTACGATAGAAGAATGGCTGGATGCGCTTCCGCAGGTCTTGGAACCGCTCTTCACGCGCCAGCCGCACATACTGAGCCCGGAAGCTTTCCTCGCTTCCAAAGGAATACGGATCGATGAAAGAAAGCAGGCCGAAGAGCTCCATGGCGCTGTTTTGAAGCGGAGTAGCCGTGAGAAGAAGCTTGCGGGCATGTGCGGTCGCTTCCTTCAAAGCCTTCCCCATCTTGTTCTTCTTCTGCCAGCTGTTGCGCACTCGATGGGCCTCATCGATGACAACGAGGTTCCAGCCTACATTCTGGATGCAATCCGCCTTCCTCGCCGCGAATTGATAACTCGTGATGATGATGGCGTTGTCTCTTTCGAATGGATTCGAATGCCCGCGAACTTCAGCCTCCTTGAAGCTCTTGCTCTCGAGGATGATGCTTGGCAAATAGAACTTCTCGGAGAGTTCCGCAGCCCATTGCTTCCTGAGGGTAGCGGGCACCACGAGGAGGATGCGGCGTTTATGTTCAGCCCAACGCTGGGCGAGGACAATCCCCGCCTCGATCGTCTTGCCGAGGCCGACCTCGTCGGCAAGCAGAACGCCTTTGGAAAGCGGAGATTTGAGAGCGAACAAAGCCGCATCTATTTGATGCGGATTGAGATCAACCTGGGCGCCCATCATGGAACCGGCAATCTTGGCGTAGCTGTCTTCTTGAGCATGTTTCGACAGGTCCCATGCCCAGAAAAGGACCTGCTGGTCGGTTGTGGTGAAGGGACTGCCATTCCTAAAAGTTTCGGTTGAGCGTCCCGGCATAGAATGGCCAAAACTGCGGTCATCATTCATTTTTGAATGCATTTGTGTAGTTTTTTAGTTTGTCACAGCGAACTTCGAATGTCAAACAAACGCACACAATTCTCAATGGAAAAATCTAGATAGTGCAGTGTACTTGCGCGCTTTTCCTCACGCTCATTTTATTTTAGGATAAACTAACTCTATGACCATCGAACGCCTTATGGATTCGGATCTCGCGAACATCGCCAAGCTCAAACCAGACACCTGGAACGACCTGGTGCCAATGCACGCGCTCTATCTCAGGAGCTCCTTTTGCCACCCGATGAAGGTGATGGACGGTTCGGCGATGGCCGGGATCGGGACGGCGATCTGTTTGGGGAAGAATGGGTGGCTGGCGCACATCATTGTGGAAGAGGCGCACAGGAGCAAGGGGATTGGGCGATACCTGGTGACATCGCTGATGTCCTTGTTGACGGGGACGCTCGGGTGCGGGTCGATTTCGCTGCTGGCATCGGATATGGGCTATCCGCTCTATGTGAAGCTGGGATTTGATGTGCAGACTGAATATGTGACACGCTCCGTGGGGCGCTCGGCGGCGCATGTTGAGTTAGGCGCGCCCCTTGCGCGCTCGCCCTCCTCTACGCTCTCCGAAATCCGTATCGAGCCGCTCCAGGATGAGCACCTCCCGCGCGTATTCGAGCTCGACAGGTGGGTCTGCGGCGAGGACAGATCGAGGGTGCTGGCGCAATTCGCGGCAGACGCGCTCGTGCTATCGCGCGGCGATGGTCGCGTCGACGGGGCATACCTTCCAAGCCTCGGCGATGGGCTCATCATCGCCACGAATGAGGAGGCGGGTCTCGCACTCATGAGGAGAGCGCTTCTGGAAAAAGGGAAGATCACGGTTCCGCTCGAGAATGAGGCCGCCCGAGCCTTCCTCGAAGGCTCGGGCTGTGTCGAGGAACGAAGAATGAAGCGGATGATCTGGGGCGAGCCTTTCGCGTGGAATCCTCAGGGGCTCTACAACCGGATTGGCGGAAACTTGGGATGACCCGCTCGAATGGCTACAATGGATGCATCAGCATGAACTGCTTCAGATACCACAGCACGAACTGCTTTTTTCTCAGCGGACCATCGGGGAAACTGATGGCCTTCGACGCGGGCTGGCCCTGCACGCGTTTTGAATATTCCAGAATGATGAAGACTATCGGCCTGCGCTTCGACGACATCGCCTGGGCCCTTGTCTCCCACATGCACATGGACCACGCAGGCCTCCTCGGCGAATTTTTGGGCGCGGGAGTCGAGTGCTGGATCTCGCATGAGCAGTGGGGTGCGATCGACGATATGGAGCGCGTCATTCTCAAGAATAGCGCGTACCGAGGTTACAAGAGCATCGACAAGACTCGCCTCAAGGTCGCATCGATCGAGGAGCTCAAC